>Ga0123337_10007401_pt1 | contig 10237 bp, 5 predicted proteins | sample frozenSSSSmetaG_FD_89792 | JGI IMG/M metagenome (GOLD analysis project Ga0123337, IMG submission 89792) | Glacier valley bacterial and archeal communities from Borup Fiord, Nunavut, Canada, to study Microbial Dark Matter (Phase II) -... | ecosystem: Environmental > Aquatic > Freshwater > Ice >...
TTAGGGCACAATCGCTTAATCAACTCAAATTAATCAAAACAATCAATTTACCCTAACCCCGTAAAAGTATGAAATTAAAAATTCTCATCAAGGGAGTGGTTTGCGGTTATCGTAATAATAACCCAGCCGGTCTTTTGAAATCCAAACTGGTTTTCATAATGAATTTAACAGCAGTAATTCTAACCCTTAGCTGCCTGACAGTAAGTGCTGCAGGCTTCGCTCAGAAGATTACCCTTTCGGAAAGGAATGCTCCCCTTAAAACTGTTTTGCAGGAAATTCGCAAACAAAGTGGTTATCAACTGGTATACAACTCTGATCTTATTGAAAAGGCCAAATTCGTAAACATAAATGTGCAAAGGGTATCACTAAAGGATGCATTGACTTTATCTTTAGCAAACCAACCTTTTACTTTTCAGATTACTGAGAATATAATTCTGATCAAGCCTATAAATGTATCAGCTCCACTAAAATCGGAGACAACTGCTCAGCGGATAGAAATCCGTGGAAAAGTTTCTGACACTAAAGGTGAAACACTTATTGGAGTGAGTGTTATCGTTAAAGGTACAACAAATGGAACCAGTACCGATGTAGAGGGCAATTTCTATATCAATGCACCAGCTGATGCCATTCTGATTTTTAAGTACATTGGTTTTGTAACTCAGGAAGTTCCTGTTAACGGTCAATCTACATTGGATATTCGGTTAAGGGAAGACATGCAGTCTTTAAGTGAGGTTGTTGTAACAGCTTTGGGTATCCAGAGGAATAAAAAATCTTTAAGTTATGCAGCACAGAATATCACTACTTCTGAACTTACCCAGGCACGTTCAACAAACCTTCTGGAAGGTTTGGGAGGAAAGGTGGCCGGACTGACGATCACAAATTCAGGTTCTGGAGTTGGGGCTGCATCTAAAGTGCTTTTACGAGGTAACCGTTCAATCAGTGGAAGCAGTCAGCCTTTATATATTGTAGATGGGATCACATTAAATGGTGACATTTCCAATTTAAGCCCTGATGATATAGAATCTCTTTCTGTATTAAAGGGTGCAAATGCTGCGGCATTATATGGTAGCAGAGCCAATAACGGCGCAATTGTAGTAGTTACAAAATCTGGTAAAGGAGCAACCAAGGGGGTAACTTCAAATGTAGGATTTACTTTTAACGGAAATGACCCTATTATTCTGACTAAATATCAAAATCAATACGGCCAGGGAGCAGGTGGAGTCTATTCACCATCTTCCGTAACTTCATGGGGACCGAAATTTGATGGAAGCCCTGTAAGGCATTGGTCAAACGATCCGAACTTTATTACAAATCAGTTAGGCGGTAGTACGACCTATGCATATAATGCTCAGCCAGATAACATAAAAGATTTTTTTCAGTTAGGGAGAAGCTTCGCTACTAACCTTTCGGTTAACATTAATTCAGAAAAATCAAATGTTGCTTTGGGTTACACTCATACCGATGCTTCAGGTATAATACAGGGAAACAACCTGGGAAGTCATAATCTGAGTATGAGAATGCTATCTGACCTGAATAAGAACCTGAAACTTGATTCTAAAATCAACTATATCCGTCAGGATTTTAAAAATGTATTATTCTCAGGAGAAAGTTTTAACAATCCTATGAGATATCTGTACCAGATACCACGAAATATACGTACGAGCGATCTAGAACATTATGAGTTTGCGAACGCTGCCGGACAAGTAAAACAACATTTCTATTCACCGAACTTTAACGGAGCCGGTAATCCTTACTGGACAAGAAACAATATTGAAAATCCACTTGAACTGGAACGTGTTCTTGGAATGCTAAGCTTAAGCTATAAAATATCTGAAAATTGGTCTATTCAGGGTAGATCTGCATTAGATCGTTCAAATTCAATGGGAGAAACTAGGCTGCATAATGATACATATGTTATTGCAGCAAATGGATCTTATTCACGTGTGAATTCCAATTCATTTGAATGGAATACAGATGCACTTTTAACCTTTAGTAAGGATCTTTCTAAAAACTTCAAGATAAATCTAAATGCAGGTGCCAATAACAGAATATATAAGGCAAATGCATTAGGAGGATCAGGAGCTAACTTCCAGATACAAAATCTGTTTTCTCTTGCTAATACATTAGACCCGCGCCCTGCAGATACCTATGAGCGTCATAAGGAAGTACAATCTGTTTACGGGTTTGGAGATTTATCATTTAAGGATGCAATATTTCTGAATATAACCGGAAGGAATGACTGGAGTTCTACACTTCCTTCGAACAACAGGTCTTATTTTTATCCCTCTGTAGGCTTGTCGGCTATACTTACAGATCTTGTCGAACTTCCTAAGTTCTTTACCTATGCAAAGGTCCGGGCGTCATACGCCGAAGTAGGTAATGATACAGATCCTTATAATCTTTCACGCACAGCCTCTATCAGTAATGGTACTATTTCTCTTAGTTCTGTGCTTCCAAATGCCAATCTCAGGCCAGAGTCAACTCATTCAACAGAACTTGGTCTGGAGTTAAGAATGCTGGAAGGAAAGTTGAGGTTTGATGCCACAGCCTATAAAACCAATACATTCGATCAGCTTTTTGCCTCACCGGTTCCGGTTGGCTCAGGGGTAAGCAGTGTTTTCCAGAATGGTGCAGATATACAGAATAAGGGCTTTGAAGCTTCATTAGGAACTTCATTGTTCTCTGAAAGAGCATTCAACTGGGATATAGACCTTAATTTCTCAAAAAATAAGAGTACAGTTCTAGAGATAGCTGAAGGTTTTAATCAGTTATCACAGGCTTCTGATTATATCAGGATTTATAAACTCGTAAAGGGACAACCCTTTGGTGATATATATTCAAGAGGATATGTCAGGGATGCCCAGGGAAGAGTTATTGTTTCTTCAAACGGACTTCCTCAGATCACCACCGGACAAGATGTGCAAGTTGCGAACTTCAATCCCGACTGGCTTGCTGGCATTAACAATTCATTCAGGTACAAGAATTTCAGTTTGAGCACACTCATTGATGTCAGAAAAGGCGGGTCGTTTATTTCCTTTACTGAGGCAATTGAATCAGGAGTGGGTGTACTGGATTATACCGAGCAGGGAAGAGATGGTTCATTAGTGTTCGGTGGCAATATTTTTACAAATGAAACTGCTGTAACCCAAAGTGGGGCTGCAAATACTATTAATGTTTCTTCAGAAAGGCTATGGAATCATCTGGGAGGAGTTGGTGCACCTGTTGGAGAGTCATTTGTGCGTGATGCTACCAATATTCGCCTTAGGGAATTTGTTTTTGGTTATCAGTTACCTGCAGAGTTGTTAAGTAAAACCCCTTTCAGATCTGCTAGATTCTCATTGGTAGGAAGAAATCTTTTCTTTTTATACAATAAGTCTGAATATGTAGATCCTGAAATGGTAACTGATGTTGCAAATAGTTCGGAAGGTCGCGAATCACTTTCTCTGCCAACTACACGTTCGTTCGGTCTGTCACTAAATTTTGGTTTTTAATTGCCCTAAACTATAATCAGATGAAAAAAATAATTCAATTTATAATAACTATTTCAGTCATGATATTTGGAACTTCCTGTACCAAAGATTTTAATGAAATAAATACAAATACCAAGGTTCTAACCGTTGATGGATTAGATCAGTCTTCGTATGGATTTGTGGTGAAACGTGCGCTTTATAGCGGCGTTTATTTTGACAATTCAACTTCTTTCCTGCGTGGTCATGCAGCTTTTTCTGATATTTATTCTAATTATCAGACACATACACACCCTGATTTCTACTCAGATAATTTCGTCCTGAATGGTGCCTGGCTTGACGCTTTTTACGGTGGTTTTTACACTGGAGTAGCACCTCAGGTAAAGTATGCTGAAGATTATGCTGTGACTAATAAATACGATATCGAAAATGCCATGATGAAGGTTTGGAGGGTTTATGTTTATCATCGTATTACAGATTTCTGGGGACCCATCCCATATTCAAAATTTGGTAATGGTGAAAAAACTGTACCATATGATAAGCAGGAAGATATTTACAAAGATTTCTTTATTACTCTCGATCAGGCTGTTGCTCTGTTAAAGAGCAATAGAGGTAAGACTTCCTTCTTAGGTGCACAGGATGTTATGTATGCTGGGAATGTAGATAAATGGCTTAAACTAGCTAATACCCTTCGTTTGCGCCTGGCATTGAGGGTAAAGTATGCGGATGCGGCATTGGCAAAAACAAATGCAGAGAAGGCAATTGCTGATGGTGTTATTGAGAGTAATGCGGATAATGCGACCGTAAAGAGCGCAATTGCATTTGCTAATAAATACAATACTCTTACTGCCTGGTCTGACTTCAGGATGAGTGCCGACATGGAAAGTGTGCTAAAAGGATATGCAGATCCAAGAGCCGCTAAGTTCTTTTCGGCAGCAGGAACGTCTGATCCTTCGGATGATCCTGCAGGATTTACCTTCAATTTTGAAGGAATTCGTAACGGTCAGACTAAAATTGCTAAGCAATCGGGTATTAATGCAGTTAGTTCAAATATGGCTCCAGCATATCTTACCGTTGGCGATAAGGGACCCGATTGGCCGGTTTTAAGAGCCGCGGAAGCCTATTTCCTCAGAGCGGAGGGTGCACTTGAAGGCTGGAATATGGGTGGAGGGTCAACTAAAAGCTTTTATGAAAGTGGTATTAGTGCCTCTTTGTCAGAGCATGGCTCTGATGGGAAAAACCTAGCCGGTAATCCTTATGTAAGCAGTACCAATGTTCCTGTTGGTTATGATTCTCAATCGGTTCCCGTCTCAACAATTCCTGTTGCATTCCAGGCTTCTGCAAGTAAGGAAAGAGTCCTTGAGCAGATTATTACTCAAAAATGGATTGCATTGTATCCTGATAGTGAAGAAGCATGGGCTGAAAGACGCCGGACAAATTATCCTACACTTTATGACAGGATCTTAAGTGAGAATCCCGATATCCCTGTAAATAAGATTCCAAGGCGGGTTCCCTTTGTTGGAATTGAATACAACAACAATAGAACCGCCGTTGAGGCTGCTGTTGCAACAATGCTGGGTGGCCCTGACAATGGAGTTACTAAACTTTGGTGGGATAAAAAACCATAATAAATAGGACTTGAGTTGCTTTCCTTGAAATTAGTTTCAGGGATAGCAACTTACTTGTCATGAAAATTTTTAACAATGCTGACAGGCAATCATCCTCAGCGAATACCTATTCATCGTAATTTCTAAAATTTGTATCATGGAAAAGAAAGATTATTCAAGACGATCCTTTTTAAAGCATAACTCGCTTGCTGGTCTTGGTATCCTTACGGCCGGAAGTTCATTGGCTTTTACCACTGATAATTCTCCTGCGGAACCTGTAAATAATACTTCAAAAAAAATCATAAAAATTGCCGGATTAAGTGTCAAACAACTAAGAAATAAATATAAGGAAGAACTTTTTGACAGGTTTATTCCTAATATGGATAAATATGCCATCGACCATGAATATGGCGGGGTAATGTGTTCATTGGACATCAGGACAGGCAAATTGGCAAATTCCAATAAAACGGCATGGTTTGTAGGCCGCGGGATGTGGGTTTATTCCTTTCTTTATAATAACCTGGATAAGAATCCACGTTATCTGGAGATTGCGCGTAAGTCTAAAGACCTGGTACTAAAGATGCAGCCTAAAGATGACAGTTTCTGGCCACGTACTTTCAGTAATGATGGAAAACCTCTTTCAGGTCCAGGGGATATTTACGGGAGTCTTTTTGTAGCAGAAGGGCTGTTTGAATATGCTAAGGCTTCAGGTGAAAAGCAGTACAGGCAGCTTGCAAAGAAGATTATTTTTGATTGTGTAGCACGTTACGACCGCCCTGATTATGTTTACGATATCAGTTACCTTCCGGGAGCACCAAAGATTGAGGGACCCAGAGTTCTTGGTCACTGGATGATCTTCCTTAGCCTGTCTACACAGATGCTTAAACATGAGCCAGATGCAGATCTGGAAAAGCTGGCGGCCCGTTCTGTCGATGCAATTATGAATTACCATGTTAACCCGGCGTATGGATTGACCAATGAGGTAATCAATCATGATATGAGTATTCCGGGTAATGAATACGGACAATTCTCAGTAATAGGGCATGGCCTTGAAACAATTACCTTTGTTATGTTCGAGGCAGCAAGGCGTAAAGACCAGGCTCTCTTTGAGAAAGCACGAATAGTCTACAAGAAACATGTTGATGTAGCTACAGATGCTTTATACGGTGGATATTTCCATTCACTGCAGAATGTAGATAAATATGATTGGGATGTAAGAAAATCATTGTGGAACCAACAGGAAGTTTTGAATGGGGCATTATTCCTCATTGAGCACACTGGAGACGAGTGGGGCTACAGGCATTTCGAACGTACTGACTCATATATCTACGATAAGTTCTATAAACCTGAATATAAGTTCTGGCATTCTGGCGGAGACCGGAAAATGGAGAAGCCAAACCTTAGCCTGCTTGAGCATTACCATCATGCCCGTCAATTGATGCTTGGTATACTATCAATGAATCGTATTATAAACCGGGGCAATAAGGTCTCAGGATTATTTACTTAAGTTCATTTGATCTGATTTTTACAATGGAGAGTATCTTAATAATGCTCTCCAATTGTTGTTAAATATGGCGTTAAGGTAATAAGTATAATTAATCATTAATTATGCTATCGGTTGTGAGTTATGAACTAACTGATTTGAGGAATACTTAAATTGTTTATATTTTTCAGATTTCAAGCTGATAGCATATAACTGATCGCCGTAACTCCTTAACCTCATTTCATTGTCAATAAAACATTAGAATATAAAAGAATGCAACATAAAGATTATTCAAGACGTGATTTCATCAGGAGAAACTCTTTGGCAGGACTTGGCGCTGTTGCACTGAGTAGTTTGTCTGGCTTTTCAGAAAGTACTTCGGAAGCGGAGAGCACATCCAAAGAGAAAGGACGTTTTAAAACCCTTGCAGGATTAAATCTGCAGCAACTCCATGACCGTTATCATGATGAACTTTTCAAGCGATTTTTGCCGGCAATGGAAAGTTTATGTATTGATCATGAACTTGGAGGGTTTATGTGTGATGTGGATATTGTTGAAAGGAAATTGATCAATACTATAAAACGGGTCTGGAACCAGGGCCGGGGTATATGGGTTTATTCATTTTTATACAATAATTTCGGTAGGAATCCCCATTATCTGGAGGTTGCAAAGAAGGCTATTGATTTTATTCTCAAACTTAAGCCACAGGATGGTAATTTCTTTGATGGAAGCTATAGCAGGGAAGGAAACAGAATATCAGGCCCGGGTGATATCTATGGAAATCTTTTCGTAGCCGAGGGACTGGCAGAATATGCGAAAGCCAGTGGCGATGAAACTTATCTGAAGATTGCGAAGGAGATGATTTTATCTTGTCTGAAACGATACGATCGCCCGGATTATGTTTATGACATTAGTTATGTGCCGGGTAAGCCAAAAATGCAAGGCCCGCGTAACCTGGGTCACTGGATGATCTTCCTAAGCCTTTCTTCACAGATATTAACTCAGGGACCTGATTCTGAATTAGAAAAGCTGTCAGACCGTTGTATTGATGCTATTATGAAACAGCATGTAAATGAAGAATTTAATATTCTGAATGAGGTCCGTAATCATGATTTCAGTCTTCCAAAGAATGAATATGCCGATTTTGCGGTGATTGGTCATGGTATTGAGACCCTCGCTTTTGTAATGGCAGAAGCTGTAAGGCGTAAGGACTCAGCATTATTTATTGCTTCAGAGGCGGCTTTCAAAAGACATGTGGAGGTAGCAGCCGACAAGCTCTACGGTGGGCATTTTGAGGTGCTTTTTAATGCAAATACTTATTCCTGGTCGCCAAGTAAATCGGCATGGTGCCAGCAGGAAGTTTCTATCGGAGCCTTGCTAAGCATAGAACATACCGGAAATAGCTGGGCAAAGGAATGTTTTGCAGAAGGGGATGCCTATATGCTGGATAAAATGAGTTGCCCGGATTATGCTTTCTGGACTTTTGGAGGAAACAGAAAAGTTATAAATCCAAGCACTAAAACCATTGAACATTATCATATGCCTCGCTATCTGATGCGTAATATGCTTGCTTTGCAGCGCATAATGAAGCGCAGGGGGAAGTTATCAGACCTGATAGCCTGAAGATTTAGGCAGAAGCTTTATGTTTGCATAGGGAATTAATAATTCTGATCTTCCTGATGGCAAACAGCTTTAATTCCCTTCATGTACTATCCTGAATTTAACTCGAGATTTATATTTTATGAAAGATTCAGTCCCCTTACACTTAATTCATAAATCTGTGTTCGCATACCCATCCGGTTCGACGATCTGTTTAATGAATGACTTGTTTTATGTTATGGGTGATGATGCTTCAGAAATTCTTGTTTTAAACGATAAACTTGAAGAAGTAGAGCGTATTAAGCTTTTTCCAAAAGATGAAAACATAAGGATTCCCAAAGCAATAAAAGCTGATATTGAGGCATCTGTTGTCTTCAGTCAGAATGGTATTGACAGTATTTTATTCTTTGGATCAGGCTCAGTCAGTCCCCATCGTGATTATGCTTATCTTTTTGAACCTGAAAGTAAAAGTATCAGCCGGATTGATTTCAGTAATTTTTATGATCAGCTAAGAATTCAGTTTGCCCAGCTGAATATTGAAGCGGCTACAATGCTTGGTAATAGTTTAGCTCTGGGTATCCGGGGTAACAGATCTCACCCGGATAATTATATAGCATTAGCAAACCCCGGCAAACTCTCCCCCGAATTCAAAAGGAAAGTGCTTATTAAGCTGCCTGTTGAACATACAGGGATATCAGGGATGGATTATGATTCTGAGCGTGATATTTTATTTATCACATTTTCTTCTGAAAGCACCTCCAATTCATATGATGATGGGGAAATTGGAGAAAGTTATCTTGCTATCATTCAGGATGCCGCTGATCACATTGAAAAAAATGAACTGCACATTTCTGCTTTAACTAAACTGAGTGATTTAGGACCTGAATTCAAGCTTCAAAAGATCGAATCTGTGTCCCTGACTGGTGATAATCGTCAGCTTCTGGTCGTTGCCGACAATGACCAGGGCAATACCAATTTGTTCAGGATCGGTTTTTAAATTTCAGCCAATATGCAGATCATTAGCGGGGGAATTGTGAACTGTCAATTCCCGGTATTAGCCTGATCGCATTTTTATAATAAACTTTCTTTAAAACCTCATCGCTGAGTCCGAGGCCATACATTTTCCAGTAAGCATGGTATTTTTTATGGTAAGGAAAATACTCATCTTCAGTTTCAAGTACTCTGAAATAGGTGGTATATTCAGAAGGAACCCAGCTGTCCTTTCCAAACAGAATGCGGTCCTGGTACTTATCAAAGAACTGCTTTGCGCGGCGTGGTTGCCGGCCAAGCTCGGCAATGATTGCTCCAAATTCAACATTCATGTTCGGATACTTATCAAGCAGGGTGCCTAAGAAGTCTAAATTGTTTGCATACCAACCAAAATGGGCAATAATGAAATTGGTTTTGGGGTTATTTTTAATCAGGTTGTGTTGTTGTCTTATTAATTCTTCCCATGAAAAGCCATCAGATGCACTTCTGTTTCTACCGGGTTGGGTTAATAGTTCCAGCCAGCGCTCATTTTGTTCATTGGGTTCATCCCAGAATTGTTTAGGGTCCGCGGTATGTATCAAAACAGGTATTCCCAGTTGTGCACATTTTTGCCAGATCGGATTCAGTCTTGGGTCATCAACCGCAACCAGAGTTCCCTTATTGTCCTTGACAGAAAATCCAAGGCTTTTAAATATTTTCAGGCCCTGTGCGCCTGCTTTTACATCATCTTCTAACTGTTGGGCAGCTTTAGTTCCGTAGTCACTTTCACCAATCCCTGAAAAAGTTGGATTGGCGAAAACGATCAGGCGACCAGGATCTGCAGCTTTTGCATTTTTTACAGCAAGTGCAAGGAAATCACCGCTGCGACCACTTAAATTCACCATGGTCTTCATGTTCAGCTTATCCATCTCGGATAGGAGAGTTTTAAGATTTTGGGTGGGCATATTCCCCTGGTGGTTATGTACATCAATAAATGGAAATTTAGCTCGTATAAGAACATGCTCAGGAACTACGAGAGAGGATGGAGGATTATAAGTTTCGAAATCAATTCTGCCTTTGTTGTTTTGTGCAAGTCCGCACTGACTAAACAA
>Ga0123337_10007402_pt1 | contig 10236 bp, 10 predicted proteins | sample frozenSSSSmetaG_FD_89792 | JGI IMG/M metagenome (GOLD analysis project Ga0123337, IMG submission 89792) | Glacier valley bacterial and archeal communities from Borup Fiord, Nunavut, Canada, to study Microbial Dark Matter (Phase II) -... | ecosystem: Environmental > Aquatic > Freshwater > Ice >...
AATCTGACCGATACCCGGGACTATGCCATCATTACGTCTCATCCGCACGAAGTAGCCGAAGTGATCATGTGCTTTGAAGCAGACTGGCACCGGAAAGATTTTAATCCTGGTAAGGATGCCTATCTCATCTGGTGCAAAGGCAATGGCCGTGAAAAAATGGCCCGGTTTATTGATGAGGCAAAGCATACGCTGTTTATACAAAATGAAAGATTCCAGGACCTGGTAATCCTGGAACGGCTGGTAAGGGCTGCTTGCCGGGGCGTTAAAATTCAGGTAATGGTTCGTCCGCCCCGTACCTTAAAAAAGTCAAAGCTGATTGAAGGCGTTGGCGGACTTCGGATTATGAACAATGTGGGTATTAAAATACATAAACTAAAACACCTGAAACTGCATGGCAAAATGCTGCTGGCCGATGGCTGCCGTGCCATTGTGGGGTCCATCAATATTAGCCCCGGCAGCTTTGATGACCGGCGTGAACTGGCGATTGAAGTAAATGATAAATCCATTGTGAAACGCCTGCAGCAAATAGCCAAATACGACTGGAAAAACTCTCACAAACTCGATCTTACAAATGAGGGGATAAATAAAGACCTGGAAAAACGTGGCAACGGTGGATCAGAAAAACTGATTCTGAACATCAGCAAAAAAAAGAAAAAGGAAATTAAAGATTCGTTGAATAAAAAGCCAGTTGCATAGAACCACATCAAGGCAATGCGTCGCACCGACCAATTGCTCCACAGCCAAAATTGACAAACACAGGTTGAAATACAGCATCCAATCCGGCATTATTCAATCCTTCTTATTATGCAACTGAAATTATCGATATCTTAGCCACGGATGCCGCTACGAAAGCTATTAATATTCCTTCTTGTAATTTATTTTTCGCTTGCCGGCAAGATCGTATTTGCGCAACAAGCTGGTGTCCACACTTTTTATCTTTATAAAGACAGTTCCAAAAAGATTACGGCCCAAACTGCACTCCAACTATTTAAACAGGGCCTATTTACAAAAACTGCAACCAATGAAATCAATGTCGGTTTCACCCGTTCGATATTTTGGTTGGTTTACCAAAACGATGCAGATATTCATCCGGATTCTTTGCTGATTTATATTGGCCATCACCATATCAACCGGATACATTTTTATTATGCAACCGATAGCAGCTTACAACAACAATGGCTTACCGGCGATTACTACCCTTTTGCCCAACGCCCGGTAAACGCCACAGGATTTTATTTTCCCCTAAATAAAAAAGGGATTTACCTGGCCCAGGTCGATAAAACCAATGAATCGCTTCAATTATCTTTTAAGGTGATTTCAGAACGGCAGGCCTTGTCAACAGAAGGTGATCACAAATTAATCATGGCACTGTTCACCGGTATGATCCTCTTGTTGGTAATTTTTGGCATTTATCTTTTTGCCATTTCCGGGAACAAAGTGTACCTCTATTATATTTTTTACATCACCACAGGATGGCTATGGGTTTTAACCAATGCAGGGTATGGCTTTCAGTTTATCTGGCCAAAGCAGGAATGGTTCGCCAGCAAAGCCCGGCCTGTTTTTGTTGCCGCTACGCTCATTTCTTCCCTGCAGTTTCTGATACGGTTTATTGGAGGTGTTACACATAAAAAAACGCTGGCAATGGTAAATGGAGTGAATCTTTTAATCCTTTGCTGTATCATCATCGTCCTTATCATCAACCAGCAGGGATACGATAGCAGGTGGTGGCTATACAGTCAATACCTGATCCCCGTTTTTTCATTTTCCAATTTGGTACTCTCGCTGGTTATTTTAATAAAAGCGGGTAGGCGTGGCAATCGCCAGGCGCTGTTTTACCTTGCCGCCATGCTGGTAATGATTGTTACCTCGTTTCTACAAATATCCTTTTGGGTTGGGGGCATTCATACGGGTGGAAACTTTTTCAGCCATTTCGGCCTTACGGCCGGATTTATTGTGCAGGCGCTGATACTCACTGCCGGCCTTGCTTATAGCTTCAATCAATACCGGGTAGACAAAGAAAAACTATTGATAGAAATGAATGAACGCCAACAGGCCAATACCCGCATCCTGATGGAGGTGCAGGAAGCCGAACGCAGCCAGGTGGCCAACCAGTTGCATGACGTTGCAGGCTCATTATTATCTGCTGCCAAACTCAACCTGTCGAGCCTTCGGGAAAAGGATTGGGCATTCAACGAACAAACCAATTTTCACCTTCAAAAAACGGAAGAAGCGGTAAGCCTTGTATCGGATATCGTTAGAAACCTGAGTCATGCCCTTAGTCCGGTAATGCTGGAAAAAGTGGGTCTTAAAACATCACTTGAAAAAGTGATTGCCATTGCAAATGCTTCCGGAAAAATCAACATCCAGTTGCTTGTATTGGGATTTGAAAAGTATGACCCATCACTCACTAACTATTATACGGCTTTGTACAGCATCATTTATGAGCTGCTAAATAATATTGTCAAACATTCGGGTGCCAAAAACGTTTTGCTTCAGCTTGCAGAAAATGACACCTGCTTTTCGCTGATTGCAGAAGATGATGGCATAGGAATAGCCCCCGGTGAAATAGAAAAAAAACAAAGTTTTGGCATAACGGCTATCCAGTCTAAAGTAGCTTATTTTAGGGGTAGCATCGCCATCGATAACATTCTGCCAAACGGCCTGATGATAACCATAGAAATACCATTTATCCATGATGACAAATAAAATTGTACTGGCAGATGATCACCAGTTTTTATTGGAAGGAATACTCAATGTTTTAAAGGAGTTGCCCTCATTGGAAATAGTGGCTGCGGTGAATAATGGCGTAGATCTTATGGACGCCGTTGCCAAACATACGCCGCACCTGGTAATATTGGATTTAAACATGCCCGGTTACGACGGACTACAATGCCTGCAAAAAATAAAGGCAGATGCGCCCGGGATAAAAGTGCTGGTGCTTACCAATTATAACCAACCAGATCTGGTGGTTGAAGTGAAGAAAATGAAAGCAGATGGCTTTCTTTTAAAAAATTCATCCGCCGCATTGTTAAAAGAAGCGATTGGCAGGATACTCTCGGGGCAGGACTATTTTCCGGCTGCAGCCGAATTAAAAACAGTCCCTGACCACTCCTACTTCTTTGACGACTTTCTAAAAAAATACCAACTTACAAAAAGAGAAGTAGGCATCATCCGGATGGTTTGCAAGGAAATGAGCAGCAAGCAAATAGCCGATAATCTTTTCCTGAGCGAGCTAACGGTGAACACCCATCGCCGTAATATTTTACGCAAACTGGAGATAAAAAATGTGGCCGGACTGATCAATTTCGCAAAAGAAAATTTGCTGCTGTAACCAGTTTAGGGACTGTATACCTTTTACCGGCTGTTTTATTCAATGCTACTTCTATTATATGGTTTGCATAAAACATAAAAACGAAACAGTCATTTAAAAAATTCTAAGCTACTGGAAGGACCAATTACAAAAATGAAAACATGACTTCCAATAATTGCGCCCGCAGGAAATGCCCGCTATTTGCAACAGGCAATGGTTGGCGGAAAGCAAGCTTCCATTGAGAATAGCTTAAAAAGAACAAAAATAATTACCAATCATCGCCGGTTGAAATGAACTACTGTAAACACAATCATTTTATAATTATCCTTTTCAAACAATACGCCCATATTTTTTTTACTGATCAACACCAGGTCTGAATAGGCGGTATAATCATTTGTTTTATCATCTATTCTGTCAATCAGTATATTTTTTTGCCAGGTTAGCCCCTCATCAAAACTAATCCTCAGGGTTAAATTATTTCTCTGTAAAGTGTCAGCCGCATTGCAAAAAGCCAGTAGCTTTTTTCCCTTCTTTGTACCAATGTTTAAGATGCTTCCTTCACAAACCGGGTCGGGCAAATTTTTATCAAAAGTAATACTACTCCAGGTTTGTCCGCCATCATTACTCCTGGCTACAATCCTCGCCTTAATATCGCCTTTTTGATTTCTTGCATTCAGCAGCAAACCGCCATTTGAAATTTCCGCAGCCGTTGCTTCATTACCGCCGGGCAGATTAATAGTTTCGCTTAGGTGAAAGGTCTTGCCATGATCATCGGTGTAGAAACCATGCGCAAAATAATCTTCCGATTTAGGCTTCGGGTTGCCCTCCGAGTGATTGGCTGCCACATACATTCTGCCACGATATTTACCTTCCTGTATCTGCAATGCATGCCCCGGCGTGTTGGCATAACTACGCCAGTCTTCGCCAAAATTATAGGCTGCATTTTCCTTTGGCTGCATCGGATGGTATACCTGCTTCGTGATATTCACCGCACTGCTCCAGCTAAGTCCGCCATCAACAGAACTGATATACCAAACTTCTCTTAGCCCGTTACCCTTTCTTACTTCTCCTTCATGATTATTACCGGTATTGTAAAAAAGAAAAATTCTCCCGTTGGGATATTCCGGATCCGTCATATCCACTACCGGCGCAGGATTACCGGCCTGCAAACGGGCGGCATCCACAATCGTATGCAGACTGCTCCATGTTTTCCCGTGATCGCTGCTGCGTTTCATTACAATATTGATATCGCCAAAATCGCCGGAGCCATTTACCCGGCCTTCGCAAAAAGCAAGCAGATCATTGCCAGGTAATTTAACAATGGCTGGAATGCGGTAACTTTTATGGCCTTCGGTGCCGGAGGTAAAAACGACAGTTTGCCTTGTGTCTAATTTTTGCGCATTTAGATATCCGCATCCCAGGGCAATCATTAAACAACAAAAAATACTTTTCACAAACAACGATTTTATATATTTTCCGGTCCGCACTTTTAATCCCATGATCCTACTAAATTAGGAGGTTATTGTTAGATTATAAATATTTACCTGCCATAGTTAGCGGTCGCTTTAAGTGATTCATACAATTGAGCTACCTGCATAATTCAACTAAATAATTTTATCTTCTTTCAACGGCTTTCCTTTGATAATATTCCGGATCATACCGCTAAAGATAAACCCGTGAAAGGGCAATACAGAATACCAGTAGAGCCTGCCCCAGACACCGAGCGGACGAAAGGTGGCGGTTTGCACAAGTATATTTTTTTCGTCAATTTTAAACTCCAGCCAGGCCTCTCCCGGCAGCTTCATTTCAGCATATAACAGTAGCCGCTTCTCTTCTTTATTGGCCAGTAAAACACGCCAGAAATCAAGCGCATCGCCGGGTGAAATTTCCGATGCACTTCTTCGTCCCCGTCGCATGCCTACTCCCCCGGAAAGCTGGTCCATAAATCCTCTTAACTCCCAAAGCCAGTTACCATAATACCAGCCGGTTTTGCCACCGATTGACCATATTCTTTCCAACACCAGCTCCGCATTTTCAACTGGCAATTTTTTCACATCAATAAAACAACCGTTTACCGGTACTTCAATGTATTTTGAAATGCCGTTTTTTAAGATTGCGCTCGTTTGTGCATCCCGCCAACTGGATAGGATTTGATTCTGCTCTATTTTTTGAAAAGCAAGCCTGATTGCTTCATCATAATTGATCAGGCTAATTTTTAGTAAGGATGACAAATCATTGGGCTTGCAAATCACTTCTACCGTCATGCTGTTTACCAGGTTTTTTGCCAGCGCATAAGAAGTTGCAGTGACAAAATACAACCAGTAGGAAGATATCCTTGGTGTCATCACCGGCACTACCCATATCTTTCTTTTTAGTCCCCTGATTTTTGCAAAGCGCAACAGCATTTCCTTGTAACTTAAGATATCCGGACCACCAATATCAAAGCTTTGGTTCATCACTTCTTCCTTTGCAATTACGCCACTTAAAAACTCAACTACATTCCTGATGGCAATCGGCTGGCATTTGGTGTTGAGCCATTTTGGGGTAATCATTACCGGCAGTTTCTCCACCAGGTCACGAATGATTTCAAACGAAGCACTGCCCGAACCAACAATGATACCGGCCCTTAAGGTGGTGAGGGCAAAGCTGGCGCCAGTCAATACTTCTTCTACATGCTTACGGGAAGTTAAATGTTTGGAGAGCTCAGCTTCGTTGATGATGCCGCTTAAATAAATGACCTGCTTTGCAGTCGTTTTTTCAATGCGTTCCTTGAAGTTGATGGCGCATTTTTTCTCCATCGTTTCAAAGTCACCTGTTTGGGTAGACATGGAATGAATGAGGTAATACGCAACATCAATATCGTTTGGAATATTATCCAGGGATTCCTTATCCAGAAAATCACCCTCTACAACACTCAACCGGTCGCTATCATACTTTACCGCATTGAACCTGTTTTTATCCCGGACGCAGCAAACCACTTCATGTCCGTTTTGCAGCAATACGGGCAACAATCGCTGGGCAATATAGCCGGTTACACCGGTGAGTAAAATTTTCATTAAAGTTATAACGGTATATCAGTTTGATTGTTTGATGTGATAGCCGCAGGATATCAATTCACGTTGAACAGGATGAAAATATTTTTGAATTTGTTAAACAGGCGGATAAATAAAAATTACAGATTGATAAACCCGGTAAATTTATACCCCTGAGCACTAGGGTGGCAACAATATTCCTGAAGACATCATTATAAGACGTTGTAGAAAAGGAATTGTAAATTTCCATAACTAAACCGTGGGGATTTGAGTAATTGCGTTATGTTTATGGCCTAATTGATTATTAAGTTCCCTTTAAACCAAGGCAAGCTTCAAAACCTAACTAATGATTAGAAAAATAATTTAACCCTATATTTCTGAATATATTTTCCTTATGAAAAAAGTTTCAATTTTCTTTCTAACCTCATTGTTTCTAACACAAAGCTTTTGTCAGATCTCCAATGTTAAAGCCGGACTATGGAGTGATCTCACAGTTTGGAGTAATAATACACTTCCGACGAGCATTGATAATATTGCTTTAAATTTTGACATTATTGTAGATATAAATGCCTCCTGCCGATCTCTCACGCTAAATGGACATAATGCTGTTGTCAATTCTGGAATTAACTTCAATATTTCCGGTAGACAAAACACAACAAACCCAACTCAAACTGGTACAAGTTTATTGAAAAAATTCATTGTGTTTGATAGTGCACAATCATCTCCTAACGACACAATTTATATTTATAATTACACATACGACAATGCAAGGCGATGTACTCAAATTAAAATAAAGGACTTTCAAAATAACAGCATTGGTTATATATTCAATTATTATAATGCTACTGACACATTAATCACCGCTAGGAAATTAATAAATCAAGTTTACGCTGATTCTGTTTTTGAATATTTCAATTATTCGGCAAATGGGGGGTTGCTTTCAGACTCAGTTATTACATATAATAGCAATGGTGTCTATACTTCCACCTACAAGTACCAATCTGTAAATAATTTGATTGAATCTACAATTTCGGCCAATGGACAACCTTTCATGATGGGAAAGTATTCAGTTACAAAGGATAATATGGGCAATATAATATCTGAGAAAGACAGCGGCTTTATATATTCATCTGGTTCATATTACAACTCAAGCGAGACTAATATACAAACCGTTTACGACACATATCCTTGTCCTTTTTACAAACTCTATCCAAAAAGGTTAATAGAATTAGATTATGAACTTGCAACAACTGATGATTTAACTCCATACTTTGGAATACTTCAAAAAAATAATGCTACTTCCAAAACCAGGGTAAGTTTATCAATAGCTAGCGGCTTGGGCAATTGGAATAATACCTATCAATATTCGTACAATTCTATCGGCTTGCCTTATATTGTCATTTACAAGGACCAGGTATCAGGAGACATTTATAAAGGACTTTATTTCTACTGAGTAAAATATGATTAGTGAAAAAAATTACAAAAAATCAACATGCCATCTGTTTGCATTTTTTAAAAAGCATAAAAAGGCCTGAAAGCACTGCGCATTTGTTAATCTTTAATAATACTATATAAAACTATGAACAAAATTATTCTCACAACGCTGTTGTTTTTCACAACGCAACTGGCTGCAAAAGCCCAGAACAAAAACTATATCGACCAACCCTATATTGATGTTAGCGGCTATGCTGATTCATTGGTTATTCCGAATGAAATTTATATCAGGATCAATATCTCTGAGAAAGATACCAGGGACAGGGTATCTGTTGAAACATCCGAATTGAAAATGGTGGAAGGATTAAAAGCTTTGGGGTTAAATACCGAAAAGGATTTAAGCACCAACGATTTCGGAAGCAACTATCGCTTTTACCTGCTCAAACAAAGAGATGTAATGAAGACAAAGCAATACCTCTTAAAAGTTAGTGATGCAGTAACCGCAAGTAAAGTATTTATGCTATTGGAAGACCTGGATATTTCCAATGCGTCTATTGATAGAGTGGAGCATTCAGAATTTGAAAATATTAAAAATCTTACCCGAATAAAGGCTGTTGAAAATGCCAAACAAAAAGCGATGGCATTGACAAGGCCATTAAACCAAACTGTTGGACAAGCCATTTATTTAACAGACAATGAGGCACCTGCTAATTTAGAAAACGCTTTGCAGGGACGGGTTGCCGGTGTAGTTATCAGGGGGTATGGAAAAGCCAATGAGGATAAGTATTTTCCTAAAATTGAATTTGAAAAAATAAAGATTTCTACAACAGTCAGTGTAAAATTTATACTTAGGTAAAAACTGATAAATAAGTAATTTGTTTACAGAAATTCATGATGCCTGTCACTCGACTGAACGGGCTATTTATTCCCGCATAATTAACAATCAAAAAAATATGGACACAGACGAATTATCTACAGAAGCTTACCAAGGCATTCTCATAGAAGCCGAAAAATTTCATCATGACCCAACACTACACTACAATTTGGAGTACTGGCATCCTCCTGTAAAAATGAAACGGATTACCTTGCGAAGGCAAAGCAACTAATAAAAAAAATTGAAATGCTTGACAGGTCAAATCTATCCAATATCTTTTTTGACTCGGTGCCTACCAAAAAAGATTTAGACACAACGCTGGAAAAGATATTGAGGAATATTTCAGCAGTAGAAAGCATTCCTGAAAACGAAAGACATTTTGAATTTTAATTAATAGTTGTGTATTTCATCGTGACACATAATGCGTGTTGGTGAAGCAAGGCTGGAGTATATAGCAATCCCTTTTTCCCCTTTGGTAATTTACTCCTATCTCCCCTCCATCACCAACTTAGGCGTCCGGTCTATTTTAAAAAGCCCCCAGTGTTTTTCGGGTTCCAGCGGTTCGTTAGAGCCTTTCCATGATTCATCAAAGGCTTCAAATACAAAGGTTAAAATACCTTCGCTGTCTGTCCAGTTTACTAAATCATTGTAATAAATTGCCTGGTTTTCTTCACTTACATTTTGTGGTTCAATGCCTCGTCCGTTGGAGTTGGTAGCCCAACCTGCCTCTGTAATTATTACCGGTTTATCGGGGTACATATTGGCTACGGCAAAGTAATTTTCTTTCGTATAATTCAATGCTTCATGAATATTTTTATATTCCCATACAGGATAAGTGTGGATGGAAATAAAATCTACCACGGCTACCAGTGGCTTGAGTTTACTTAACCAGGGAACATAATTTTCGCAAAAAGTAACCGGTTGCTTTGCTGCTTTTTTTATTGCAGTTACATATTCAATTACGCTTGCTACAGACACGTAATGATCGGTCCAATCTACACAGGCTTCATTGCCCGCCGATAAGGTGCAGATAATATCGGGATACCTGTTTGCAAACCCAATCAACTTCTGAATCTGCTGTTGATTTTTTATTCTGTTGGCATCTAGCTGCTCTTCAGTGTAAACACCGCCACCCCACGGACAACCAAAATTATTCATCTCGGCTACAATGTAAGCGCCCAACATTACCCGGAATGGAAATCCTTCCTGCTCAATTACCTGCAAGACGGTTGCTGCATGTTCATCGCAATCATATAGACGCAGGTATGTCCAGTGCTGCTGAAGCAATATCAAATCTTCCTTTACTTCCACATACGATGGGCAAATTCCACCCGGTTGCTGGCCTTCTCTAAAACCAGAATAACAGATGGCTCTTCCGGGAGATAAGTTCAATGCTTTAAAGCTGTTCACTATATTTTGATTTTTACCTTTTGCCAATTATTGAGCATCCATATAATTCTGAATAACTTTTACAGGCATAAGTAATATGTTCGCAATGGACGCCGGTAGCGGCCTCGAATAAAAAGTGCTAGAAAATTTCAACATAATCCGTTAAGAAATCAAGGCTGTTTGAGCCGGGCATAAGC
>Ga0123337_10007404_pt1 | contig 10233 bp, 7 predicted proteins | sample frozenSSSSmetaG_FD_89792 | JGI IMG/M metagenome (GOLD analysis project Ga0123337, IMG submission 89792) | Glacier valley bacterial and archeal communities from Borup Fiord, Nunavut, Canada, to study Microbial Dark Matter (Phase II) -... | ecosystem: Environmental > Aquatic > Freshwater > Ice >...
TATGTCCGGCTCCAGTTCAAACAAGGACCGCATCCCCATTCGCACAATTTCATGATCGTCCACAATCATCAAGCGTATTTTTGCCATCGCACAACTCCTTCGCGTATGGTGCTAGATTGGTATTTGCACCTGAACCTTGACGCCGCCCTCCGGAAACGGAGCAATCGCAAATGTGCCACCCAACTCTTCGGCGCGTTCCCGCATCCCACGCATCCCATGACCGGAATAGATACGTTGTCGCTCGCCATTGTCCACCAAATCGTAGGTATAATACGCCGCTTGCATCCCGTGTCCGTCGTCGCAAATCTCGACTGCGACCTGCTTTGGCGCGAGGTGCAGGCGTACCCAGAGCTGGGTTGCGTCCGCGTGTTTGTACGCGTTGGTCAACGCCTCTTGTACGATGCGGAAGACCGCCGCGCCCACCTGGGCATAGCGGCGCAGGTGTTGCTGATCGCCGTTCTGAGTCTCTTCAATGCCGTCAACCTCAAAATGGGTGGGGAGGCTACTGATGGCCTGAAATTCGCGCAACTGATTGGTGAGCATTTGCGTAAGATTGGTTGTGCCACTCATGAGTGGCTTGAGGTTAAACATATAGTTGCGCGTCTCCCACAATGCCTGTTTCGAGATGGTGACGAGCGTATCCAAGCGTTTCGCCAACGGCAGCACCAGCTCCGCATCCTCTTCCGACGCCTCGGCGATGCGGTGTGCCTGGGTCGCGCATGTCTCGGTGTTGAGACTCATCATATAGACAAGTTGCGCGATCCCATCGTGGATTTCGCGGGCGATTCGACTGCGTTCTGCCGCCGCGTTCAGCTCTATCGTCTGTTCTGTAAGACGAATATTTTCTAGCGCGACCAGCAGTTGCGCCCCCGTGATGGCGAGAAACTCTTCTTGCTTCTCACCATATGGTGTCTGCCGCACGTTCTCGGCCCCCAACACGAGTTGTATCTGACCGTCTTTATAAAAAGGAAGGTAGAGGCGGGCTATGCCGTAGCCGCTTTGGTCGTGAAATGGCTCGAACGTGTCAAGCTTCTGACTCGATTGTAGGACTTGCCGTGTGAATGCCTGGGTATCATCTGGAAGGTTGCTTTGAGCATCTACTTCGACACAGACAAGCGGCTCCACCGGCATATCCTTGCCTGTTTCATCACTTTCTGCGAGCGTCACAAGCGCAATCATGAGACGCTGAAAATGCCCGCCCTGGCGCATCGGCGTGACGCTGTGTTGCACCAATTGTTGTCTATCGGTAGCACCTCGCGCGAGTGTCTCACTCACGCGCACCAACGCGCGTTCACGGCGGGCGTTGTCCTGCTCGCGTCGCTTGCTCTGCGCGTAGCTCGCAAGTAGACTTGCGAACGAGGCCGCGATAAGGGCGACAAGCGGAGTGTCGAAGAGGGAACCGGCGATATCGACGACATTGATGCTTGTATAGGGTGGCGAGCCAGGAACCCGCACCAGCATCGCGAACACAATAAATAAATCGTACCCTATCGAAGCCACAAGTGCCCCTCGATAGCGATACGCGAACGCCGTCGCCAGCGCCGCCGACATGCCATAGCGATAAAACGGTGAACTATCGCCAAAGAAGGGTGCGCCACCATTAGGGCCACTAAAGTATACAACAAGTCCGCAGATAATCACATCAATTGCATAGACCGCGACGGTTAAATAAGTATTGTTCGTGCTTGCCAGTGGTGTTAGAATAGCAATATTTTCTTCTTGCTCGTGTTGTCTCTGGTGCTTGGAGGGTCGCAAGCCGCCAACTCTTGGCAGAAATGGAAAGAAAATGCGAAAGATAGGTGCGTAGAGGGTCGCGAGCAGCGTTTGTACAAAGGTAACGCCAAGCAGAATATACCCGATTTGCACTGAGAGCGCGGTAGTACCTGGGTAGCGATAGCCAATTACGATGATTGCCGCGTACATCCATGCGCTCCACCGCCACAAGAGGAAGAGATAGTTGGGTGTATTGCGGAGACGACGAATAGTCGTTCCTGGAAGTGTGCGAATACGTGACTGTCTCATTGTTTGTACCCTTTTGAGGATGGCTACAATACCCATGTTTTCCGTTATCCCTTGCCCACTATAGTATGTACGCTTTCCAATGTGCTGTCAATAATAAAACAGACCGTGTTCAGTGTAGGGGAAAGCATCGGATATGGAATGGGGCATGTGTCCCATTCCTCTGAGAAATTCTTGTAAAACACGAGTAATCCGTTTGTGTGAAGTAGACGTAGAATGTAGCAAGCAGGCACATTACAATTTCGCGCTACCCGAAAAACAAGTAGCCAAACGTCTCTCTAGTATGATATGCTATTACTAGAACGGATTTCCGTTTTACAGGTTTTATAAAAGAAGAGATTGCTAGCAAATTTCTTTTCTAAATAAACCTGTAGCAACGGAATGATTACATATATGTATGCTTATGCGTAGTGTCTTAGTAAAGAAGGGACGGTTTATAGCCGTGGAAAAAGCCGAACAGAAACGTACGTCACTGCTGGCTAATATTGGCGACCTCAACCGACCTTTGCGCGTCCGACCTGTACGAAGTATGGGGCGTGAGTGGTGGGCTATCGACGCCGACGACACTTGGCCGGGTATGGTAATGGACCTACGCCGCCTGGGGTTTGAGTCTGTAGCGGTGGGCGATGAGGTGTTGGTACGCGAGGGTGCGCCAGATTATGAGATGCAGATGGAGGGTCCGGGCGCGCTGACTGGCCTCAAGCCTTTCCCCACCATCAACCAGACGATCCGCGTCCGCAAGGACTCGTATTCTAAAGATTACTCCGATATGGTGTATCTGGACGAATACAAAGAAGAAGAGGACGAGGAAGAAGAAGTGGAACCTGAGAACCTGGACAACGAGTAAGTTGGATCGGGTTTTTTAATTGTAGGGGCCTGTTGTCCCACACTCTTGTATCTCTCCTGAAAGGAGACGAGAGCGTGTGGCATCAGGCTCCTATTGATTTCAACTTGCGGTATTTCTGTGCATATGTGGCGAGCCACCACATCGCGCCTGCGGCAAAGAGTAGCAGGAGCGGCTCAATCGGGGCACGGAAACGTGGGATGCCGTAATAGGCGATGCTCTGCGCGAGTGTAAGCCCCACTACAAGGTAGAGAAAGAGCAGATCGCGCCAGCGTCTGCTTGTCACAATCACACCAAGTAAGGCTAACGCGAAAACCAACGGCGTCATGGTCTCCATCATCAGTATAACAAGCTGTGACGCACCGTGTTCTGGAAAGCGGTTGATGGCAAGATCGGCCTCTTGTGGCACAACTGCCCATGTATTGATGAAATGCTGGCCGAGCATGAACGGAATGTACGCGGTGTGGCCGGCAAGCCATTGGAGCGCGGCGGTTTTATATGCATTGTCGCGTCGCACCTCACAGGGGCCGGCGCATGAAGCCGGAAACTGTGTCGCGACCCAGGGCGTCGCCTCACTGGGAATAATCCACACGCCGGCATAGTACCCGTGCTGATAGATGGGGTCCGCCGTTTCGTAGTTGTATGCGCCCAGAAGGACCTTTCCGTCGCCAACCGCAACAGGGATAAGCGCGTGTGTAACCTTGTAGTTGCGAAGCGTCCAGGGCGCGATAAACGCGAGCGAAAGCAGCGATACCACGAGTACACTCTTGACAACCACGCGCCATGAGAGGACCTGCCGCCATCCTAACACACACGCCCATAGTACAAACAAACCCAAGAGCGCGATCCCATTGGGGCGAGTGAGCGAAAGCAAGCCAAGCAGTCCTCCGCTTAGCAGCATCAAATAGAGACGCGGCGTCCGTTGTAAGTGATACAACGTGTAACAAAAAGCAAGCAGTAAAAATATATACAGTGACTCCGCGTAGAGCAAGCCATCATAGATATAGAGGAAGGGATAGATTGCACCCACAACCCCCGCGAAGATGCCGATACGTTCACCAAAGACATCGCGCGCAAAAAAGTATAGCAATACGCATGTAGCGGAGCCGACGAAGCAGAGTAGCAGGCGTACCAGAATATCCTGGGGGCCAAGTACGCGGTCAACTAGCGCGATGATGAAGGGCCAAAGGGGAGCGCGGTCAACGGTTGGCATGTGTGAGTAGAAACAATAACAATGTTCTCGCACAAGGTGGAACGCGATGGTTTGATAGGTCAGTGAGTCGTGCAGTGGATAGTACCCGTTCGCAACCGTGAAGTTATATGCGACGCGAATGGTGAGCGCGAAGCAGAAGATAACCAGTGCAGGAAGTGTAACGAGCGACTCTAAGCGTTTCATAGCCATCCTTGCGAAGCGAAAATACAGACACGCGAGGCGAACAATGTGCGCCCAGCTCTACAGGTAGTATAGTGTCTCTTAGAAGCGATTATCTTGAATGAACGTATGCCAGCTTGTGCATTTGGGTGTCGTAGTGCTATAGTTTTCTTTAAGAGCAGGGAGACCGCAAGGGTTCTTTCCTACACATATCGCTATCATTCCTATATGTAAAGGAGAACCCTTGCGGTCTCCCTGCTTCTTGATGAGAGAAAGAAGAACATCATGACACAGTACACCTGGGAGACCTGTTCAAGGGTTATACAATCCGAGGTAAACACACTAAAAACGGAGTTGCAGCGTCTTTTAGTAGAGCAAGGTCTTACTGGAATGTACCTGCACGGCTCACTCGCGCTCGGCGGTTTCAATCCCACGCGGAGCAATATCAATAGCATTGTGGTGCTGCGGCGGGGTATGGATGTAGAGATGAAGCGCACGATAGTCTCATTGCTTCTGCGTATCTCCAATATGCCGTGTCCGCTTGACGTACATTTTCTTGTCGAGCAAGCTCTGTTTCCCTTTCAGCATCCCCTTTCCTACGACTTCCACTATAGCGAGGCGCAGCGTGAACGCATCCAGCAGGACTTGCGCGATGGTACATGGGAGCAATGGAACGACGATACGGGACAGGACCCGCAACTTACGTTCGCGTTTTTCCAGCACAAAGTGTGTCTTGAACCATTGGCAACAGAACTGCCCGTTGTATCAGAGCAGGACTATCGTACCGCATCGATTGAAGATAGCAAGCGCGCGCTCGCGAAACCGCTTCACAATCCGCTTGCCTTTGTCCTCAACGCGTGTCGAGACGTTGCATATTTGCACAACGGGGTTGCACTCTCCAAAGAAGCTGGCGGAGCGTGGGGCCTTGTGAACATGCCTGAACGGTATCACCCCCTCATTCTGCAAATGTTGACCCTTTATCGCGGCGAACGGCCTGGACGCCCCGTGGGACAGGCCGCTCTGAATGCGTTCGTCTTCTACTTGCAAGAAACAATTAGTGTTTGAACCACTCTCTTTTTATTGAGATATTTTTCCCTTCGCAAAAATGAAACAAAATAGCTATAATGGCTCTCTTATAGATTGTATAGGTTTTGAAAACACGTGTGTAAGAGAGCAGGGTAGAGCTTTTCTGAGAAATGTTTGCTTTCTTCGTCACACACTCGATATGTTGTCAGCGCAACTAGATGGATAGGTGGCCTATATCCTTCTAATACAAAAAGAACATAAAAATACAAAGTAGGCCAGTCATAAGAAAGAGCAAACATGAACACAACAGCGTCTACTCAAATCACCGGTATTGGTGATGATGGAACGCAACTTGTAATCCCTGCTTCACAGGCTCCATCGACAAACTACTACGCCGAGCTAAAACAAATCCTCAAGAAAAAAGGGTTCTTAGAGAGACAACCAGTGTATTACACGTGGCGTGTGGCCCTGCTCACGGTACTGCTTGTCGCGGGAATGGTTTTCCTCTTTGTCGTCAATAACTTTTGGCTACAAATACTGAACGCCGTATATCTGGCGTTTGTTTTCACACAAATCGGCCTACTCGGTCACGAAGCTGGACATCGCCAGATGTTTCATCAGTCATGGAAGCATGATGCGATTGCGCTGATAGGTGGTAATCTCGTTGTCGGCATGAGTTATGCGTGGTGGCTTGATAAGCATAACGCGCATCACAGCAATCCAAATCATATGGATATGGACCCCGATATTGAAATTCCTTTCCTGGATTTCACCGGCATGGAAGACCTGGCGAGCATGAGTAAGTTCAGACAATTTCTGGTCAAGTATCAGGCGTTGATTTTCCTACCCGCGCTCATGACGGTCTCATTGGGATTGCAGTACAACAGCGTCGATTTCCTCTTGCACAAGAAAGCCAAGTATCCTGTACTCGAATGGTTTTTGATGATTGCCCACTTTGCGTTGTACTTTGGGATTCTCTTCTCACGTTTTGCATGGTGGCAGGCGATCATCTTTATCGTTGTGCATCAATGTGTGACGGGCGCGTACCTCGGCTCGATCTTTGCGCCGAACCACAAGGGTATGCCTGTGCTGGAAAAAGAAAGCACCATGGACTTTTTGCACCGCCAGATTCTTACCGCGCGTAACATTCATGCCAATCCGATAACCGATTTTGTATATGGGGGATTGAACTACCAGATCGAGCATCACCTCTTCCCAAGTATGCCCCGCAACAAATTAAAACAGGCCCAACAGGTTATCAAACCATTCTGCCAAGAGCATAACATCTCATACCATGAGACAAACATCCTGCAATCGTTCAAGGAAATATTGCAGTACCTCTATCAGATTGGCGCGCCTCTACGCGGATAAGCAATGGACTTGTTCGGAGAGACTAAAGAAATCATGTGTTCAAGCGTGGCGAGGGCGTCAGAGAAGTAGGCCAATACGAGCCTACTTCTCTGACGCCCTCGCCACGCTTGACCATATACCAGGGATTAAAGCGCATTGCACTGGCGGCGGTGATAGCAGCCAAGCATCACCTCCTGCTACGCTCCCTTGAGGCGGAATTTGCTCGTTTTCGCCTGTGCTATAATGAAAAATAGGCGTGTCATCCAACCACTTAGTTTCAGTATCAAGGAGAGCGTTTAAGCTATGCAAGATATGCAGAGGGATATTCAGCAAGAGCAGGAAGCACAACAGTCTACAGCAGTAGATGAGCCAGTACAGACCGAGGAAAGTACCCAGCGCGACCTTTTTGAGGTGTCGGACGCGAGTACGGATGGTGTCGAGTCAGCGGAGAGGTCAGCGGTTTACACAAATCTTCTCACAGAGCAATCGAGTTTAGCTGAGTGTGTGGTTCCTTACCAAAAAGAGTTGATGTTACGCGGGAAATCAAACTACACGGTGACGTGCTTTCTCTCGGACCTTAAAATGTTTAGCGAGCATACAGGGTACAGTACTCCTGTTGGGCGTATTACCAAAGAGCAACTCACCGATTGGCTCATGAAGCTCAAATTTGGCACGAGGGGTCAGGTTCCCGCACCAAAAACAATGGCGCGTCGTGTCACGTTCTTGAAAAATTTCTTTGCCTGGTTGCACGGCGAGGCGGTTATCAAAGAAGACCCTGCGGCAAGTTTGACGTTGGAGCGTCCGTTGCCGCCACTACCAGAATTGCTACATGCCGACGAGATACAGGGATTGCTCACGGCCTCGGCGGAAGACCCACGCTGTCAAAGCCTGGTATATTTAGCCCTGCATGCGGGTCTGAAAAAAGAAGAGGTTATGGGTTTGAAGGTGCAACAGGTCGATCTTTCGGACGAGCGTGTCCCGTTGATAACTGTGCGTTTCGCGGCCTCGACCAATAAGCAGCACCGTGAGCGCCGCCTTGCTTTGCCTTCTGAATTCACCCAAATCTTCAAAGAGTACCAGCAGAAATACCACATCACCAATGAGGTTTTCGCCTGCACAGATCGTAACCTGAACTACATTCTCGCAAAAGCCGTCAAGTCCGCGAACATCAAGAAGCGCGTTACCCTGCAACTGCTTCGTGATACATTCGCGGTGCAGCAGTTAAAATCAGGTGTAACGCCGGAAGCCCTGCGTGAAAAAATGGGCCTTTCCGATGAGGCATGGTTGGAGTCCAGAGAAAAATATCGTCGGCTTGCGCTCCCCAAATAACACGGCGACAAGGAACGCGATGAGAGCGAATGCTGTCGCGTTCCTTGCTAGCTATCGTGGCCTTTGCATTGGCGGTGGCATAGGTACATGGGGTGGAGGTGTCGATTGTAGCACAATTGTTCGTGCGGCATGACGTTTGAGCGTACTGCTGCATAGGAGGGCGTTGAGAATAATTCCCCCAATCGCAAGGGGTCCGAGACAGACCAGCCCTAACCCAAAGGTAAAAAATGTCCCTAAAATCATCACGGGCCAATAGATGAAGATGCTACAGAGCAAAAGCACAACGCCCACCGTTGTTTCGCCTCCCATTAGCCATCCGACGCCAAAGACGCCAAACAGTGAAAGGATAAGTTCAGCGATAAGTGGGCCATCACTACTTGTATTTTGTATCACCACAACGTGGCCTTGTGGATAGGGCTGTGTGTACGATTGTGGCGGCAACTGTGATGATTGTGGTGAATAGTGCGGCGGCCCATATCCTGGCGTCTGTTGTGACCCATACACCACACGTGGCATGGCCGGCATTACAGGCGTATAGCCAGCCTGATAGGGAGATGGCCCACCGAACTTGCTGAGATCGTCTGGTAGAAATTGTCCCGTCTGCCCCTGGTAGGCTAAGGGTTGCGTATACTGTACCTCATTTTCGGTTGGCATTCCACAAAAAGGACAGGTTGTAACACCATTCGCTACTTCATTTCCACAACGATCACAGAACATAATTTTTGTATCCCCTTGCATGTAGCTTTTCTAATAGCCTACTATGTATTTGCATTTCGTGAGCCGTGCTTTCAGTTTTAGAGAGACGACGTAGCAACGTTCCAGCCGTCCCCACTGCTACTGATCTCTGCTGCCCCTGCCTGTGCTGTCTGTAGCACCTGCATGTGTGGTAGTATGCTTGTGCCCGTTGCGAGTGATGGTGGCAACACAATCACAGAGGTGGCTCCACTTTTCCGCAACTTCGGACTAAGTATTCCGGGCGTTACGAGTAGTAGCGAAGGGTCGGCCCGTTGTAACACTGTGAGGAGTTCAACGGGGAACGGCTTTTCAACCTCACCTATTACTTGTACGATTGACGCCTGTAGATAGTTGAGTGGCAGTGTGGCTAAAAGACCTGCCAGCGCATATTTGCTTTGCGCGACGGCTCCCAGAAGCAACATGTGCAGCGTTGGTGTAACAAGGCGTACTACAAGACTGTTGTCGCGTACCTCATCAGGCCCTTTGTGAAGGTGTGGTAGCGGCCAAAACAGTTGTAGCGCGGCTTGTGTGCCAATGGGTATGGTCATGCCTTGTGTTGCCGCGATAGTGTGCAGGGCGCGTTGGCTAATCATTTTTCGCCACAGCGCATACGCGGTACTTGGGTGAAGCATACCCGCGTCGAGAACCGTACCAATTTGGTAGCGGGTCACGATGTCTTGTAGGCCGGCCAGATGTTCCGCGCGTGGCGAGGTGAGTACCACAACGTCGAGCGTTCGTTGCCACGAGGGAAGGCGGCTATCTAAGGCTTGCGAAAGTGCGGTTGGGTCAAGTCCACCGTCAAGCAAAATAGTTTTGGCGTCCGGTGTGCGAACAAGGATAGCCTCGCCCTGTGGTTGTTGTCCCAGAGGAGCAACGTCAAGAAATGTAACCGTAAGGCGGCCATCGGGTCGTGTTGCGAGTGCCGTTGTGCCTGTTGCCATAACAATACAGAGCGCAATACCTACCTGTGCAAGCAGTTTTGTACGTTGTGACCAGTGGAAAAGCGGTTTGTCAGCGTGTGTGGGATTGAGCGGTTGCGCTGTCGTATGTGGCGCAATTTTGTGTGTGTGTTGTAGGATATAGGTTACGAGTGCAAGCAACGCGTAGTATCCCCACGCAAGGCTCCCATCAATTACACCAATGGTCATGTAAGACCAGGGGAGATGAAAACACCAGGACACAATAGTCTGCATATAGAAGAGAATCGGCCATACAATCCAGCCGCACACAAGCGCGAGTGGTGGGAAGAGTAGTCCCATGACGCATTGTAGCATCCCTAACGTGAGCAGAATACCTAGCAGTGGCACGGTAAGAATATTGGTTACGGGGGCGATAAATGAGACTTCATGGAAGGTCACGGCGAACAGGGGCAATGTAGCTGTTTGTGCCGCCAGGGTAACCGCGAGTATTTCCGTGATATGTGTTCCCAGGGGGAGGCGTTCCAGGGGATGAAACAACCTCTGGAAAAAAGGGGTAAGCAGCACAATGCCGAGTGTGCCAATGAACGATAGGAGAAAGCCCGTATCCCATAGGACAAACGGATCAATTATACTCATCA
>Ga0123337_10007405_pt1 | contig 10233 bp, 13 predicted proteins | sample frozenSSSSmetaG_FD_89792 | JGI IMG/M metagenome (GOLD analysis project Ga0123337, IMG submission 89792) | Glacier valley bacterial and archeal communities from Borup Fiord, Nunavut, Canada, to study Microbial Dark Matter (Phase II) -... | ecosystem: Environmental > Aquatic > Freshwater > Ice >...
ATTCATTGTCAGGGTGGCGACAGAGCAGCAATTGCTTATTCAATCCTGATAAAAAATGGTTTCAAAAATATCGCCAATTATTCAGGTGGTATTAATGAGTGGGTGAATAAAGGGGAACCATTAGTTTCATAATAAAGGGTTTTCAAGTTTAGTGTTAAAAAGCTGCCAAAATTAATTTTGGCGGCTTTTTTATTTGCAACAAATGTTACAAAGTCAAGCCAGAAAATTCCCGATTTTTGTATTGTTAAATTAATGAATATGAATGTAGAACAGATTTATACCGGATGTCTGGCACAAGGTGCATATTACATCACCAGCAATGGCGAAGCTGCCATAATAGACCCTCTTCGTGAAGTTGAGCCATATTTAAGCAGGCTTAACAAAGATGGGGTTAAATTAAAATATATTTTTGAAACTCATTTCCATGCTGATTTTGTCAGCGGGCATGTAGACCTTAGTAAAGAAACCGGTGCTCCGATCGTTTATGGGCCGAATGCTGCCTGTGAGTTTGATTGCATCTCTGCAACTGATGGACAGGAATTTAAGATTGGTGACATAAGCATCAAAGTTTTGCATACTCCTGGTCATACCATGGAAAGTACCACCTTTTTGTTAAAAGATGAAAGCGGTAAAGACTATTGTATTTTTAGTGGAGACACCCTGTTTTTAGGAGATGTTGGTCGCCCTGATCTTGCTCAGAAAGCAGCGCATATGACACAGGATGAACTTGCAGGCTTGCTTTATGATAGCCTGATGAATAAGATCATGCCATTATCTGATGATGTGATCGTTTATCCTGCACATGGAGCTGGCAGTGCGTGCGGTAAAAATATGATGAAGGAAACAGTTGATACTCTGGGAAATCAGAAGCGCGTTAACTATGCCTTAAATCAGCCGGATAGAGAATCATTCATCAAAGCGGTAACAGAAGGTTTGCTTCCGCCGCCAGCATATTTTGGACTAAATGTAGCAATGAATAAGAAAGGATATGAAAGCTTTGAAACAGTCCTTAGTCAGGGAATGAAAGCTTTAAGTCCTGATGAATTTGAAGTTGCAGCTGAAACTACCGATGCCCTGATCCTGGATACCAGAGATAATACGATATTTTATCGCGGATTTATTCCACAATCAATCAATATTGGTTTGGGTGGTGATTTCGCTCCATGGGTTGGTGCACTGATCGTTGATGTAAAACAGCCTATACTTTTGGTAACGGATGAAGGTATGGAAGAGGAAGCAGTGACCCGTTTAAGCCGTGTTGGATTTGATCATGTAATTGGTCATTTGAAAGGTGGTTTTAAGGCATGGCTGGAAGCAGGAAAAGAGGCTGATGTTGTTGACCGTATCACCGCAGAACAGTTTGCCCATGAAGTGAGAATCGGAAAGGACAAAGTTGTTGATATCAGAAGAGAAAGCGAATATGCAGCTGAGCATGTGGAAGATGCATTTAACAGACCTCTCGCATATATCAATGACTGGATAAAAGACGTTAATCCAAAGGAACACTTCTTTTTACATTGTGCCGGCGGATACAGAAGTATGATGGCAGCATCAATCCTTCAGGCTCGCGGGTACAGAAACTTTACTGAAATAGCCGGAGGTTTTGGAGCAATAAGCAGTACAAATGTTCCCAAAACAGACTTCGTATGCCAAAGTAAAGTCATGCAATCTTAAATACATACCCTACATATATACCTATGAACAGCAATATAAGGGAGGTCGAAAGCCTCCCTTAATTGTACATCAGATTCTGTTTTTTTATTATTAAATTAGAGTGATATGCAAGGATTAGAAAAAAATAAATTTCAGTTTGCCCTACTGGTGCTGGTCAATGCATTTGTCGGGGCAATGGTAGGTTTGGAACGATCCATCATGCCTGGCTTTGGAAAGCTGGAGTTCGGACTAAGTGCAAATGCGGCTTTGATGTCCTTTATTATTGCTTTTGGGATAAGTAAATCTCTAAGTAATTATGCTGTTGCTCAACTTTCCAAAAAGTTCAATCGTAAAACTATCCTGATCATCGGCTGGATTGTGGCTCTTCCTGTTCCGTTTTTATTGATGTATGCACCAAGCTGGAATTGGGTCATAGCAGCCAATATTTTACTGGGTATCAATCAGGGCCTTGCCTGGAGTTCTACTGTCATCATGAAAATAGACCTTGTAGGCTCAAAGAACCGTGGCCTGGCAATGGGAATCAATGAGTTCGCAGGCTATCTTTCTGTAGGTCTTGCGGCATGGCTGGCAAGCTCAATCGCAGCTGATTATGGATATGCTTTTTTCCCATTTATTCCAGGGATCATATTTGCCTTTGCAGGATTGCTGATCAGTATTTTCCTTGTTAAGGATACTACACATTTTGTCCATACGGAAAGTTTAACAAGTAAACTGCCCCTCCTGGAAAATGTTTGGAAAGAAACAACCTGGAAACATAGAAATTTGGGTTCTGTAAGCTTAAATGGTTTGGTGAATAATCTCAATGATGGGGTAGTATGGGGCCTGCTCCCAATGTTATTGATTCAAAGAGGTTTTGGAATTACGCAGATCGGAATTATTGCAGCAATTTATCCTGCAGTTTGGGGTATTTCCCAACTATTTACCGGTAAAATGGGCGATCATTACTGTAAAAAACAAATAATTACTGCCGGAATGCTTTTACAGGCGCTGGCAATTTTAATTGTAGCGATTGCATCTTCTTTGCCATTATTAATCCTTGCTTCCATACTTTTAGGCTTTGGGACTGCACTGGTCTATCCTAACTTTCTTTCAGTTATCGCTGAAAGTACCCACCCAAAACAACGTGCTGAAAGCCTTAGTATATTCAGGCTATGGCGGGATAGTGGTTATGTGTTTGGAGCAATATTAAGTGGGGTATTGGCAGATGCATTTGGGATAACTTATGCCTTGTTCATTGTTGCGGCAATTACTGCAATTGCTGGTCTTATTGCCAATAGAAGGATGTGCTGTACCTCAAAAGTATTTTGGAAGAGTGAATATTGTGTACCTGCTTACTAAAAGATCATACTTTGAAATCAAATGAAATTTTAAATAAGGACCTTATTCTCAGAGAGAATCTTGCTGTGGAAAGAACCGACATGGCAATTGACAGAACCTTGCTTGCATTTGTGAGAACCTCCTTATATTTTGCTGTTGCCGGGATGACCATAAATAATTTATTGAAGTTAAGTTATGGTCTGTACTTTGAGATTGGATCCTGGATCATAGCTGTAATGATTCTTCTCATCGGTCTTTTGAGGTTTTTTCACCAAAAAAGTAAACTGAAAAATAACCGCAAACATATTGGGAACTACCAGTCGGACACTCAAATAGATTCAGAGGATTAATTGAAATCTATTTCTGACGGTCATTTAATATCTCGATTACCTAACCTTTCGTTTGTAACCTTTGTTACTCAGAAACGAAATGCAAGCCGCTACTTTTGTATTATAATTTATTAATTAGGAGGATTTAAACATGAAGGATTTAATATTAAATAATTGGAACATCATTCGATTTCTTCGTTTAGGAATTGGTGTGGCAATTATTGTTCAGGCAATTATAGCCGCTGATATATTATTTGGTCTTGCAGGTTTATTATTTGCCGGGATGGCTGTTTTTAATGCAAGCTGCTGCGGTGGAGGAGCCTGCGCCACACCTCCTCCCGGAAAAAATTCCGGTTCAAAGGATGTTTCCTATGAAGAAGTAGTTTAATAATATTAACATAAAAACTTTAAAGATGACATTTAATGAATTAATACAATCTGACAAGCCAGTGCTTGTAGATTTTTTTGCAGAGTGGTGTGGTCCTTGTAAAGTAATGGCTCCTATCTTAAAAGAAGTAAAACAAGAGGTCGGTGATTCGGCCAGTATACTGAAAGTTGATGTGGACAAAAATCCACAGGCAGCAGCTGAGTATCAGGTACAGGGTGTTCCAACACTGATACTTTTTAAAGAAGGTAAGGTATTGTGGAGACAGAGTGGTGTGGTGCCAAAAAACGGCCTGGTTGGAGTAATTAAAAAATTCTCAATTTAATATTATGATAAACTTTTTTAAAAAATTATTTGGAGCTGCTGAAAAACCGGATTTGAAATTACTTATTGATGAGGGTGCTTACCTGGTAGATGTCAGAACTCCACAGGAACATGCTCAGTCTAAAGTAAAAGGTTCTGTAAATATCCCATTGGACAGCATATCTAATCATTTAGCTAAATTTAAAGATAAGAAGCATATCATAGTGTTTTGCCGTAGTGGAAACAGAAGTTCTCAGGCTAAATCAATTCTTGAAAAAAGCGGATTTACCAATGTTGTTAATGGGGGAACCTCAGAGAATGTAAAGCAATTTGTAAAATAGATTCTATAGATAAATTCATAAATTTATTAGTTCATACCGCACGCTAATAAGCTTGTTTCTGAGCTAATAATGGTCAAAAGCAATTATTTAATAATTAAAGCAATATGAAAACAATTATTGTAGACGTAAGAACAGTAGATGAGTTCAATATGGATGGTCATGCTGAGTGTAGCGTGAATTACCCGCTGGATAAAATTGAAAATTATGTAGACACTCTACGGGATTACGATCAAATCATACTGGTTTGCAGAAGCGGAAACCGGGCTAATGTTGCAAAAAGTATTCTGGCACAGCATGGTCTAACAAATGTTGAGAACAGAGGTGAGTGGCAAAATATTAATTGCAATTAAGTTAAAACAGATAATTTATTAATATGGAAAGCTTAAAAATCCTAATACCTACTGATTTTTCTGTTCAGGCCGAATTCGCCTATCTTATGGTGAAGAAACTTGAAGAAAAAACTACCATAGATATTCATTTTCTGCATGTATTAAATGTTCCGGATACAGTTACAATGGACTCCAATGGTGACATTCAAACATGTGGTGAAATTGATGTGAACTACGTAGTAAAACAGAAAGAAATTGCTTTAAGAAAGCTGGAGAATCTGAAAGTACTTTACGGGAGTCAAATAAACGTTCATTTGGTTCTTGGGAAAACAACCGATGCTATTTTAGATTTTTCGAATTCCAATAGTTTTGATCTGATTGTGATGGGAACAAAAGGCTCAAGTGGGATTAAGGAAGTTCTTTCTGGTTCAGAAGCCCAGATAATTGCTCGCAGATCCAAAACTCCACTCCTGTCTTTAATGTGTGATCGTTCAGACCTTCAGATCCAAAATGTGCTTCTTGTACATAACTTCAACCATCCTAAAAAGGAAGGAATGGAATTAATGCATAAACTGATCAAAGCATTTAATACTAAAGTTCACTTGCTTCAGATCACTTCCGGTCAGGTTGAATTTGAAAAGGTCAGCGTTCAGGCAGATATGAAACAGTTTGCTGAGCTGAATTGTATTGAAAATTATGAATGCCATTTAATCAATGATAAGGATGTGGAGAATGGTGTTGTTCATTTTAATCAGATGAGTAATATGGACATTATCTGTATAGGTACACATGGTAAGGGTGGTTTGTTCCATCAAAGTGCTACTGAGAAGCTAATCAACCATCTTTTTAAACCAATTATTTCCTTTCACTTAAATAACTAAAAAATGATAGAATTAATAACACAGCCCTGGTCCTGGTGGTTTTCAGGGGCGATGATCGCTGCGATAATGTTCTTCCTTTTATTTTTTGGACAGTCATTCGGGTTTTCGTCAAATCTTAGAACTATTTGCGCAGCAGCTGGTTTGGGTAAAACGAATAAATTTTTTGATTTCAACTGGAAAAGCCAGATATGGAATCTGGTCTTTCTTGTAGGTGCTATTTTAGGAGGGTTTTTAACTAAACAATTTCTTTCTACAGATGCTCCGGTGCAGATTGCACAATCAACGATTGAAGATCTATCTAAACTTGGTTTTGCTGCACCTGAATCTTTACAGCCTGCAGAAATCTTCGGTCTCGAGGCCATGTTCTCATTAAAGGGTTTCATGATCCTTGCATTTGGAGGCCTCATGGTTGGTTTTGGTTCTCGTTATGCAGGTGGTTGTACGTCAGGACATGCGATCAGTGGTTTATCTGATCTGCAAATACCATCCCTTATAGCTGTAATGGGCTTTTTTGCCGGCGGATTGATCATGACATTTTTAATAATGCCTTTAATATTTTAATCGATGAAATTTATAAAATTCCTTTTGCTGGGTATAGTTTTTGGCATAGTAATGACCAAATCTGAAGCTGTTTCATGGTTTCGAATTCAGGAAATGTTCCGTTTTCAGGCCTTTCACATGTATGGAATTATTGGAACAGCCGTAACATTGGGTGTGACTGGTGTTGCATTGATAAAGAAGTTTAAAATACGCGACTATCATGGTAACCCTATCGTGTTTAGCCCGAAAGACAGATCTGTTAGCCGCTACCTTTTAGGTGGCAGTATATTCGGACTTGGCTGGGCTTTAAGTGGCGCTTGTCCGGGTCCAATGGTAGTGAATGTTGGCTATGGATACTGGGCAATGGCAATAGTTTTCTTTTTTGCTTTGGTTGGGACTTATTTATATGGTGTTTTAAAGAGTAAATTACCTCATTAAAATTTAAGCTTATGTCTGAGAAGCAGGATGACAGAAATATACTTAACGATCTGTTTTCAGTTATCAATAAACTGATTCTCGTTATGGTATTATTGATTGTTTTTATGGTTGCCCTCCCGTTAGGGTATTATATCAGCAATCTGCCAAAAAGGCCAAAAGTTGTGCTGGAGGATGCGCCTGCAGTTCTTGCTGAAGTAAAGAAAATTGTTCAGGAATACTGGATCGCGCCGGATGTAAGTACCATTTCTGATCCCACAGAAAAAGCAACGGTAGAGTATGGCAGGGAGCTAATCGCTCATACTTCAAAATATCTGGGTCCGAATGGTTCTGTCATGCAGATCAGTAATGGAATGAATTGTCAGAATTGTCACTTGCAGGCCGGAACAGCAGTTTTTGCAAACAATTACGGTTCTGTAGCGTCTTTGTATCCAAAGTTCAGAGCACGAAGCGGTGCAGTTGAAAATGTTGAAAAACGGGTTAATGATTGCTTTGAAAGAAGTTTGAACGGGTCTGCTTTGGATGACAACTCAAAGGAAATGAAGGCTATTGTAGCGTATATCAATTATCTGGGGACCAATGTGAAGAAGGGCGAAAAAGCAGCTGGATCTGGATTTAAGGATCTGGCTTACCTTGACAGGGCTGCCGATCCCATTAATGGTAAGGCTGTATATGCGGGAAAATGCGTGAGCTGCCATCAGCCTGATGGTTCAGGCTTGTTGAATCCCGATAAATCGGAATATACTTTTCCGCCGTTATGGGGAAAGAACAGTTATAATGATGGAGCAGGATTGTACCGCATTTCCAATTTTGCAAAATATGTTAAATACAATATGCCTATCGGTGCAACTCATGAGAATCCGCAATTGAGTGATGAAGAGGCATGGGATATTGCGGCCTATGTAAATTCACAGGCCCGTCCGCATATAAATGTTCCTAAAGACTGGCCGGATAAGTCTAAAAAGCCTATCGATCATCCTTTTGGTCCCTTTGCTGATACTTTTACTGAAAAACAGCATAAATACGGACCATTTAAGCCGATTGCGGAAGAGCAAAAGAAACGCGAAGCAGCCGCAGCGCCTGCAAATGAAAAAAAGATACAGGGTTGATTTCTTAAAAAAAATAATAATATGGAGAATAACAGGAGGGGCTTTTTAAGAAAAGTTGGCGCAATTGGAGCTGGTGCAGCATTGATTTCAGCTAACCCAATCCTTTCAATAGCTGAAGAAATTTCAGTTGATACGAATGATAATTCAAGTGAATCGGAATTTACCATATCCATTTTGCAAACTACGGATGTTCATTGTCAGGTACACCCTCATGATGAACTTTTTTGGGAGAATGATCAGTCAGTTTTTCGTAAAACAGGTGGCTATGCTCATCTTGCTACTTACCTGAAGAAGGAGAGGAAAAGAAACCCGGATACCTTTATTATCGATACCGGGGACATGTTTCAGGGAAGTGAACTTTCAGTGAAGACATCCGGCAAGGCTATGGTCCCGGTTTTAAATGAACTTGGCTACGATCTATACCTGCCTGGAAATTGGGAAGTTATATATTACAAAAAGGCAATGCAAACTTTACTGGGGTCTTTAAATGCTCCTAAAGTTTGTGCAAACATGTATCATGATCTTGGTAATGGCAAGAAAGGAGAATTAATTTTCCAACCTTATCATATCTGGAATGTAAAAGGTGTAAAAATTGGTTTTATTGGTTATACTGATCCTTTAGTGCCTGTCAGGCAATCACCAAGCTATAGTAAAGGCATCATTTATACCAAACCCGAAGAAAATCTTGCTCATTATGTAGATGTATTAAAAAATCAGGAGCAATGCGCGTATGTTTTAATGTTGTCTCATTTAGGCCTTTCACAGCAAATTCATATAGCCAATCTTCCTGAATGTGAAGGTGTTGACTATATTTTAGGTGGTGATACACATGAACGTGTACGCAAACCAATTCAATGTAAATATTCTAAAGTAGTTGAACCCGGAGCATTTGGTTCATTTGTTGGCAAACTTGAGCTAAGGATAAAGGATGGCAAAGTTGTACAAGATGATTATTCATTGGTTGAAATAGATTCAAAAAAATATAAAGCGGATAAAAGTATTAGTCGTTTAATTGAAGAAAATGAAATTCCGTTTGAAGATGATATCAATACCATCGCCGGATACAGCACTATTCCTCTTTACCGTTATTTTGTGATTGAAAATACAATAGATACGCTTATTCTGGATGCATTAAAATGGAAAATCAAAGAAGCTGATATCGTTCTTTCAAATGGCTTCAGATTTTGTCCGCCAAATGCTACTGTTGATTCAACAGGCAATATTCCGATTACAAACGGGTATATTTATGATATGCTTCCGGTGGATAGTGTGGTAAGAACCGGTTCTGTGACAGGTAAGCAAATTACCGACTGGCTTGAGAGGGAATTAAATAATGTATTTGCAGAAGATGCTTCTCAGCGTTTGGGCGGCTGGGTGATCAAATTTAAAGGTATGAAAGTGAGCTTCAATGCTTTTGCTGCTAATGGGAAGCGTGTTAAGGAGGTTGAAGTTGACGGAAAACCATTGGATTATGGCAAAACTTACCGTATTTGTGCATGTGAACGGGAAGGCGATCCTCTGGATATGCTTTGCAGAATGAGAGGGGTTTCAAATGCAAGTAATACTCCTTTTACATTACACTCTGTGTTAAAAGAATATTTAAAGCTAAATTCACCAGTAACTCCTGAGCCTCCATTGTCTGCGAAAGTATTAGATGCTCCGCAAAAATTGCTTACTCAGGTTACAGGAGTTGATTATCAATTTCGCTAAATAAACAAAGATGAAAAAAATCCTTCTTGTAATTCTGCTGTTTGTTGTTTCAAATAGCCTGAGTGCTCAATCAGCAAACGGTCAGATGGCCTCTGCCGCTAACTATCATGGACTGAAAATTGTTTTTCAGCTCACTTCAGCAGATACGGTGATCCATCAGACATTGATGAGCCAGTTAAAGAACTATTTTAGTGTGGCACCTGACACAAAATTTGAAGTGGTTTGCCACGGAGGAGGACTAAATATGCTTTTGAAAAAGACTTGTGTAATTCAGGACCAAATCAAAATGTATTCAGACAAAGGAGTAAGTTTTGTAGCATGTGAATTTGCTATGAAAAAGAGAAATGTCACTAAAGAAGAGTTAGTTGCAGGAGCTGGTACCGTAACCTCAGGGGTTCTGGAAATTGCAAAAAAACAACAGGAAGGCTGGAGTTATATTAAGTTATAACACCAATATTCTGCCGTCCGATTAAATCTAATTTAAATGAGATCTATTTTCTACCTGGCTTTGCTATGCCTTATTTTATTTCAGTTTGATGAAGTTAAAGCTCAGCATCAGGATGTTAACGAGCGTCCTGAAATGTACAAAAGCAAGGATGCAAATGACGTAGATAGTGGTTCTATACTTGGGGCATTTAAGGGAGGTAAGGTGCAGGGTCATTTCAGGTATTTTTTTATGAATACTGTAAATGAAGGCGAACTTACAGACTACTATGCAAATGCTGCCGGTGGTGGTTTAAGGTTTGAAACTGCCAGGTTTCATAACTTTCAATTTGCAATAAGCGGGTTTTATATTTTTAATATTGGTTCATCTGATATGACAAAGGCAGATCCGGCAAGCGGACAATTCAACCGCTATGAGATTGGCTTATTTGATCTG
>Ga0123337_10007406_pt1 | contig 10232 bp, 7 predicted proteins | sample frozenSSSSmetaG_FD_89792 | JGI IMG/M metagenome (GOLD analysis project Ga0123337, IMG submission 89792) | Glacier valley bacterial and archeal communities from Borup Fiord, Nunavut, Canada, to study Microbial Dark Matter (Phase II) -... | ecosystem: Environmental > Aquatic > Freshwater > Ice >...
GTAAATTTACCTTTGGCGACTGAGCCGCTCAATAACAAGGAATTGGTAATATTTTTGCTGATTTTATTTTCAGTAATAAATGAGGCGCCCTGTAATCTTTTATAAAAATTGAGGAAATAATTTTTACTCTGCCGGATATCAATATCGCCGAAATTAATTTGCCAGCCCCGCTTTTTTACCTGTAAAAACACTTTGTCAAAATCCCGCAGATCCTGTGTATTGCCATCTGGCTGAATGGGAATATTATTATCTGTAACAGCGGCCGTTAATTCAAGGCTGTCGCCGATGAATCCATTCAGTTGCAAATTTAAATTGGAGCTCAACACCGCATCCTGGCTGTTGCCAAAAGAAATACCCCGCCCAAAACTACCGTTGTAGTTAATATCTCCAAAATCAAACAATGCATTTTTGGGGCGGCTGTTGTTTCTAAATACAAAAGGCTTTTCACTTAAAAAATTATGCTGAATACTGTCAAAATTAAAACGCCTGGCAACTGCATTCAATTTATAGGGAAAGATGCGATAGCTGATTTTTACACTATCCACCAACGGTTTAGTGATCCACAATAGTGTGGCATTTACTTCATCCAGATTATACTGGGATGCACTTATGTTTTGTATGAAAAAGGTTCCGGGCACCAGGCTGAGGCTATCTATTTTTACGATACCATTCGTAACAGGTAAATATTTGGAACGAAGGTTGGAAAGTGCGGACGGGTTTACTTGTGCCATTGAAAATTGCACGGTCAATAAAATGCACAGTAATAAATATATCCGTACCAGTTTCAAATCAAAATTTTATAAAAAACAAATAAAGTTAACAATTATTGTCTATGACCCCGGAAACCAACTGTATGCTGCAAACAAAAAACCTTCCGGCTTGGAAGGTTTAATTAAAATATCCTGTTGGAATGAAGTATTAAGATTCGGTTGTTAACCCTGCGCCCAGATATTCCTTGTTCATACGTGCAATATTTGATACCGAAATACCTTTTGGACATTCTGCCTCACAGGCGTAGGTATTGGAACAGTTTCCAAAATTTTCTTTATCCATTTGCGCCACCATATTCAATACTCTTGATTCTCTTTCAGGAGCCCCCTGTGGTAATAAAGCTAGCTGAGAAACCTTTGCGCTTACAAATAACATTGCACTACTGTTTACACAGGTTGCTACACATGCACCGCAACCAATACAAGCCGCTGCCATAAATGCCGCATCCGCATCCTTTTTATCAATTGGAAGAGAGTTCGCATCTACCGCATTACCGGTATTCACCGACACAAATCCACCAGCCTGGATAATCCGGTCGAAGGAACTGCGATCAACTATTAAATCTTTAATAACCGGAAAAGCCTTACTGCGCCATGGTTCTACCACAATGGTATCACCATCTTTAAATGCACGCATGTGTAACTGGCAGGTGGTATTGTTTGTCCACGGACCATGTGCCCTTCCATCAATGTGCATACTACACTGTCCACAAATTCCTTCGCGGCAATCATGATCGAATGCAATCGGATCATCACCCGCAACAATTAACTGCTCATTCAATACATCAAACATTTCCAGAAAAGACATTTCAGAAGAGATATCTTTTACCTGGTAAGATTCTAAACTACCTGTAGCCTTGTTATTTCTTTGACGCCAAACTTTTAACGTCAGATTCATATTGTAATGTTCCATGTTGTTAATTGGTCTATATGATATTATAATGTACTGTTACCATTTTCAAAAACACCTTGCCTCCAATGCACCAAAAGCCCCTTTAGGGGTTTGGTGATTCATTCCTATTTATAACTCCTTTGTGTTGGTTTCACAATCTCAAACTCCAACACCTCTTTATTCAAAACCCACTCACTTTCTCCTTTATATTCCCAAGCAGACACAAAACTAAAGTTTTCATCATCACGTTTTGCTTCGCCATCTTCTGTCTGAGACTCCTCTCTAAAATGACCACCGCAACTTTCATTTCTTTCCAATGCATCTTTACACATCAATTCTCCCAACTCAATAAAATCTGCTACCCTTCCGGCTTTATCCAGTTCAGGGTTCATATTATTGATTTCACCCGGTATTCTCACATCGCTCCAAAACTCCTTTTTCAATGCCTGGATCTCAATAATGGCTTCTTTCAAACCCTGTTCGTTACGGGCCATCCCACATTTATCCCACATGATTTTACCCAATCTTTTATGAAAACTCTCCACGGTTTGTTTTCCCTTAATGTTCATTAAAGTATTGATGCGATCGCTTACTTCTTTTTCAGCAGCAGCAAATGCCGGATGATCTGATGGGATTGCTGCAGTACGAATTTCATCAGCCAGGTAATTGCCCAATGTGTAAGGCACTACGAAGTAACCATCTGCAAGTCCCTGCATCAATGCGGATGCACCCAGCCTGTTTGCACCATGATCGCTAAAGTTAGCTTCACCCAAAGCATATAAACCTTTTACCGTTGTTTGTAATTCGTAATCTACCCAAAGGCCTCCCATGGTATAATGCACCGCAGGAAAAATACGCATTGGCATTTCATATGGGTTTTCACCAGTGATCTTTTCATACATTTCAAACAGGTTACCATACTTCTCTTCTACTACTGCCTTACCTAGTTTGATTGCTTCTTCAGTTGTACCATTTGTATCGCCGCTCTTTCCCTGTTCAATTTTACCATATCTTAAAATAGCGTCTTTAAAATCCAGGTAAACCGCCAGTTTCGTTGTACCCACACCGTATCCTTCATCACATCTTTCTTTAGCAGCTCTTGATGCTACGTCACGGGGTACCAGGTTACCAAATGCTGGATATCTTCTTTCCAAATAATAATCTCTTTCTTCTTCCGGAATATCAATTGCCTTGCGTTTTTCGTCTTTGCTTTTAGGTACCCAAATACGGCCATCATTACGCAAACTTTCACTCATCAGCGTAAGCTTGCTCTGGTATTCACCACTCACAGGAATACAGGTGGGGTGAATTTGAGTGAAGCAAGGATTACCAAAGAAGGCTCCTTTTTTATGTGCTTTCCATGCGGCGGTAACATTGCTACCCATCGCATTGGTACTTAAATAAAATACATTCCCATAACCACCAGTACATAACAATACTGCATGGCCGAAATGTTTCTCCAGTTCACCATTCACCAGATTACGAGCAATGATGCCTCTTGCCACATTGTCAATCATTACCACATCCAGCATTTCATGACGGGCATACATGGTTACATTACCCAAAGCTATTTGCCTTTCCAATGCGCTGTACGCACCTAATAACAACTGTTGTCCGGTTTGACCGGCAGCATAGAATGTGCGCTGTACTTGTGTTCCACCAAAACTGCGGTTGCTTAACAGTCCCCCATATTCTCTTGCGAATGGCACGCCTTGTGCAACGCACTGGTCAATGATAGCGTTGCTCACCTCCGCAAGACGATGCACATTGGCTTCTCTTGCACGGTAATCGCCACCTTTAACGGTGTCGTAAAATAAACGGAAAACAGAATCACCGTCGTTCTGATAATTTTTTGCAGCATTGATTCCACCCTGTGCTGCAATGCTATGCGCCCTGCGTGGACTATCCTGAAAACAAAATGCCTTTACTTTATATCCCATTTCTCCGAGTGAAGCAGCGGCAGAAGCACCTGCCAGTCCGGTACCTACAACAATTACTTCGAGCTTACGCTTATTGGCCGGGTTTACCAGCTTTACGTGCCCTTTGTAATCGTTCCACTTTTCATTCATTTCACCATTCGGAATTTTTGAATCGAAAGCCATAGTATGGGTATTAATTGGTTAATTGATTTATTAATTTCTTGTTGATTTTATCGACTTTGCTTTTAAACGATTGCTTTTGTTACCGCACTTTTACCGTACATATCCTAAGACATAACTTGTAAGAATGTGAAAATTTTAAAGACATCCGGCAATCGTAAAGAGCGTATTAAAAACAAGTGGCGTACTTAGCTTACCCACTCCAAATAAATGGCGATGGGCATTAAAGCAAATACCAGGCAGATAATGATAGAATAGCCAATACCTGCAGCCTGAATAAGGGGTGTGTATCGTTTGTGATTGATACCAAACGTTTGAAAGGCACTTTGAAAACCATGTAATAAATGCCAGCACAAAGATCCTACACCGAGTACATAAACAACAACAACAATTAAATTGTTCTGAAAAACCAATTTCATTTCTTCAAATAAATCAAGTACCATTTGGTTGTTGTAATCTGTCAAAGGAATTTCATTCAGTGCACGTACATTGGCGATACCACCAAATCTTGAAGGAGTCCAGAAATGATACAGATGCAAAACAAGGAAAATTAAAATCAACGTACCCAGCAAACCCATACTGCGACTGTACCATTTACTGTTGGTTTGTGGTTTATTAACAGTGTATTTTACCGGACGGGCATTCCTGTTCTGTTTCCAAAGTAAAAGCCCTTGCACTATGTGTAACAATAAGAAAAAGAAAAGACCAATTTCAACAGTGCGAATGATTAAATTGGAGCCCATAAAATGTCCCCAATGATTAAACGTTTGTCCGCCGTCGTTAAAAAAAATCATTGCGTTAATGGCGCAATGAACAATCAGGAAGGTCATCAAAAAAATGCCGGTGAGGCCCATGGTAATTTTTTTCCCTATCGAAGATGTGTAGAAGTTTTTCCAGGTCATATAGAAGATGTTATTTTTTTCGAAGCACAAAAGTACATCAGGAATGGTCAAAAAGTTATTTTATTCTAAAATTTTATGCAAACGATGCCGTTGTTTAAACATTCATGTTGTTCCATTAAGAAAGCTGTCGCATCATCCAATTGTCTACCTGTTGAAACACAAGCTCAGGCTTCAATGTGCGCCATTGAGGAAAATCCAACAACCCTACATAATTGGTAAGCCGGGCTTTTTTAAAATCATACTGGCTCTGTTCAGGCATATTTAGAATTACTATCCAGCCACCATCATCTATTAATTGTTCCCGCCATTCTTCATAATAACTATCATCGCTGCTGTGAAAATTCAGTACATTTTCGGCAATCAAAATATATTTTGTAATACCCTGCTTATACATCAGATCTGTTACATCTCTCCTTAGTGTCATGATATCATTTTCTATCGCATCGTTCCACTCGCCTATCAACTCAATGATCGCATAATTCTGTTCATAATCGGCAAACAAAATTTTCATATAAAGTGTGCGGGAGCCAAACTCATCCCATTGCGGATGAATGTAGTAATTGTAAACAGTATTGCTAAATTCAAACTCACTATATGTTTGGCCATAAAAAGGTGATTGTTCATCTTCTTCTGCGGTGTACAAATGCCGCCAGTTAAAATATGGTTCTATATCCTGCATGGAAGGAGATTGTAAAATGAAAGTGGGCAGAAGAGTTTCTGTTTATCCGGGCAAAATTAAATCATAACATGGAAAGAGATGCTCAAAATAAAATTTTAATCGTTGAAATAAACAGGTATAAAAAAAGGCTACACGATTGATGTGTAGCCCTTTTGTTAAGAATGAAGATTATTGATTAGTTCACCACTAGTTTTTCTGAAAATGCAAGCTGCTTATCCTGGCTCAAAACTTTTACAAGGTACATTCCACGGGCATTTTTTCCCGCAAAACGAATTGCTTCTACCTGTCCTGATTTCGAGATCGTTACCACTTTTGATTGTAGTGCCTTGCCGGCAATATCGGTTAATACGATGGTATATTTTCCGGCACGCTGCCCTTCAAAAGACACATTGAACTGGCCGCCCGTTAAAGGATTTGGATACACTTTTGCATCCGCCGCATCAGCAACAATTGGTTTTATTGTATTGAACCTGCTAAGATCGTTGGCCTCTTTTTGAGACAGTAAATTACCGTTGGCCAAATCAGATGCGTTGAATGCAGGTGCTGTACTTTTAATTTTTTCAGCCGCCAGACTCTTCATATTTACTTTGTATAAGCCTTCAATTACATTGGCACTACTCACCACCAAATTACCATCATCATCTACTGCGGCACCGTTAGTTGTGAAGTTTGCAGGTAAACCAGTAATGGTGCCCGTTAGTGTAGCAACCCTGCTGCTAACATCGATGGTAAACACATTGTGATTTGCTGAAACAACTACCAGTTTACCAAAAGCGTCTGCTACCATATCGCCGCCCCAACTGGTACATTTATTATGAATCGACATGCCCTTATTTACTTCTGCATCTACCAGGTTTCCAAGGTCTTCAACTATGGGATTTTTACCTGTTGTAAATCTTATTAAATGGTTGGCATCATTTGACAATGCGTAGCCATTGCCGTCAGCGGCAATCACCATCCTGGTAATATGGTTTTCCTCCGACTGGTAACCGGTTTTAGATGTGTTGGTAATCACACTCTTTTTAACAGTGGTAAAATTTGCATCTTGTGCACCAAGATCCAGAAAGCGGATATCGGAAAAATGCATGGTTGCAAAATACAGCCTGTTGTGCCTTGCATCAAATGCACAGGCGGCTACGCCTAAACCAGTTGGGTTTTCATTAACCGACCTGGCAGCAACTGTGGTTTTATCTGCATTGGTTGTTTTGAAAGCAGTTTTATCGGCTTCAAACAAAGTTTTGCTCACCTTGCCGGAAGCAATATCTACCTGTTTTATATCTGCCCAGAAAAAAACATTATTGGCTTTGCCTGTAATAGCAAAGGTTTTGGATGCAAACTGAGCTGTTGAAAAAAATGAAGTCGCAATGAAGGCGGCGGAGAGTAAAAATTTACTTTTCATATAAGTAGAATTTGTTTTAGTAATGAAATTGAAATTAACTAATAAACGGAATTTATCCAACTAATTTTTTTAATATCATTCCCGTATTTTACCTGAAAATTTTGATTTAACTACGCCATCCAAAACAGCAGTCTTCTTCATGCAAGATTCTACATTAACGTTTAGGCTTTTACGATGTGGAGTGGTATTTAATTAAACCATCCATTGGGTTTTTCAACACCTTACCCAATTCTAATTCATACGAATTGCACATTTCTTTCAGCACATCCCTGAAACCGTATGCTACACTACCTATAAAATTAACGGGAAGTGTCCAGCTTTCTTTATACTTGTAAACATGTTGAAAGAAAAATTCGTTGAAGCTATCCTCAATAATATTTTCAATCATAAAATGGCCCCGGTTTTCTACCAAAAAAGGTACAAATCCCGCCAGGTAACGGTTGGGTAATGGCATTTTATAAACGGCTTCTAATATCTCAACGGCATTGGTGTTGTATTTTGCGTTGAACCGATCCATCAGGTCGGGATCATAGGTATTGTACAAATAATACTGAACTACCTTTTTGCCTAAATAGGCACCGCTACCTTCGTCACCTAAAATAAAGCCAAGCCCCGGACTGTTTTTAACGATCTTCTTACCATTGTAGTAACATGAGTTGGATCCGGTCCCCAAAATGCAGGCCACTCCTTTTTCGTCTCCGCACAATGCTTTAGCGGCTCCCATCAGGTCGTGTGTAACCGCAATGGTGGCTGATGGAAATACTTTTTGCAATGCCTTTTTCACGATTTTCACATTATTGGGATTGCTACAGCCAGTGCCATAATAAAATATTTCATCCGGTTCAATTCCCTTTAGCTTACCTTTCAATTCGAGCCTCACCACAGATTCAATCTGCACGCCATCTAAAAAATAAGGACTCATGCCCTGTGTGTAAATGGTCTTCTTTTTCTTTCCATCCAGTAAACACCATTCGGCTTTGGTTGAGCCACTGTCTACAATTAATTTGATTGACATATCTGTAATTTGAATTTATAAATGATTGTTTTGATTCACGACTTGCACCCGGCAATTTTTTAAAATGAGGCCGTCTGCACACGCATTTGCGGCAACAAGGTGAAGCATTTTTGTCGATGATTCAAAATTATTTAATAAAAGTTATTGAAATCCATTTTATTTACATGTTCGGTTTACTTCAACTCCATGCGGTAAACAATGATCTGTTTGCAATAAAACATTCAACAGATTTTATCCTTCTTTTTCATCTATCCGGCTTCATCACAACGATTCATTTAAATGAAAGACAATTGCTTAACCAGGCTATTTAGCCCAGCATTAGGCTTCGGCTTTTTAATAGACTGCAAAACGGCACCCCTTTTTCAAACCAGGAGCAAAAGCAGGCAAAGTACATTAAACAGTTATGCTTTTTAATTATAATAACATCTGATTAATAAAAAAACACAACTCCCGCATTCGTAATATTTCATTTATTTTCGTGTTTATTAAGTGAATGTATGAATAAAAAAATCCAGGTTTTCCTTCCTTTGTTGATCAGTGTTGCCATTATTGCGGGTATGTTAATTGGTTATAGATTGAGAGATACCCAACCAGCTAAAAACTTCTTTTCATTCGATAAGCCAAGACCCTTGCAAGAGGTGATGAACCTCATCCAAAATAAATATGTTGATGACATAAAGTTGAATTCATTGGGCGATTCGGCCATCGCTGCCATTTTGCACAACCTTGATCCACACTCCGTTTTTATTCCTGCTGACGATCTTCAGGGAGTGAATGAAGATATTGCCGGCAACTTTTTTGGGATAGGAATTGAGTTTAATATTTTTGAAGATACCCTGCACGTTTTAAATGTGATTCCTGATGGACCGAGCTCTAAAGCAGGTATTCAAATAGGCGATCGGTTTATTAAGGTGAATGATAGTATCATTGCCGGCAAAAAGATTACGACTGACCAGGTAAGAAAATTGTTAAGGGGTGACCTAGGCACCAAAGCGTCCGTAAAAATAATGAGAAATTGGAAGCTGCTTGATGTTTCCATTACCCGTGGCATCATCCCTGTTAGCAGTGTAGATGCTGCCTATATTATTGAAAATGGCATCGGCTTTATCAAACTCAATAAGTTTTCGCAGGTTACTTACCGTGAGTTTATGCAATCGCTGGAAGCCTTGCAAAAGCAGGGTTTAAAAAAACTGATCCTTGACCTGAGAGGCAATGGCGGCGGTGTGTTGGATGAAGCAACTGCCATTGCAGATGAGTTTTTGGATGGTGACAAATTAATTACATATACCGAAGGTAAACACATGCCTAAAAAAGAATACCGTTGCCAGCGGCAGGGCTTATTCGAAAAAGGCGAACTGGTGGTACTGGCTGATGAAGGCTCGGCAAGTGCCAGTGAAATACTGATGGGAGCCCTGCAGGATTGGGACCGGGCCACCATTATCGGCAGGCGTAGTTTTGGAAAAGGCCTGGTGCAGGAACAATATGACCTGAGCGATGGAAGCGCACTTCGCCTGACCGTGGCAAGGTACTACACCCCCATTGGCCGCAGCATACAACGTTCATATTCCAATGGTGAAAAAGCTTATTATGCTGAAATCAATAACCGCTTTCATGATGGTGAATTATCCAGTGCCGACTCTGTGAGAAATGACACCAGTAAAATTTTTACCACCAAAAGTGGCAGGAAGGTTTATGGCGGTGGCGGAATATCTCCAGACATATTTATACCAATCGATACCGCCTCATACAATGCGGCCATTGCTAAAATTTATATCAGGGGTACAGCCAGTGACTTTGCTTACCGATACTATTTGCAGAATATTGAAGCATTAAAAAAATACAAAACACCGGCTGATTTCAGCAGGCAGTTTACCTTAACAGATGATAACTGGAAACAGTTTTTGGAACATGCGGCCAAAGACTCCATCATGGTGAACAGTATCAATGAAAAAGAGAAGAAGGATCTCGTAACACGTATAAAATCATCTCTTGCCAGGCAAATCTGGCGCAACGAAGGTTTTTATGAAATGATGAATACAGCTGACAATACGATTAAGAAGGCACTTGAGGTGCTATCAAAATAATTAAGCCCAGGTATCAAAGGTTAACAGTTGTTATAAATAATATCTTGTCTGATTCCTGGTAAAGATTTTACATTGCTGAGGCATTCTGCAACGTGGTTAAATTTACTAACAGATGACAGAAGTACGCTAAAAGGTTGTCGCCGGTTGTGCGACGAAGTTAAAATGCATGAAGCCTTTGGTCTACGATCTTATTTGAAAATTATCATTAAAAAATACCAATTCTTTCACAGGCTCCGGTAAACGCTTTTGTTACCTTCGTCAAAAAAATTTCCATATGTGGCTTAACAATATTTTAGAAACAATTGGTAACACCCCGCTTATCAAACTCAACAAGATCACCAAAGATCTTCCTTGTACGGTATTGGCTAAAGTGGAATATTTTAACCCAGGCA
>Ga0123337_10007410_pt1 | contig 10230 bp, 9 predicted proteins | sample frozenSSSSmetaG_FD_89792 | JGI IMG/M metagenome (GOLD analysis project Ga0123337, IMG submission 89792) | Glacier valley bacterial and archeal communities from Borup Fiord, Nunavut, Canada, to study Microbial Dark Matter (Phase II) -... | ecosystem: Environmental > Aquatic > Freshwater > Ice >...
ATTAAGTGGAATACTACTGGTGTAATTGTGTTGCACAAAAAGGTAAAATCCTTTAAGCAATTGTACATCCGCACTGCTTACCACCACCGCTTTTGGTACACCTGTTAAAGCATTGCCAGAAAAATCGCTGGCTGTTGATACGTAATCAACAAACTTGAAACGACTTAAAGTGTAAGCGTTTCTGATTTGAACAGCCCTAACTAAACCGAATGTTTTATACGGAAGAAGCCAGTATGAAAGGGAAGTTTCTAACCCCCATTGTTTGGTGCCGCCTGAATTTACAAAGAACTCTGCCATGTTTTGATCTACCCGCCTCACTATCGCACTTTTTAGGTTGTAGTAGAATCCCGTCAGGTCTAAGAATAACTTCTTATCCATCGCCTGAAGACGGAACCCCGTTTCATAATTCCATCCGTATTCTGGTTCAAGGCTTAGGTTGATCACGTTATTGGAAGGCCTTACTTCGCTGGTTGTTGGTGCCGAATAGCCTTTGCTTATAGAACCTCTAAGTGTCAAGTCGGAATTGACCAGGTAAGAAAGTGCTAACCTTGGCAAAAGTTGATTGTCGAACTTTCGTTCCCTCTTGGGAATTGGTGTGGGTTGTAAGGTTTCGTAATCATATTTGTTCAGGTTGGCACTTGCAGAGACCTCTACAAGGAGCTTTTCAAGGACATCAAAACTTAGCTGAGCAAACGCAAAACTCGATTTGGCAGTTAGGTCGTCGATCGATTGAACCGCCCCGGGTACACCAGAATTATTATCATAATTTTCGAATCCTGTTCCAGTGCGCGTGCTTTCCACCCCAACATTTAACTTAATGTTAGCTGCTTTCACGCGGGTATTGTATTCAAAGTAAGACCTTAAACCACGAGTATTTTCATCGCGCTTTTCGTAAGTGGTAATGAATGGGTTTTTAAAATCTGTATGGCTTGCATAAACAGAAAGTACGTGTTTAAATTTAGCCGTAATATCCCATGTGTTGGTGATACCTCCATAGATCGTTTTGCTGTAAATCCCGGCGTTTTGTTCTATTGCGCTTTTGGTAAAAGTTGTTGCCAGTCTGGATGTTCTTGGATTTGCCAAAAATTGAGCAGCTGTTAAACCACCCGGAGTGCTGTAGCTCAGGTCGGAATAGAAAACAAGTGCCTTCAGGTTTGCGTTTGGAGCGTAATCCAATTTCTGAAGCATTTGAAAATATTTGCGCTCCATATTGCTGTGCTCACGATAACCGTCGCTTCGCTGATACGCTTGACTTAGGCTTATAGCGTATTTTTTGAATTGCTGGGCAATATTGGCATTTTCGTGAAAAGATCCATATGCTCCGCCCTCGAGCTTTAGCCCGATTTGTGTGGTGTCTGAAGGATACTGTGGTTGCACCAAAATTACTCCTCCTGAATTTGCCCCAAAGATGCTGCCATGAGGTCCCTTCAAAATTTGAAGCTGTCCGGCAGCGGCGACGTCCAAGGCGTTTAGATAGGTATTTCCACCTGCATCTGTAAGTGGGAAATCGTCGAAATAAATCTTCACATTCCGTACTCCAAAAGGCGACCTCAGTAAGCTTCCCCGAATTGATAGTCGGTAACTGCCAGGAGAGCGCTCTTCCATACGAACACCGGAAACTGTGTTCACTGAGCTTACCAAAGAACTAGTGGATTGTTTATCGAATACCGTTTGGTCAACCAAACCTATGCTGCCGGTAGCACGCATCAATGGCTGTTCGGTAAAGTAGGGTTTGATAACGACTTCTTGAAGACGTTTTGTGGTGTCGGTTTTATTTTGAGCGAAAAGTTGAACGCCAGATAGCGTAAGCGCAAAAAGTAAACTTTTTTTCATGTGTTTAAAGCTAACTATTAGTTGTCAGAATCTATGCCCCCGTGTAAACGTTTCCTATGTAGGTTTCTGACACTTCGATGCCTTAATTTTCATTCGATTAATATATCTTTGGGCGATTTTAACGAAAGCATGTTTATCATAAACAATCCACTTTCATTTTTCATTCACATAATCATATTTATATAATATGTCGAACAAAGCAAAAATTATCTATACCAAAACAGACGAAGCGCCAATGTTGGCAACCTACTCTCTTTTACCAATTGTGCAAGCCTTTACCGCATCTGCAGGTATTGATGTAGAAAGCAGGGATATCTCTTTAGCAGGAAGAATCCTGGCAATCTTCCCTGAGTTCCTGAAAGACGATCAAAAGGTTGAAGATGCTTTGGCAGAACTGGGACAATTGGCCACAACCCCAGAGGCAAACATCATAAAATTACCTAATATATCCGCTTCGATTCCGCAGTTGGCAGCTGCCATTACAGAATTGCAGTCGCAAGGTTTTGCAATCCCCAATTATCCGGATAACGCGCAAACAGATGAAGAAAAAGCAATTAAAGCAAAGTATGCAAGAGTTTTAGGTTCTGCAGTGAATCCTGTGTTGCGTGAAGGTAACTCTGATCGTAGGGCGCCGAAAGCTGTCAAGAATTACGCAAAAGCAAACCCCCACTCCATGGGAGCATGGTCTGCGGATTCTAAGACTAAGGTGTTAAGCATGACCGAAGGTGATTTTTACGGATCTGAGAAGTCGGTTACAGTTGGGGAATCCAGTCAGTTTAAGATTGAGTTTGTTACTGCTGATGGTACGGTAGCTGAGCTAAAGGGTTTAGCTCCTCTCAAAGCAGGTGAAGTGATTGATAGTTCTGCCTTAAGTTTATCGGCGTTGAAATCCTTTGTCGTAAAAGCTAAAGAAGAAGCGAAAGAAGCAGGTATTTTACTCTCAGCGCATTTGAAAGCTACAATGATGAAGGTTTCCGATCCGATCATATTCGGTGCTGTTGTAGAAGTTTACTTTGCAGATGTATTCAGCAAATATGCCGACCTGTTCAAAGAGATCAATGTAGATACCAGCAATGGTTTAGGTGATGTCTACGCTAAGATCGCCGGAAACGCAAAGGAAGCAGAAATTAAAGCCGATATAGAAATGGCAATTGCTAAAGGACCAGCTATCGCAATGGTAAACTCAAATAAGGGTATTACTAATTTTCAAGTGCCTTCAGATGTTATCGTTGATGCTTCGATGCCAGCAATGATTCGCACATCTGGTCAGATGTGGAACAAAGATAATCAACAACAAGACACCCTTGCTATGATTCCAGATCGTTGCTATGCAGGCGTTTACACAGCGACAATTGACGATTGCAAAGCTAATGGTGCCTTTGATGTAACGACTATGGGTTCTGTGCCAAACGTTGGATTGATGGCGCAGAAGGCAGAAGAATATGGCTCACATGATAAAACTTTTCAGGCGACAGCTGATGGAATTTTCCGTGTAACTGATGCTGCCGGTGCTGTTTTCTTTGATCAGAATGTTGAAAAGGGAGATATTTTCCGGATGTGCCAGACTAAAGATGCCCCAATTCAGGACTGGGTTAAATTAGCCATTAACAGAGCGCGTTTATCTGCTACTCCTGCTGTTTTCTGGTTAGATCAAAACAGAGCGCATGATCAACAGATAATAGAGAAAGTAACTAAATATTTGTCTCAACATGACACGACGGGTCTAGATATCCGCATTTTGTCGCCTGTAGAAGCCACTAAATTTACGTTAGAAAGACTGCGTAAGGGAGAAGATACGATCTCTGTAACTGGAAACGTTTTGCGTGATTACCTGACTGACTTATTCCCAATTCTGGAACTAGGCACCTCTGCAAAGATGTTATCTATTGTTCCTTTGATGAACGGAGGCGGTCTATTTGAAACAGGAGCTGGGGGTTCTGCACCGAAACATATCGAACAGTTCTTGCAGGAAGGTTATTTGAGGTGGGATTCACTCGGCGAATTCCTCGCGCTAGCAGTTTCATTGGAGCATTTGGGTCAGACTCAAAACAATGCTAAAGCATTGGTGCTTGCAGAAACTTTAGATCTGGCTACAGAGAAATTTTTAGCGAATGATAAGTCGCCAGCTCGTAAGGTTGGTCAGATTGACAATAGGGGATCACATTTTTATTTGGCGTTGTACTGGGCTGAGGGGCTGGCCGCGCAGACTAAAGACAAAGAATTACACGATAGATTTATTCCATTGGCTAAGGTGCTTGCCAACAATGAAATACAGATAGTTAAGGAATTAATTGATGCACAAGGTAAGCCAGAAAACATCGGTGGTTATTACCATCCTAATGACGATCTGGCACTCAAAGCCATGCGTCCAAGCGCTACATTTAATAATGCATTAGCGAGTTTATAGCAACAACATCTAATAAATCTAAGCGCCCATTTGCATTTGCAGATGGGCGCTTTATTTGCGGCGCAAATGCTTTGTCCTTCACTCAAATAAAATACCGAAACAAATAAAGATCTGGTAGCGTTATACAGTATATAAAATATATGGCTATGAGCGCAAACGAGGATAATAATTCAGACAATAAAGGTTCAAATGATAAACTGCACAATTCAGATTTGGGCGAGACGAAGGATTTTAATAATTTATCGTTTAATAAAGAAAAAAATACATTTGAAGTAGATGTGAAGGGTGAGGATAAAGATTATGATCATCCATTTCCTTATGAAACGCCATCTGCAAACGGTGCTGATTTTAATTCCGATTATGACGAGGCCAACCCGTATATAGGCGATGAATACGCCAAAAAGGAAGATGCAATTCAGGATGATTTAGATGACCTAGGAATGCATGTTGATAGTGGAGAAAGTGTTGAGCTTGATCCTGAAGATGAGATTTTGGGACGTACTCCAGAAGATGAGCGTACCGATCTTGACGAGGAAGGATACCCGATAAACGATAGTCCAGTAAATTCTTAAGCTATTAAGTAAAAATTTAACTGGTAATATCAAGATTAAACATCTTCCGCATTTCTTCAAGTTTTGGGTTTTTTTCTAATAGATATTGATACTTTTCAGTGCTTGTGTATAATCTGTTCACTGCTACACGCTCCATTTGCTTGGTTTTAATGCTGATGTTAAAATTTCTGAGCTTGGGGCGTATTGCATTTAATAAATCAATCATTTCATCTTGCAAGAGACTTTCCTGAAGCTTATGTTCGATATGAACTAGGATAACATCGCCATCTTCTAATTTAGGATCAGCACTTGTTAACAAGGTGTAGACGTTGATTTTTCCATCTTCTTTAGCTTTACTGGCATAGCGATTCCAGCATTCAACAAGTTGCTCTTGAGAAACCGGCTCTTTTGCATCTCCCGTTATATACTTAGTCTCTTTATCATCATCACCTGTTGCCACCCTTTCCAAATCCGTCAATGAGGGAATTAAAGTTGCAAGTTTAGTATTCGAATACAGATTGTTCAGTGCGATTTTAGCGTGTAGAGCGGTGGCCGTAGCAAAAACCTTAGTAGTAGGAATATTGCTTACTGGTGCTGTGGAAATCGACTCTTCAAATTGGATCGGTGCCTCTTTTTGTGGCGCCGTTACCTCCGCGGCTTTGGGACTTTCCGGCTGCGGACTGGAAACTACGTTAGTTTTTTTTTTAATCTGATCTTCGTCAGTTAATGAATTGTCTTTAGGTATTTGTGCCAATTGAAGCACGGATGGGATGTGACACATCTTTATGAGAGACAGCTCAACCTGCAAGCGTTGGTTTTTACTGTTCTTGTAGTTTAGGTCGCATTGGTTAGCGAGGTTTAATGCAGTAAGTATAAATGACACAGCCGTTTGCTGGCTCTGTACATGGTATTTTTGCTTAATGTTTTCACTTACCTCCAATAACCTCGTTGTTTGAGGGTCTTTGGCCACTAATAGGTTTCTCAAATGATTGGAGAGCCCGTTGATAAAATTATTACCATCGAAGCCATTGTTTAAAATGTCATCAAACAAAATAAGCGCCTGACTAACGTTTGAACTTGTGAGGTATTCTGTAAGCTTAAAATAGTAATCGTAATCCAGGATATTCAGATTATCAATTACTGATTTATAAGTGAGGTTCTTATTGGTATAACTAACGATCTGGTCGAACATAGACAAAGCATCCCTCAAACCACCATCTGCTTTTTGCGCAATGATGTGTAAACCGTCAGCTTCTGTTGCGATATGTTCACGTTCTGCAATTGTCGTAAGCAGGGCTGCGATGTCGTCAACTTGAATTCTATTGAAATCAAAGATTTGACATCTAGAAAGTATCGTAGGAAGAATTTTGTGTTTCTCTGTTGTTGCTAAGATAAAGATGACGTAAGAAGGAGGCTCTTCCAACGTTTTTAAAAAGGCATTGAATGCGTTTGCGGACAACATATGAACCTCATCAATGATGTAGATCTTATACTTGCCTGCCTGTGGCGGAATCCTTACTTGTTCGATCAGACTTCTGATATCGTCTACCGAGTTGTTTGATGCAGCATCGAGCTCGTGGAAGTTGAAAGAGTGGCCGGTTTGAAAAGAAACACAAGAATCGCAGGTTCCACAGGCTTCCTGATCCGCCCTAGGGTTTGTGCAGTTAATCGTCTTAGCCAAAATGCGCGCGCAGGTGGTTTTTCCGACACCCCTCGGACCGCAAAAAAGAAAAGCTTGGGCGAGTTGATTGTTTTTAATGGCGTTTTTCAACGTTCCTGTAATGTGCTGCTGACCAACAACGGTTTCAAACGTTGCAGGGCGATACTTACGGGCTGAAACAATAAAGTTTTCCATTCGAGCACGAAATTAGAAATTTTTTATAAATCGATAAAGGTTTGTTGGGAAATAAAACTATTTTCGGGATATCAAACAAACAAATCTTTATGAAACGCTCAATCACTGGCTTATTGCTAGCCCTTCCTATGCTCTCTATGGGGCAACCAAATTATCAAAAAGGATATATAGTAAATAATTCAATGGATACCTTAAAGGGGTACATAGATTATAAGCCGAAAGTCAATACTGTACCATCCATCAGCTTCCGACAGGAACTGAACTCGCCGGCACAAGCCTTCACTCCAAATAGTGCAAAAGGGTATGGCATTAATGGGGCAGCGTCCTTCGAATCTTTCAATGTTCGCATTAGCAATGGCTCAACAAAAACGGAAGGCTTGAAGGTAGGTATTGATACCTCTTCCAGAAGAGCTTTTGTGTTTTTGAAAGTCTTGCAACGTGGACCTAATGTTACCATCTATTCCTATACCGATGAGATTAAGGAGCGGTTTTATATTAAGGGAAATGCGAGTACCGCGCCTTATGAGCTGATCAGAATGCGTTATATCGAGGCAAACAATAGCAGCAAAGTGGTAGGTGCCGACAGATATAAGGGGCAGCTGTTGTTTGAAATGAGAAGTTACAATGCCGGCACTGAGTTCTTTGAGGCCGACTTTGATGATTTAGCCTATTCAGAAACGGAAATGATTAAAGTTGCTGCAATGATCAACAGAATGCAGGTTCGTGTGGCTAAGAAGGGTTTCAGATTCTTTGTGGGAGCTGGGGTAGGTGGTACCGGTGTAAAATATACTGGACAGAATCCTCTTGCCAATGCGGAAGCTATTGCTACAGCATCTTATATGCCATCCTTTAATGTGGGTATAGATATGGCTGCGAAAACTTTAGCTGAAAGACTTATCTACAGAGCAGAGTTGTCTTTGTTTATGGGTAAGGACACTAAAGTTACTTATGGCCAGTATATTCATTCCTTTGACCATACCACGCTTTATTTAAGTCCCAAACTTTTATACAACGTATATAACACGACAATGCTAAAAGTCTATGCCGGTTTAGGAGCAGGGGCCAGCTATACCAGTTACAGCAACATCAAATCGGGCAAAACAGTTTCTGTAGCAATGAGCCCGGATGACTTCGATGAAATAATAATAGACTTAAAACCAACTGCATTTTCCTACAACCTCAATTTTGGGTTTGCGATCCGTAAAATTGAAGTTACTGCGATGTATACACCGCATTATAAGATCAGCGACTATGCCGGATTTAATGTGTTAATGGGAATCATGCATGCAGGAATCAAATATCGTTTCGACTGATAGTCAAACCTTTTGATTATTTAAATTTAATTCTTAGATTTGCAGCCCCGTAATAAAGTTACGGGATTAAATTAAAAACATAATATAACAATGAATCAGTACGAAACTGTTATCGTTCTAACCCCGTTGTTGTCGGAAGAGATTGCTAAAGAGGCATTAGCCAAATTCAGCAAGATCCTTACTGACAGCGGAGCCGAAATTGTTCAAGAGGACAATTGGGGTTTGAGAAAATTAGCGTATCCGATTGAAAAGAAAGCAAGCGGATTTTTTCACCTTACAGAATACAAATCTTCTGGAGAAGTGATTAGTAAATTGGAATTGGAGCTTAAGCGCGATGAGCGCGTATTGCGTTTCCTTACCATTAAGCTTGACCGTCATGCGGTTGCGTATAATGAGAAAAAACGTAGTGGTGCTTTTAATAAAAAACCTAAACAGGAGGCTGCAGTATAATGGCAAGGGATCAAATACAATATGTTACCGCCCCAAAGGTGGACGATAACAGAAAAAAATATTGCCGTTTCAAGAAAAATGGTATCAAATACATTGATTACAAAGACGCAAACTTTTTGTTAAAATTTATCAATGATCAAGGTAAATTACTACCACGTCGTTTAACCGGTACTTCACTGAAATTCCAACGTAAAGTGGCTCAAGCGGTAAAGCGTGCACGTCACATTGGTTTGTTACCGTTCGTTGCTGACCAATTAAAATAGGAACTGAGAGATGGAAATCATTTTAAAACAAGATATCAAATCCCTAGGGGAGAAAGATGATATCGTAAATGTAAAGCCGGGATACGGTCGTAACTACCTAATCCCGCAAGGATTTGGTCAGTTGGCAACTGTGTCTGCTAAGAAGGTTTTAGCTGAAAACCTAAAACAAGCTGCATTTAAACAAGATAAAATTAAGAAAGATGCTGAAGGTATTGCTGAGCGTTTAGCTGCGGTTAAACTATCAATTGGTGCCAAAGCAGGTGAGTCAGGGAAGATCTTTGGTGCAGTAAATACCATAATGATTGCTGATGCATTGAAACAACAAGGTTTTGATGTTGATCGTCGTCGTATTACTTTTGAAACTGAACCTAAATTTGTTGGTGAGTACATCGCTAACCTAAATTTACACAAAGAAGTGAAAGTTAAAGTTCCTTTCGAAGTTGTAGCTGAGTAATTTTAACCAAATATTTATAAAGCGTTCAGGTTTCCTGAGCGCTTTTTTTATGAGTATTTTTCTTAGGGCTTTCTCGTAGAGTGGGCTGTTTTATTATCTTTGAATGATGGAAAAATCGAAGTGGTCTGCACGTAAGACTAAGAATCCCCGGTTAAAAAAGATTAGCGCAATACTATCTAAATTATTGCTCTGGTTTTTAATGGTCACAGTACTTTGGGTCTTAGTTTACAGGTTCGTAAACCCTCCTATCACTTTGCTAATGGTTCAAAGGAACATCGAGCGGAGCAGTGATGATAAGCCTGCAAAGATGGAGAAGAAGTGGGTTGATTTTGAGGATATCTCAGATAACATGAAGCGCGCTGCGGTATCGGCCGAAGACCAGCTGTTCTTAAAACATATCGGCTTTGATGTTAAAGCAATTGAAAAAGCTTTTGAAACAAACAGAAAGGGTAAAAAAATCAAAGGTGGAAGTACTATTTCTCAGCAAACTGCAAAGAATGTTTTTCTTTGGCCGGGCAGGTCCTGGATACGTAAAGGCTTCGAGGCCTATTTCACGTTGTTGATTGAGATCCTTTGGAGTAAGGAACGGATCCTTGAGGTCTATCTTAATGTTATCGAGATGGGAGACGGCGTTTATGGTGCTGAAGCCGCCGCTCAAGAGTACTTTGGTAAATCCTGCGGCAAATTAACTAAGTCACAATCAGCCTTAATTGCAGCCTGCTTTCCTAACCCCATAAAATGGACGCCAAGAAAGCCAACACAATACATTAAACATAGACAATACTTAATTCTTAGAAATATGAGAAGATTGGGTCCATTAGACCTTTAAGTTTATAACAAATGGGCGAACACGAGGTTGTGCCAGCTCTGCTCGAATGGAACCTGCCATTTATTCTCCAATTCTGCGAGGGTTTGAACCATATTGTTAAAAACAATAGTCTCAGATCTGACAGCTTTGATGTTTATCAATGTCTCAAAATTTTCTTTGCTGGCAACAACAACCTTCCCCTCAGCCAGGTAAGCTATATTAAATCTGTTGAACAAATCCACTCTATACTGGTGTTCAATTTCCTTTACCACCCTTACGGAGGCATCAATTGAGCA
>Ga0123337_10007412_pt1 | contig 10226 bp, 9 predicted proteins | sample frozenSSSSmetaG_FD_89792 | JGI IMG/M metagenome (GOLD analysis project Ga0123337, IMG submission 89792) | Glacier valley bacterial and archeal communities from Borup Fiord, Nunavut, Canada, to study Microbial Dark Matter (Phase II) -... | ecosystem: Environmental > Aquatic > Freshwater > Ice >...
CGTGTATAGTTGCTGCTCCAATGGAATACCATTTTTGAGCAGGTCCTGATACTTCGCGCTGAGGGTATCGTGCTGTGCCTGCACGGTTGTTAGCTTCTGCTTGAGTCCGGTGAGCTGCGCGGTCAAATCTGTGCGCTGGGTGCTATCGCCAGTGGGGAGAGCCTTGATTTGTGTGGTAAGTGTGTCTATTTGCTTGGTGGTCGCATCGACATCCTTCTGCGAACCGATAACCTGTTTATTGATATTCTCGCTTTGAGCCGTGAGGCCGTGTGCGCCTTTAATTTTGTTTAGTTCGATTTGCGCTTTGACCGCAAGCAGTTTGCGGAAATCGGCCACTGGAATAGTTTTTCCATTGACGCTTGTAATAGGTTGCGCGGGCGCGATAATATTAACATTGACCCAGAAGCCGACAATAACGGCTACAATAAGGACCGCGAACGCCACGATAACGGACCAGACGGCGCGACGCTGCAAAATAACTTTCTCGTTGCGTGAAAGGTGGCCTCCCCATCCAAAAGCAAGAGGTCTGCCGTCACGACGCGCCTCTACGTGCGCGGTCTGTTTTACATATTTGTTTGCTCTAGCAGGTCGCGTTGCTCGTTTGTTGTCAGGCCGACGCGCTGTCTGACTATTCATAAAAACCTCCAAATAGTTGGATACCCGCGACAGCATAGACGCGTAACGGGGGCAGGTTGCATTCAAGAGAAAGGCAAGAGAACACGCGCAGGTCGTTCTCTTGCCTCAATGTGCCAGCAGGCACTACATGGCTACATGCCGCGAATATGTTCGGCGGTATAGGGGAGCAGGGCCATGAAGCGAGCTTGCTTCAATGCGCCGCTCAAACTGCGCTGATGCTTGGCGCAGGTTCCCGTCTTGCGACGGGGTTCGATCTTCCCACGATCAGAAATGTAACGCTTGATGAAGCGATTGGCATCTTTATAGTCAATTTCGCGCACATGGTCGTGGCAAAACTGACAGATTTTGCGGCGCGATGAGCGCTCACCACGTCCACCCTCGCGTCTCTCGCGGCGTGGACCACTTTCGGTACGTCTCTGCACGGACTTCTATCCCTTTCAAAACCTAGAAGGGGTGTTCGTCAATATCTCCAAGAGCATCGTCTGTGCCACCAAAGCCAGAGGGAGAACCGACTGGCTGTCGGTCTTTGGGTGTAAGCATCTCCATCTCGCTGGCAACAACATCAATCGCTGTTCGCTCTACACCGGTCTTATCGGTGTATTTGCGCTGTGTCAAACGACCTTCAATGTAAATCTTGGACCCCTTTTTCAAGTACGTGTTACACGTCTCTGCCAGGCGGTCCCAGACAACAATGTTGAACCAGTCCGTTTCTTCTTGACGCTCACCTGTCTGTGATTTCGAGACACGGTTAACGGCAAGCGAGAACTTGGTGACGGCTTTTCCGCTAGGGGTGTAGTTCATTTCTGGGTCGCGGCCCAGGTTTCCGATTAGCATAATTTTGTTCATGAGTCAAAATCCTTTCGGCTCGGTTTGCTATACACCCCGGCTCTTCTTTTCGTAGAGATCATAATGAACAAACCCAAACATACTACATTCATCACTCAGGTTGTGAGCCGTTAGGCTTCAACCGTTTCCTCGATAGCGGGTGGGACTTCACCGTAGTCCTCGTCGGGAACTTCCAACGTTTGCGGTGCTGTCTCCGTCGTTTGTGGTGCTTCAGCCTCTAGCTCTGTCGCGGGTGTGGCTTCCAGTTGGCCTTCGGGCGCGTTCGCCTGTGCTGCGGCTGCTGCTTCGGCGTTTGCTGCGGCGGCCAGTGCGCGGGCCTCACGGTCCTCGCGTTCCTGCTGAACGGCCTTGGGGTCGCGTCTTCTGAACATGTGGCGAAGCACAATTTCGGAAACTTTGAGTGTACGTTCGAGTTCGATCACGGTCTCAGGTGTCAAAATCATATCGATGAAGATATAATAGCCATCGCGGTTGCGCTCAATGAGGTATGCCAAACGGCGGCGGCCCCACTGTTGCACTCTGACTGTCTGACCGCCATAGGTGGCGACAATCTGCTCGATACGCGCTAGAACGGCGCGTGTCTCCTCTTCGCTGACTTCGGGGTTGAGAATGATTCCAAGTTCATAATCACGCCTCACGAAGTCACCTCCTTCCTGTGGGTATGCTTCCGGTCAGGTGTCAGCCAACACGTCCGTTGACTCACAAGCTCGCTGCCGGAGCAGGTGGAGCATCAACATACCTGCTGATGCACGGTAACAGAACCGTCGTATACAAGCGGTCTCTGTGTGTCGCTACCCATGACAATCTATCGGGGGAGTCAAACACCGCACTATTATAGCATCGTTCGCTCCATCTGACAATAGAGCCGAGGTTTCTGTACTTTCAGCTACTTATTCTTTTCTACAAGTCAAAAGTGGTAACTCATTGACAGGCGTCACTCTTTCCGGCATACTACAGGCGCAGTCATGTTGTAACCAACCCTCTTCTGTATCCGTCTAATACCTTTGGAACATCGCTATGTTATACATGTAGGGCATCTTGTAACGGCTACAACAGCTACATATTACTCTTCCTAAGACGGAGAAACCATGCATCCTGATGAACGAACAGTAGACACTACACGTCCATTACGTTCGCGCCGTACTCAGCCAGCCCTACCAGGGGTTACACAACCAACACTGCCTATTACCCCACCTGCAACACCGCGCTTTAGTGTTCCGCAAGGAAGGAAGACCAGGGGGTGGCGTACCGCGCTACAACTCTGTATTCTGGGTCTCTTTTTAGAAGCACTTTTGCTTGCGCTCTATCCTCTGCTCGCCGCGTTAACAAGTGCCGATAGCGGCGGCCAGCAGGTACAACGTGCTCTGCCTGGACTCTTTCCCTGGTTGCCTTCTTTATATTGGACAAATGTTTTTCCTCCATTGCCCCAGTTGCTCACGCACGTACCCTTCCTCAATATTCTGGATGGCACAACGGGTACGAACGCGCTGCTCTCATCACTTCTGCTTGTGCTTGCGAGTGCCATTGCTCTGTTCGCGTCGCGTGTCGGTGGTCGGGTCGCGCAGAACCGCCTATCACGCTTTGATAACGCGTTCTTATTCTGGCTTGTGCTGCTGCTGACCGTCGTCTTTGGCGCGACAATGCTGCTGGCGCCTGTTGGTTTAACGGTTCTCTCGCAAGACATGCTTACCTATGGCGTCTATGGACACATGGTGGCCTTTCAACATGCCAACCCATATGGGGTGATACCGCCCGCGCACTCTCTGCTGCAACCGCTTGTTGGGGTGAAGACAACGACGCCATATGGCCCTGTCTGGACGGATATCAGCGTGTTGCTCGCGCTTGTCGCGCAGAATAGTGTTGCGAATACACTACTGACCTTCCGCAGTCTCGGCCTGTTGGCTCACATTGTCAATGTCGCGCTTCTGTGGACGATTTTGACACGCGTGAAGCCAGAGGCGCGACTGGCGACGACGCTCCTGTACGCGTGGAACCCACTTATCCTGCTGTTTGGTGTCGCGGAGATGCATCAGGAGATAGTGCTATTGTGTGTCATGCTGGAGGCCCTGCTCTTCTTCCAACGCAGTTCCCCAACAATCGGCTGGATTTGTATCCTGCTGGTTGCTCTGATGAATCTGCTCTGGCTGCCCCTCTTACCGCTCTTCTTTCGCTTGATGCTGCGCCAATCACGCGTTTTACGGATGGGGCATCGCCTGCTATGGTGGGGTGGAATGTTGCTCATCTCGTTGGTTGTGCTCGTCCTGGCATACGCCCCATACTGGCATGCGATTGGTTTCACCGGCGTTGTAGCGCAACTGCACCGTGCGTTTTTACAAGATACCGCCGTGAACTCGCTTGATGCGGCCCTGCTAAACCTGCCTGTGCGCTCGGCATGGCTGATAAATTCACAACATTGGTCGCTTGTTGCTCTCGGTATTGTGGGGCTTTTTCTGCTGTTTGGCTTGTGGCTGGCGGATAGTATAGAGCTGGTGGCACTGTTCTGTTGCTGGTTGCTGCTGCTCTACGCTGTCTTGCTTCCAGTGTACTGGCCCTGGTATCTCGTCGCGCCGTTCGCGCTGGCCCTTTGCTCAACGAACCGTCGCAGCATTGTATTGCTACTGCTCTTGCTCGCGGCGTCCCTGCTCAGTTATTACCTGTTGTTGAACGCGCTGTGGGTGGGACAGGCTCTTGCTACAATAGGGCTGCCTGTGCTGATCTGGGGCTGGGTTCTCTTTTTTAGCTCAACCTGGCAAATGACCCATGTACCAGAGGGCGAAGTGGTGGCCGCAGAGACAAAGGGGCGCCCTTCACGGCCCTCTTTCCTGTCGCGTCCCTCGCGTCCGGGGCGACGCTACTAATAGCGGGGAAGTCTGTGTATATGGTGTACAACACCATATGCTATACTTTTTCCACTGATGTTTTTGACCTGCGTGGTCGATCCTTTGGAGGAACGAGCTTATGGTTCAACATTCTATAAAGAGCGAAACAGAGCCTAACGAAACTCCCGTGCGCCATGTGCATATAGCCATTCTGGGAACAGGGTTTGCTGGTTTGGGCATGGCGATTCAACTCAAGCGGCGCGGCTATACTGATTTTGTGGTGCTTGAGAAGGCGGCGGAGGGTGGTGGAACGTGGCGCGATAATACCTATCCGGGGTGTGCCTGCGATGTTCCTTCGCACCTGTACTCTTTTTCGTTCGCGCTCAATCCCCAGTGGAGCCATATGTACTCGCCGCAAAGCGAGATCAACGCCTACCTGCGGGAATGTACAGAACGTTTTGGTGTGCGTCCATACATTCAATGGAATACCGAACTGCAAAACGCATCGTGGAACGAGGACGAGCAGCGTTGGCATATCACAACGTCACAGGGCCGCCTCACCTCGGACCTGCTCATTCTTGGGAATGGGCCGTTGAGTGAGCCTTCGTTGCCCGCGATTGCCGGTATTGAGCAGTTTGCGGGCACACTGTTTCACTCAGCACGATGGCGGCACGACTACAATTTGACGGGGAAGCGCGTCGCTGTGATCGGAACGGGAGCGTCGGCCATTCAATTTGTCCCGCGTATCCAGCCAAAGGTTGGGTCGATTACGTTGTTTCAGCGCACTCCACCCTGGATATTGCCACGCCAGGATCATCCAATCGCGGGTTGGCAACAGTTGCTTTTCCGCTTTTTGCCGCCCACGCAACGGCTGGTGCGAACATGGATTTATTGGTTGCGGGAGCTATCGGCGTTGGGCCTGGTGCATCGCTCTCCCATGATTGAAAACGCTGTGAAAATCGCCCAGGAGCATCGGGAGCAGCAGATTCCCGACCCCCTATTACGCGCGAAACTCACCCCCAAGTACGCGATGGGATGTAAGCGCATCCTGCTCTCCGATGACTTTTATCCCGCGTTAAGCCAGCCCAACGTCGAGGTTGTCACCAACCATATCCGCGAGGTACGGGCGCACAGCATTGTAACGGAAGACGGAGAAGAGCGTGAGATCGACACCATCATCTGTGGTACAGGCTTTCATGTAACGGACGCGCACCTCCCGCAATCCATTTACGGGCGCGGCGGGCAATCGCTCGGTGATGCGTGGAGTGCCGGAGCGCACGCCTATAAGGGCGCGACTGTCGCGGGCTTCCCCAACCTGTTTTTGCTGATCGGGCCAAACACAGGGCTGGGTCATACATCGATGGTCTTCATGATTGAGGCACAGGTCGCATACATCCTGGATTGTTTACGGACGATGGAGAAGCGCAGATTGCAGGCCGTCGAGATACGGGCCGAGCGTGAAGAGGCATACAACGCCGAGATACAGCAACGTATGCAGGGAACCGTCTGGGCTTCGGGCTGCGCGAGCTGGTATCTCGACGCGCGGGGACGCAACACCACCATCTGGCCCGGCTTCACCTTTGACTTTCGGCGGCGCACAAGCCACTTCGACGCGGAGCAGTACATGCTTGTGCCAGTAGAGGCTGTAAGCGAGGATAAGCGGAAGAGAGCGTAGAGGTATAGGGGTGCGACGAAGGGGCTAAACACATGAATGTGTCTAAATAGAAGCAAGAGCTAGAAGATGCTAGCATTTACCGTCATGTAGAGCCTTTGTTGCCAGCGACGCCGAGCAATGGGAGCAGAGGAGAAAAAACAGGTTTGAAGAGAAATACTATGCCACAAACACCACACATTGAACGACATTTTACTGCTGGTGAGACGGTTCGGGACATTGTTATCGGAATGTCGGATGGCCTGACCGTCCCATTCGCTCTGGCGGCTGGCCTTTCGGGTGCGGTCAGTTCGACCACAATTATCATCACCGCCGGACTTGCCGAGATCGCGGCTGGCTCGATAGCGATGGGGCTTGGTGGGTATCTGGCTGCCCGTAGCGATGCCGAGCATTATGCTAGTGAGCGTCTGCGCGAACAGCAAGAGATTACCGAGAAAACAGAGGCCGAAAAAGCGGAGGTGCTGGATGTTTTTACCTCTTATGGTCTCAGCGAAGCGGAAAGTACGCCCATCGTAGAAGCACTCAGTAAGCGTCCAGATGCCTGGATTGATTTTATGATGCGCTTTGAGCTTGGACTTGAGAAGCCCGACCCAAAGCGCGCGCTCACCAGCGCGCTTACGATTGCAGCATCCTATATCGTAGGCGGCTTAATTCCTTTGAGTCCGTACTTCTTTGTCTCGCCCGCAAGTGCCGCTCTCGTTATTTCCGTTATCGCAACGCTGCTCGCGTTGTTTCTCTTTGGCTATGTCAAAGGGCGTTTTACTGGCACTCGCCCTTTCAGAAGTGCCCTTCAAACGGTGCTTACTGGCGGCTTGGCCGCAGCCGCAGCGTTTTTGATCGCTCGCCTCATTTCGAGGTAAGTCTTTCTTATGCACCTGGAGTAGAACCAACCGTCAACAAAGGAATCATCTAGCGGAGGCGACACGCAAAGAGCCAGTGAAGACCGCTCCGCCAGATAGCATATTGGCGGCTGTCAAATCGCCACCATGTGCGCGAAGAATACGTTGTGCAATTGATAGACCTAAGCCAGCACCGCCTGTCCGACGGTTACGGGAGGAGTCGCCGCGATACAAGGGGGTAAAGAGTTGCGGCAGGTCGGTGGGGGCAATGCCAGGCCCCGCATCCATAATTGTGAAGAAAAGATGGTGTTGGTCGCAGTGCCAGCGTATGCGAATAGAGCTACCGACAGGTGTGTAGCGGAGGGCGTTGTCCAGCAAATTTTCGAAGACGCGCGTGAGTAGATGAGCATCCGCTGGTATGACGCAAGGCGATGATGGCTGCTCGATGAGAAAGAGAATTTCTTTGCTTTGTGCCTGTGGTTTCATACTTTCTAAGACCTGAGCGATCAGTCCTCCTATTTCAAGCGGTTCTTGGCTGGGGAGCTGCTCCAGGTATTCCAGTTGTGTGTAGACAAAGAGGTCGGCGATTAATCGCTCCAATGCCGCTGCTTTGGTCTGGCACACTTCAATGTATCTGTTCGCTTTTTCTGGCGTGTTCGCGAGGCCCGTCGCAAGACCTTCAAGATAGCCGCGCAACGAGAAAAGAGGGGTACGCAAATCATGTGCGACGGCACTGATGAGGAGACGGCGTTCCTGCTCAACTTTGGCTTGCTGAAACAAAGATGTGCGGAGGGCCTCGCCCATCATGGTAAAAGAACCGAATACTTCTGCAATCTCGCGCACATGGGAGCCAGGAAAATGAAAATCCAAATCGTGTTGCGCGACCTGCTGCGTTGCCTTTGTAATGGCGTTGAGTGGTTTAAGAATCGTCGAAGCAAGGAACCAGACGACGCCTGCTAGCGTGAGTAAAAGTGCGAAGAGACCGAGATAGACGGTGTAGAGCGTCACAAGTGTTGCGGGTGTGCATTCATAAATAGAGGCGGTTCCTATCTGCTGTGTCCCATCGGTAACGACAACCTCTTGATAGACGGGACTAGCGGGGATGTTGCCATCACTCTTATAGAGTATACGTCCGGTTGCGTTACGAATCACTACCGCCATATTGAGGGCGGAAAGTTTGCTGTGGATGGTCTGTTGCCATGCATGATTGGTCCAGTGGGTGCTATCAGCCACCATTGACCGCACAAATGTACTATGCTGCTGTGCCTGAGTGGTGCTATACGTTAGCATAAGGTCGGTTGCACATGAAGAGAAGATCGCAACAAAAACAATTGACGATAAAGCCATAAGAAGGGATAGGCGAAGTGAAAGGTATTTCATTGTGGCACTCCTTCAAAACGATACCCAACGCCCCACACCGTCGTGATATAGACAGGCTGCGCTGGGTCGTTTTCAATCTTCTCACGAAGACGCGCGATATGAACCGCGACGGTGTGGCGATCACCAATCTCGCCCCAACAGTACTCGAACACCTGCTCACGCGTGAATACCTGCCGTGGATGTTCCGCAAGCAAACGGAGTAGCGCGAATTCTTTGGCCGCGAGCGAGACAACACGTTCGTCAACGCGTACCTCGTGGGCGGTGATATTGATTGTCAGATGACCAAAGTCAAGCACTAGCTGCTTCGTCTGCGTCATTTTCGCTTGTACACGGCGCAGGACCGCTTTGACGCGCGCGACGACCTCGCCAGGCGTTGCTGATTTCACGATGTAATCGTCGCCTCCCAAGCCGAGGCCACGAATTTTATCTGTGTCGGCAAGACGCGCGCTCAAGAAGAGGATTGGTACATCAGAGGTTTCGCGCACCTGACGACATAGCTCAAATCCAGACATCCCAGGCATCATTACGTCTAGTAAGATGCAGTCAATTGGTTTGTTCGCCAACACCTGTAGAACTTCGTGACCGCTGGGAACCGTCTCCACCTGAAAGCCTTCAGCCTCAAGAAAATCGCGCATAAGATCAAGGATGGTTTCATCATCATCGGCAACTAAAACGGTTGTCTTGTTTTTCACACTGGTATCTTTCTCAGCAACTGTAGAAGCGTGTCTCGTCCCCACAAGTATACCAAATTTGCCCGTCCTTGCCACAAGAAAAAGCCGAACACTGAAATGTGTTGACACTTTGTTGACAATTTATACCCAGTGTATTGACGATTAGCCTGTATAGTGGGAAGTGATGCCGCCTCGCCCTTATGGAAAGCGATAGTAGCAGTACACATGTGATTCTATACATCTCGACCTGCCAAAAGCAGTGCCACAGAAAGAGAAAATAAACTATGTCGGCTACACAAACACAGAATGCATCGGTCCCTTCAGGGAAGCGTCTTACTTGGAAGCGTCTGCTCCTGCTGGGCCTTCTCGCTATCATTGGCTCGGTGCTTGTGAATACGCTTCTCCGCATTCTCGCGCTTGCGCTTTTGCCTATTCCAGCAGGCTTTATACAGTTGCAGATACCGATGCTGATTGTCGTTTTTACCGTTATTGGAACCTTAGGGGCTTTTATTGTATTCGCGCTTATAAACCGCTTCGCACGTAATCCGCTGCGGCTCTTCCGTGTCGTTGCGTCCGTTGTGCTCGTCCTCACGTTTATTCCAGACCTCTTGCTGCTCTCCAGCCCTACCGCCAATCTTGCCTCCGTCGCCACACTCATAGTCATGCATATAGCGACGTACCTCGTTTGTGTAGGAGCGTTTACCAGTCGTCTTGCTGTTCCCAAATAGAGAACGGTTAGCCATAGTGCGTTGCTGCTACACCCACAATTGGGATGATTCCCCTTCGTGAGGCTTCCCCAGCAGCAACGCCTTCCACATTTGAACCTGCGCCACCTCGCACACCGAATACCGCTTTGGATTTTCATCCTAAAAGTACTAACTCTGTATACACCCATTTCTTTTCATTGATATACTAAAAAAAGAGTAGCTCTACTTATTTATGTCACTCTATCTCACACCCTTTATACGTATTCTCGTATGTCAATTCTCTTGTTATTTGTGTTTTTCCTGGAACAATAATCTAGCAAGTTTTTTAGAAAGAAACGGAATCATGTCTTTCACTACTCAACAGCCTGGCAGTGGAAGTCGGCCAATCGCCCTTGTTTCTCAACTCAGACAGCAAGCACTACAGATGCAGCATATAGATGATTTATTTGTTTGGGTGACGCATACAATGGTCGAGCAGTGGCAAATACCACTTATCCAGATTTGGGCAACGCAGGCCTACACGACTGGAAACGTTCGCCTGGAGTTGCGGACCACCGCGAGCCAAGACGCTGCTCTGCCGACTGGTGTTCATGCGAATCAGCACATAGCCGATATTGTAAAACCGCTTTTACGGGAAAAACGCGGAACGATGTCGC
>Ga0123337_10007414_pt1 | contig 10222 bp, 5 predicted proteins | sample frozenSSSSmetaG_FD_89792 | JGI IMG/M metagenome (GOLD analysis project Ga0123337, IMG submission 89792) | Glacier valley bacterial and archeal communities from Borup Fiord, Nunavut, Canada, to study Microbial Dark Matter (Phase II) -... | ecosystem: Environmental > Aquatic > Freshwater > Ice >...
AAACGCTAAGTACTCTGCTGTTGCAATGGCCCAATGATCCCGATGTACAAATCGCGGTCGCATCGCAAAGATTGGCGCTGGAAACCAACGGCGCGCACGGCGATTCGATTGCGCTTTTGCAATCGGCGCTGCGCGAAGGCGTGCCGGACGCGGGCGAAGATCGGCATTTCATTTCGTTTTCTTCGCGCCAGATTATTTTGTCGGCGCTGCGGCGCGACAGCAAATGGGACGCGCTTTCGCCGCTGTATCTGGTTTTGTTCCGCTCGGCGCGCACTTCGGATGAAGAACTGGGCGTGGCGCTGAATTATTTGCGATTGAAAATGAACCGTCAGGACACCGATGAAATCGCCGCTGTTCTGGTCGATTTCACGCGCGAGCCGTGGTCGTTTGAAGATTCGCAGCAATTGATTCAGCCTTTAATTAACGGCCTGATTTCCAAAACGCCGACGCCGGGCGAACCGATTATCGCCGATGAAGTACTCCGCGCGCTGCAAGGCAATCGCAGTTCGTATGCGCGTTTGACGGCGGCGTATTTTCTGGCCAATTCCGCGCGCACCGCCAAAAAACTGGCGACTCAAGATACCGCGCCGGATAACGCCGACCGAATGGCCGACCGCGCCGCCGCCAATTTGCAAACCGCCTTGAAAGCGCTCGCGCCTTTAGCCAACGACGACGATCACATTCTCGCTTCGCGCGTGGCAGCTTTGCTGGGCGAAGAAGCGATGAATCGCACCGCGCCCGAAGAAGCGATTCCGTTTTTCACGCGCGCTATTGCCCTCGAACCGCGCGACGTAAATTTGCGCGTGGCGCTGGCTTCGGCGCTGCTTTCCCAGGGCAAAGGCAGCGTGGCGTTAACCGTGCGCGACGACGCTTTGCGCCAATTGCCGCCAACGTTTGAAGTGCTGCATCGCCTGGCGAAATTGTCCTATCAAATCGCGATTCCCGCCGACAAAGAAAACACCGCGCGCCTGGCAAATGCGGCGATGAACTTGGGCCAGAGCGCGCCGGAAATTTCAGTCGGCCAATGGCAGCTCGCCGCTTTAACTTCTGCGCGCGCCAATCTCGACGCGGATCAACTGGCCGTCGCGACCAGCATTTACAGCGGACTTTCCAATTCTCAGTGGAACACGATGGATCGCGCTGTGGCTTTGATCGATTGGGAAACCAACCTGCGCAACTCCGACCGTTCCGATCAGGCCGATAAAGTCGCGGCTCAGCTCAAAGCCCTCGAGATGGAGCCGATTGAAATGAAAATGGCCGAAACCGCGTGGTCGTTTTTGAATTAACAAACCTTCTCCAAAAAATGCTTGAAAGTAAAAATGCTTGAGAATAAAAGTGTCTGGCTTTGCGGGGCTTACGCCCACTTCCAATCTTCAACCAATCCGATTGGAAGTGGGCGCAAGCCCCGCAAAGCCAAACATTACCATTTTGCTCGTCAAATTTAGATAGCCTATTAAAACGTCGCCCCAAATCATCTAAAATCCAATCCGATTTATCATGAAAAAATCTTTCTTCCACCGCACCGCGCCGTTTTTGCTGATTTTAGTTTTGCTCGGCGGCGGCTGGTGGCTGCGCCGCATCGCGCCGGGCGGCGGGAGTACTCCCGATGACTTTGTCGCCAACGCCGCCACGCTGCGGCCACGGCCTCCGGCCAGAAAAGCGGCGATTATCAAAGCCGATCCGCGCGCTGAAGGTTTGAATTTCGATCTGGAAAGCAGCGCGCCCTATAAATTATTCACCGCGCCGCAAATCGCTTTGCGCCTGGATTTTTCCAAGCCCGAACACGTTTTTACCGGGCTTAATCTCGACATCGCCGTGCTCGATTTCGATGGACAGACCGTTTTTACCAGCACAAGTACTCTGGGCAAGCCGGACGCGACTTCAGGTGAATTGAAGTTGCCCAATTTTTCGCTGCCGCGTTTGGGCTGGTATCAAATTTTTCTGCAATTGCGCCAGGGCAAAGACGTTTTGGTCGAGCGCGTACATTTCATCGGGCGCACGATGGCTGACGAAAAGATGCCAATTCCCGCCGCTCAGGTTTCCGGCTGGGACGATTTGGGGACGCACCAAATGACAGGCATGGGATTGCATCGGTTTTCGCTGCAAACTTTCAAGCAAATCGACCAGTTTGAAGGCCCGATCAAAGAAGCGCGCGCCAAAGGCATTCCGTATTTCGTGCTTTTCATCAGGCCCGAAGACGTCACGCCCGAAGGCACGCGCTACGTGCTGGAAAAGCTCAAACAATTCGGCGACAACGCGCCCAAAATCGAACTGGTGAACGAGCCGAATCTCAACATGAGCGCCTCTGCGTATATCGGGATTTTAAAGCGCAGCTACGCCACGATTCGCCAGACGAATCCCAAAGCGCAGATTATGGGGCCGTCGCAGTGCGGCATCGAATTGAATTGGTTTGAAGATTTTTTCAAAGCCGGCGGCGGCGATTTCATCGATATCGTTTCGGTTCACACGTACGAGCGCAACAACTCGATGGACGTTTATCATTGGAGCTGGAAATTCGGGCGCATTCAGGAAATCATGGCGAAATACAAATCCGCCGATAAGCCGCTGTATCAAACCGAACACGGCTATCTGGGGTTTTATTTCGAAGCGCTTTTGCGTCCGCAATGGCAGGCGCGCGAAACTTTGCTGGAGCAAAATACGCTCGACCGTTTCGGGATGACGCGCGACAAAAACTTTTATTACTATGTGAACGAAGGCGGCTACCGCGATCATTCGGCGTACATCGTAGATCGCCAGCGCGAATTATATCCCGTGGTTTTGATGACGCGGGCGCGCACGCATTTTCTGAAAAACCAGAAATTCACGCGCGCCTTAGATTTTGGCGCACCGGGAAACTGGCTGCTTTTGGGCAATGAGTACTCCGGCGCGACTGGAAATACTGAAAAGGTGGTGTCGCTGCAAAATTGCGGTTCGCTGCAAGATGTCGTGGTTCAATTCACGGGCGTCATTCGCGGCGCGGCCCCGCGAATATTCGATTGTTTTGGAAACGAGCAAAAGTGGCAGACTACTTTGCAAGTCGGGCGTTATCCGTTATATGTCGTGCTGCCCAAAGATTTGGCGTGGCAAGCTCGCATCGCACCATTCGGGCGCGAAATCGGTGGGCAAGCCAGAATCACCGCCGATGATGCTAAAGGTCAGGCGAGTACTCCGCGCCTGACGAACGGACTTTTAGAATTCGATTTTCACAATCAGCCCGAACGCGTCGGGTTTTTAGCTTCTGATGGAAAATTGCCTTTAGAACTCACTTTTGAATGGACAAGCCCACAACAAATTTCGCGGGCGATTTTGTATGGTTCGCTGTCGGACAATGACAAGAGTACTCCGCTCGAATACGACGTGCTGGCGCGCAGCGGCGGAAAATGGAACAAAATAGACGAAGTGCGCGTTGCGCCCAGCGAGCAAATTTTCGCCGCCGGCACGATTCCTAAAATGACGGATTATGATAATCCCTGGATTTTCCAACACAATCTGGCCGGTTCAATTGCTGGCCGGAGTACTCCGGTTGTCGCCGACGCGCTGCGATTTCGCTTTCTCAAAACCACGCACGGCCAGGTGCCCACCACGGAGCTGGCCAAAACGCTGTTACCAAAATTGCCGCAGCGCGTGGAATTGCGGGAAATCCAGATTTTTGCGCCGTGACGTTTTGCGCCGTGAAATTTAGTTCGTTCACGCGGCTTTAATATTGCTGTCTCTTGAGCGTCCTAAATCCATGTTACACTCGCTCGGCTAAAAAGGGGATTAATCAAGGATTGACATTGGGCATTTCCTGTTTCATCGGGATTTAAATATATGAAAGTTGCCATCGTTCACGATTTTCTGATGCAAATGGGTGGAGCCGAAAAAGTCGTGGAAGTTTTGCACGACATGTTTCCCGATGCGCCGATTTACACCTCGGCCTACGACCCGAACGCGATGCCGCTGTATTATCGCACTTGGGATATTCGCACCAGTTTCATGCAGAAAATGTGGATGAAAAAGCATTCGCATCGTCTGGCTCTTTTGCTGTACCCAACGGCTTTTGAATCCTTCGATTTAAGCGAGTATGATCTGGTGATTTCCTCGTCTTCGGCTTTTGCCAAAGGCGTGATTACCCAGCCGCACACCAAGCACATTTGCTACAACTACACGCCTATGCGCTACGCGTGGACGACCAAACGTTACCTGCAAAACGAGCGTTTGAGTTCATTCACGCAAACCATGGCGATGCCGGGATTGCATTACTTGCGCACCTGGGACGCTATCACGGTGGATCGCGTGGACAAATACATCGCGATTTCTTCGGCGGTTTCCAAGCGCATTCAAAAATTCTATCGCCGCCCGAGCAGCATCGTTTTTCCGCCTGTCGAAACCGGGCGTTTTTCCATCGATAGCGAAATCGGCGATTATTACATCATCGTGGCCCGCCTGGTGCCTTACAAGCAACTCGATATCGCCATTGAAGCTTTCAACCGTTTGAAGCGGCCTTTGAAAGTGGTGGGAACGGGCCGTCAATACAAGCCGCTGAAGGCGCTGGCGAATTCCAATATCGAATTTATGGGACAAGTGGATGACGTCGCGCTGCCCAATTTAATCGCACGCGCCAAAGCTTATATCATGCCCGGCGAAGAAGATTTCGGCCTGACACCCGTGGAAGCCAACGCCTGCGGACGCCCAGTCATCGCGTATGCAGCGGGTGGAGTACTCGACACCCAGATCCACGGCGTCACCGCCGTGCTTTATAACGATTCTTCCATCGACGGTTTGTATGACGCGGTGCGCGAATTCGATAAAATCGACTTCGATCCGCAAACCATTCAGCAGCACGCCAAACAATTCGACACCGCCATATTCCGCGAAGGCATTCGCCGCGTCATCGCCGAAGAATGCCCGCAATTCGCTTCGCATCCGACAATTCATCCGACTTTACGCGCCAGCGAAATGACGCCGAGCGCACACCAAAAACTTCACGCTTCTGAAACCGCGATTTGAGCGTTTCACTCCTTTTTCCCGAATGCAACAACCTTCACCTACACAAATCTCCACAGCCAACGACATCTCTTCGGATCAGAAAAACATTTCTTCCCAGCACACGCGCAAACCCGAAGTCTCCATTCGACCTCAAAAAGGCTGGTCGGGATTGGCTTTGCTTCAGTTGTGGCAATATCGTGAGTTGCTGCTGACTTTCGGCGCGCGCGATGTCAAGCTGCGCTACCGCCAAACCGTTTTGGGCGTGATCTGGGTGATCGTTCAGCCTTTGCTCGCAGCGGGTATTTTTTCTCTCATTTTCGGCGAGATCGCCAAAATGCCGACAGACAATATGCCGCCTTTTTTGTTCGTGTTCGCCGGTATGCTGGGTTGGAATCTGTTCAGCAGTACTCTGCTCAAGGCCAGCAATTCCCTCCTCGCTAACTCCGGGCTGGTTTCCAAAGTCTTTTTTCCGCGCTTGCTTTTACCAATCTCAACTACGCTTTCATCGCTCATCGACTTTGGCGTCGCCTTAATGATGATGGCAGTTTTGATGGTGATTTATCGTGTCACGCCCGGCCCTGCGTTGATTTTACTGCCGTTATGGTTATTAATGCTGCTGATGATTGCCGTTGGCATCAGCTTTATCACTTCGGCGCTCACGGTTTCTTACCGCGACGTCGGCTACATTCTGCCCGTCTTCGTCAATCTTCTCATGTATGCCAGCCCGGTCGCCTATTCTTTGAGCGGCGTTCTGACTCGCTTGAATCTTGGGAAGGGCCGCTTTGATATTTTCTTCGCGCTCAATCCGCTGTCCGGTTTGCTGGAAGCAATGCGCTGGTCGTTGCTGAATACCACACCGCCCAATTTAGGTTATTTGTTGTATTCGGCGGTTTTTGCAATTGCTTCTCTGGTCGGCGGCGCATTCATTTTCAAGCGTATGGAACGGAGGTTCGCCGATGTCATTTAATTTCGCTGCCGATAACGGCGTAGCTAACGCCGTTCTGGAACCCCCCGCGCCGAATACTTCAATGCCAAATACCCTAGTTGAGAGTACTCCGGCTCACGCCCAAAACAGCAATGAAGAAGTCATGGTTTCGGTGCGCGACATCAGCAAGTCGTATGTGCTGGCGCATAATCGTGAACAGCACACCACGCTGGGCGAAGCGGCTTCGCACTGGATCAAATCGCCGCTTCAGCGCACCGAACAAGAAATTTTCTGGTCGCTACGCGATGTTTCTTTTGAAGTGAAACGCGGCGAAGTTTTGGGGATTATCGGGCGTAACGGCGCGGGCAAGAGTACTCTGCTTAAGGTTTTGAGCCAGATTACTTCGCCCACAGAAGGCCAAATCGATCTCTACGGGCGAGTCGGCAGTTTGCTGGAGGTTGGAACCGGCTTTCATCCCGAACTGACCGGGCGCGAAAACATCTACCTTAATGGCGCGATTTTAGGCATGAAAAAATCCGTCATTGAGGGGCATTTTGATGAGATCGTGAAATTTGCCGAAGTCGAGCGTTTCCTCGATACACCTGTCAAGCGCTATTCCAGCGGAATGTACGTGCGTTTGGCTTTTGCTGTGGCAGCTTATCTCAATCCTGAAATTTTGATTGTGGACGAAGTACTCGCGGTCGGTGACGCTGAATTTCAAAAGAAATGTATCGGCAAAATGAGTGAAGTCACGCAGCAGGAAGGGCGCTGCGTTCTTTTCGTCAGCCACAACATGACGGCGATTTCGAGTTTATGCACGCGCTGCATTTTGCTTAAAGATGGCCGCATCGTGCATGACGGCGATACCGAAACCGCAGTGCGTTTGTATCAAACTATGGCGTTTGATCCCGAATCTGCCGAAGCAAACGGCACCAGCGGCGATTACAATCTGCGCGGCAGAAAAGTCGCTTCGGAATCGGGCGGCGTGGAACTGCGTCACGTCACGTTGCGCGACGGAAATGGCGCAATCACCAATTCGATTCGTATGGGTGGAGCATTGTCGGTGGAAATTGAAGTCGAAGGCTTCAAACATTACCGTCAGGGCAATTTAGGATTTGCCATTTACGACGAAAACGGTCGGGTCGTCAGCGAGTTCAGCGTGGGCATGAAGCCTCCGCCCTGGTCGGATCGCCATGTGCACGAGCGATTTTTGCTCCGTATTCCACATGTGCCACTTACACAGGGCACATACAGTTTCAGCGTCCATTGCTGGAACCAAACCAGCATGCTGGATGAAGTCAATCCAATTGATAAATTACATATCACGGAATTCGACTTTTACGGCAGTGGCTTTCAAATCAAGCCAAGGCGTTTCGTTGCATTGTTAGACGGCGAGTGGACAGTGGAAGACGCAAGCGCGAACCAGAGTACTCCGGATTGAAACTTTTGGGTTTGAACCTTTTGCATCAATTTTCCGGCGCTTTATTGCCAGTGTTTTATTTAACCGCTTCCACATACAGGCTTTCGGCTTCGCGCACGGCCTGATCAATATTGAGAACGGGCAACAAAGTGCGGCCATATTCCTGGCGCAGCACGGTTTTAAAGCCATATTTCAGCAGCAGAAATTCCAACGTTTCGTAATCGTAAGCGTATTTGTGGGAAAAACCGGAACGAAAAACCGCGTTAATCACTTCCATGCGCGTGTTGTACTCGGTATCGCTCCATTCTTCGCGGCGCTGTGAGTTCAAATTACGCATTTTGGCCATATTTTCCCAGCCGCCGTCGGCGTCGTTGGCGTATGAGTGCAGAAACTTTTCCGTATCGGGAACGATGATGCGCAGCACGCCGCCCGGCTGGAGTACTCGGCGGCATTCGGTCAGGAAATACGGCGTTTCTTCGGTGTAATCAATGTGCTCAAAGAAATGCTCGGTGAAAATAGCGCGCGCCGAATTGGTGGGAAATGGCAGTTTTTTGCGCGCATCAAACACACAATTGACGCCTTTATTGGGGTAACAATCGACGTTGACCCAGCCTTCGTGTCCGCTGGCTCCCACGCCGATATTGATGAGAAGATCGTGCGCGTTACGATAATTGCGAGCCATATTGCGATTGCGCAACTTAAGAGGAATTAGCTTGGCTTCTTTGACAAAAGGACGCAAAGCGTGGCGCGGCACCAGAAAATAGGCCAGTTTTGCCAAGCCTTTAGCTCGCGACACAACTTCTCCGCTGTGCGGGAAAATCCTTAAATGTTTCAACGGTGCAGAGGAATCATCTGGAGTACTCTGAGTTGAGGACGGAGTGGAAGTTGTCATTTCTGTTTGCATGAATTCGTATTTCTGCCCCAGAGTATGCCCCTCGTTTTTCGAGTGCGCAAGTGGCGCTTTTGCTGAAAGCAACAAAGTGCCTCTCGGATGTTTCTCTCCTTAAAACTTACGGCATCGGGCGCGACCAAATCGGCATTACTATCGGTATTGCCATCGGTGTCACTTGCTTGCTAAGGATTAAATGAACTTGTAAGATGGAAGGCGCCGACAAGGCTGGTTTGACTGCGTTTTTTGCCATTATTTACTCTGCAATGACAGCGATTCCTAATGAATTTCTCTTTATTTTGAATTTCCAATAATCTGGACGGTTCAAAGACTTGCAGAAACCTCGTTCAAGTTCACGCTCAACACAGTTATTCAATATTGTCTGCCGTGGCACTCCATTGTCTACGATTAATGTGTTTATGGTTAATATATCTATGATTAATGAAATTTTGCGCCGCGTTTTAAATTTGGAAATTCGCCGCACTCGCACTCCAAATCATTTTGGCCACAATTACGGCCATCCCATCAAACTCAATTTCAATTGGGATCGTGAAGACACTTCCACGCCACCGCATTATCTATCGATTTGCGCTATTTTCAAAAACGAAGCGGCGTATCTGCGCGAATGGATCGAATTCCACAAACTCGTCGGCGTTGAAAAATTCTTTCTCTACAATAACAACAGCACCGACGATTACGTGCGCGCGCTCGCACCGTATTTGAAGGATGGAAGCGTGGTTCTGAGTAATTGGGATCAGAAACCGCCTTTTTACCAGCGTGACGTTTATCATCATTGCCTAGAAAATTACGGTTTTTACACGCGTTGGATGGCATTTTTAGATATTGACGAATACGTTCACGCCGTCAATGAAGCGGAAACTCTGCCGCAGGTTTTACGCGATTACGAGCAGCATCCCGCCCTCGCCATTCACTGGCTGATGTTTGGGCCGGGAAACCATATTCTCAAACCTCAGGGATTGGTGACTGAAAATTTTCTTTTATGTAATCCCGGAGGCAGCAAAACGCTCAAGGTCATCGTCGATCCGCGCCGCGTGGAATACATGGTGGACGCGCATTCGGCCGTCTATAAAAACGGTGCGTTGGCCGCAGATGAAAACTTAAAACCCGTGAGCGGAAGTAGTGATTTGCCACCGACGATTCAACGTTTGCGCGTTAATCATTATTGGACAAAATCGGTCGAAGAATTTTTTCTGAATAAACTCGGTCGCGGTGACATCCATCATTTTACGGCTTTGCGCGATGTCGATGGGCTGCTGATGGCGGCGCGGGAGTACTCCTTGCCCAACGATACCATCCAACGCTTCGTGCCGGAACTCAGAAAAAACTATCCAGATCAATCGTGGCCTATCGCCAGCTTGCCGGAGCCCAGAGATGCGCCGGTTTCCGACCGGGATTTGCTCAAGCGTTCGTCATTAAATTTATTTAATAGAGTTTTGCGCCGGGTTTGCAAAGTGTATGTTCAGGCACCAGAAAAACCGAGTGACGAGGCTCCGCAGCAATCAATCCAGCCGGTTGTTTCTCAAACTGAGCCGCCACCGCACTATCTATCGATTTGCGCTATTTTCAAAAACGAAGCGGCATATCTGCGCGAATGGATCGAATTCCACAAACTCATCGGCGTCGAAAAGTTTTTCCTCTATAACAACAATAGCACCGACGACTACCGGAGTACTCTTGCGCCGTATCTGCAAGACGGAAGCGTGGTTTTAATTGAGTGGGATTTCAAACCGCCCTGCCAAAAAGAAGCGTACAATCATTGCGTGACGCATCACGGACACGAAGTCCGTTGGATGGCGTTTTTAGATATCGATGAATACGTTCACACCGTCAGCGAAGCGGAAACTTTGCCGCAGGCTTTGCGCGATTACGAACAATATCCCGCTCTGGCCATTCACTGGCTCATGTTCGGACCGGGAAACCATATTCTCAAACCTCAAGGCTTGGTTACTGAAAATTTCCGCAATCACCAGCCGAATCCCAGCAAATTCGTCAAAGTGAT
>Ga0123337_10007416_pt1 | contig 10221 bp, 14 predicted proteins | sample frozenSSSSmetaG_FD_89792 | JGI IMG/M metagenome (GOLD analysis project Ga0123337, IMG submission 89792) | Glacier valley bacterial and archeal communities from Borup Fiord, Nunavut, Canada, to study Microbial Dark Matter (Phase II) -... | ecosystem: Environmental > Aquatic > Freshwater > Ice >...
CTGTTTCGATTGTTCCTTAGGGCCGGATGCCATAGTCCCGACCGCTCCCAGATCCTTGTCGGTGATGCTGTAACTGGAATAGGGCTCGATGTTTCCGGTATCCGGCGGCGGATCCGCGGACAAACCCCGCGACTGCTGATAGAGTGCGATTGCTTTCACCGTGAATTCCCCGGGCCGGCCGTCCACAACTCCTGGTCCGAAGCCTTTCGAATCGAGAAAAATCTGGGTTCTGAGCGTTTGATCCTCTGAAGCGCGCTCGACGGAGGGCGATGGTCCGCGGGTGGCGCAACTGGTCAGAGCGATCAAGATGAGGGCTCCGGCAATGGCGGCTGCCGGGGTGCAAAGTGGCTTCATGGCGGAGATTCGACCCGGGTTTGCCCTAACGCCACCACTTTTGACCGATGAATTCAGGGAAATCCGTCCTCCACCGCGAACTGTCGGGTCCGGTAGGCCGTCTTACGCCTCGCTTCCAAAAGCCATCAGACCGATGAAACCAGCGAACGATCCGACGAGTATCAGCCATCTCCACCACCCGACGTTCTGATGGCTGACGGTGAAACCACCGTCACGGTCCCACGAGGTGACGCCGTCGTTTGACAGGCGGCTGTAGGAAGTAATCCCGGTGATGAGCGCGAGGATGGGAATGCCCAATCCCTGACCACGGATCCAGACGGCAAACGTCCGGCGCAGGGCTTTCATATAGCTTGGCTTGGTGCTGTCGATGTTTCTCACCCGCACACAGAGCAGGGCTTTGAAGGGAGTGCTGCCCACCGTGGAGAGCAGGAACGGCTCCACAAAATTGTAGCCTAGCAGGAGGATGGCTCCGAAGAACGTGTCATTCATCTGTGCGACTTTCGGCCAGACCGCCACGATGCCGCCGCCCAGAATCAGGCAGAACAGGAGGAAATCAAAAGTCCTCGCCCAATACCTCACCCACGGGCGGGCCTGTGGGCCGGACGGTTCATAGCCGCTCCAATCAATGGCGGCTGTCGGATCCGAAGCCGGAGGAGCGTAAGGGGAAAGCTGAAATTCGCCGATGGCGCTGGCAGCTTTCCAATCCGGCATCCCCTCGGTCCAAACCAAGGTGTCCGGGTGAATCCTACGTGACTCCAGCAGTGATTTGATTTCCTCCACGGTGACGGGACCGCGCTGCTGGCCGGATTCGTTGTAATACCATTTGCTCATGCAGGCGAGTGTTTCTGAAAATCCGGGCCCTGCCAACCCCGTGAATGTCTGGCGGGTGAATTTTTTGCTAGTCCGCCTGAAGAAGGTGGAAGTTGCGGGGCGGTGTTCGCTATCAACTGCTAGTCTTCCGCCGCCCGGCCGATTTCCGCGAGCTTGAGCATGGTATTCCAGTTGCGGGCGGTGTTGATGACACCGATGCTCTTGTCGAAACTCACGGCCATCTTGGATTTCCCGAAACCTTGCGGGGTGTGCAGATAGGCCACATTACCGACGATTTCCAATTCCTCACCATCGACGGCGAAGGCACGGATGCGTTCGATGTGCTCCGACATGGGCGATTCCGTGAGCAGCGCGGCATGGACCGTGGTCGGTGCTGTGGCGGCGGCTTTGGCAAAGGGATTGCGGGCGATCATTTGGTCCCATTCGGCAAGCGTCGGGGCGAAGATGGCCTTGTTGAAATCGAAATGCCTGCGGCAGAGGCTGGCGATGGTTGCTATCACCTTATCGCGCTTCAAGCGGCCGCGAACAATGGCGTTGCCGCTATTGATGTAAGTGGCGGCGTTTTCAAAACCGGCTTCCGTGAGACGTTCGCGGAGTGCTTTGGTTGGAAGCTGCGTTTTGCCGCCGACACCGCGAAAGAGAATGAGATAAACGGTGGGTTTCATAATAGGGGAATTGTTTTGCCAGTGACTCTGGCCGACGCAGCGCGGGACCGTCAATATCGCAGCGCCGGACTTTTCCCGATCCATTGTCTTGAAGAACCACTCCTGTTCGTCGTAACTTCGAAACCGACATTCACACAAGCATGACCACCCGCAACGATACTCAATCCGTCCAATTCCACCGTGTGCTCAAGGCACCACCAGAGCGCGTCTATCGGGCCTTCCTGAATCCGGACGCCAAGGTGAAGTGGCTCCCACCCAACGGCTTCACCGGAAAAGTCCATCACAGCGATGCCACTGTCGGCGGCACCTACCGGATGTCGTTCACGAATTTCAGCACCGGCAGCGAGATGTTTTTCGGCGGGACCTATCTTGAACTCGTGCCGGACGAACGCATCGTTCACACCGACCGCTTTGATGACCCGAATCTGCCCGGCGAAATGACGGTGACCATCACCCTGAAGCCGGTCTTCTGCGGCACCGAGCTGAACATCACTCAGGAAGGCATCCCGATGATGATCCCCGCCGAGGCCTGTTATCTCGGTTGGCAGGAATCACTCGTGCTGCTGGCCAAACTGGTAGAAGCCGAGATTCCTGACGAGTAGGAGGAACGGATGTCCCTGCCATGACGCGTGGTGACGAAACTTCCCCTTGATGCGAGAAAGCCGCTCACTCCTTCGGCGGCCATTCCACGCCTTCGAGTTCCGGCGGTAGTTGTTTCGGGTCCACCGGATAGATCAGCGAGAGGTCCATGTCGGATAGCGAGCCTTTGATAAACTCCATTTCCTCCGGTGCGCCGATGATCAGCCAGAGCACTTCCTCATCCGTATCGTTGAAGACCTGGCGCAGCTGGTCGGGGCCGACGAGCACGCCGCCGTATTTCGGCACGGTCACGGTTTCTCCTCCGATCCGCAGACGCCCGGTTCCTTCGAGCACGAAGTAAAACTCTTCCGCCCGGATGTGCTTGTGGAGTGTGTTCGCACTGTGCGGAGGCATCCGCCACAGCCGCGCGCCCATGTTTTCACTTCCCGTCCGCTCCAGGTAGTCGGCGTTCGGGATGCGCATCAGGTTCGAGGGTCGCCAGGAAAGATCGTCCGGCGTGATGAGCTGGTATCCGTTGAATGACTTCATGATGAGGGTCTCTGGGTAAACTTTCCTGACGAACCTGACAATTGGTTTTGGTGGGTTCAATTTGCGGAGGCTGCGCCATTTTTTCCAATTTGCCCTTCATCGGCGGTAATGCTTCCAAACCGTGGCGTTGACAAAGCGTGCGGATGGGAATCAAAGTTCGAGGGCTTAAGAAAGCCATTTGCCATGAAAACACACGCATTCTGCCTTCTTTCTGCGGTCTCCATGTTTCTTCCCGCCAGTCTTGAAGCGAGATCCTGGAAGGAAGCCGGTTCGGCCCGATCGTTGGAAGGCGAGTATTCGCGGACCGATGGTGACCAGGTGGTCATCATGCGGGCGAACGGCACTTCCATAAAAATCCCAATGGCGAAGTTGTCCGACGAGGACAAGAAATTCGTCGCGGAACAGTCGGTCGCCAAACCGGAGGCTGCCAATGTGGATGTGTTCAAGTGGGAGACCGATCTGGAAGTCGCCAAGAAACGGGCGAAGGACGAGAACAAGGAAATCCTCGCCGACTTCACCGGTTCCGACTGGTGCGGTTGGTGTATCAAGCTCAAGAAGGAGGTGTTCGATCAACCTGAGTTTCAGGAATATGCGAAGAAGCACTTGGTCATGCTCGAGCTGGATTTCCCCCGCAAGAAGGAGCTTCCGGCCAAGGAAAAGGAGCAGAACGAAAAACTCTCGCAGGAATTCAAGGTGGACGGTTTCCCCACGATCCTGTTGATGAACGTCAGGGGTAAGGAGATCAACCGCACCGGCTATCAGGAAGGTGGTTCGGCGAAGTATGTGGAGCACCTGAAAGAGCTCTTGAAGTGAGGAGGCATGATGCACGCTCCCGGTTCTGATAGCCACAGCGTGCCAAACAAAATCCGGCCTGGCAGGTAGATCCTCCGTTTCTGACGTCAGCGCCTTCTGCCAAGCTTCGTATTGGCATTCCCCGCACTGGGCGATAGCCTGCGCGTCCACTTCATGCCCGCCGCCACCGCACTCCCCATTTGGAAAATCCACGCCGATATCCTGCGCACGCTGGAATCCGGCAATCGCCTGGTGCTGGTCGCGCCCACGGGCTCGGGCAAGACCACGCAGGTGCCGCAGATGTTGCTCGATGCCGGGATCGCAGGCGACAAGATGATCGTGGTACTGCAACCCCGCCGCGTTGCCGCCCGGACCGTGGCGACGCGGGTGGCCTGGGAGCGCGATGGGAAACTCGGCGCGGAGGTCGGGTATCAAATCCGCTTCGACGATCACACCAGCGTCGGCACCCGGATTTGTTTTGTCACCGAAGGCATCCTGCTGCGTTGGCTGCAGGATGACCGCACCTTGTCTAACATTGGAGTCGTGGTTTTCGATGAGTTTCACGAGCGCAACCTGCTCAGCGATGTTGCGCTCGCCTTGGTGAAAAATTTGCAGCGATCCCAGCGCCCGGATCTTTCCATGTTAGTCATGTCCGCCACCCTCGATGCCGAACCCGTTGCTAACTATCTGGACGACTGCCCAATTCTCATTTCCGAAGGGCAAAGTTTTCCGGTCGAGGTCGGCTATCTTTCCCTGCCCGACACGCGATCCATCGCCGTGCAAGCAGCGGAAGCCGTCGAGCGCATTCTCAACGACGATGCCCCCGGCGATATCCTCGTCTTCATGCCGGGGCGCGGTGAAATCAACGGCACCCTCGACGCGCTGCGCGGTCTGAGATCACAGGAACGCGTGGCCTGCATCCCATTGCATGGCGAACTCGAACCACAGGAACAGGACCGAGCCTTCGCCTCTAACGACCTGCGCAAGATCATCGTCGCCACCAACGTCGCCGAGACCAGCATCACCATCGATGGCATCCGCCACGTCGTGGATAGCGGTGTCGCCCGGGTGGCGCGCTACGACGCCGAACGCGGGATCGGGACGCTCCTGCTAGAACCGATCAGCCGTGCCAGCGCTGATCAACGCAAAGGCCGTGCCGGCCGCACCGCGCCCGGCACCTGTCATCGCCTGTGGACGGTGAGCGGCCACAAGACCCGCGAGGAACGCAACACACCGGAGATCCAGCGCAGCGATCTCGCCGAGGTCGTGTTGCTGCTGCACTCGCTCGGCATCCGTGAAGCCGCCACCTTTGACTGGCTGGACAAACCCGACACCCAGGCGGTCGAACGCGCCGAGCGCCTGCTCACCATGCTCGGTGCCCTGCACGATGCGGAGCTAACATCCATCGGTCGCCAAATGCTGCGCATGCCCATGCACCCGCGCTACTCGCGGATGTTGATCGAGGCCAGCCAGCGCGGCTGCGTGCCGGATGCCGCCTTGTGCGCGGCTTTGGTCAGCGGTCGCGACCTGCTAACAAGGCTGGATCGGGAAGATGCGCAAACCCAGATCACGCGCGAAATGTTCGAGGAAAGCGGCGACTCGGATTTCATGACCCTGATGCGTGCTTACGACTTCGCCCAAGCGAACCGCTTCAGTTATGATCGCTGCCGCAGCCACGGTATCAACGCCCAGGTGGCCCGCCAGGTGGAACAAACCTATCAGCAAATCCTGCAAGCAGCCCACCAGCAACGCCTCTACGACCGCGATGCGCCACCCACCAGCCCGGTAAAAAACCACGACTCATTGCTGCGTTGCCTCATGGCCGGCTTCGTCGATCAACTCGCCAAACGCCGCGAACCCGGCAAGGCCGCCTGCGACCTCACCGAACAACGCCAAGGCCAGCTCGTCCGCGAAAGCGTGGTGACCGAGGCCCCATTCTTCGTCGCCGCCAACCTGCGCCAAGCGCCCTCGCGCGGCCCCATCCCGCTGACCTTGCTCAGCCTCGCTACCGCCGTGAAGCCGGAGTGGATCGCCGAAATGTTTCCCCAACATCTAACTATCACTGTCGAGCACCTCTTCGATGCCAAAAACAAGCGCGTCGCAGCGATGACACTCACGCGCTATCATGATCTCGTCATCGAGCAGAAGGCGCAGCAACGCGACCTCGATCCCGTCGCCAGCGGCCGATGCCTCGCCGATGCCCACCACGCCGGTGCCTTCGACCTGCCGCTGATGGATCATCGGCTGAAACAACTCATCGCCCGCGTGAACCTTGTCCACGCCAACGTGTCCGAACTGGAGTTTGCGCCCTTCGATGCCGACGCCATCAGCGACAGCCTCGCCCGGGCCTTCAATGGCCTTTCATTAGTCAAAGAAGCTCAAGCCGCGCCGCTTACCCCCGCCTTCCATCAGCATCTTGAAAAAGGCCAGCTCCCTTGGCTCGATGAATTGCTGCCACTCTCCATCCCCTGGCTCGACAGCGGAAATCTGAAGCTTTCCTACATCAGCGACACCCCGGAAGCGCAGGTGAAACTGCAAGACTGCTACGCCCTCAAGGAGCATCCCTGCGTCTGCGAAGGCCGCCTCCCGGTGCTGCTCAACCTCTGCACCCCCGACGGCAAACGCATCGCCACCACCACCGACTGGCCGCATTTCCTCGCCCGCGAATGGCCGAAGCACCGCCCCACCGTGGCGAAGAAATTTCCGGGACACGTGTGGAGGTAGGATAATGGCAAATTCCTCGCAATCAGGGCAGGTGGATGCATTCTTAGCCCATGAAGTTGAAACTGCTGAGTCTTGCCGCCTTGTTCGCCCTGGCCACGCCTGCGATTTCGGAGGAGCAATCCTTGAAAATCGAGGGTGCTCCAGATCCCGTGGAAGTGGCTAAGGATGCCTCCGGACCCAATGGAGAGATCCCCAACGACTTGCTCGATGATGCTGAAGTCCGACTGGAACTTGCGGTGAACCCGTTTACTGCTCCTTCGATCTCCAAAATGTTTGATACCTTGCAGTTTTTGATGCCCTTGCCCATCGCCGAGACGGAGCGGAAAATGCCGGCGCGGATGTCCCAGGATCGTGCCGATCTCGCGATCGAATTGGGATTTCTCATCGCGGATGGTTTCCTGATGGTCCAAGCCGAACAGTTGAAGGATGTGGAAAAGATGGCGAAGGATCTGACCCGTTATGGCAAAGCCCTGGGCGCGGGGGACCGGGTCAGCCGCCACGCGGCGGGGTTGTTGGAGAGTGCGAAGAATGGCGAGGTGGCTCAACTGAAGACCGAGTTGGCTGCCACCCAGAAGGATGTGGAAAACGAATTGGTCGCACTCAAGGATGCGGATCTGGCCCGCTTGATTGCGTTAGGCGGCTGGATCCGGGCACTGGAAGTTTCTTCCGTGGCGGTGGACAATCAATTTTCTCCCGAACGTGCCCGGAAGGTGATGAGGAAGGACATCGCGGAATACTACGCGGATTGCATCACCGGATTGGAACCGAAGATCTCCGCCCGACCGAATTACCTGGCCATCCGGGATTTGCTTCAGGGGTTGGGCAAGAAGATGAATCTGGAGAACGGCCAGGAACCGACCCCTGAATCCTTGAAGGAGATCCGCAGGATTTCCACACAGCTTGTGGAACTCGCATTGAAACGCCAGCAGTGAAGCGGGGATGATGCGGTCGCGGGTGGAATCAGGTATTTCCGATGTGATCATCGGGTATTACCTTCCTTCCATGACAACGATTTCCCTGAAAATTCCCGACGAGCTGCTAGCCCGGATGGATGCAGTGGCCAGCGGCAAGCGGACGAGTCGCTCGGCATTGCTGCGCGAGGCCTTGGAGGAAAAGCTCGAAATGGTCGACAGCAAGTCTCCGCCCAGTCTCTATGATCGTAGCGCCGATCTCTGTGGCAAGGATCACAGCGGGGTGGGGGATTTGGCGTCCAATCCGAAACACCTCGAAGGATTCGGCTCGTGAGCGAGATCATCGTCGATACCGGTCCTCTCGTTGCCTATCTGGATCGAAGCGACCGGGATCACGCGTGGGCCAAGGAATGCTTCATGCTATTCACCAGCCGTCTGCTCACTTGTGAGGCGGTGATCGCCGAATCACTACTCCTGTTGCGGCGCGGTGGAATCGATCCTGACGGCCTGCTCAATCTCATCAGCCGCGGTCTGGTGGTGCCTAACTTTTCGCTCGCGGGGGAAATTCAGGCGATCCAGCACCTGATGAAAAACTACCGCAACATCCCCTTGTCACTGGCATAAGCCTGCCTGGTCCGGATGGCGGAGATTCATGAAAATTCCTAAGTCATGACGCTGGATTCCGAGTTCGTCGTCTATCGGAAATCCCGCCGCATGGTGATCCCTCTCCTGCGGCTGGAGCGGTGAGAGGAGGCTCAGGATACCGAAATTTCCGCTACCTTCGCACCCACTGCGGTTTTGTCGTTTGTGCCGATCCATTTGCGAAGGCCGCCTCCCGGTGCTGTTCAACCTCTGCGCCCCCGACGGCAAACCCATCGCCAGCACCACCGACTGGCCGCACTTCCTCGCCCGCGAATGGTCGATGCTCCGTCCCACCGTGGCGAAGAAGTTTCAGGGGCACGTGTGGAGATAGGAACGTTGTTCCATGCTCGTCTGGATGCTTTTTGGCAGTGAACAACCGACTGGTTATCCCGTTTCTCCTTTCTCTTGAGCGATTGTTGATCAGGGGAAACCCAGTCAATGCCCCAAAGAGACTTCCAATGCCTTTTCTTGCCAAGAGGGAAAATGCGGTTCAGTTTCAATGTCGTAATTCCCGTTTCGCAGCATGCGACACGCTCGGCAAATCGCTCAGTGCAATTGCTTTGATAGTCAATCCCCCGAAGGTCATGAAACGCAACATCAAACAGCCACTACTTGCCGCCACCTTGTTGTTAGGCAGCCTCATTTCCGCCACGGCGGTAGAACCAGGAAATTCCCAAACGCTCATCTCACCAGAGCAAGTGCCAGAAGGCCTGAGTGCGTCGGACTGGCATAGCATCCGCAGCACCTACGCCGCTGCGGCTGTCACCGGCCAACAGGCTTATGTAAAAGCGGCCAACACCGGCGCAAATGACAACTTCGGCGCCGCCGTGGCGGTCTCGGGCTGAGGCGGACCCCGAAATTCGGGCCAGGGGTTAAGCTTTGATTGTGGTGGGGTGGTCGGGTGCGGGTCTTGAACCCAACCTAAACCACACAAAATGAAAGCAAAACGAAGAAGACACGAACCCGAATTCAAGGCCCGCGTGGCGCTTGAGGCGCTCAAGGGCGTCCAGACCATCCAGCAAATCGCCAAAGATTTTGACATCCATCCGATGCAAGTTACCGAGTGGAAGAAAGCCATGACAGCGGGTGCCAGCGGCGTCTTCGGACCCGGCCGGGCTAAGGCCGAAACCGAGGATTTCGAGCGCCAGCGCGACGAACTGCACGCCAAAATCGGGCAGTTGACCGTCGAAGTGGACTTCCTGCGCAAAAAGTCGAAACAACTCGGTCTGTGAGGGATCGTATCGAGTTGGTCGAAAAAAATCATCCCAAACTGAGCATGAGAAAACAATGTGAACTCCTCGGCGTGGCCCGCTCGACGGTGGACTATCAGGCAGTGCCCGAGGACCCGGAAGACATCCGCGTCAAACGCCTGCTGGATGAAATCTAACTGATGGGCCCGTGCCTCGGTAGCCGCAAATTGGTGACCGTCCTGAAGCGCGATCACGGCGTGGACATCAACCGCAAGCGCGTGCAGCGGCTCCGCCGCGAGATCGGCCACGAAGCGATCTGGTGCAAGCCGCGCACCAGCATTCCGGATCACGGCCACCGTAAATATCCATACCTGCTGAGGGATCTGACGGTCGCCAGACCCGACCAAGTCTGGTGCACCGACATCACCTACGTGCCGATGCCAGGCGGCCACGCCTATCTGTGCGCCGTCATGGACTGGTATTCGCGCAAAGTGCTGGGCTGGGCCGTTTCCAACACCATGGAAACCGGCCTCTGTCTCGAAGCCTTGGAAAATGCGCTGACCGCCACCGGTCGAGTCCCGGAAATTTTCAACACCGACCAGGGCTGCCAATTCACCTCCGCCGAATGGACCAGCCGCCTGTTGGATCTCGGCGTGAAGATCAGCATGGACGGACGCGGGCGCTGGATGGACAACGTGTTCATCGAGCGGCTGTGGAGGAGCATCAAATACGAGGAGATCTATCTGTTTGAGCATTCCACAGTCATGGCCTTGCGGGCGGGAGTGGGGAAATGGTTCGTCCGCTACAACGACTGGCGGCCCCATGAGACGCTCGGCAACCTCACCCCAGCGGTGTTCTATCAAAACGCTCTCACCGGTCCTGACAAGGCCTCTAAAGCGACAACCCCGGAGGCCGCATAAAGCAAGGCATCCCCCGGCGCGGCGATTTTGGGAAGCCTCCATTACAGGCTCCGCACTTCACTCC
>Ga0123337_10007420_pt1 | contig 10217 bp, 10 predicted proteins | sample frozenSSSSmetaG_FD_89792 | JGI IMG/M metagenome (GOLD analysis project Ga0123337, IMG submission 89792) | Glacier valley bacterial and archeal communities from Borup Fiord, Nunavut, Canada, to study Microbial Dark Matter (Phase II) -... | ecosystem: Environmental > Aquatic > Freshwater > Ice >...
CCCTGTCGAGCGCCCCCGTCAGCAGGCAATCGTCGCTGGCGTTCACCGCTTCAATCAGCATCTGGCCCATGCGGCCGCTAGCGCCGGCGATGGCGATCCGAAAGCCGCCCTCTTTTGCCGTGGTGACGGCGCTCACTGCGGTGTGCTTTCGAGTGGCGGATAGGTCGCGCCCGGCGAACCGGCTGGCACGGTGGCGCGGTCAGCAGATGATTCCGGCGTAACGCCGGCAGCCGACGATTTAGACTTTTCTACTGCCTTGAGCTGCTCTTCGCTAGCCTCCAGAACAGGCACCTTCCCCAGCGCTCGCTTGTTGGACAGGGTGGAAATGAACTCTGCCTCGCTGGGCATGGCGTCGCCCTCAAAGCGCTCCAGCAGGTCGTTTTTGAAGAACACCGTGTACTTCAAGGACTGCGGCTCGACGCCCTGGCGTTTCAGGGTGAACACGTAGTCCCACCGGTCGGCGTGAAACAGGCTGGCCATCAAAGGGGTGCCAAGTACGCCCTTGACCTGGTCGCGCGTCATGCCGACCTGCAGCTGCTCGACCTGTTCCCTGGAGACAAAATTGCCCTGGATCACATCTATCTTGTAGGGCGTGATCCAGTTGACCGGGTTGGCCGCACTGCCGCTCATGGTGCCGCTGCTGCAGGACGCCAGCACCAGGCAGGCTACGGCAATGAGGACACTTCGGACACTGTAATGAGGATTTGCAGGCAGGGCAGACATAGTAGAAGGTGTAGCGATATGATCAATCATTGTAGCGGCTGGGTGTCTGAAAGCCTGTTTCTGGCCGCACGGGGCCGCATCCCTTTTCCCCAGAGAGATTCCCATGAGTAACATTGACGAGTTGAAAAATACCGGCCTCAAGGCAACCTTGCCGCGCCTGAAGATCCTGGAGATTTTTCAGGCTGGCAAGCAACGCCACATGACAGCCGAGGACGTCTTTCGCGTCCTGCTTGAAGAGCGCTCGGACATCGGCCTGGCCACGGTGTACCGGGTCCTGATGCAGTTCGAGCAGGCGGGGCTGCTCAACCGCAGCAATTTCGAGTCGGGCAAGGCCGTGTACGAAATCAATGAAGGCCAGCACCACGACCATCTGGTGTGCCTGGACTGCGGCAAAGTGGAGGAGTTTTACGACGCCGAGATCGAAAAGCGCCAAAACGCAGTGGCAGAGGTCAAGGGCTTCACCATCGCCGACCATTCGCTGTCGATTTATGCCAACTGCACCAAGGCCGACTGCCCCAACCGGCCGACGGCGCCCTTGCGCCACCAACATACCTGAACTTTATGAATATATGCCCATATCGGGCTGTAGCGCATTAAATACGGTAGTTAACAGCTATTAATTTAATAGCAAAAATCATTCAACTGCTCAGTCGTCCTGTTCCATCGCCCGCCGATGGCGCTCGACGAATTCCTGGTAGGTATTGATGCCGCGCAACTGCAGGATGGCATTGCGCACGGCGGCCTCGACCAGCACGGCAATGTTGCGGCCAGCTTCCACCTGAATGATCACCTTGCGCACCGGAACGCCCAGCACATCCTGCGTCAGCGGCTCATAGGGAATGCGTTCGTAGTCGCGCTCCAGCGTTTCACGGCGCACCAGATGAACGATCATTTTCAGGCGCATCTTGCGGCGCACCGCCGTCTCGCCAAAAATCGCCTTGATGTCGAGCAGGCCGATGCCGCGTACTTCCAGCAGGTTTTGCAGCAGATCCGGGCAGCGCCCTTCGATGGCGGTCTGGTTGATCCGGTCCAGGTCCACGGCGTCATCGGCAACCAGGCCGTGTCCGCGTGAGATCAGTTCCAGCCCCAACTCGCTCTTGCCCAGCCCCGACTCGCCGGTAATCATCACGCCCATGCCCAGAATGTCCATGAACACACCGTGCATCGAGGTGCGCTCGGCAAAATGCCTGGACAGATAAGCCCGCAGCACGTCAATCACGAAAGCGGCCGACTCCGGCGTGGCAAACATGGGCAACTGGGCGCGTTCGCACATCGACAACAGCGTATCGGGCGCGGTCTGGCCGTCGGCCACCACCAGCGCGGGCGGCTCCAGCGTAATGATGCGCGAGGTGCGCCGGGCGCAGTCCTCGGGGCTGGCGTGGGTCAGGTAGGCCACTTCGCGCTCGCCCAGAATCTGTACGCGGTAGGGATGGATGTAATTGAGGTAGCCGACCAGATCGGCCCCCGAACGCGCTTCGCGAACGGCCAGTTCGTCAAAGCGCCGTTCCGAGGCGCCCAGTCCGGCAACCCATTGCCATTTCAGGGAAGCGCGGTGGTCTTCAAATAGAACGTCGGCGCTGACAACGGTGGGCTTCATGCCGGCTTGCGGTGCTGAAAGCTCATGAGTTGACTTCGTGGGCCGAACGCCAGCAAGCGATCAGCTGGTGCAGGGCCGCTGCATCGGAACTGGTCTTGAGTTGCTCACGCAGCGCGCTGTCGCTGAGCAATTCGGCAATTTCGGAGAGGATTTCCAGATGTTTCTGCGTGGCCGCTTCCGGCACCAGCAAAAAAACCAGCAGGCTCACGGCAAGTTCGTCCGGCGCATCGAATCCGATGGGCGTCAGCAACTGGAAAACCGCGGCCATAGGCGTCTTCAGGCCTTTGATGCGCCCGTGGGGGATGGCTACGCCATGCCCCAGGCCGGTCGAACCCAGGCGTTCCCGGGCGAACAGACTGTCGGTGATCAGAGCACGGTTCAGGCCATACAGATTTTCAAACAACAGGCCAGCTTCTTCAAAAGCGCGCTTTTTGCTCGTCGCTTCTACGCTGACCAGTACTTGGGGGGGAGGCAGAATTTGCGAAAGACGATTCATAACGCTCATTTAATCGCAGAATTATGCACTTTGCACAAGATTGATAAGAAAAGGAAACAGAAAAAAGCCGCTTGCACCGCAAACGGCTCGCAAGTTCAACGTCCCAGTCAGTCAGGCTTGAAAATGAAGCCCGCCTGTGTCCTGACCACCTTGACGCTTACGGCCCCGTCGGGCGACAGCACAGCGGCAAGGCGGACGGTGCAGTTTAAGCTTCTTCACGTTTGGCGCAAACGTGCCCGTGATCCTGGACCTTTGTTTTGTAGCGGCCGACCTGCCGGTCCAGCTTGTCCGTCAGGTCATCGACGGCGGCATACAAATCAGCATGGGAACTTTCAGCAAACAGGTCGCGGCCCTTGACATGCAGGTTGCATTCGGCTCGCTGGCGCTTTTCCTTCTCCTTCATGTTGTCCACCGTCAGAAGAACTCTCATGTCCACCACCTGGTCGAAATGCCGGGCAATGCGATCCAGCTTGCTGGTCACATAGCCGCGCAATGCAGGGGTGACTTCAAGGTGATGGCCGCTAATCGTCAAGTTCATAAAGAGACTCCTTTTCCAAAATTGGATATGAGTTGAAAAATGCTGCAAAACGCGTGATGCAAGGGCAGCGGACGGGAACACTCTCTTGGATTTACTATGCCCGCTCTACCCTTCAATTGCAAGCCGTCGCCTTGGTGAAAAAAGGTAACCTTTTGACTAAATCCTTGCAGATTGATCTTCTAAATTGATGAAACTTCGCTAGTTCGCCACCAAATCACAGCAAATCACAGCAACTTCAAGCAAATTCCGGTTCATCTTTAAGATTACAAAACCAATCAAAGCGTTACGTTTTGTGTTTTCAGCGCCTTTGACCCAAGCAGAGAACCTTCTCAGGCCCTTGTTTTTCACTGAAGGGACGTTCCGCTCGCCATACTTTCAATGCGGCAGGGCACGAACGCCTGGGTGGTCATTTGGCATGCCGTAACGGCCATTTGTGCGGTAGATGAATCACCAGGGCGATGCCATAATCTCGAATCATTTGTTACGGAGAAATCCTTGGAAAGCTACCCCAGTTGCTCGCTTTCAGCATCGCAGACTGACGATCGATGATGTCAAGAGCGGGTTGAAAGCGATGCCTCCATCCACACAACCCGTTCCTGCGCCAAGGCCTTCCCCCCGCCTGGGGCGGGTGTCCGGAAATCAACAAGCAGTCTGTCATGCTCAATATTTTCACGCTCGCCAATGGCCGGCTTTTTCAGGAAGAAATCGAATCCCTGGAAGAACTCTCTAAATTTCAGCCGATCTGGGTTGACCTGGAGTCGCCTACGGTTGAAGAAAAACGCTGGATCAAGCAATATTACGGCCTGTCGATTCCCGAAGACGCCATGGACGAAGACATTGAAGAGTCCGCGCGTTTTTACGAAGAAGACAACGGCGAGCTGCATATCCGCTCGGACTTTTTGATTGCCGATGAAGACGAGCCGCGCACGGTGCGGGTCGCTTTCATCCTCAATCTGGTCAATGACGACCTCAAGAGCAAAGGCGTGCTGTTTTCGATTCACGACGAGGATGTTCCTGTGTTCAGGCTGCTGCGGATGCGGGCCAGGCGCGCGCCCGGGCTGATTGAAGACGCCAAGGAAGTGCTACTCAAGCTGTTTGACGCCGACGCCGAGTACTCGGCCGACGCGCTCGAAGGCATTTATGTGGACCTTGAAAAAGTCAGCACCAAGGTGCTGTCGGGCGACGTCACCGACGTGATGGCCGGCGAGGTGCTGGGCGCCATCGCCCGCCATGAAGACCTGAGCGGCCGGATTCGGCGCAATGCGATGGACACGCGGCGCGCAGTGAGCTTCATGATGCGAAGCAAGATGCTCAATGCCGAGCAGTTCGAGGAAGCGCGCCAGATTCTGCGCGACATCGACTCGCTTGACTCGCACACGGCGTTCCTGTTCGACAAGATCAACTTCCTGATGGATGCCACGGTCGGTTTCATCAACATCAACCAGAACAAGATCATCAAGATATTCTCAGTGGCCAGCGTAGCACTGCTGCCGCCCACCCTGATTGCCAGCGTTTACGGCATGAACTTCAAGTTCATGCCCGAACTAGACTGGGCCATGGGCTACCCTTATGCAATGGGCCTGATGGTGGCGAGCGCCGTGCTGCCCATGTGGTACTTCCGAAAGCGCGGTTGGCTCAAATAAGGCCGCAAGGCGGTGGCCCATGCGGCCAGGGCCGCGCCGCCGAAAAATCCGGAACCTTGAATAAAAAAGGTCTTTTGCCCAATATTTACGGGCGCATACAGCTATTCTATTTATAGCATCAACAGAAAACGCTGAACAATCGCCTGCGCATAGCGGCTGGCAACCTGGTCCACGAAGCTTGAAAAGTCGACGTGGGCGCTGTCATCGGCACGGTCTGAAATGGTGCGAACGGCTGCAAAGGGCACACCATAGTCCAGACAAACTTGTGCCACCGCCGCGCACTCCATCTCGACTGCCAGCACCTCATGGCCGGCCAGCGCCAGCGCAGCCAGCAGGGCGCGGGATTCACCGGCACCGGAAACAAAACGGTCCCCGCTGGCAATCAGGCCCTGGTGGACGCAGGCCTTGGGGAAGCATTGCGGCGCCAGAGTGCCCCGCCCTTGGTCATGTTCATGCGCCAGCGCGCTGCAGGCCGCCTTGAACAGCAGGGCCGTCAGCTCCGCATCGCCGTCAAAGCGGGTTTTTCCGTACAGCGGCACTTCATAGCGCGGAAACAGCGGCGACACGTCCAGATCGTGCTGCAGAAAGTCGGTACCCACCACCACATCGCCAACCTTGACCCCCGTACCCAGCCCCCCAGCCACGCCCGTGAACACGATGCGCTGCGTGCCGAAGCGCTCGATCAGCGCCGTGGCCGTGGTGGCGGCGGCGACCTTGCCAATTCTGGACAAGGCCAGCACGACCGGCTGGCCCTGCAGGTGTCCTTGCCAGAATGTGCGGCCAGCATGACTGATCTGTTGCGGCTGCTGTAGCAGCGCCAGCAGGCTGTGCTGCTCTTGGGCAAGAGCGCTGAGAATGGCGGTTGGCGTGGGTGCGAATGACATGCGCCGATTTTGACCACAAAGCGCCTGCAAAAGCCTGCGCCCAAAAAAAAGGGACGACCCGCGCCGCCGCTGAAAAGCCCTTGCAGGCTCTCAAACTTGTTCGCCGAGCCTACTTCTTGTCACGCAACTCGCGGCGCAGGATTTTGCCAACCGGCGTCTTGGGCAGTTCGGTACGGAACTCCACCACCTTGGGCTGCTTGTAGCCGGTGAGGTTTTCCTTGCAGTAGGCACGCACCTGCGCTTCGGTCAGGTCAGGATTTTTCTTCACGATCACGAGCTTGACGGCTTCGCCGGATTTCTCGTCAAGCACACCCACGCAGGCGCATTCCAGCACGCCGTCGAGTTTGGAAACAACTTCTTCGATTTCATTGGGATAGACGTTGAAACCGCTGACCAGAACCATGTCCTTCTTGCGGTCAATGATCTTGAAGAAACCCATCTCATCGATGATGCCGACGTCGCCGGTTTTGAAATAGCCGTCTGGTGTCATCACCTTGTCGGTCTCGTCAGGACGCTGCCAGTAACCGGCCATGACCTGCGGCCCCTTGATGGCAATCTCGCCCGCCTGCCCCGGCGTCACTTCATGCCCGTCATCGTCGAGCAGCTTGAACCAGGTGCCGGGAAGCGGCACGCCGATGGTGCCCGTGAAGGCTTTGCTGTTGGTCGGGTTGCAGCTGGCCGATGGCGAGGTTTCCGACAGGCCGTAGCCTTCACAGATCGGGCAACCGGTTTTTTCCAGCCACAGCCTGGCTACGGCGCTTTGCACCGCCATGCCGCCACCCAGCGAGATTTTCAGGTGCGACCAGTCCACGGTGTTGAAGTCAGGGTGGTTGGCCAAGCCGTTGAACAGGGTGTTGACGGCCGGAAAACTGTTGACCTTGTGCTTGGCAAGCTCCTTGAGCACGGCCGGCAAGTCGCGCGGATTGGGGATCAGGATGTTTTTTCCGCCGGTGCGCATGCCCAGCATCATGTTCACCGTGAAGGCAAAAATATGGTACAGCGGCAGTGCGCAGACATAGGTGGGCTGCTCGCCTGCGGGCAGGCTGGCCATGGCCGGGCCGTTCCAGGCTTCGGACTGCAGCACGTTGGCAATCACATTGCGGTGCAGCAGCACGGCACCCTTGGAAACCCCGGTCGTGCCGCCGGTGTACTGCAGCACGGCGATGTCATCGGGCTGGATATCGGGCCGCTTGAGCGTGCCGCGCGCACCCTGCGCCAGGGCATCATTAAAGCGAATCGCGCCCGGCAGGTTGAAGGGCGGCACCATCTTCTTGACATTGCGCACCACATAGTTGACGAGTGTTCCCTTGACCAGCCCCAACTGGTCTCCCATGGAACACAAGACGATGTGCTTGACCGGCGTATTGGCAACGCACTGCTCCAGCGTGCTGGCGAAATTTTCGACGATCACGATCGCCTTGGCACCTGAATCCTTGAGCTGGTGCTCCAGTTCGCGCGGAGTGTAAAGCGGATTCACATTGACCACCACGTAACCCGCCCGCAGGATGGCGGCCACGGCCACCGGGTATTGCGGAACGTTGGGCATCATGATGGCGACGCGCTCGCCCTTGGCCAGGCCAAGGCCCTGCAGATAGGCGCCAAAAGTGAGCGACAGGCTGTCGGTCTGGCCGAAAGTGATGTCCTTGCCCATGAAGCTGTAAGCCACGCGGTCGCGGTACTTTTTAAAGCTTTCTTCCATCAACGCCACCAGCGATGGATATTGCGAAGCATCAATGTCGGCCGGAACACCGGCCGGGTAAGCCTTGAGCCACGGACGGTCAATTACATCTGCATTCATCACTGCGCTCATGTTTTTTCTCCATTACTTTACTTATTAATACAAATTCTCAGGGGCTGCCCTCTTTGGAGCAATTGTGTTTTCCCTAGGAAATCAGGTGAAAAAGCCCTCGCACGGAGCTGTTTTCAGCGATTGCTGGCGAATCTGACGCACAGCATCGTTTTGTCCCATGTGAGGACCCGCCGCAGACAGTGCTTCAGCAAGGCAAGCCGGGCGCGGCGGCGTCTTGCCGCGCTCAGGCTGAAACGGAATTACTCGATCGCCTTGCCCATGTCTTCAATGACCTTCTTGGCATCGCCAAACACCATCATGGTCTTGTCCATGTAGAACAGCTCGTTGTCCAGGCCGGCGTAACCGGCGGCCATGGAGCGCTTGTTGACGATGACGGTCTTGGCCTTGTAGGCCTCCAGGATCGGCATGCCGTAGATGGCGCTGCCCTTGACGTGCGCGGCCGGGTTCACCACATCGTTGGCGCCCAGGATGATGGCCACGTCGGCCTGGCCGAATTCGGCATTGATGTCTTCCATCTCGAACACCTGGTCATACGGCACCTCGGCCTCGGCCAGCAGCACGTTCATGTGGCCGGGCATGCGGCCGGCCACCGGGTGAATCGCATATTTGACGGTGATGCCCTTGTCGGTCAGCTTTTGCGCCAGTTCCTTGACGGAATGCTGGGCCCGCGCCACCGCCAGGCCGTAACCGGGCACGATGATGACGGTTTCGGCATTGCTCAAAATAAAGGCGGCGTCGTCCGCCGAGCCGGACTTGACCGGGCGCTGCTCCTTGGCGCCGGCCACCGCCGTAGCGGCTTCGCCGCCAAAGCCGCCCAGGATCACGTTGAAAAAGGAGCGGTTCATCGCCTTGCACATGATGTAGGACAGGATGGCGCCGGACGATCCCACCAGCGAGCCGGCAATGATCAGCATGGCGTTGTTGAGCGAAAAGCCGATGCCCGCCGCTGCCCAGCCCGAGTAGCTGTTGAGCATGGACACCACCACCGGCATGTCGGCGCCGCCAATCGGGATGATGATCAGCACGCCCATCACGAAGGACAGCGCCAGCATCGCAAAGAAGGCGGCCCAGTTGCCGGTCAGCATGAAGGTCAGGCCCAGCCCCAGCGTGAGCAGGCCCAGCACCAGGTTGATCATGTGCTGGCCGGGAAAAGACACGGGTGCGCCCTGGAACAGGCGGAACTTGTACTTGCCGCTGAGCTTGCCAAACGCAATCACCGAGCCGCTAAAGGTAATCGCGCCAATCGCCGCACCGAGGAACAGCTCCAGCCGGTTGCCGGCCGGAATCGGCATGCCTTTGGCTGCGATGTTGAAGGCGTAAGGCTCCGCGACTGCCGCGACGGCGATGAATACCGCCGCCAGGCCGATCATGCTGTGCATGAAAGCCACCAGTTCGGGCATCTTGGTCATTTCGACGCGCTTGGCCATCAGCGTGCCGGCAGCGCCGCCCACGACCAGCGCCCCCAGCACATAGACCATGCCCTGGGCCTTGCCGCCCGAGATTTCGACAATCAAGGCGCCGGTGGTCAGGATGGCAATCGTCATGCCGACCATGCCGAACAGGTTGCCGCGCAGCGAGGTGGTGGGGTGTGACAGGCCCTTGAGGGCCTGGATGAAGAAAACGGAAGCCACCAGGTACAGCAGCGTGACGATGTTCATGCTCATTTGGCGACTCCTGAATCAGCGGCGACGGCGGGCGCCTTCTTTTCCTTCTTGCGGAACATCTCCAGCATCCGGCGCGTGACCAAGAAGCCGCCAAAGACGTTGACCGCCGCCAGGGCCACGGCCAGCACACCCATGGTTTTACCCAGCGGCGTTTCGGTCAGCGCAGCGGCGAGCATGGCGCCCACGATCACGATCGCCGAAATCGCATTGGTCACGGCCATCAGCGGCGTGTGCAGGGCGGGCGTGACGGTCCAGACCACGTGGTAACCCACGTAAATGGCCAGTACAAAAATGATCAGGTTGATGATGGTGGGCGACACGGCATCCATGGTCTTCTCCTTCCGGGTGAGGTTTTTTTCGAGGCGTTAACAGGGCTTGGCGGACGGGATGCATGATCCTGTCCGGCTTATTTGCGCTTGACTTCGCCGCCCTGGGTCATCAGGCAGGCAGCCACGATGTCGTCCTCCATGTCCACCTGGAGCGCACCCTCCTTGGTGATGATGAGCTTGAGGAAGTCGAGCAAATTGCGGGCATAGAGAGCGCTGGCGTCGGCCGCCACCAGCGCCGGGATGTTGGTCTGGCCCATCAAGGTCACGCCGTGCTTGACGACGGTCTTGTCTGCTTCGGTCAGCGGGCAGTTGCCGCCTTGCGCGGCGGCCAGATCGACGATCACGCTGCCGGGCTTCATGGCCATGACCATCTCCTCGGTCACCAGCACCGGCGCGGCGCGGCCCGGAATCAGGGCGGTGGTGATCACCACGTCGGCCTGCGCCACGCGCTTGGCGACCTCGATCTTTTGCCGCGCCATCCAGCTCGGCGGCATCGGCTTGGCGTAACCGCCCACGCCAACGGCCGCTTCGCG
>Ga0123337_10007421_pt1 | contig 10217 bp, 6 predicted proteins | sample frozenSSSSmetaG_FD_89792 | JGI IMG/M metagenome (GOLD analysis project Ga0123337, IMG submission 89792) | Glacier valley bacterial and archeal communities from Borup Fiord, Nunavut, Canada, to study Microbial Dark Matter (Phase II) -... | ecosystem: Environmental > Aquatic > Freshwater > Ice >...
AAGACAATGTGAGACGTTGCTTTCCGGCATCGTCAATCATAGTGGCTCTTTCCTCTGCGCTTAAAGTGTTGTACAGTTGCATGCTATAAACTAATTTAAGTTGAGAAAATATGGGTTGATTCTAGTTTCTAGAATTCGGGTGCAAATTTAGTGTTTATTTTAGAATTCTAAAGAAAGGGAGCTAAGTTTATTGTTTCTTAAAAACTTGCAGAACAAAGATTCATCCTTTACATTTGAAAAATTATTGAATTAAAAATGGTTTAAAACAATCACTAATTAAATCCTTCAATTTAATGAGTACTGAATTAATTAAAAAAGACTTTTTATCCAACTTAAAAGGAAGGTTCTCGATAGATAAAAATGCTAATAAATCGGGTTTTGCCAATGGATTTCTTTTATTCTTTACCGTAATTACCATTTTTGTAGTGCCTATTTGTCCTGCTACGTATCTCGAATTGCTTTTTACATGTTCTATTACTGGAATTCTTGTTTTTGCAGTTTTATCATTAAAAGAGACTAGCTATTATATAAAAAGCGGGGCTGCTTTTTCATTGCTAATTGTTTGGAGTGCTTTTTTTATCGAAAAATCTAGTTTTAGAGATGTATATCGTTTTTTTAATTTCTTTTTCTTTTTATATCTCGTTTTTAGTTTAATAAAGCAAATTTCCTCCATTAAAACGGTTACTTTTAAAGTAATAGTAGATTCTATAACGGGATATTTTTTATTGGGTTTTGCATTCAGTTTGGTTGTAACAGTGATTTCATTAAGTGTTCCAGCATCTTATAATATTAGAATAAATGGTGATATACATACCCGATTTTTAGAACCCATTCAAAATAATATCTATTACACTTTTATGACCTTTACAACAACAGGTTATGGGGATGTTACACCAACACATCCTTTGTCAAAATCACTGGCTGTTTTGATTAGTGTATCTGGACAACTATATCTTACCATTATTATTGCAATGTTGGTGGGTAAATATATTTCATTCCAGAAACAAGAATAATCTACTTGGAGCAATGTATTTTTTAATTATTTTAAGGAGTTGTTATCAAATTTTAAAAACTATTTCTGAATTTAATATTGTTTTGTTTAAATTAAATTTTTAGTTATCTGGTTTTTCTTGCTTGTTGGCACTAACCACTAAATCATCTACAGAAACAGAACGGCTTATGTGTCCCAGTAGCACTTCGAGACCTTCGGCTCGCAAGGTATCGCGAACTTCGGAGCGGGCTTCGGCAATTTTTAAAGAAATATTCTTAGTTTTTAAATCGATAAAAAGATGTTTTAAAAATCGAGCTCCCGAAATATCAATTCGCGGAGAGGAATTAAGGTCTAAAATTACTGTTTTCAATGAGTCTGATTCGCTGTTGATTTTGAGCCATATTTGCTCTTTTATAAATTCGGAATTAAAATACAAAATCGCCGATTCAATCCGAACAATTAATACACCTTCAATTTGTTCATTGTCTGGATGTCGGGAAATGTCAGTATAGCGTTTTGTACCTGGAATTTTGCCCAAGAAAGCGACGGTTGGTTTTGAAGTTGCCTTTATCATTAACAGCAAGGTCACGATGGCTGCCAATAAAACACCAGTAAGAATTCCCCAAATAAGAACACCAACAAACGCAATCATAGCAACATAAAATTCCTGTTTGTTGATTTTATAAAGATGTTTTATTTCTTCAAGGTCAAAAAGCCCTCTGATGGCAACTAGCACAATGGATGCTAAAATTACGGTCGGTAAATTTTGCAGGAATCCTGTAAAAAACAGCAAACAGATAGCGATGGCTGCTGACGCAAATACTAAAGACAAAGGTGTTTTGGCTCCAGCGGTATCATTTACAGCAGATTGTGATAATCCACCGGCAACTGGATAACCTTGACCGAACGCTACAGCAGCATTGGCAATTCCTAGAGCGAGTAATTCTTGACGAGGGTCGATGGTGTATTTGTTTTTTTGCGCCAATGTTCTTCCAGCCGAAACACTTTCGATATAAGATAATAAAAAACAAGCCAATGCTAATGGGAGCACTCCGTCTACATCTCGAATGCGTAGTGAGGGCAAATGAAATTCAGGCAGTCCCGTAGGAATTACACCAACTGTTTTAAAACCGTTAATACCCAATGTGGTTGTTGAAATAAGTACTATTGAAAGAATCACAATTAAGATTGCCACAGGTTTTCCAGGCGCTTTTTTTTCTCCAATGATTAGAATTATAATAGCCGAAATACCAAAAATAAAAACGGTGGAATTAGTGTCAGGCAATTGCTGAAATAGCGTAACAATTCGGTCCAGAAAATTTTCTCCGCCTCCTTTTATACCAAATAGTTTAGGTAATTGGGTTAGACCAATAGTTAAAGCTGCTCCAGCTTTGAAACCAACCAAAACGGTTTCGCTAATAAAATTGATTATACCGCTCAGCCGCAAGATATAAGCAAGTATCGCCATTCCTGCAAATACAAGAGAAGTAAGTGAAGCAATATCGGCCCAACGCTGTATATCTCCGTGGGCCATATCGGCAATAGTTGTGCCAATAAGTAAGGAGATTGCCGATGTGGGACCAATGGCCAATTGCTTGCTGGTTCCCAAAAGAGCATAGAATATACCGCCAATGAGATAGCCATAGATACCGTATTGTGGAGGAAGTCCCGCAAGGCTGGCATAAGCAAGCGATACTGGAATTCCATAAGCTGCCAAAGTAATTCCGGCAACAAAGTCTCTTTTTAAGGTTTTGGTATTACATTCTCTTACCCATGTGGAAGGAGGGAAAATTTTGGAAATTATCATTCGAAATTTAATATAGTGTATTAATCTTTCTCCTCCAGTAATGCTTTTTTGACCGCATTTAATTCGGCTATTTTGGCTTCATTCACTTTTGGATATTCTAATTCCATTTCATCCAATGCATGAATAATTGCGGAGGCTATAGCAATACGCGCATACGATTTATTATCAGCGGGAATGACATACCAAGGCGATTTTTTGGTAGAGGTGTTTTTGATTAATTCTTCATAAGCAAACATATAATCGTTCCAAAAACCTCTCTCTTTGGCATCTGTAGCACTAAATTTCCAGTTTTTGTCAGGGTTGTCCACACGTTCTATAAAACGTTCTTTTTGTTCGTCTTTGGAAACATTAAGAAAAAATTTAAGAACGATGGTTCCGTTTCGGGTTAAATATTTTTCAAAGTTTCGAATGTCCTGAAAACGTTCTTCCCAAATATTTTCGGTAACTAATTTTTCAGGAAGTTTTTGGCCTTTTAAAATTTGTTCGTGTACACGTACAACCAATACTTCTTCATAATACGAACGATTGAAAATCCCGATTCTACCTCTTTCTGGCAAATGTTTTTGGCACCGCCATAAAAAATCATGATCTAATTCCTCAGAACTCGGTGCTTTGAACGAGGAAACTTGACATCCTTGTGGATTTACACCCGACATTACATGCTTGATGGCGCCATCTTTACCAGCGGCATCCATAGCCTGAAAAATAAGGAGTAACGACCATTTGTCCTGAGCATACAATATATCCTGCATCGTTGCCAAGGCATCAACACCCATTTGCAAGGTTTGACTGACCAAAGGTTTTCCTTCATCGCCCAGATTGAAACTGGCTTTGGTTTCATAGTCTTTAAGTTTAAAACCATCACCATCGCCAACACAATATTGTTTTGAGAATTTTTTGGCACGTTGAATAAGTTCTTTTTTGGTCAAACTATTTAAATCTATTGATTTTTCCTCAAAGTCATTCAATTCTTTTTTATCTGATTTTGACATAATATTGAAATTTGCTATTTATAAAGTGTCGATTAACGATTAGAAAAACAATTGATGTTTTTCCGTTAAAAGGAATTCAATCATCTAATTTAATAAAAATATAATAAAAGGAATTTTTTTGAAAAGAATAAATAAGAAATTCGGAAATATAATTTAAAATAAAAATAAATAATTTATTTTTTTTATTAATCGATAAGATATATTAACTTTTTTTTTGTAATTTCCTGCCACTGATAAGATTACGTATTTTTTGTTTCTATTAATTTTAATAATAATTTTATGAACATACTAAAAAAAGTTAAACTATTATTTTTTGTTATAGCTTTCTCGGCTTTTTGTTCTTCGTGTAAAAGGGAAGTTGCTCCAGAAGCCAAACCCCTAGAAATTTCGATTCTAAAAGTGATTCAACAGGATGTAAGACTGGAATCGGAATACACGGGGCAAACTTTTGGACAATCGGACATACAAATTAATCCAAGAGTTGATGGCGTAATTGAAAGCTTGAATTTTAAAGAAGGGGGACTTGTAACCAAAGGACAATTATTATACACAATTGACCCATTACCTTTTCAAGCCAAAGTTCACGGAGCCGAAGGAAAATTGGCGGAAGATCAGGCTAGATTGGCCAAAACCAAATCAGATTATGATATGATGGTGCCTTTAGCCAAAATGAATGCAGTGAGTCAAAGAGAATTAATTGCAGCCAAAGAGGCTTATAATGCTACCATAGCATCTATAAAAGCATCTACGGCAACTTTGGAAAACGCAAAAATAGAATTGGGATATTGCCGGATTGTTGCCCCGATTTCAGGATTAATCGGAATATCACAAGTAAGAGTGGGTGATTATGTGCGTCCAGGTACCACTTCGGTATTAAATACAGTCTCCGATTTAGGTGACGTAAGGGTTCGTTTTACAATGAGTGAACAGGAATATCTTCGATTATTTAGGGAATTTACCAAAAAAGATTCCAACCTGAAGGGTGCTGGAAAATCAGTTTCTCTTCTGCTTTCAGACGGTTCCGTTTATCCTGAAACAGGTTCAATCAGTTTTGCAGACAGACAAATAGACCCAACAACCGGTGCAGTAACATTTGAGGCATCATTTGCAAATCCCGATCGATTAATTCGACCAGGCCAATATGTAAAAATTAGTGTAGTTACCGATGTTCGCAAAAATGCTTTGGTTATTCCACAGCGCTCTGTGATAGAAATGCAAGGCGTTTATCAGGTCTATGTTGTAGACAACAGTAATAAAGTAGAATTGAAAATGATACAAGTTGGACCAAACTACAAAGATGCTTATGTGGTTACAGATGGGTTAACTGCAAATGATAAAATAGCTCTTGGAGGGACTTCATTATTAAAAAGCGGAAGCGTTATAAGTCCTAAAGTTTCAGATTGGATTCCGGGGAAAACAGAAAAATAATCAGCGCTGACTAAATAATTTAGAAACATCATTATGGGAGAATTTTTTGTTAGAAGACCAATAGTTGCAATGGTAATCAGTATCATTATTGTGATACTCGGATTACTGGCGCTACAAAAAACACCAATATCACAATATCCAGACATCAATCCACCCGTTGTAAAAATAACAACAAGTTTTACAGGAGCAAATGCCTTAAACGTGGAACAGGCTGTTGCTACGCCAATTGAAAAAAAAGTAAATGGAGTGGAACAAATGCTTTATATGAAATCTACAAATACCTCAGATGGAGCCTGTACGATTGAGGTAACTTTTGATGTGGGGACAAATTTAGACAATGCCAATATGCTTACGCAAAACAGGCAAAATCAATCGGCCCCGTTTATGCCCTCAAGTGTGAAACAACAAGGAATTGTGGTGAAAAAATCATTGTCGTTTCCGATGATGTTGTTTACCGTTACATCCACCAATCCAAAATACGATGCGAAATTTTTGAATAATTATGCCAGCATCAACATAGTCGATCAATTGGCTCGTATAAAGGGTGTTGGTGAAGTTTCTCTTTTTGGAGGTAGTGATTATTCAATGAGGGTTTGGCTAAAGGCAGATATAATGAGCAAACTTGGAGTCACTGTTGACGATGTGAAAAATGCCTTGAATGCCCAAAATATGATTAGCCCAGGAGGAAAATTTGGAGCAGAACCAGCACCAATGGGAACCGATTTTACTTATGGAGTTACCCTTCAAGATCGTTTAGTTACCGAAAAACAATTTGCAAATATCGTCGTTCGCAGTAAGGAAGATGGAGCCCAAGTTTTGTTAAGCGATATTTCTCGAATAGAATTGGGAACAGAGAATTACAGTTCATCTGCCCGAAGAAACAGTTCACCAAGTGCCGTTATAGGTTTGTACCAAATGCCAGGAAGTAACGCGCTTGAAGTAGCTGAAATTGCAAAAAAAGCTATGAAAGAAATGTCTGAAAAATTTCCAAAAGACATCGTGTACCAAGAATCATTGGATACCACACTTGCAATTACAGCGGGTGTCGAAGATATTGTTCACACGCTTTTTGAAGCTATTATTCTAGTTATATTAGTCGTGTTTATATTTCTTCAAAACTGGCGTGCCACTTTAATTCCGTTGATAACCGTTCCGGTTTCTTTGATTGGGACTATTGCTGTTTTTCCATTATTGGGTTTCTCGATAAATACGTTATCGTTATTAGGTTTGGTGCTGGCTATTGGTATTGTCGTCGATGATGCTATTGTTGTGGTCGAAGCTGTTATACATCATATCGAAAAGGGGAAATCTCCTAAAGAAGCAACAATACAAGCGATGAAAGAAGTTTCGGGGCCAGTAATTGCAATTGCTCTTATTTTGATAGCAGTATTCGTTCCTGTAGCGATGACTCCCGGTATCACAGGACGTTTTTACCAACAGTTTGCTATTACTATTGCAGTATCTGTTGCGTTCTCGGCATTTAGTGCCTTGTCGTTAAGTCCAGCATTGTGTGCTATGTTATTAAAACCAACAAAACCTGTTGAAGAACAAACAGGATGGTTGGCTAAATTTTTTGCTGGATTCAATAGACTTTTCGAAAAAGTGACTGACGACTATTTAAAAGGAGCTACTTTTTTTGCTAAAAAGTCCATGCGCATTATTGCTCTATTGGCTGTAATTTTAGTTGCTGTTGCCTTATTGGGTAAAAAAATTCCAATAGGATTTATTCCAGAAGAAGATCAAGGCTATGTAATGGTTAATATTTCATTACCTCCTGCTTCTTCACTTCAGCGTACGGATGAAATTTCGAAAAAAGTGGATAGCTTTTTGAAAGAAGAGGAATCTATATTGTCTTATACCACAATCAATGGATTTAGTATGCTTACCAGTTCGTATCAACCCAATAGTGCTTTTGTTTTTGTTTCCTTAAAACCTTGGGAAGAAAGAACAGAAACAGCCAAACAATTGGTGGATAGATTGAATAAAAAACTATCGACACAAATTACAACAGCAACAGTATTTGCGTTTGGTCCTCCGGCTATTCAAGGTTTAGGAGCATCTGCAGGTTTTAGTTTAATGCTACAGGATAGAGGTGGAAATACTCCACAATATCTGGCACAACAAACACAGGCTTTTATTGCGGCCGCTCAAAAACGCCCTGAAATAAAACGAATTTACACCACTTTTAATGCTGGATCACCTCAAATAAAGTTAGAAATTGATAATGACAAAGCGATGAAATTAGGAGTCCCTGTTTCTAAAGTCACCGAAGTATTAGGAGCCTTTTTGGGAGGTAGTTATGTCAATGATTTTAACCGTTTTGGACGTCAGTATAAAGTGTATTTACAAGGTGAAGCTGTAGACCGATTAAAGCCAGAAAATTTAAATGCCATTTATGTACGAAATAACAACGGTGCTATGTTGCCAGTATCTACTTTGGTAACCGCTACAAAAGTTGCCGGTCCTGATTTTACCAATCGTCTTAATTTATTCAGATCGGCAGAAATAGGAGGAAGTCCTAATGACGGTTATAGTAGCGCACAGGCATTGGATGCATTGGAAGAAGTAGCCAAAGAAACCTTACCTTCCGATATGAGTTATGATTATATCAATCTTTCCTATCAAGAAAAACATTCACCAGGAGGAAGCTCCGTATTTTTAATGGCATTGGTATTTGTGTTTTTAATTCTTGCAGCACAATACGAAAGTTGGAAACTCCCCTTTAGTGTATTGCTTGGAGCTCCTTTTGCCGTATTTGGCGCATTTGCAGGATTGTATTTGGCCCGAATTGGAAGCGATGCCTATGTGAATAATGTTTTTGCTCAAATTGGACTGGTATTGCTTATAGGATTGGTTGCCAAAAATGCAATCCTTATCGTTGAGTTTGCCAAAGAAGAATACGAAAAAGGTGTACCCCTTTATGAGGCTGCAATGGTTGCGGCTAAGCTTCGTTTTCGACCAATATTAATGACTGCTTTTGCGTTTATACTTGGAGTTGTTCCGTTGCTTACTGCAACAGGGGCAGGTTCACAAGCTCGTATTGTTATGGGAATGGCCGTGTTCAGCGGGATGCTAATTGCCACTTTTCTTGGGGTATTAATTGTACCGGGTCTATATGTTATGATAGAAAGTATCTGAAATAAAAAAAATGCGGTGGTAACTCCTGAAAATAATATGGATTCAAATACTACAGAACATGAAGAATAGATTTAAAATAATTGCAGTTATTTTTGTACTTACCATTCTTCCAATAAGTTGTTTGGTAGGCCCTAAATATCAAAAACCAGAAGGTCAAAATACCGAGAGTTATCAGAATGGAACTGCAAGTGCTGACACATTGGCTACAGTGGTCAATGTCAAATGGTTTGATCTCTTTAATGACGAAGTCTTAAAAGGCTTAATCAACAAAGGATTAGAGAATAATTACGATATGAAAATCGCTATGGCCCGTATCGAACGTACCCGAGCGGAACTGGGATATACTAAAACCGATTTATTACCCGCCATTGGTTATAGCGCAACGGTAAACAGCAACGAAAAGACATTTATGCCTTCCAATGCGTCTGCATCTCTTTCTTGGGAGTTGGATTTTTGGGGAAAAGTACGCCATGAGAACAGAGCTGTCCAAAATGAACTACTGGCTAGCGAAGAAGGACGTAAAGTTATCCTTTCGAATCTGGTTAGTGATATTGCGGTTACCTATTTCCAATTGCGTGATTATGACAATCGATTGGTTATTGCTGAAAAGACTTTGCAATCTAGACAAAAAGGATATGATATTGTAGATCAAAGATTTAAAGGAGGGTACGTTTCCGAAGTAGATTTAATGCAGATTGAACAGCAAGTAGCGATTGCTGAAGCGACTATTCCAGCTATAAAACGTCAAATAACAGTTCTTGAAAACACGATTTCTATTTTGTTGGGTCAAGCGCCTGGGTCTATTGAGCGTGGAAAAACTAACATGGAACTTCAAGTGGCCAATAACATACCTGTTTCTATACCATCCATTTTATTAAAAAACAGACCCGATGTGAATCAGGCAGAAATGAATTATAAAGCTGCCAATGAAAGAATTGGAGTGGCTCAAGCCCTGCGTTTTCCTTCTTTTAATATTGCAGCTTTGGCTGGTTTTGCAAACAATGATGTGAGTGCTTTATTTAATAGCTCTTCATATTTGCAAAATGCTAGCGCTTCGGTTGCTGGACCTCTTTTTAATTTTGGAAAAAATAAAAGAAGAGTCGAAATCTACCGCCAAATGGCCGAAGAATCTAAACTCAATTATCAAAAAACGTGTATAGTAGCTCTTTCCGAAGTAGAACAATCTTTACAAAATATAAGAACTTACAAGGACGAATGGACAGCGAGGAACAGACAGGTTCTTGCAGCAAGAAAGAATTTGGAATTATCAAATGCGAGATACTACAATGGTTATGTTTCCTATCTTGAAGTTTTAGATATTGAACGTTCCTTATTTGATGCTGAATTAAGCCTTTCGGAATTAACCCAAAACCAATTAAGCTCAATGATACAATTGTATAGGGCTCTGGGTGGCGGTTGGAATTGAAATAGTCACTAAAAATCTAAGTTCCTAAGATTTTCCATAACTTGAAAAAGGGAAGATTGTATTCAAAAAACAAAGTAATATCTTTTAGAATATAAGCATAAAAAAACCATCAGCTACGGCCGATGGTTTTTGCTTTATTATAGTTGTCTTAACAAAACTCGTTAAAAGCATCTTTTAAGTTGTCTGCAATAGTTTCTGCTGGACGTCCTTCAATATGATGACGCTCTAGCATGTGAACCAATTCTCCGTCCTTAAACAAAGCGATACTAGGAGAAGATGGAGGAAATGGAAACATAAATCCTCTAGCAGCATCAACCGCTTCACGATCTACACCTGCAAAAACAGTTACTAAATTTGAAGGTTTTTTGTCATTGTCTAAGCTCATTTTTGCTCCTGGACGTGCATTTCTAGCAGCACAACCACAAACAGAGTTTA
>Ga0123337_10007422_pt1 | contig 10216 bp, 8 predicted proteins | sample frozenSSSSmetaG_FD_89792 | JGI IMG/M metagenome (GOLD analysis project Ga0123337, IMG submission 89792) | Glacier valley bacterial and archeal communities from Borup Fiord, Nunavut, Canada, to study Microbial Dark Matter (Phase II) -... | ecosystem: Environmental > Aquatic > Freshwater > Ice >...
CTGTGCCTCCTCGCCGAAACTGCGACGGGCGTCAGACACATCGCCCAGGATACGGGCGGCGTGACGATAGAACTGATGGCCGCGATTGGTCATCAGCAAACCACGTCGGTGCCGCTCGAACAGGGCGACGCCCAGATCTTCCTCGAGGTCCTTGATAGCGTCCGTTACCGCCGACTGCGACACCGAAATGGTGTGTGCTGCGCCCGAAACCGTCCCGGCCTCGCAGGCGGCCACAAAGTACTGAAGCTGGCGCAAGGTGAAAGCCAAGCCGGATGCCTTATTCGCTGAGGCGGTAACAATTGACCGGGCGTGTTGCCAACGCAAGTGCCGCCGGGGCCGTCCGATCAAGCTTCCCTCGAAAAGCCTCGAGCGGGGAGCAGCCGAGCGAGAGGCCCGTCGCTATCAAAACTGACGGACGCGCAGGCGATGCGATAGTCGACTTCTCGGAAATCGCAGATGGTCTGCGTATGGCGGCAACGGGTTGTGAAGTGCCGGACAGATACGCGCCCCATTGCGGCCGTTCGGACCTCCGCTCCGATTTCCTGAAAGCTGACGGTCCGCGGTCTGCTTTCGGTCCACACACCCAATAAGCGGACACTCTATTCGACCCGCAATGTTTCGATCAGCACCTTCAGGCTGGCTGACGGCAAGCGCTGGCTGGGATGATAGAGGAAGAAACCATAGATGGGCGGGCACCAGTCCCCGAGAACGCGGTGCAGCCTGCCCGCCGCGATGTCGGCCGCGGCGTCGTCTTCAGCGATCATGGCGATACCGATGCCGTCGAGTGCGGCCTGTAGCATCATGGGCTCGGAATTGATGATCAGGGGACCGGTGGACACGATTTCAATGCTCTCGTCGCCACGGACGAAACGCCAGCGATCAATGCCGCGCCCCGCTGCGTAGCGCCGGCCGATACAGCGATGGCTTGCCAGATCCCGCGGGACGATAGGCGCCGGATGTTTCTCCCAATATGCCGGAGACGCCACGACGGCGGCGCTGATATTGGTACTCACGCGAACCGACGTCATGCCCTCGGCGACGCTTTCTCCCAGCCGAATTCCCGCGTCATAGCCTTCCCGAACGATATCGACGAAGCCATCGTCGACTGACACGTCGAGCATGACATCGGGATAGGCTTGCACGAACTTGGAAAGCTTTGGCCCCAGAACTGACCGGGCAGCCCCTTGCGGCAGCGTCAGCCGCACGGTGCCGACAGGTGCGGCACGGTGTTGATTGATGGCTTCCCGGGCACCATTGAGCGCGGCAAGCGCCGGGTTGAGTTGCGCCAACAAGGCGAGGCCAGCATCGGTTGGCGCAACGCTGCGCGTGGTGCGGGCGAGAAGTTTTACCCCGAGCCGCTCCTCAAGCGCTCTGACCGAATGACTGAGGGTCGATGGCCGCAGGTTGAGGCTCACCGCAGCACGCTTGAAGCTCCTGGCTTCGGCCACTGCGGCGAACGCGACCAGTTCGGAAAACTCGGAAGCCCGGATCATTGATGAACTCCACCCAGCTATATGCGCCTTAATTAGCAGCTTATCGCGCATCAACGAAACCTGCAAACTCGGCGAAACACAGGAACCTGCCCAATGACCGAGTCTGTTGTCCTCAACCGTCCCGCCCATGGATTTGCCGCCCTGGAGCGCAATGCGCCCGTTGTGCCCTTCGACTTTTCGCGTCGCGCACTGCGCGATCATGATGTGGCGCTGGACGTGCTGTTCTGTGGCATCTGCCACACCGACCTGCACATGATCGGTCCTTGGGGTCAGGAATTCCCGCTGGTGCCCGGTCATGAAATGGTCGGTCGCGTCACCGAGGTCGGCCCGCATGTGTCGGGCTTTGCGCCCGGCGATGTGGTTGCCATCTCCGTCGTCGTCGATAGCTGTGGTGTCTGCCGCCCGTGCCAGGCCCATGACGAGACTTATTGCGAGGCAGGCGCCACATCGGCCTATGACAGTATCGACCGTGTGGATGGAACGCGGACGCGTGGCGGTTATGCCGATACCTATGTGGCTGATGAACGTTTCGTGCACCGCCTCCCGGACGGGATAGACCTTGCCGGGGCCGCACCGCTGCTCTGCGCAGGCGTGACCAGCTTTGCTCCCCTGCGGCACTGGAAGGTGGGCCCCGGTCACACCGTTGGCGTTGCGGGCATCGGCGGCCTGGGCCACCTCGGCGTCAAATTCGCGCGCGCCATGGGCGCCCATGTGGTTGCCTTTACCACTTCAGCCTCCAAGGCGCAGGATGCCCTGGCGCTCGGCGCCCATGAAGTGGTGCTGTCCTCTGATGCTGCGGCCATGGCTGCGCAGGCATTTCGCTTCGATTTCATTCTCGACACGGTATCGGCGACCCATGAGATCAACCCATACCTGTCGGCCCTGCACTACAATGGTGTGCTGTGCGCCGTCGGCATTCCTGACGCCTTGTCGCCGGCGCCTTACCTGCTCGCCAGCGGTCGGCGCAGCCTTGCCAGCTCCGGCGCAGGCGGCACACGCGAAATCCGCGAGATGCTGGAATTCTGTGCCGAACACGGCATCGTCGCCAACGTGGAAGTTGTCGGCAAGAGCGAGATCAACCAGGCGCTCGAACGCTTGCGCAACAATGACGTGCACTTTCGCTTCGTGATCGACATGTCACGCGACTGAAGGTGTCGACGGGCGCTACCTGAATGGGGTCGGTTGCCGCCGGGCAAGAACCGCGCCCCATTCAGGCCGCTCAGGTGGCCATTGCGGCACCCAGAAAGCTGCCCTTCCGCTCGGGTGAATGCAATGTCGATGACGGGGTGGGTGGCGGCGCCCGCATGCGTTACCGCTGGGGCGGCGCGTCACTTTCGCCCTGCGCCGCTGCACTCGGCACCCTCAGCTGAACCCGGCGCATGGCGTCTGACAAGGTTTCGCGCAAGGTGGTGCCGGCGTCGGAACTGAGCCAGAATTCCAGCGCAGCATGGGCCGTCGCCAGCACAAGCGCTGCGGTCAGGCCTGCCATGATGTCCGAATTCACGGTGCTGCCGCTTCGCTCGGCGATGGCGTCGGCCAGCCTCGCCTGCACGGCCAGGTCCGCCTTGTATTCTTCGGCGGCGAGGGCCGGTTCGTTCCGGAGCAACCGCATGCGCTCGGTCCAGCTGCGGTCGGGCTCCTCGGGATAGAGGGCGAGAAGTGCCTGGGTCAGCGCAGACCACAATTCTTCCTGGGCCGGTCGAGCCTTGAAGGCGGCGACAAAGCTGTCGGCCCGGTTATGGGCAAGGTCGACGATGGCAGCAGCCTTGCTGGGAAAGTAATTCCTGAAGGTCCGCAGCGAGACATTGGCTGCTTGGGCAATCTCCTCCACCGTCACCTGCTCGATACCGCGCTCCAGTGCCAGACGCAGGGCGACCTCGCTCAGTGATGTGCGTGTCGCCTGCTTCTTGCGCTCCCGCAAGCCGAGAGCCCCGGCGGTCTGCAGAGACGGAGTCGACATCCGGCCTAGTCGTCCAATTGCTTGAGGATCGAGAGCTTTGGCGGCCCCTTGAGCGTCCGCGTGGCATGCTCAAGCCCGCCTTCTTGTCCATCGGCGTCGCTCATATGCTGCTGAAAGGCTGTTTCGCTTTCCCATTCCTGCATGCTGTGAAACACGCCTGGCCGCTGTGTGTCCTCGAACACCACGGCGCTGATCATGCCCGGCTTATGGGATGTCTTGATCGTGTTGTGGAACATGTCCCGAGTCTCCTCGATGTGTCCGGGGGCGGCTTCAATCTCGATCCAGACGAATACTTTGGGCATAGCTACCTCCGATTCTGCAAAAGCGCTCGGCGTCACCAGCAGCGAAACTACGAGAGCGGCCGAGGCGACGAGGTGTCGGCGATTCCAGGTCATTATTGGGGTACTCCATGGCTGGGACAGGGAGAAGCCCTGCCAGCAGGTGCCAAGCTAGGCCAAACCTGCACGAAAGGCAATATTGCCTTTTCGGCAATATTTTCATTTGCGACGCGTGAGCTTTTTGGAAATAGGACCAGAACGGATCGCGACACCCGAAACGGTCACAGTTGCCGATTGACGAGTGAAGGGTCAGCGCCATACATTATTGCATGAGCGACTTCGAGCCGAGCTGGGATCATTACCGGACATTTCTCGCGGTCATGCGAGAAGGATCCCTGTCAGCCGCCGCCCGTGATCTGGGGCTGGCCCAACCCACGGTGGGGCGCCACATCGAGGCGCTCGAGACCGCAATCGGCATTCAGCTGTTCCTGCGGACGCCACAAGGGCTGTTGCCGACCGAGGCCGCCATCGATCTCAGGCCCCAAGCCGAGCAATTGTCCCTTCAGGCCACCGCCTTGCTGCGATCGGTGAGCGCACACCGATCCAGCGCAAAGGGCGCCGTCGCCGGTACCGTCCGCATCAGCGCCAGCGACACCATCGCCGTCGAGGTGCTGCCCGATATTCTGGAGGGCTTGGCAAACCGCTATCCGGCACTGATCATCGAGTTGTCGGTGTCCGACACCATCGAGGACCTGCTGCGCCAAGAAGCCGATATAGCCATCCGACTGGCCGCGCCGACGCAGGAGGCTCTTGTTGTCCGCCGTATCGGCAGTATTGACGTCGGCCTCTATGCTCACCGTCGCTACCTCGAACAGCATGGCGTGCCGATAACGCTCGATGACCTCAGCAGGCACCGCCTCATCGGCTATCACTCGGAAACCGCCTTCGTGCGCAGCATGCGCAAACGATATCCAGCGCTTGAGCATGCCCAACCCGCCCTCAAGGTGGATAGCAATATTGCCCAGATGGCGCTCATCCGGTCCGGTTGCGGCATTGGATTTTTCCAGGTGGGACTCGCCCGCCGCGACCCCGACCTTGTGCGCGTTCTCCAGGACGAACTGGCGATGACCCTGCCTGCATTCGTGGCCATGCACGAGAACCTCAGAGCCACACCGCGTTGCCGCGTCACGTTTGACGCGATCGCGGACGGCATGGAGGTCCATGTGAAAAGCTCGGATCGCCAGGGCCCCGCGGGTAACTTATACATTTTCGTTTAGCGGCGACACGGATTTCGCCAATTCTGCATCTGTGCACCCTGCCCCATCTTCCGGGAACGCCGCTCGGGCGGCTCCTGCGTCCCAAAGGTCGCCTGAGCGCCCTGCGGCGACAATCTGCAGCCCGGAGAATGATAAATGAACAGACTTATCGGCAAGGTCGCCGTCGTAACGGGGGCCTCCAAGGGGATTGGCGCCAGCATCGCCCTGCATCTGGCCGCAGAAGGGGCTATCGTGGTGGTCAATTATTCGACCGACCAGGCCGGCGCGGACCGGATTGTCCAGACCATCGCCGCCAAGGGCGGCACGGCCATTGCGGTGGGCGCCAATATTTCGCGGGATGCCGAGGTCGCGGCGCTGTTCGACACGGTGCAGCAGCGATATGGCCAGGTCGACATCCTGGTCAACAATGCCGCTACCTTTTCGGCCGGCCCCTTCGAAGCGATCACCGCAGACGAGTTCAAGCGGCTCTTTGACACCAATGTCCGCGGCCTGCTGCTGGTGACCCAGGCTGCCTCGCCGCTGTTTTCCCCGCTTGGTGGCGCCGTAATCAACCTGACCTCGTTTGTCGGCACCGTGGCGCCGGCCTATATGGCGCTCTACGCCGCGACCAAAGGCGCGATCAACACCATCACCAAGACCCTCGCCAAGGAACTGGCGCCCCGCAACATCCGCGTCAACGCGATCAGTCCAGGTTATGTTCTGACCGAAGGCGTCAAGGCCGCGGGCATGCCGGGGTCTCCCATGGAAGAACAGGCCATCGCCATGACCCCCCTGGGGCGTGCCGCAATGCCCGAGGATATCGCTCTTCCTGCGGTTTTCCTGGCTTCCGACGATGCCCGGTTCATCACGGGGGAAATCCTCTCGGTGACTGGTGGCGCGGGCATGTAGCGGTGCGGCCTGCCTGATTTCCCTATCGGGCAGGCCGACAAATTGAGACTTGCGGGCACAGATCATCGTCCGAGCACAAGGACGGGGAACTGCTCCTCAACGAACCGAAATTGGCGCAAGACCGATGTTGCGCCCATATCGGTTAGGGATCCCAGCCTGGCAATGCCCCCAGATGGGCAGGATCGATGTCGAGGGCTCGCTTGTAGAAGCCCTCGGCGCGCTCTGCCTCGCCGCTCTTGCGCAGGGCGTATCCCATCCGGCTGAGCGCCGTTGCATCGTCCGGTCCATCGGCGACAAGCACCTTCAGCAATTCGATGGCGGCTGCTTAGTCGTGCTCTTCGAGAAGAAGGCTCACCTTCTGCAGGTCCACCGCAAATTCGGCGGGCGCTCCAAGGTCAGGACAAGGGGGAATATGTCATCCCCCCTTGTCACTTGCTGCTAGACGGCGATCTTGCCGCCGCCCTGCTTGGTCACCACGACCACGGACGGACGCACCGGCAGGTTGTCGTCGAAATCGGGCCAGCGGGTGGACAGGTCTTCATAGTAGGACGGGCGGCCAAAGCCTTCCCAGTCGTCGCCGCCATCGCCCGGATGCTGCACGGCCAGGAACAGTGTTTCGCCATTGCCGGTGAACACCGGGCCACACATTTCGGCGCCGACCGGCACGCGGAAGAACAGCTTGGAGGTGGCGCGGGCGTCACCCTCGGTATCGACGGCCCACAGGCCGTCCGTGCGACCCGTGGCCGACGGGTTGTTACCATCGGTGGACACCCAGAGGCGCCCGTCGCTGTCGACGGCGCAGTTGTCCGGCATGCCGAACCAGCCATTGACGGTGGTGTCGGTGGAGAAGGTCGCGCCGACCTCGGCGATCGAGGGATCACCGCATTTGAGCAGGATTTCCCAGCTGCCAGACGTCGCCGCGAAGTCACCATCGGCCTCGGCAATCTCGATGATGTGACCGAAGGCGTTCTCGGCGCGTGGATTGGCGGCGTCTTCCTGGCCAGCTTCGCGGCGGGTATTGTTGGTCAGCATGACATAGACCTTGCCATTGACCCCATTGGGCTGGATGTCTTCCGGGCGGTCCATCTTGGTGGCGCCGAGCAGGTCGGCGGCACGGCGGGTCTCGATGACCACGTCTGCCTGGCTGGCAAAGCCGTTCTCTTCGGTCAGGGGGCCTTCGCCCTGAACCAGGGGCATCCATTCCATGCTGCCGTCTTCGGCGAACCGGGCGACATAGAGGGTGCCATCGTCGAGCAGGTCCATGTTGGCGGCACGGTCCTCGGCATTGTACATGCCGGCTGTCACGAACTTGTAGACATAGTCAAAACGCTCGTCGTCGCCGAGATAGAACACCACGCGACCGTCCTTGTTGACGATCGACTCGGCGCCCTCATGCTTGAAGCGGCCCAGTGCGGTGCGCTTCTTGGGGACCGAGGCGGGATCCATGGGATCGACTTCAACGATATAGCCAAAGCGGTTGGCCTCATTGGGCTCCTTGGCGACGTCGAAGCGCTCGTAGAAATTGGACCATTCATACGAGCCTTCGGGCAGGCCGAGGCGGTCGTAATTGGCAGCTTCCGGGTGATCGGCCGGCAGTTCCCCGCCGAAATAGCCGTGGATGTTCTCCTCGGCCATCACATAGGTGCCCCAGGGGGTCACGCCGCCCGCGCAGTTGTTGACGGTGCCAAAGACCTTGGTGCCGGTAGCATCGGCATTGGTCTTGAGCCGGTCGTGGCCGGCAGCCGGGCCGGTAACCGCCATTTCGGTGTTCACGGTGATGCGGCGGTTATACTGGCCATCCTTGACCACCTGCCACTTGCCGTCGACCTTGCGGATTTCAACGATGGTGCCGCCATGGGCGGCCATTTCGACATCCACCTGTTCCTTGCTGAGCGGGCTCATGGTGATCTCGCCCTCGGCCAGGGTTACGAGGCCGGGGAACATCAGGTGCGGGTTGGTATATTCGTGGTTGACGACCAGCAGGCCGTGCTCGTCGGAGCCGTCGAGCGGGATATAACCGACATAATCATTGTTGTAGCCGAACTGGCGCTCCTGGGCGGCTGCAGTCTGGGCCGTCGGGTCGAATGCCGGCGCGTCCGGGAAGAGGCCATCGCCCCAGCGCAGCAGGATGTCCGCGTCATACCCTTCGGCAACGTGGTGGGTCTCGTCAATACCGGCCTCGACCTCGGCAAAGGAGAAGGCGGAGGCATTTTCCTGAGCCCGGGCCGGGCGGGCGCTCAGCAGCGCCAGAGGGCTGACGGTGGCGGCAATGGCGGAAACGGCAAGCGAGCCGGCGAGAAAGCCGCGTCGCGAGAAGCGGGCGCTGATCAGTTCGCCCATGGTGGGATTGGCAGAGGTGTTGCGCGGCGCGGCATCGGCCGCCTCAAGCTGCGACGTTTTGAAAATGGGTGTCTGGTCGTTCATGGGAATTGCCCCTTCAACAGCAATTGATGAGGGCTCCAGCCTGGAACCGTTCCAAGGTGTAGCGGGGCTAGCTGACAGTGGGATGACGCCAATGGCGGGGCCACCTTTGTTGGCTGCTCCGACCGAGGCTGTCTGCCGACACCGCAAAACGTAAGCCGTGGAAATGTGGTCCCTAAATGCTCTCAGCGATGATCTCGAATGATCGCATCCTTGCGGCATGATTGAAAACGTCCGAGACGATCATCACTTCGTCCGCCGCGGTTTGGGTGATCAGTTCCTTAAGGCGCGACTGCACGGTTTCGGGCGACCCATAGATGGAAAACGCCAGCATGTGGGCAGCCTGTTCTTTTTCGGCAGGGGTCCAATAGTCCTCGATGTCGTCGATGGGCGGTTGGCTGAGGCCGCGGCTGCCGCGAAAGATATTGGCGAAGGACATTTGCTGGCTGGTGGCCAGTCGGCGCGCCTCTGCATCGGTTTCGGCGGCGATGATGTTGACGCCCACCATGGCATGGGGGGCTGCAAGCTGTTCTGACGGTTTGAACCGGCTGCGATAGATTTCGAGAGCCGGCATGAGCATGTCCGGGGCGAAATGGGACGCGAATGCATAGGGGAGGCCCAGTTCGGCCGCCAAGTGCGCGCCAAAGGTGCTGGAGCCCAGAATCCAGAGCGGTACTTCTGTGCCCGCCGCAGGAACCGCCTGCAGGCGCTGGCCGGGTTCGGCCGGAGCGAAATAGGCCTGGAGCTCGAGCACGTCCTGCGGAAAGTTTTCTGCATTGGCCGGCGACCGCCGCAGCGCCCGTACTGTCATCTGGTCGGTTCCAGGCGCACGACCCAGCCCCAGATCGATGCGGCCCGGGTGCAGCTGCGCCAAGGTGCCAAACTGTTCGGCGATGATATAGGGCGCGTGGTTGGGCAGCATGATGCCGCCGGCCCCAACGCGGATCGTCTTGGTGCCCGCGGCGATATGGGCTACGGCCAACGACGTGGCCGCGCTGGCAATGCCGGGCGCGTTGTGATGTTCGGCTACCCAATAGCGCGTATACCCGAGTTCCTCGGCCCGAACGGCTGCATCGCGCGCGCGATCGAGCGCCTCGCGTGGCCCCGAGCCTTCATTGACCCGCACCAGATCGAGTATCGAGAGGGATGCCATGGTAACTCCTAATCATCGTAATATGCCGATATAGTGAGCCGATCGGTCGATTGCGAGACTTAGGCCGATTATTGCCCTCTTTCAGGACCGTGGGATGTGGGACGCGGATCATGGTGCAGGTCTGTCCTGCGCCTTCTTCGACGCAGTCTGGAGAGTCTGCTTTGCGGGTTGGCTCCTGCGCGGTGCGCTGCCGGTACGGCCGCGACCGTCGCCCATGCGGATTCCGTCACAACACCAGGAAGACTGAGAGGCCGGTACTGTTGCGAGCGATACCGATTGTCAGTCGCGTTGTCTGTGACCCGAGCCGTCAGGCCGCGGCGCATCGGACCAGGCTTGCGCATGCGCTCGGCGTCACCCACGGCCCCCTCGGATCGGCCAATGTCAGGCAGGTTTCCGTCATGCAGAGCCTTGCACCGAGAGCTTGAGTGTGGCGGTTGGTGATGTTATTACATTACGAAATTGATGACGAAAGACGGAATTGACGATGTGCAGTGAACCCGTGCCGACGGCCGACCACCAGGTCGCCTATGCGACCATCAAGGCAGCGGACGCGCCGCACCCGGACGGCAAGCCGATGACCGAATTGGGCATCGATCACGCCACGCCGATCCCGGTCTTTCTGCTCACCGGCTTTCTCGGATCGGGTAAAACGAGTCTACTGAACCGGATGATCGCCGTTGGCGGGCCGCGGACGGCCATCATCGTCAATGAATATGGCGACGTGCCGATCGACAACGACCTGGTGC
>Ga0123337_10007423_pt1 | contig 10215 bp, 7 predicted proteins | sample frozenSSSSmetaG_FD_89792 | JGI IMG/M metagenome (GOLD analysis project Ga0123337, IMG submission 89792) | Glacier valley bacterial and archeal communities from Borup Fiord, Nunavut, Canada, to study Microbial Dark Matter (Phase II) -... | ecosystem: Environmental > Aquatic > Freshwater > Ice >...
GTGCAGGCCTCCTCAGATTCTATGTGATTGGCTTGTAATAACTCCTGGAATTCATCGTTTTCCGCACCGGGGTTAAAAATCACTCTTTGAGGTTTCAAATCAAGAATATCCTGATACATCGGAGCCTGATTGGATGCATTCACATACAGCGTGACTGTATGGATAGGACTTTGCTTAAACATGTTAATGTCAGTTTCTATCGGAATGCCCGATACCTGTCCTTTTCTTTTGCCGAATGCAAGCACATTGTGCTGGTATGATTGCAACATATGCATGGCTTTGTTTGAATACCTTTCTGGGTTTTCACTGGCTCCTATTACGAGTGTGGTTTTGTTCATAAGAATGGGTAAAATAATATTTTCAAAATAAATATTTTATATGATATTCGCCTAATAATTATTTTGATATGAATATAGGGGATAAACTGATCAACTTTAAACTGCAGGCTACAAACGGCGAATGGTTCAGTAATTTTGCCTTTGCAGATAAATACGCCTTGTGTATTATTTTTACCTGCAATAGTTGTGAGGTTTCAAGAGCATATTGGGATAGAATCATTAAACTATTTGACCAGTATGAAGAAGATAATATGGCTGTTGTGGCAATTAATTCAAATGATGCGACCCAAAGTCCAGAAGATTCATTGGATGAAATGAAAAAACTCATTACCAGGCTTCAGCATGAAAATTTTGTCTATTTGCAGGATGCTGACCAGTCTGTTGCAAAACAAATGGGAGCGACAAAAAATCCTGAAGTTTTTCTTTTTAATTCCAAAAGAGAACTGGTATATAAAGGCATTATTGATGATAACTGGGAAAATGATACCCAGGTGATGATGGCTTATCTTGAGGATGCGATTGAATATTGTCTTGACGGTATTGATATTGATTATCCCGAATTACCTCCGGTAGGATGTGATATTATCTGGAAAAAATAATCAGATTTTTTCTAACGTATTTTAATTTTTAATAAATGGCTAAAACTGTCGTCATTACAGGTGCTTCATCTGGTATAGGAGAAGCCTTGGCTTATCAGGCCGCTTCTCTTGGATACAATGTATGTATTGCTGCACGCAATATGACAAAATTAGAAGAAGTGCGTAAGCGCTGCCTTGATATGCAAGTGCAATGTATAGCAGTTCAGGCGGATGTGAGTGTCGAAAGCGACTGTGAACAATTTATTCAATCGGCATGTAATACTTTCGGTGGAATAGATATACTCATTAATAATGCAGGTATCAGTATGAGAGCATTATTAAAAGATTGTGATCTGAATGTGATTCGGCAGTTGATGGATATTAATTTCTGGGGAACTGTATACTGTACAAAGTTTGCCCTTCCTTATTTGTTAAAAAGCAAGGGCAGCGTTGTCGGAGTCTCTTCAATTGCCGGAATTAAAGGACTGCCGGGCCGCACCGGATATTCTGCTTCAAAATTTGCCATGCATGGTTTTCTGGAATCCCTGAGACTGGAAAATATGAAGACGGGCTTGCATGTTCTGGTGGCTTGTCCGGGTTATACGGCTTCCAATATCAGGAATATGGCCTTAAACAGTCATGGAAATAGCCAAGCTGAAAGCCCATACAATGAAAATAAACTGATGCAGCCTGATGAGGTCGCAAAAGCTATATTTACAGCTATTCATCAAAGAAAAAATTATATCTATCTCACGTTTCAGGGCAAGGTTACCTTTTTCCTGAGTAAATTCTTTCCCAAACTATTGGATAGACTGGTGTATAAAACAGTGGCGAAAGAAAAAGACAGCCCCTTTAAATAGACTGTTGATCGGTGGAATCTCTCGGTCTTCAATTTACCTTTATACGCCTGACAATATTTTGACAAAGTCACGGTTTGGCAATTGTTATGAAAGTTGACACAAATGATTGACATTAAGCGTCTATGATTATAACTGGCAAACAGCTGAGTAAAAGTTTTACGGATAAAATTTGCCGGTTGAATAGTTATGCGGAAAGTAATCATTTTAACCTATCTTTTATTGGGTTCAATCTCCCTACTGTGTCTGATTGGAGCCGAAAAATCAAATCTACAACAACAGAATTATCTTCAAAAGTCTAAAGAACTGACTGTATTAGATCATTCTGATGCCTCACTGAACAATGAGTCGGAAAGTACTGATTCATTGGTGTTTAAGTCATTTAATAATGCAGTGCTAAAAAACAATCCGGATGTCATTGAATATACGAAGCTGTGCAATAAAACGGCCTATATTGAGCATATCTGTGAAGAATGTCGCAAGATTCTCGAAAAAGCCGGTATTGAAGATAGCATGTACGACCAATATGATAATCCGGAGGGCCGACTTCATCCTTATAAAGTTAAAAGTACAATTCGTCGTCTGTTTGATTTGACAAAGGAGCTAAATGAAAATAAGTTGAGACAGCAAGATTTAAAACGACAATACCATCTCAAGTAGTAGATTTTATAGGTAGTATTTTTATATGCAACCTTTTGTTAAACAGAGAGTCTAAGACTTTAACAAAATGGCAAATCATATGAAAAAAACAATTACTTTATTTTTTATCGCTTTTATTTTCAATACATTAAGTGCTTATACGGATACAAGCGTTTGTAATTGGAAAAGCAGAATTAACAGCTTTCAGGTAAATAACAACTGTGATAGTAATGGTCATTCTATTCATATTATTGGCAAAATAGGCCTTAATCAAATTTATAATTGTAAAAAACCTGTCCGGAGAGTTTGGAGATTAAACAATACGGTAATTGGCAATGGTGAAAATCTATATTATATGGTCAGTCAAAATGGGACTTATAATATTTGTTTGTCCTTGTACGATAGTTGTAATAATTGTGATACAGTCATTTGTCAATCTGTAAAGGTTGCGTGTGTTGGTTGTAACTGGAAAAGCAAAATTGGAGGGTTTGATGCTTGGAATAATTGTGACAGCAACAAAAACACAAAAAATATTATTGCGAAATTTTATCTCAATCAAAATTACAATTGCAATAAAAAATATACTCGCCAATGGTCTGTAAATAAGGCTGTTGTAGGTTATGGTGAAAAGATTTATTACCAGGTTTCAACGAACGGAACTTATACTGTTTGTATGACGGTGTATGACAGTTGCAACAAATGCGACACAATGATTTGCAAAACTGTTACAATCAATTGTTTCCCCGCTTGCGAATGGAAAAGCAAGCTTGGTGGTTTTGATGCTTGGAATAATTGCGATAGCAATAAAAGTACAAAAAATATCATTGCAAAATTCTACCTCAACCAAAATTACAAATGCAACAAAAAATATAGTCGTAAATGGACGGTAAATAATCAGGTAGTAGGGTATGATGAGAAGATTTATTACCGGGTTTTTAATAATGGAACCTATAATGTCTGTATGACTGTTTATGATAGCTGTAATCATTGTGATACCACTATATGCAAAACTGTAGTGATTAATTGTTTCTCAGGGTGCAATTGGAAGAGCAAAATCAATGATTTTAGTATGTGGAATAACTGTGATAGCAATAAAACCCCAGTGTATGTGAACGGACGTTTTATATTCAATAAAAATTATACTTGCAGTAAACGAAAAGTTTGGAAATGGACGGTGAATAATGCTGTAGTGAGTTATAGTGAAAATCTTCATTATCAGTTGTCAAAAAACGGGACTTATAATGTGTGTCTGTACCTGTATGACAGTTGCAACAATTGCGATACCAGCTATTGTAAATCAGTAACAGTTTCTTGTATCAAGGATTGCAACTGGAAGAGCAAGATCAATGATTTTAGTGTTTGGAATAGCTGTGACAGCAATAAAACGCCGGTATACGTAAACGGACGTTTTATATTCAATAAAAATTACACTTGCAGTAAACGAAAAGTCTGGAAATGGACGGTGAATAATGCTGTGGTGAGTTATAGTGAAAATCTTCATTATCAGGTCTTAAAAAACGGGACTTATAATGTTTGTCTTTATTTGTATGACAGTTGCAACAATTGTGACACCAGCTATTGTAAATCAGTTACAGTTTCATGTATTAAGGATTGTAATTGGAAGAGCAAAATCAATGATTTTAGTGTTTGGAATAGCTGTGACAGCAATAAAACCCCTGTATATGTGAACGGACGTTTTATATTCAATAAAAATTACACATGCAGTAAACGAAAAGTTTGGAAATGGATGGTGAATAATGCTGTGGTGAGTCATAGTGAAAATCTTCATTATCAGGTCTTAAAAAATGGCACTTATAATGTGTGTCTTTATTTTTATGACAGTTGTAATAATTGCGATACCAGCTATTGTAAATCAATTACAGTTTCTTGTATCAAGGGGTGCAACTGGAACAATAAAATTGGCGGTTTTGATGTCAGAACCAATTGCGACAGTAATACCAATTCCGTCAACATCATAGGAAAGTTTTATCTCAACCAGAATTATCAGTGCAATAAAAAAGTATACCGCAAATGGGTGGTCAATAATGCAGTGGCTGGCTATGGAGAGAACTTATATTATCAAGTGTCTAAAAACGGTGCCTATAAAGTTTGTATGGTTGTATTAGACAGTTGTAATCAATGTGACACAAGTGTATGTAAGACCATAGAGGTTAAATGTCACAAACTATCTTTAGATGAAATGGGGGAAGTGTCCGGAATACAACTCTATCCAAACCCTGCCAGTGATTGGGTGTATGTTGAATGCGATCCGGTATTTACAAACTGTAAAATTAATCTGCTGGATATTTCTGGAAGGTTGGTACAGAATGTTGACCAAACACTTGCAGAGAATGGCGCCGTTATATTGAATATTAAAAATCTGCCTGCGGGGATATATGTTGTGAGGGCTGTGGTGAATGGACAGTTTGTCCATCTGCGACTGGTCAAAAATTAAATTTGTATGTTATGCCAAATCTTCATATGAAATCGGCCAAAAGCTATTTTGTATTTTAGATTGCTTAATGCCGTTCTGCCATATTTTAGACTATTGAATATTAAATTAAAATATGATTATGACAGGTGTTAAATGAAAAAGTCCGGTTAGTCTTTAGATTGACCGGACTTTTTTTTGGGCAAAGTTTACCTTTCTGAATCTCATGGTATGAAGTGTTCTAAACATACTTCATAATGAATAAATTAATGCTCTTTCTGGCCTTTCTTGTATTATGCACTGCATGTCGCAAGAAAAAATCACCGCCTTCCGTCCTGACAGGAAAACCTTACGCCATGGCACTTGTTATTGGTAATCCTGTAGAATACGGCATACATGACCTTTTGATATTTCCGATAGGCGCCAATTACAATCCTAAAATTGAAGAGCATACCGAGACGGCAGAGGCCTTTGATAGTGATAAAAAATATTATTCTGTACAAACCTTGTCTGATAATAATGTGGGTAGTTTTAAAGTAAATGAAACCAGTCAATGGGATTATAAGGCCAAAAAGGAATATGTTAATCAGAATGAAGAGGATTTTGATATTCGTAATATCCTGTTTTATGATAAAAAGTCGGGAGGCTCCTATACTTTGTCAGTTGATACGTTGCATGTTCTTAGTTTTGCCATTCACAATGAATTTAAACATCCGCTTATTTTTTACAGGGTAGTAAAAATGGACATTAATAAAGATAAAAAATACAATTCCCAGGATGCAGTCATGTTATATGTTTCAGAACTTGACGGGAAAAAGTTTGTTCAGATAACGCCTCCGGACGAGCAGTTTTTCGATTATTTTTATTATCCTGAAACCCAATCTATATTGATTAAAACGACGGTGGATATCGATAAAAATTCAAAATTCACAGAATTGGATGAAACTAATTTTAGGGAAATGCGTTTGGCTGCACCGGCTTTTGGCAGAGAAATATTTACGCAATCGCTTAAAGATTCCTTAAAAAGAGAAATGAGTATTTTTAAATAAGAATGTTATCTCAGCAATGTGAAGGTGCCTCGGAACCAACGTTCAACCTCGTCACAGCCTACATATTTGACATAATACACATAAACATCCTGAGGTGCTTGTGTGCTGCCTTTAATATTACCATCCCATTGTTTGGAGGGTCTGTCAGCTTCAAATATTTTTTCACCCCAACGGTTGTAAATTCTGAGAAGATATGGTGAGCCCGGGTCGCTGTACTTATTGCCTGGGTAAAACTCATTTAAATTATCATCATTTGGAGAAAAGGCATTAGGCATAAATAAATCAATTGGGAGGGCATCTGCTTTTTCTGAAATGCGGATACTGTCAATCACCATACAACCATTTTTGTCAAAAACAGTCACTGTGTAAATGCCTGAATCTTTAATGTTGATACTTCTGCTTGTAGCGCCGGTATTCCATAAATATGAGACCATGCTGTCTGTCGCAGTCAAGGGGATTAAAGAAGAAAGGCAAATAGCGGTATCATTACCCAGTCCCCCGTCAATAGGAGGAAATTGATTTATCCATATAGAATCAGACTCTACACATCCCTCCTTGCTCGTGATGGTGAGTTTCTTTTTGCCGGGAGTGAGGGCATGATAATCAATGACTTCTGCATTGTCGTGCCAAATGTATTTGGTATATACTTTTAAAGGAATTAACCATCGGTCAACAGGGCCACAATAAAAGGTGTCGTTTCCAAGCTCAAGTCCGGTTTCAATATTTGTAAGTACGGCTGTGTCAAAAACTGTGCATAGACGATTTTTGACTTTGAGATAATATACACCCGGTTTATTTGTAGTAATTTCGGGGGTTATTTCACCTGTATTCCAGAGGTATTGTGTTTCGGGTCTGGTTTTTACACTGTAATTTACACCATCTAGATTGACTGAAGTCCCTTTGCAGAATAAAGAATCATTCAGGTAAATGCGGGGTGGCGGATACAATACAAAAGTGATACTGTCTACAGATGGACAATTGTTTTGATTGGTGACATTCACATAATATTGTCCCAACCTTGAAATAAAGACGGTCTCTAAAGTAGTTGAATCATTCCACAGATAGGTTTTATATCCCGGTTTGCCTTCCCATGTGAACTGCACAAAACTATCGCGGCAAATGACTGAATCCGGTCCAAGATCAATAAGAGACAAGTCATTGATAATGTTCATGGTATCTCTGGAAACACAAGGCGCATCAGTTACACTGACCCAATATTTACCTCCTTTATTCACATTGATAATAGGCGTGGTTTCACCGGTATTCCATTTATAGGATTTATTCGGGACGTTGGTATATAATAATTTTGTAAAGGCGCCACAAATCAGGGTATCCTTAGGCAGGTTGACTTTGAAATTCTGTTTGACATTAATTTCATATTCTGATGTATCTATACAGATGGTGTTGTAGGTGATGAGTCTGACATTATAATTACCCGGTTTAGGATAACTGTATTTTGGATCTTTGGCGACCGATGTATCAAGTGTTGTGGAAAGGTCTCCAAAATCCCAATAATACTGACTGCCATTTTCACTCCGGTTCACAAATGAGATATCATTCCCTGAACAATTGTATTTAGGCGCAAAAAATGAAGAAACAACATCGAATACACAATTGCTGACATTAAACTGGAAATCTCTTTTTGTCTCTCCGATTCTCACACCTTTTCTGTATTCTGTAACCAGAATACCAACCACAAACTGGCCGGTTTTTGTGGGAGTTAGCGTTAGTTTGCCTGATTTTCGGTCAATTGAAAGTATGGGATTGCCATCGATTTGATTATTAGTGGAGTAGCCATTCCAATCTAAAGTTGTAAAGTCTGAAGGGTTTGTGGATGTGGTTTCGGATGGTAAAGGTTCGCCTGAAGTAGCACCAATAAAAGGTGTGTAGAGTTCATATGAAAGGGAGTCTCCGTCAGCATCTGTTGCGCTATGGTCAAACTTTAATGGTGCATTCGTACAAAGAAAGTTTGGGGGTAATGATCTGAAAACCGGGCTATTGTCTATTTTGATGATTTTTGCACTCGGAATATGGGTCCAATAAGTGGCGCCGGTAGATTCAGGACGAATAATATTGTTAATGGAATTGTTGCGGCAGCATCTTTCAAAAGAAATGGTATAACCGCCGTTATTGATTGGGAGCTCAATATCCGTTGTAAAGGTATACTTGTCTACACAAGCGTTTGGCGCGGTCTTGATACATTTATAGTTGACATCGGAAACACGTGTGGGACCAGTTCTGGCATTTGCGAGTGGATAAAAATTGCCATTGTTGTTATATAATGAATATGAATTGTTGGAATTGTCGTAGGCATAAACATTGATAAATCCGTCCTTATCCATTTTAATGGCTTCGGAACTTCCGTTGTTACAATCTATATATAAAAAAAGAGTTATGCGGTATTTGACAGAGAATCCATTGCTGATCAGGTGTTTATACATAATCTCGCCACCTACGATATGCGTCGCCAATAGATTGGGCAACACATAGCACAAGGCTATGAGTATTAGTATTTTTTTCATCCTCTTTTTATATTAGACTCAAATTAACACCAAAATGTTGCACAATCTTTGATTTTATTGGATTAAGTATCCAAAAACTTAGATGTACCAACATAATTATTTTTTATTGCATAGGCATGCCACTCAACTTTAAGTATTCGTTCAAAAACTGTTCCGCTTCCTTAGTTCTTCCGGATTTTTTAAGTTCGGTTCCTAAGATGTAGTATGGCTCAGGATTTTTGGGCTGGAGCTGGATAGCATATTGCAGATTCAGGTAAGCTGAATCTGTTTCATTGAGTATAAGTTGTGATTTCGCCAATCCAAGGTATCCTCTGCCTTCATTTCCGTATGTCTGCAAAAACTGATTAAAATAGTTTTTAGCCTGTTCTGCGTTGTTTTGTTGTAATCTGATTTCGCCCATAATAAGCGGTGCGGAAGCATTTTTCTTATGATGAAAAGCCAAAGCCAGGTTTTCAAATGCCAGATCCATCAGTTTTCTGTCAGGATTCTGTTGATCTTTCATCATTGCCTGGGTGTAATATACTTCTCCGAGGCTTTGATAGGCCTCATAATTGCCATCGCGTAAAGCTATTGCCTTCTTGTAAAACATAATGGCGCTGTCAAAATTCATCTTGAGTTTGCATGCATCAGCCAAACCTCTGGCATATTCTTCCTCTAAAGGGTTCCAGGCATAGGCGCGTTGATAAAAATACAAAGCACTGTCAGCATTGTTTTTCTTCAGGTATTTTTTACCCATGTAACTGTAGTTATTTTCCGATTTTACAATAGCTGCAACGGTTACTCCATCTACCTTGATTTCGTGAATCGTGCCTTTTGGAGGCCAATACCCACCAATAATCTGATTTCTGGAGAGCGTTCTGGTTGTCCAGATGGCATAGCTCCAATCATTGTCGGCCCATTCATACTCTCTGGTCCAGGCATATTTCACATTTTTACCTTCTGGTACAAATGTTTTTAATGCTTCCTGTATATTGTTACTGCTTACTTTGACAGTTCCCCCGAGTATCTCCGGTTTGTTTTTTACCAGCCATTCAAAGGCAGCTCTAGGACTTTGGTTCCAATAATCTAACTCATATTCACCATTTGCACCACTTGTTCCACCGGCAATTTCATTAAAATAAACATATTGATAAGGGTGGTTTTTAATACTCCAAATGCCGGGTTTGAGAAAAGTGAGGCCGGCCAAAACCATGACTACAACTGTAAGTTTCTGCTTTTTAAACATGGAAGCCAACCAATACCAGCCTAAAATGGCAAGTACGACTAAAGAAGGATATATAAAGATGAAATGCCTCCATCCGTTGTATACGTAAGAATTTTTGTAAATGGCGTATGCTGCAGGGAATAAAGTAGCAATGACCAATACACTCAGCATCAGTATGTGCAATTTACCCTTTTTAAACCAACCTAATAAAAGACCCAGGGCGAATCCGGCCAAAATGGCAATTGGAGCTGTAAGCAAAATAAGCTTTGGTTCATAGTACCAAGGTTTATTGAAAATTCTTGCCCCTTCAAATAGTTCATAATAAGTAAGATAAGAGAATTTTTCAAATTCTCTTAACGCGGTTAATGCACCGGTCAAAGGTTGTCTGAGTGCATATGGCCACATGATAATGCCGATCAGGTAACCGGTCACCGCTACCAAGGCAAAAGGCCAGAAATAAGGTTTGATACCTTCGATTAACTTGATTTTCTTGTTGCGGAAAATCAACCAGTGTAAAGCAATGAACAAACCGAGATAACCCAATAATAAAAGTCCGCCTGCTCTGATACTAATAGCAAAACCTATAGCAATTGCCAA
>Ga0123337_10007424_pt1 | contig 10214 bp, 1 predicted proteins | sample frozenSSSSmetaG_FD_89792 | JGI IMG/M metagenome (GOLD analysis project Ga0123337, IMG submission 89792) | Glacier valley bacterial and archeal communities from Borup Fiord, Nunavut, Canada, to study Microbial Dark Matter (Phase II) -... | ecosystem: Environmental > Aquatic > Freshwater > Ice >...
GATCAACCCCAATTTCCCCGGCTCCAGCTTTGCGCCGCCGCTGCTCAACACCACGCGCGACCGGCAGAACCGCGAGAATCTCCGGCTTCGCTTCGGGCTGACCGCCGATGTGGCCGATCCGGTGAAGGTCACGCTGCGCCTTGCCACGGGGGACAACAATGGCCCGGTCTCGACCAACAGCACGCTCGGCGGCGGCTTCGTCAAGAAAAATATCTGGGTCGATCGCGCCTATGTGGAGCTGACACCGATCCCAGGTGTGACGCTGACTGCGGGCCGGATGCCCGATCCGTTCACCAATATGAGCATCCCCTACGACGATCTGGTCTGGGATCCCGACGTGAACTTCGATGGCATTACCGGTCGGCTCGACAGCGGCGATCGCTTCGGTGAGCGGCTGGGGGTGCATGTGCTGGGCGGCGCGTTCCCGATCGAATTCGGTGGGGCCAATTTCCGCACCGCAGTGGATGGCAGCACGCCGCGCTCGATCAACAAGTGGCTCTACGCGGCGCAGATCGGCGCAGACTACAAGGTCCGCCACGATATCGGCGTGCGCAGCAGTGCGAGCTTCTACTATTTCGACAATGTGCAGGGCCAGATTTCGGACCCGTGCGAGACCTATCTCCCCGGCACCAACTGCTCGACCGATCCGCTGCGCCCGGCGTTCCTGCAAAAGGGCAATACGGTGTTCGCGCTGCGCAATATCGTGGGCCCACCCGGATCGAGCGCATTCTCGCAGCGGCAGTTCGTAGGACTGACCTTTGCTTTCCACGAACTCGATCTCAAGACCGACGTAACGGTGCAGCTCGACAAGACGAAGAGTGTCACGGTCGGCGGCGAATATGTGAAGAACCTCGCGTTCCGGCGTGGCGATCTGTGCAAGCTGGTCGCGGGCACCAGCGGCGCGGCCGACTCGTATCGCGGCCCGGTGGGCAGCACCGGGTGCGGCGCGGCGAATACGGACAGCAGCTTCACCGGCGGCGACACCGCATGGACGATCCGCGCGACGGTGGGGTATCCCGAGGTCAAGCATTTCGGCCAGTGGAACGTGACCGGCGGCTATAAATATATCGAATCGGATGCCGAGCTCGATCAGTTCGCCGACAGCGATTTCCACCTCGGCGGCACCAACGCGCAAGGCTATTACATCGCAGGCACGCTCGGGTTGTTCGACGGCGTCTCGGGGCGTGCGCGTTACCTGAGCGCGAACCAGATTTCGGGCGCACCGCTGGCGATCGACGTGCTCCAGATCGATCTGATGGTGGCGTTCTGATGCGCCGCGTCGCGCTTGTGGCGCTGCTGCTCGCCGCGCCCCTGTGTGCTTCGGGGGCACTGGCGCAGCAGGGCAGCCTCGAAGACCGGATGCGCGGCGAACTGCGCGCGACGAAGACGCAGCTCGACGCAGCGAACGCGCAACTCGAGCCGATGAAGGCGCGGGTCGCGGCAGCGGAGAAAGATCGCGATGTGCTGAAGGCGCAGCTTGCCAAAGCGAAGCCCGCCGCCGCGGCTGCGGGGCCGAGCGCAGCGGAGCGCGCGCGGATCGCGGCACTGGAGGCCGATCTGGCGGCGGCGCGTGCAAAGGCTATCTCGGGCGCGAGTGCGGAAGCGGCACAGCTTGCCGCTGCGCAGGCGCAGATGGTGCAGATACGCGGCGAACTCGCCGCGCTGCGCAGCCAGCGCGACGAGGCGGTCGCGGCCGCCAAGGCGCAGGCCGAGGCGAGCGGGCAGACGAACGCGCAGCTTGCCTCCGTACGGGCGAAGAACCTTCGGCTGGTGGCACTCGCGCGCGAGATTCTCGAACGCTACCGGCGCGTCGGGTTCGGCACGGTAGTGGCGGGGCACGAACCCTTCCTTGGGCTGACGCGCGTGCGGATCGAGAACGAAGCCGAAACCTTGGGCGACCGGGTCTACGCGAACCGCTACGATGCGCGCGCAGACGCGCCAAAGCCCTCGCCCGCTGCCGATCCCGCCAGCGCCCCCGCCCCCAAGCCATAGGCGATCCCCATGCGTCCTCTCCTCCCCCGCACCCGCCTGCTGCACGGCGCGAGCCTGATGTGCGTCGCGCTGCTGGGGAGCGTTCCGGCGCGCGCGCAATCCTTCGGCTCGCAGCTCGCGGTGCCTTCGCTGCCCGCGAACTCGATCCCCAAACCCGGCGTTACGGCCAATCTGGGTTCGGTCAGCCTCGTGCGCGATCCCGCGTCGGCGGCGGCGCGACAGGCGGCGGTGCAGCAGCGGCTCGCGAACTCGCTAGGCCTGGTCAGCCAGGTGCAGGCGGCCGCGCGCACGGCGGGCGCGGCGATGGCGTCCAGCGTGCCCAACGGGCTGGTCAAGGGCGGGCTGATGCCCGCATCCAACCTCGTGCCCGTCGCGCAGGACCCCAGCGGCCTGCACACGCTCCAGGGCGCGCTCGCCCCGGTGCAATCGGGCAGCGCCGCCGCGCCCACCGTCACCGTCACGCAGACCGACAGCCGCGCGATCGTGACATGGGACACGTTCAACGTCGGCCGCGATACCACACTGGTGTTCGACCAGAAGGTGGGCGGCGTCGCGCAGAAGGACTGGGTGGTCTTCAACCGCGTGGTCGGCCAGATCGATCCCGCCACCGGCCGCCGCGATCCCAGCCTAGCGCCTGCGCCGAGCCAGATCCTGGGGCATATGACGGCGGACGCGACGGTGATCGTCGTCAACCCCAACGGCGTCTTCTTCGGTCCGAACAGCCAAGTGCGCGCGGGATCGCTGCTGGTCGCCACGCTCGATGGCGGATCGATCCCGTCCGACACGATCGCTAGGACAGCGGGCGATCGCAACCGGCAGTTCCTCGCGGGCCGGGGCATCATCTTCCTCGAACCCGCCGGCATTGCCGTCCCCGATCCGTCCAACCCGGGGCGCAACAGTGTTTCTCCCGAAACCAGCGTCGAAGGCGATATCCAGGTCGCCGCCGGTGCCGATCTCACGGTGGGCGATGCGGGCACGCTGCTGCTCGCCGCGCCGCACGTCAGCAACGCAGGATCGCTCACTGCGTCCAACGGCTCGGTGCTGCTCGCGGGCGGACGGCGCGTTTCGATCGGTGCATCGACCGGCGCGAGCGGAACCGGCGGCGATCCCGATATCCGCGGCAACTATATCGTCACGGCCGATCTTCCCTCGGGCGTGGCCGACGTCGGGGCCTACATCCTCAACACGGGCATTATCAGCTCGCCGCGCGGCTATATCGGTCTGCGATCGGACACCGGCGCGATCCTGCAACAGGGCGTGCTCAGCAGCACCACCAGCGTCTCGCGCAACGGCTTCATCGATCTGGGCGCGCGCGATGTGCAGCTCGCCCCCGGCTCCACCATCGCGATCACGCCCGATGCGAACGGCGAGACGATCCCGCAATCGCCCGATTCGGTAGCCGCGTTCAAAACCTCGCGCGTGCGGCTGAACGGCGGCGGCGGCAACACCGCACGCGTCGAGATCGCAGCCGACGCGCTCGTCTATGCGCCGGGCGGTCGGGTGGAAGCGGGCGGCCTCGGCGCCGGCGCGCGCGTCTTCGTCGATAACGGTGCCACGATCGATGTGGGCGGCGTCAAGAACGTCGTCGTCCCCGCAACGCGCAACCAGATCGTCATCAGCCCGGCCAAGCGCAACGAGCTGCGCGATACGCCCAATTACCGCGAGGCCTTCCTCAACGGTGCGACGATCTACGTCGATCCGCGCCGCTCGGGCGTCCGCGCGGACGGAGTGGCGTGGGTCGGCTCGCCGCTGATCGAAGCCGAAAGCTATTTCCAGCAGGTCGGTATTACATCGGCCGAACTGCTCACCAAAGGCGGCAGCGTCGCCTTCACTGCCCAGACCGATGTGATCGTCAAGCCGGGTGCTACGATCGATCTCAGCGGCGGCTATGTGCGCTACGCGGCGGGGCAGGTGCAGACATCGCAACTCATCACGCGCTCGGGCCAGATCGTCGATATCGGCAATGCGGACCCGAACGGCGATTATGTGGGGCTGGTCAACCCGTTCACCACGGTCAACACACGCTTCGGCATCACGGACAAATTCCCCAACGGCACGTTGCAAGGCGTGACGCAGGCGTCCGAATATATCGAGGGACGCGACGCGGGTGCGCTCAGCATTGCCGCGCCGTCGATCGCGCTCGACGGGACGGTGTATGGCCAAGCGTATGCGGGCGCGCTGCAGCGCGGCAACGCGGTGCGCGGCACAGGCACGTCCATCATCGCGGGCGATCTGCGCGCGGTGCAGGCGGTGCCCAGCCAGTTTCCCGTGGGCGCGATGCTGGCGATCAATCCGATGGCGGGCACAGTTGCGGGCGATATCCTGGTCACCACGCCTGGTGCGATCACGCCGTTGCCCGCCGGGGTCGGCTATGGACAATCGGTGTCGCTGTCCTTGATGGGCACGCTCGTGCGGCTCGCGCGCGATCCGGCGTCGCTGCTGCCCACCGCACGGCTGCAAACGATCGAGCTCGGCGATGCAACGCTCTCGACGATGGGGCTGGGCCAGCTCACGCTCAACACCACGGGTGAGCTGACGGTCGCGGCGGGAACCGTGGTCACGCTCGCGCCCGGCGGCGCGTTCAGCGCGACCGACGGACGCCGCGTGACGATCGACGGCGCGATCTCCGCCCCATCGGGCACGATCGCCATCGCCACCTACAATGCGTCGGGCGATGCGATCGGTGCGACCTCGCCGCGCAGCGGCTCCGCCTTCAACCTCGGCCTGCCCAAGGCGACCGATTTCGACGTGACCGTCAACGGCACGCTCTCGACCCGCGGCCGCCTCGTCAACGATTTCGGCCTCGCGCCCGATCTGGCGGATGGCGGCGGCTACACGCAAGGCGGCGCGATCACGATCTTCGCGGCACCGAGGGTGTTCACGCTGATCAGCGCGCCCGCGAACAGCTCGACCGATATTTCGGGATCGATCCTCATCAACCCGGGCGCGCTCGTCGACGTCTCGGGTGGAGCGTATGTCGGCGCGACGGGAACGCTGAACACCAGCGCGCGCGGCGGCGATCTCGCGCTTTACGAAGACACGACGTACGCCCAGATCCGCCAGGATTTGAGCAATCCGGTGCTCGGCAATCTGCCGGGCCTGCGTATCGTTCTGGCGGGTGGGCCAGGTGTGCCGGACGGGGCGCTCGGAAAGTCTGCGCCGAACCCCACGGCGATCACCGCGCGGGTCACGATCGCACCGGGCAGCGTGCGCGCTGCGGGCTTCGCGGGCGGCGGCACCTTCACGCTCTCCACCCCCGCGTTCGATTTCGGCACGGGAACCGCCGCAGTCGGAACCACGCTGCCGATCGACTTCCTGAGCAGCACGGGGTTCGCGAATGCGACGATCAACGTGTTCAGGACCGCTTTGTTCGCCAACCGCTTCACCAACGGGCTTGGCGGCACCAACGCGGTTCTCGATACGAACACGATCGCAATCGCTGCAGGCCAGACGCTCGATCTCACGCAATCGCGCTTTTCGCCCGTGCTGAGCGCAGACCAGATTGCAGCCTTGCGCGCGACGTACACCGGGGACAGCCTTTATGCGATCCTGACGCCCGGGATTTCGGCACAGCCCTATGATCGGCTCGGCATCGGGCTGAACCTGACCGGTCTGATCGAGCTCGATGTCGCTGCGGGTGGCAGCATCGTCGGCGGCCCTTCGGCATCGATCGTCACCGCCAAACTGCTCGACGAAGGCACGATCATGCTGCCCGGCGGCACGATCACCGCCAGCGAGCGAATTGCCAATATCGACGTCAACAACGGTCTCGGCGTCCGAACCCTCGCAGACGCGTTCGCAACGCGAGCGAACGGAGACATCGTCGAAACCGATCCGAATGCGGCAGGTATCCGCAACAGCTTCAGCCAGATCCTCTCGAACCGCGATCTCGCGATCACGCGTGCAATCTACCTGCTCGGCCGCCTCGGCGCGAACGAGGGTATCCGTGTCGCTGGCGCAGGGACGATCGACCTCGCAGGCGTCAGCCTGCGCAATCCACGCGCGGTCGGTCCGAACGGTGCAGCGGTGATCGACGGGCGATTGCTCGGCGGCGGCACACTCCAGACCACGCCCGCGCTGCGTGACGCGGGGGGGTTGTTCCACCCGGGCTACCTGTCCTCTCTCGGCGCATTCAACGATCCCATCGTCAGCGCGATCGCAGGCCAGACGCTGAACGCGCTCCCGGGTGCCACGATCGACCTGCGCGGCGCTTCGGACAGCTTTGCCCGCCCCGACGCAACCGGGGCGTATGTGCCCACGCCCGAATGGAGCAACGGCGGCACGCTGGGCCTGCGCGCGGGTGGCACGATTGCGGGAGCGGTGGTGAAGGCGGCGGGCGGCGACCCGCAAGCAACCGGCGGTACGCTGATCGTGCGCGATCTCCGGCTTTCGCAGACCGATCCGGCCACAGCGGGCACGGGGGCGATTTCGGCGAACCAGATCGCGGCTTCGGGGTTCGATACCGTAGTCGCCGAAGGCTCGCTCGGCACGCTGGGCGCGGTCGATCTATCGCTGCGGCGCGCGTTCATCGTCCAGTCCGCGCCTTACGACGGTGTGACCGCCAATGCCGAAGGCCGCTTCGGCGTCACGATCGGCGCGACCGGCACGCTCAACATCGCGGCACCGATCATCCGCTTGATCAGCATCGCGCAGAGCGTGCCCGATATCATGCTCGGCACGCCAAGCACCGCGAAGGTGAGCTTCACTGCAAACGCGCTCGATGTGCAGGGTGCGGTGCTGTTCGATCGCTCGGTCGGCAGCGCGACGCTCACCTCGGCGACCGATCTGCGCTTCGTGGGTGTGCAGCCGATCGATATCAGCATCGGCAACACCTCGGTTTCCCCCGCCGCCTCGCTACGCGGGCAGCTCGCCACCTCGGGCGATCTGACGCTTGCCGCTGCGCAGATCTATCCCACCACGGGCACGACGTTCACGGTCACATCGGCCGCGCCTGCGGGCACGATCCGCCTCACACGCACTACCGCAGCAATGCCGGGCACGCCCTATTCGGCGGGAAGCACCCTGACGATCCAGGCAGCAATGATCGAGCAGGGCGGCGTTCTGCGCGCCCCGCTCGGCACGCTGACGCTGGGCGCGATCGCGCCGCTGACCAACGCACTCGGCCAGACGATCGCCCCCGCAACCACGACGCTTCACCTCGCGGCGGGGAGCACCACATCGGTCTCGGCGGACGGCCTCTCGATCCCCTATGGCATCACCACCGATCAGGTAGAATATTTCTTCACTCCAACCACCTCGACCGAACTGACCGCACCGCCCGCCGCCGTGCTCCGCCTTGGCGGGGCGAACATCGCGCTCGACAGCGGCGCGACGGTAGACCTCAAGGGTGGCGGCGACGTTTACGCCTATGAGTTCGTGCCGGGCATCGGCGGTTCGCGCGATCTGCTCAGCCGTTTCAACGCCGATCCCTACAGCAGCAAGACGGGATTCCAGTATCCCGACGGTCGGCAGGTTTATGCGATCGTGCCAAGTCTGCAGAGCGCGGGGCTTTCGCCGATCGACCCCATTTATTCCGCCGATTATGCCGCGCTCGGCAACGCCAGCCAGGTCGGGCGGCGCGTGTACCTAGATGCATCGCCGGGGCTGGCAGCGGGCTGGTATACGCTGCTCCCCGCGCAATATGCGCTGCTGCCCGGGGGCTTACGCGTCGTCGAACAACCCGAATATGGCACCACAATCCCCGGCGCGAGCACGCAGTTGCTCGATGGCACCACGGTGGTTGGCGGTTATTTCGGTGTCGCCGGGACCAAACTGCGCGACAGCGAGCGGCGCACCTTCGCGGTGCAGACGCAGCCGACCTTCCGCAAATTCTCGAGTATCGCCACCACGTCTGCGGACACCACCTTCCCCGCGCGCGCCGCACGCAACGGGCTCACCTCGCCGCGCATCCCTCTCGATGCCGGACGGCTCGTGATCGATGCGATCACCGGCATCGGTGCGAACGCGACCTTCGCCACTGACGCCGCCCCGGGCGGGCGCGCTTCGACTGCGGACATCCGCGGCAGCAATTTCCTGATTGTCGGAACGGCAACGGGCACCGCGCCCGCGGGCACGATCGAGATCACGGCGGCGACGCTCCGGCAACTCAACGCAGCGAGCCTGCTGATCGGCGCGACGCGCACCGACAATGCCGACGGGACCACCAGCCTCGACATTACCGGGCAAACAATCACGATCGCCAACGATGCGTCCACCGCGCTCACCGCGCCCGAACTGCTGTTCGCTGTCGATGGATCGGGATCGTCCATCCGCTTCGTCAACGGTGCTGCGGTAAGCGCGACGGGTGCGGTCGGCGATACGCGCACCGGCGATTATCTGATTGCGGGCAGCGCCGCGGGCCAAACGGGCGCGGGCGCGCTCGTGCGGCTTTCGACCGGGCCCGAGCGGCTCGTCACGCGCTCGAACGTCCAGGGCGTCGCCGTTGCGCCACTGCTCGAAGTCGGCACCGAACCGACCGTGGCACCGCCCGCGCTGGCCGCCAACGCGATCTTGCTCGACAGCAGCGGCGACTTGAGGGTCGCGAGCCCGGCAAGCGGCAACGCGAACATTACGGCCAAAGCGCTCGCCATCGGTGCCGGATCGATCGCGTTCACGGCGGACCCGGTCACAAGCGGGCTGCGGATCACGCCACAAATCCAGGCGGCTTTTGCCACAGCCGGTACGCTCAACCTGCGCAGCCGCGCTGCGCTGTCCTTCGCGCCGGGCAGCTACGGCTTCGGCGCGCTGACGCTCGATGCGCCCACGCTCGCGCTGCTCGGCAGTGGCGGGGCGGTTACGCTGAATACGGCCGCGCTGCGGCTGGCAAACAGCAGTGCGCAGTCGCTCGCCTGCGCGCCCGCGTGCGCGACAGGGACGCTGGCGGTGAACGCAAGCAGCATCTCGTTCGGCTCGGGCCAGGTCCGCGCGACGGGGTTCGGCGGCGGGGTCGCATTCGCCGCGACGGGTGGGGTGTTCTTTGACGGCGGGGACAACACCAACGCGGCCGCTAACAACGGTCTGGCGGGGTTCGATGCGGGCACCGGTCCGTTTGCACTCGCCACGCCGTTCCTCGGCGATCGTGCAGTCGCGTTGACGCCGGGCCAGTCCGCGCTGCTGCCGCGCCTCGCGCTGGGGACGACGGGCAGGCTGACGCTGACCGGCAACGGACCCGAACCCGTGGTCGCGGGCACGCCCGGGGCGCGGCTGTCGCTCTCGGGCAGCGATATTTCGATCATCGATACGCAGGTGGTCGCCACAGCGGGCACGCTCGACGTGACCGCCGCAGGATCGATCACGGTGGGCGGCACGGCCAAGCTGGCTACTCCCGGCTACGCGCGCATTTTCGGCGATGCGGCAGACCCGGTCGTGCAATATGCGCCCGGCGGGCTGCTGCGGATCACGGCGGGTACGGGCAACATCGCGCTCGGTGCCAACACCATGGTCTCGGTCGGTGGCGGTGCGGGGCAATCGGGCGAGCTGCGGCTTACTGCTGCGAACGGAACGGTCACGGCAGCGGGCGCGATCGACGCCAAGACGCCCGGCGGCGGCGGCGCGTTCGCTCTGCTCACGCGCGGCATGTTCGATTTGGGCGTTTTTGCTGTCAACTCGGCTGCGGGCTTTGATCGCGCGATCGCCATCCGCACCGGCGCTGGCGATCTGGCGCTTGTGGCGGGGCAGACGCTGCGCTCGGGCCTGGTCGGCCTCACCGCAGACAATGGCACGGTGGCGATCGCGGGCACGATCGATACCTCGGGCGTCAACGGCGGCGATCTCGCGCTGTTCGGCGGTGCCGGCATCACGCTCGCACCCACCGGCAGGCTCGTCGCGCGCGCGACCGGCTACGCCGCCACCGATAGCCGCCAGGCGAGCGGCGGCGCGGTGACGATCGGCACCGACGGCAACGGCACGATCAGCCTCGCGAGCGGATCGACGATCGACGTTTCCGCCGCGCGGCCCGGCGACCGGCTGGTGACCGACATGCGCGGCGGCACGACCTACTATCGCCTCGCGCTCAGCGATCGGGGCGGCACGGTCGCGATCCGCGCGCCGTTGCTCGCGGACAGCAGCGTCGCGGTCACCGCAGCGGGCACCGTGTCGGGATCGCGCGATACATCGGTGGAGGCGTTCCGGCGCTTCGATCTGGCGGGCATCGCTGCAAGCTCCGGCTTCACCGGCGTGACAATGGATGGCAATGGCGTCGCGGTGCTCGATCCGGGCGCGGC
>Ga0123337_10007428_pt1 | contig 10208 bp, 10 predicted proteins | sample frozenSSSSmetaG_FD_89792 | JGI IMG/M metagenome (GOLD analysis project Ga0123337, IMG submission 89792) | Glacier valley bacterial and archeal communities from Borup Fiord, Nunavut, Canada, to study Microbial Dark Matter (Phase II) -... | ecosystem: Environmental > Aquatic > Freshwater > Ice >...
TATGTTAGGAAATATATCACAGTTGCTGGAAATGAAAAAAAAAGCCGAAGAACTGAAGGCTAAACTCGAAACCATTACCATTACCGAAGTGACGAATGGTATTACCGTGGATTGTAATGGTAATAGAAAAGTACTTGCTATTCATATCTCGGAAGACATGTTAAGTGACAAGATTAAACTTGAAGACAACCTGATTCTTGCCATTAATAATGCCCTCGCTGCGGCTGAAAAGGCCTCTGTCAGCGATATGGCGGCCATGGCCGGCGGATTGGGTCGACTCAGTTCTTTGTTCGGTAAATAACAGGAAAAAACCTAAATTTTAATAGTTTTTATTTATATCTTTATGATCCAAATCAATTTTATTTATAACTCGACTCTGCCTACTTTTGCACTGTCAATGAAATCAATGATCTTATCCGCTGCTTTGTTTTTTATGTTGGGATGCCAAAATCAGAAAACCTCTGTTCTGGAGCCTGAACAATTTAATGCAAAATTGACAGCCGGTAATGCACAACTCGTTGATGTCAGAACGCCTCAGGAATTTGATGAAGCCCATCTGATCAATGCAGTGAATATTGATATTAAAGATCAGTCTTTCGAAGACAATACAAAAGCGCTTTACAAAGATGCACCTGTGTTTTTGTATTGCAGAAAAGGTGCCAGAAGTGCTGATGCGGCTAAAAGATTGTCAGCTTTAGGGTTCAAAGAGATTTATGAGCTCAAGGGCGGAATAAATGCCTGGAATGAATTGGGTTTACCAGTGACGGTTAAAAGGGTGGAAACAGAGAAAGTAGATTTTAAAACGTCTATTAATGGCGATAAACTAGTGCTTGTGGATTTTAATGCAACTTGGTGCGGTCCTTGTAAAATGATGCAGCCATTTATCGATAATATGGCTTTAAACAGGCTTGATGATGTGACCGTTATTAGTGTGGATACTGATAAGGAAGAAAATCTGGCAAGAGAATACGGCATTCAGAATTTGCCGACCATCATGTTGTTTAAGAAAGGTAAGATATTAGAAAAATCTATTGGTTACCTGGATGAAGCAGCCTTAAATGCACTCGTAGACAAACATAAATAATTAACATGGCAATTATAACATCGAATGACACTTCGTTTGACGAAGACCTGAAAAAGAATGAAAAAGTAGTCGTAAAGTATTACGCCGACTGGTGTGGAAGTTGTAAACTTTTTTCACCTAAATACAAAAGATTAAGTGATGATGAGCGTTTCAGGGACATCAGTTTTCTCGATGTGAATGCAGAACACAATCCCGGCGCAAGAAAAATGGCTAATGTCGATACACTGCCATTTTTTGCCGTATTCAGGAATGGTGTTTTAGTGGAAGCAAAAAGCACGACCAAAGAAGATGATTTTATTGCATTGCTTGAGAAATTATGAATATTACAAGCATAAAAAAAACAGTTGATGCCTTTACGATGGAACAACTTATTCAGGCTGAACAGGATTTGTTAAATGATATACCCTTACAGGTGGATATTGAAGGATACGACGAGGGTGAAAAGCTCACCCATATACTAGCTGCTATTTTCTGTAAACACGAAATGGAAAAACAGGAAATAAATATCAACCAGGCAATCAGGCTTTATAGCCAAAGGGTGAGAGGATCTATAGAATAAACGTCTTTACATACTTTAAGAATGGCCCCCATGCTTGCTGTCCGTTTTAGCACAGCCAGTTCCTGCAGTGGTTTGCTTATGCATATATCCGGGCTTACTGCCGCTCGCCGGCTCTCTGCATGCAAAACCAACCTGCATCAACAGTCTGCGGCTGCCACTGCCATCAAGGGGGCGTCAATCTCCTTTCAAATGGCCCGTATAAAAGTCTTGTAGACGATTAAGGGATAAAAAACGAAGAAAAGTAAGTTGTTTATGAAAACTTGCCTTTGTATTTCTCTTTAATATCAGCAGTGATATTTTTTACTTCCTGCTCTTTACTCAGGTGACTGATAAACAGAATATCATTGGTGTCAACAATAATGGCATCGTCAAAACCCTCCACAACTACAAGTTTATTACTATCAGCTTCTTCAATGACCAGGCAGTTCTTAGAATTATAGATTTCTATGTTTTTGCCGTGTAACAAATTGTTGTTCTTGTCTTTTTTGCGCAGCATATAGAGTGATTTCCAAGTGCCAAGGTCACTCCACCCAAAATCAACAGGTACTATGCCTGCTATTTTTGTTTTTTCCATAATGGCATAGTCAATGGAAATGTTTTTGCACAAAGGATATTGTTTATTGATGAAAGCCTGTTCCTCGTTGGTATTGAATTTTTTCATCCCCTTTTTAAACAGATCATACATATCTGGTTGGTGGGTGGCAAACTCTTCAAGAATATCCTCAGCTTTCCAGATAAAAATACCGCTGTTCCATGAAAAATCTCCGCTTTCCAGAAAAGTCTGAGCAAGTTCCAGAGATGGTTTTTCTGTAAAAGTCTTTACACGGTATACACCGTCTTTTTCTTCTTTTTCATGATGTTGAATATAACCATATCCTGTATCAGGTCTGTTGGGTTTAATCCCCAGAGTCAATAACATTTTGTTGTTAGCCGTATAGTCTAACGCTTTATTCAGACTGTTCTCAAAAGCCTTTTCATCAGTAATCAGGTGGTCACTTGGAGCAAATATCACATTGGCTTTTGGATTTTTGACATAAATTTTAAAACTCGAATAAGCCACACAAGGTGCTGTGTTCATTGATGCTGGCTCATCAATGATATTAGCGTGAGGCAATTCAGGTAATTGGTCCTGCACCAGCAAAGTATAACTGGCATTGGTAATAATGTAAATGTTGTCAGGTTCAATGAATTGTGCAAACCTGTCGTAGGTAAGTCTTAAAAGCGATTTACCGACTCCCAGTATATCGTGAAATTGTTTAGGGTAACTTTTTTTGCTCAGAGGCCAGAATCTGCTGCCTATTCCGCCCGCCATGATTACCACATAATTATTGTTGTTCTTTTTCATTTTTTAAATTTTATAAAATTCCTTCCCTGTTCAGGTCATGTAGATGTACCATTCCTATATATTGTCCGTTTTCCGTCACTATCAACTGACTTATTTTGAGGTCGCGCATGTACAGTGCTGCATTGGCAGCCAGTTCGCTTCCTTCTATAGTCTTGCCTCCGGCATTCATAATATCTGCTGCAATAATACCTTTTAAATCTGTAGTTTTTTCAATCATCCTTCTTACATCTCCATCGGTAATGATACCGGCCAGTTGATCACCGTCCATCACCGCTGTTGCGCCCAACCTGCTTTTTGATATTTCGATAATGACGGCTTGAATGCGGTCTCCCTTCTGCACAGCGGGTTTGAGATTTTGCATGGCAATATCCCTGACCGTAAGATAAAGTCTTTTTCCCAAGGCGCCGCCGGGATGATAGCGAGAAAAATCCTCAGATGAAAAATTTCTGCATTTTAACAACGCAACAGCCAGAGCATCTCCCATAATCATTTGCGCTGTGGTGCTGGTGGTAGGTGCCAGATTGTGCGGGCAGGCCTCCTTCTCGATAGTTGTATTGAGGATGTATTCGGCAGACAAGGCAAGGGCCGACTCAATATTGCCGACCATAGCCACCAAAGGATTGCCAAATTGTTTTAACAAGGGTGCCAGCGCTTTGATTTCGGGGGTGTTGCCACTCTTCGAAATAGCAATCACTATGTCATTTCTTTGAATAATGCCCAAATCGCCGTGAATGGCATCCGCAGCGTGCATAAAAACAGACGGTGTACCGGTTGAATTCATGGTAGCGACGATTTTCTGCGCTATAATAGCACTTTTACCAATACCCGTAATCACAACTCTGCCTTCGCTGTTTAAGATAAGATTTACGACATCGGCAAAGGATTCATCGATATAATCTGTAAGCTTTGAAATATTCTCAATTTCATCTATTACAGTATTCTTGCCATATGAAATGATATCTTCTGTGTTTTTGCGATTCATGTAATTCAGCCGGAAAAGTTGTGCAAATTTATACCAAAAATTGATAAGAAAAATTTTTTTAAAATGATTTGGTAATATGGTCGTAATGGTATTAATTTAGTGTACTCAAATTTCGACATAAATAAACATAAATAAATACACACATGACAATAGCGCAGAAGCCCTTAAATGCTAAGGAGGCATTGAAAGATTTTTTTGGATTTGATGGATTTAAAGGAACTCAGGAAGCAATCATCAACAGTGTTTTAAATCATGAAGATTGTTTCGTTATCATGCCAACAGGTGCAGGAAAATCACTTTGTTATCAATTGCCCGCTTTAATGCTGCCAGGTACTGCCATTATTATCTCTCCCTTAATTGCCCTGATGAAAAATCAGGTGGATAGTATACGTGGTTTCGGTGAGAACGATAATGTAGCCCATTTTTTGAATTCATCCCTTTCAAAAGGAGAAATCAACAGGGTAAAGGAAGATATGGGAACGGGACATACCAAATTGTTGTATGTAGCACCGGAAACCCTTAAAAAAGAAGAAACAATAGAATTTCTTAAAAGTATTGAAATTTCTTTTGTAGCCATAGACGAAGCCCACTGTATCAGCGAATGGGGGCATGATTTCAGACCGGAATACAGACGTATCAAACAAATGATTAAAGAAATCAATGATGTGCCAATGATTGCGCTTACTGCCACTGCTACCCCCAAGGTACAGAGCGATATACAGAAAAACCTGGGTATGAGCGATGCCAAGGTGTTTAAATCCTCTTTTAACCGGTCTAACCTGTATTATGAAGTCAGACCAAAGGGTAGCAAAGAAAGGGTGTTTAAAGACATTATTCAGATTATCAAGAACAGGCCTGAGAAATCCGGTATCATTTATTGCCTGAGCCGCAAAAGGGTGGAGGAAATAGCAGAAATGCTGACACTTAATGGGGTAAAAGCGCTGCCATACCACGCTGGACTGGATGCCAAAACCAGGGTGCATAATCAGGATGCTTTTCTGATGGAGGATTGCCACGTGATTGTTGCCACTATTGCCTTTGGTATGGGTATCGATAAGCCGGATGTGAGATTTGTGATACATTTCGACGTGCCAAAAAGTCTCGAGGGTTATTATCAGGAGACAGGCAGGGGAGGAAGAGATGGATTTGAAGGCGATTGTATTCTGTTCTATAATCCAAGTGATATAGAGAAACTGGAGAAGTTCATGAAAGACAAACCGGTTGCAGAAAGAGAAATTGGAACATTGCTTTTAGATGAAACCAGCGCTTTTGCTGAAAGTTCACAATGTCGCCGCAGAACGCTGCTCAATTATTTTGGAGAGAGTTTTGATGATGAGAATTGCAATAAGATGTGCGATAACTGCCGTCATCCTAAACCGAAGTCAGATGTGACAGAAGAAGTAGTGACTGCACTTAAGGCTCTGGATACATTAAAATCAGAAACAGATATCAGTCACCTTGTGAATTATATTATTGGCAAAAAATCTGATTCAATTAAAGACCACGAGCACGATACATTTCCTATGTTCGGGGTAGGAAAGGACAAAGATAAATTGTTCTGGAAAGGCGTTGTCAGAATTTGTCTGCTCAATACTTACATGAACAAGAATATTGAGAAGTATGGTCTTTTGAGTGTAAGCGAAGAAGGTCATAAAGCGATTAAAAATCCTAAGAAATTTGAAATGTCTCTCGATACAGAATTTGAATTTGTTAGCGATGATGATTTTGAAAATGCTGTACTTGAAAGTGTTGCGGATGAAGTATTGATGCGCGACCTGAAGGAAATACGAAAAAAAGTATCCAAACAGGTAGGGTTACCCCCGTATGTCATATTCCAGGACCCTTCTTTGGATGATATGGCGACAAGGTATCCAATTACGATGGATGAACTGGAAAAAACGCATGGCGTAGGGAAAAATAAAGCCCAGAAATACGGACAGGCGTTTATCGAGTATATAGCAGAATACGTTCAGCGCAATAATATAGAAAGACCAACGGATGTTGTCGTAAAAACCTCGGGAGAAAAATCAAAGAAAAAGATTGCCATTATCTTAAACATCGATAAAAAGATGGCGCTTGAAGACATCGCCAGGAGTAATGGCCTGCCTTATCAGGAGTTGATGGACGAGTTGGAACAAATGGTGACTATGGGTACCAGCCTCGACCTCCATTATTGTATTGATGAAATCATTGAAGAAGAATATCAGGAAGAAATATTTGAGTATTTTAAGGGGCAGGAAGATGATGACCTGAACCAGGCAGTGCTGGACTTTGACAACGATTTTACTTATGAGGAACTTCAATTGATGCGTCTGCAGTTTATCAGTAATATGGCCAACTAAGAGGCCGTGTTTATCGTTTTTATACAGAGCTCTTAAGCCTGTATTGCTTGCTGATAAAACCTGCATGCAGGATAGATGTCGGGTGTTGTTTTGGGCCTAATAAATTATGGACAAACGCTTAATTAATTCGACATGTGTTAAATATTAATTTACGCTTAAATGCAAATTAGGGATACATTTGCAACATTATTTCTTCTAATATTCAAAAACTAGAAACACTCTTTAAACAATACCAGCCGGCATTGCACTGGTTTTGTATGCAATATGTGAGGTCTAGGGAGGATGCTGATGAAATAGTGAATGATACTTTTCTGGTAGTGTGGGATAAACAGGATGAATTAAACCTCGACTCATCCATCAAGTCGTTTTTGTATACTGTTGTTAGGAATAAAAGTCTGAATCTGTTAAAAAAACGCAAGATTGAAATTGCCGAATTAGATGAAAATTTCGAAGTGGCATCCAATCAGATTTCTCCTATAGAAGTGCTGCAGGCCAAAGAGACAGAAGACGCTATTTTTGAACTCATTGATAAATTGCCGCCCAAATGCCGCCAGATTTTTATACTGAGCAGAAAAGAACATTTAAGTAATAGGGAAGTGGCTCAGATTATGGAAATTAATGAAAAAACAGTGGAAAATCAGATTAGTATTGCCATTAAATTGATAAGAACAGGCTTGCAAAACAGGCAAAATCATCATCATAATGGACTTAAAATGGTCATATTTCCATGGCTCTTGGCCTGGCTGATCCCATAACATACGCTTGCCTGCGGAACTCAGTCGTTGGTAGTTTCCTTTAAGGGTTTGGTAAATCTTAATCTTGTGCCTTCCCAAGCCAGCATATTGCCGGAAGCATCCATAAAGTCAAACTCTACTTCATACCGGTTGCCTTCGTTCATTTTAAAGGCCCCTTGGCACATATCATGTCCCACCTTAATTTCACGACCATTAGTCTCAATATAATAAACCGTTTCTTTCCCGGTTTCAAGATTTTTCAGAGTGGCTTTTACCATCAATTCAGAGCTGTCTTGCACGGGGCAATCAAATACAACATAAGTAACGGGAGCGCAACCATATAATTCAAGGATTTTTCTCGTTTGTTTTGGTTTGCTGTTCATTACAGGTGCAAACGTATCCATGCCCGCTATGACTGTCCATGTGCCTCTGCCACTGTGTCTGTCCAGATTGTCATAAGACGGCATGTGGTCGATGCGCAATGTGTATTGAAGGCCGGCAATTAATGTTTCCGATGAAGCCAGTAAGGCTTGTGTCATTTCAAATTCACCTTTGCGTATTTCTTTAACGATTAAAGGCACTTTGATATCACCTGATTGCAGATATACAGGATATTCTTTGTTGAGGCCTTCAATGGTATGTTCGCTGAAACCAAAACCATCCAATACAAATACAGGATTTTGTCTGATGGTATTGCCTTTTGGAAATACAAAAATACCGGAAAGCGCACATTCGGCAAACAAAGTAGAACCCAGGCAAAGACAAGTAATAAAAGAGAAAATTGTTTTCATAAAGGAAGAAAACAAAAATCGATATTCTTTATTTGACCTCCTGCATCAGTTTTTTCACAAATGGGGATATGATAATGAGTATTAGACCACAAATGAGGGCAATACTTCGTTGCATCACAACAATTTATTTTACTTCATTCATTAATTTTCTTATCAATGGACTTATAACAACAAGAATGACACCAGCAATCAACGCTATATAACCGATTGTTTCGTATCCACTGGTGTAAAGTTCAAGTTTCTGCAGATTTGTAAGATTTTCAGATGTATCATTTGAAGCCATATTGGCACCGATGATTCCTGCACCATACTGCCCATAAGCACTGGCCAAGAACCATGTACCCATCATCATGCCTACAAGTCTTTTTGGCGAAAGTTTGGTAATCATGGATAATCCGATTGGAGAAAGACAAAGTTCTCCCAATGTTAATACCAGATAAGCTAGGCAGAAAATACTCAAAGGGGTTTTACCATTGATATCTGCAAAATTTTTACTGATATAAAACAACAGAAATCCTAGTCCAAGGAATATAAATCCGAGGCCAAACTTCACAACCGTATTAGGTTCCATTTTTCGCTTTGCCAGCCATACCCATAACAAACCAACCAAAGGACTAAAAAGCACCACCCATAATGCGTTAATAGAGTTATTGATAGACGTCATGTTAAAGCCATAGCCTTTTACATTGCCAACCGCGAAAAAATTCAATGATCCCCCGCCCTGTTCAAAAAAGGACCAGAATAATACAGAAAACAATATGAGTATTACGGCTGCTATCATTTTTGAGAGTTCTTCTTTTGCCAGAGTAACAAGTATATATAACATATATATCAAGATCAGTAAGGCTAAACTAATCATGAAAACATCAGAAAATGCCACCATATTAGGCAATTCTTGTCCACCTTTTTTTAATGACCCCAATAAAAAAGTGAAATCGAGTTCAAAGGGATAATAAATCAATAAGAAGAAGAAGGGTATAAATAAGAGGGTTAAGCTCATCGTCATCCAACCTTTTGGAATTCCCAATATAGGTTGGTTGAATTTTTCCTGATCAGGTGTTTTGCCGATTGGTCCCAGTGTTTTTTGTGTAAATGTAAATAATCCCAGGCCCAGTAACATACAAATACCGGCAACTGCAAAGCCTAGCGACCAGCTGTATGAAGTTCCAATATAAGCAATGGTCAAACCACTCAATAATGCACCAATATTGATGCCTGCATAAAACAGTCCATACCCGGCGTCCCTTCTTGGATCTCCGGGTTTATAAAGGTCTCCTATCATTGTTGAAATATTGGGCTTGAAAAAACCATTGCCCACGATTAAAATACTTACACCCAAATAAAATGTAAAACTCCCAGGCACCGCCATTAAGAATGTACCTATGGACATTAATATACCTCCCCAAAAAATGGATTTCCTGAATCCAAAAAGTTTGTCGGCAAAAAGCCCGCCTATAAAAGCCATGGCATAAATAAAAGCCTGGATAAGCCCATATTGTTTGTTGGATACATACTCAGCACCATCACGGCTGCTCTGGGGAGAGGTTTCAATATAATATCTGGGGTGAGACGGATTCAAGACTTCTTTATTTTCAGCGTAAAATTTGGCTATTTTTATTTCAATCTTGTCCTTTGGCAATGGCTGATAATTGGCGGTAAGGATTAAATGCGATATATAGAGCCCCAACAATGCCCGCATACCATAAAAACTGAACCGTTCCCACATTTCGACGAGGAATAGTATCCATATCTGTTTAGGGTAAGTGCCTTTAAAATTCTGAATTGATTCCAGAGTATATTCCTCATTCATATGACAATATTAAATAAAAAAAGCCTTGTAAAAAAATACAAGGCTTTTTTGAAAATGTTTTTTGTTTTTTATCTGACGCCGTGCATCATTTTCTTTAATACCGGTGTTAATGCCAGCAATATCAGAGCCGCAAGTCCGGTCAATATAACAAACACCATAAAGAATTCATATAAGTTATGGATTTCATACCCTGCAAAAACAGGATTTGAAGTGCTGATTTTATTTTTTGTCAATAATGCAATCTGTTCTGCAGTGGGTGTAACGGTTTTGTCTAAAATAGCTTGAAGATTAATGCCAAGTTCTGTTGCTTTATTAAATTTGTCACCTGTAGGAGGCAAAATAGAACCTAAGGTTCCAGCTAGAGCGTACCCGGAAGCATTGGAAATGAAAAATACACCGTATAACAATGATGAGAATCTTTTTGGAGAAAGTTTGCCTACCAATGATAATCCGATTGGAGATAAACACAATTCGGCGCATGTCTGTATCAAATACAGCAATATCAACCATTTGATAGCCAGTAATCCATCATTACCAAGGTCTTTTACATTGTGTGCAATA
>Ga0123337_10007430_pt1 | contig 10207 bp, 6 predicted proteins | sample frozenSSSSmetaG_FD_89792 | JGI IMG/M metagenome (GOLD analysis project Ga0123337, IMG submission 89792) | Glacier valley bacterial and archeal communities from Borup Fiord, Nunavut, Canada, to study Microbial Dark Matter (Phase II) -... | ecosystem: Environmental > Aquatic > Freshwater > Ice >...
CGTCGCCGTGGCGTCGGTGGTGGTCGGCGAGAGGGCTGTCGGGGTCGACCGCGCCCCGGACGACGAAGCGGATCGAACCGGAGACCAGCACGTAGGAGACGTGGTCGCGGTTGCCGGTCTCGGGCCCGCTGTAGGCGACCAGCCGCATGCCCCACGCCGACTGGTAATAGTGGGTGGTCTGCGCGGCGTTGCCGACGACGAAGACGATGGCGTCCCACCCGGTCACGGGGAAGACGTCGGTGCCCTCGTCGTAGTCGACGAGGCCGACGAGCTGTCTTAGCTGCTCGACGTCGAGCCGGGCCGCGCGCTCCTGAGCGGTGAGGGTGGCGCCGTGGTCGGACGTGCGGGTGTCGGTCGTCATAGGTCGAGGGTCCCTTCCCAAGCTCGACTGGTCAACCGTAGGACGAAACGCTGGTCACGCTGCACAGGTTGTAAACCCGAACCCGCTTCATACCGAACAATGGAGCCATGCCCGCCCGCACTCCCGCGATCGACGAGCTCGACGCCAAGCTCCTTCGTCTGCTGGCCAGCGCGCCCGAGATCGGGGTCCTCGGTGCCTCCCGGCGCCTGGGGGTCGCCCGCGGCACCGTGCAGGCCCGTCTCGAGCGTCTGCGGTCCCGCGGCGTCATCGCCTCCCTCGCTCCGCACCTCGACCCGAGTGCGCTCGGGTATCCGGTGACAGCCTTCTGCACGCTCGAGATCCGGCAGGGTCGCGGTCACGGGCCCGTCGTCGAGCACCTCGCGGCGATCCCGGAGGTGCTGGAGGCCCACACGACCACGGGCTCCGGCGACCTGCTCATCCGGGTCGTCGCGCGTGACAACGCCGACCTGCAGCGGGTCATCGACCTCGTCGTGGACGACCGGCACGTCGTCCGCGCCTCGACGGCCATCTCACTCGCCACCCGCATCGAGCTGCGCACCCTGCCCCTGGTCGACGCGGCGGCGTCCACCCGCCCTTGACGCGCCCAAAGTTCTAGTTATATTAGAACTATGTTGCTCGTGGTCGACCCCGGGTCGTCCCACCCGACCACCCGACCGCCAGAGGCGAGCCCGGCGTGGCTCCATACGGGAGGTGGCGTTTCGCCCCGCTGCGAGCGGGGTAAGGCCTCGCGCCCAGCAGCGACGTTTTACCCCACTCCGCCCCCGGGCGTTTTACCCCGCACCGTGCGGGGTAATATCTCGCGCCCAGGAGCGCCGTTTCACCCCCCTCGATAGTGAGGGCAAACCGCCAGCACGGAACTGGGGTGAAACCTCGCCGTCAGGAGCGACGTCCTACCCCGTCGCACAGCGGGGTAAAACGCCAGGACCCCGACTCAGCGCCGGCCGACCATCCAGTTGCGGAGCGCGGTGATCCGCGCGGCCACCTGCTCGCTGCTGGCCGCCTCGAGGGTCGGGCCCCCGCACGTCTTGCGCAGGTCGCTGTGGACCATCGCGTGCGGCGTGGACTTCTTGCGGGCGTACGACGCGACGAGCTGGTTGAGCTCCTTGCGCTGGGCGGCGAGCGCGCGGTGGGCCGCGACCGGGACCGCAGCGGCAGGGTTCCTGGCCGACTGCTTGGTCTGACGCTCGCGCAGCAGCCCGGCGACCTGGTCGGGCTCGAGCAACCCGGGCAGGCCGAGGTAGTCATGCTCCTCCTCCGACCCCGCCGCGGCGTGCAGCCCGAACTGCTCGGAGTCGAAGAGCACGTGGTCGAAGTGCGCATCGGACTCCAGCGCCTCGAACCCCGGCTCGTCGTCGACACCCTTCTCGTCCCTGGGCCGCTCGGCGTCCGCCAGAGCCACGTCCTCCTCCGCCCACAGCGATGCCACGTCGGTGCCGCCGCGCCGGGCGAGGGCGTGGTCGCGCTGTTCCTCGATCCGGGCCGCGTGGTCGAGGATCACCGGCACGGACGGCAGGAAGACCGACGCCGTCTCCCCCCGGCGCCGGGCCCGCACGAAGCGGCCGACAGCCTGGGCGAAGTAGAGCGGCGTCGACGTCGACGTCGCGTAGACCCCCACACACAGACGAGGTACGTCGACACCCTCCGACACCATCCGCACGGCGACCATCCACCGCGAGGTCGAGGCGCCGAACTCCTCGATGCGCTGCGATGACCCCACGTCGTCCGACAGCACGAGCGTGGGCCTCTGGCCGGTGATCGAGGTGAGGATCGCGGCGTACGCCCGGGCCTGGGTCTGGTTGGTGGCGATGACCAGGCCACCGGCGTCCTCGACGTGGCGGCGCACCTCGGTGAGGCGGGTGTCGGCGGCGGCCAGCACCGACGGGACCCACTCCCCCCTGGGGTCGAGGGCGGTGCGCCAGGCGTGCGCCGTCATGTCCTTGGTCATCGGCTCGCCGAGGCTGGCGGCCACCTCGTCCCCGGCGCTCGTGCGCCACCGCATGCTGCCGCCGTAGGCGAGGAAGAGCACCGGTCGCACGACACCGTCGCGCAGCGCCTCGGTGTAGCCGTAGGAGTAGTCGGCCGCCGAGGTGAGCACCCCGCTGGTGTCGTGCTCGTAGCGCACGAAGGGAATGGGCGTGGTGTCGCTGCGGAAGGGCGTGCCGGTGAGGGACAGCCGCCGGGTCGCCCCCTGGTAGGCCTCGCGGATGGCGTCGCCCCACGAGCGGGAGTCGCCCCCGTGGTGGATCTCGTCGAGGATCACGAGCGTACGGCGGGCTGCGGTGAGCTGTCGGTGCAGCGCCGGCCGGGCGGCCACCTGCGCGTAGGTCAGGGCCAGCCCGTGGTAGTCCTCGGAGGTGCGACCAGCGGAGTTGGAGAACTTGGGGTCGAGGGCGAGCCCGACCCGCGCGGCGGCGTCGGCCCACTGGGTCTTCAGGTGCTCGGTAGGGGCGACCACGACGACCCGGTCGACCAGCCCCCGCCCGACGAGCTCGGTGGCCACCCGCAGCGCGAAGGTCGTCTTGCCGGCCCCGGGGGTCGCGACGGCAAGGAAGTCACGCGACTCCTCACGCAGGTACGACGTCAGCGCCGCCGCCTGCCACGCCCGCAACGCCCCGGCGGTGCCCCAGGCCGCCCGCTCCGGGAAGGCGGGGGGAAGGTGCGACGCGGCGGAGGTGCTCATAGGCTCCCGACTCTAACCCTTCGGCGCCCTCCCCCCGGACAGGGACGCGAGTCGAGCCGTCAGTCGGCGGTGATGCCCGGACGCGTCGAACAGCGCTGTCCCCCATGCTGACTGGCCGTTGTCGCCTAACCCACACACCGTCGCTCGTGGACCAGCTGGTTGACGTCGAGCGGGATGGACGGTGTTGCATGGTGTCGTGCCGACCCCGACGGAGGACCCGCCGGCCACCGCGACCCCCGCCCCCGGCGCAGAGGGGGTCGGCGGTCTGCTCGCGCGCGCCCACCTGCCCTTCGTGCTCGCTACGGTGGCCATGGTCACCACGAGCGCCTTCGCCGACCGGGCCGTCTCCACCGTGCTGCCGACCGTCGTCCGCGAGCTCGAGGGGCTGCCCTGGTTCGGTGCCGCCAGCGCCGCCCCCCTGATCAGCTATCTGGTCGCGACCGCCCTGGCCGGTGTCTGGACCGACCGCCGGGGTCCGGCGGCCCCCCTGCGGCTCGGGATCGTCACCTTCGCCCTGGCGAGCGCAGCGTCGGGCCTGGCCCCCGGCATGGTGCCGTTCGTGCTCGCCCGCGTGGTCGGGGGCCTCGCCGAGGGGATGCTCGACGTGTCCCTCACGGTGCTCGTCGCCCTGGCGCTGCCGGCCCGTCTGCGCCCACGCATGTTCGCGGCGATCTCGACGGCCTGGATCCTGCCCTCGTTGGTCGGGCCCGGGGTCGCTGGTCTCGTGACGAGCGCTGTCGGCTGGCGCTGGGTCTTCCTGCTCCCCCTGATCCTGCTCGGGCCGGCGGTGGTCGCGCTGCGGACCCCCTTGCGCGGCGCCGGCTCCCACTCCCGCAGCGTCACGCAGCAGGGAGGTGGCGGTGAGTCCGCCACCGTCCGGGGGGCGGTCCTGGCTGCCGGGGCCCTCGCCGTGGTCACCGCCGTCGGCCCCCTCGCCGGACGTCCCGGGCTCGTCGCCCCCCTTGCCGCCGCCGCCGTCATCGTCCTGGGCTCGGTCGCTGCCCTCGTCGCCCTGCGATCCGTCGTGCCTCCCGGCACCGCCCGGCTGGCCGCCGGAGTCCCCGCTCTCGTGGCGCTCAGCGGGGTGCTCTTCGCGTCGTTCGGCACGGCCGGCGCCTTCATCCCCCTCATGCTGACGACCCTGCGCGGCACGGGTCCGGCGCTCTCAGGCGTCAGCCTCAGCGTGACCGGGGCGTTCTGGTCGCTCGGGTCCTGGGTGCAGAGCCTCGACCCCGTCCAGCGACGTACCAGCGCGGTCGCACTCCTGAGGGTGGGCTTCAGCCTGGTGGCCCTGGGCATCTTCGGGCCACTGCTGCTGGCCCTGTCCGCCATGCCCATCGTCTGGGGGATGGCGCTGTGGGCCCTGGCCGCGACCGGCACCGGGATCTGCTTCCCCACGCTCGCGACGACGACGCTGGCCCTGAGCGCGCAGGACGCCCTCGGGCGGGTCAGCGCTGCTAGGGCCTTGGCCATGTCGGTGGCCCAGGGCATCGTGCTGGCGGCGGCGGGCGCCCTGCTGGCCTTCCGTGCGGACGACCTCACGGGCGGGGTCTTCGCCGCAGTGACCCTGGTGGCCCTGTTCCTCGCCGTCGCCGGAGCCCTCGCCTCAGGTCGCGTCTGCGCCTGAGCCGTCGTTCGCGGAGCGGGCCGAAAGCTACTTCCCGCCATCCTGAGGAGCGCGAAGGCCCTGGTAGATCTCCTTGCAGGTGGGGCACACGGGGAACTTCTGGGGGTCGCGCCCCGGCACCCAGACCTTCCCGCACAGGGCCACGACGGGATCGCCGGAGAGCGCGCTCTCGAGGATCTTCTCCTTGCGCACGTAGTGCGAGAACCGCTCGTGGTCACCCGGCTCCTGCAGCTGCTCCGACGGCAGGGTCTCCTCACGCTCGAGGACCGTGGTCGACGTGCTGGGCCCCGAGGGCTCGAGCTGCGGTGCGAAGGGGTCTTCCGGCATCTGCGTGCTCATCGCCCCAGTCTATGCCGTCGGGATCACCCTGCTCGGCGGCGTCGCCACCGCCGCGACAGCCATCACCGCCACCGCCGCCGCCACGGCCCGCCCAGCGCCCCGGAGCTCTCTGCGGCCGGTCTCTCAACTGGGGGAGGTCGAGCCTGAGTGCGCGGTCTCGGGGGCCGATCGGGGCGTGACCACCGAGCCGGGGGCCGGGGCCGCTGCAGCGGCGGCCGCCACGGTCTTCATGCTGGAGGGGGTGGCATACCTGCCCCCGACGCTGACGGTGAAGACGTTGCCCGTGCGTCCCACCACCGAGATGCTCACGCCGTCGATGACGACGGAGTCGTGGAGACGCAGCACGTGGTCGAACGAGTAGGGCTGGCCCCCGGCCTGGCTCTGACGCCGGTTGAGGCTCACCCCGTCGACGTTCTCGCTCTGGTGCACGAGCGACACGACCACGCCGTCGTGACCGCTCGACAGGGCGGCGGGGTCGCACATGGTCGTCGCCGGCATGGCCGGGTCGGGCACCACGTGGCAGTAGCTGCTCGACAGGAGCGAGTCGTAGCCGGCACTGGCCCGGCCCTCGATCGTGAGGAAGCTGTAGCGGTCGTTGGGGTCGGACACGGCGACCAGCTGGGTACCACCGCTGTTGGCGACGGTCGAGTTGGCGGCATCGAGGTCGTAGTTGACCACCCCGCTGTTCACGATCGACTGGCGAGCCGTCATCCACCCCGCCGCCATGCGGTCGAAGGCGAGAGCGCTCTGGGGGGCGCAGGCGTAGGCGGAGGCGTCGGTGTTGCTGGCGCACCACCCCGCCCCGGGGCCGCCGGGGCTGCCGCTCATGAGGTCGGTCGGGTTGTCGTACTCGTCGGCGGACAGGTGGGAGTGCGGCCAGTGGATGGTGTGTCCCATCTCGTGCACCGCGATCATCGGGTTGGGGTCAGTGAAGACGGTTTGACCACCGACGTAGAGGCCCCGCTGCGAGGTGCTCGGGGGGCCCGAAGTCAGCACGGTGGGGTTGGACGTCGCGGTGGCGGGGATGCCACCCGGGCTGGAGAAGCCGTAGTCGACGTTGCGGTTGTCGGTCGCCAGGACGTTGGTGTACGTCGAACCGGCGAGGCTGGCCGCCTTGGCGAGGCAGTCATCCGGTCCCCCGGTAGCGCTCGCATCAGATGCCGACAACGTGACCCCCGGGAGCGCCACGAACGTGGGGACGTACTTCCCGCCGGAGACGTTGGTGAAGTACGGGGCGACCTGGGCGTTGGCCCACGTGGCCACCGTCGCGGAGCTGGCGCCGGCGATCGACGTCCAGGCCGGGTCGTCGTACCCCGGGTAGCCCACGGGGACGGTGCACACGACGACCGCGACCTTGTCGGCCCCGACGACCCGCTGGAGCGGCGACCGGTAGACGAGCCGGTCACGCACGGTGTCGGGCACGGTGGAGACGGCGAGCGACGGGCACGGCGCCGTACCGGCAGGGACGTCGGCGAGGAGGTAGCCCGTCACGTCGACCACCAGGTCGGTGGCCGCCGCCCGGGTGCCGATGCAGACGCTTCCTGTCGCGCTCAGCGGGGCGACGACCAGGTTGGCCGCGATCTCACCCTTGCTGTAGTTGAGGTTGCTGGCGTTGGGGGCGGGTCCGGAAGGATAGACGGACGTGTAGCCGCCGCCCGTCGGCGCGACCGCCGTGAGGTTGAGGACCACAGCCTTGGCACCGGAGGGGACGCTGCCGCGGCCGGCGAGCGGAAGGGTCAGCGTGGCGTCGGCCGGCTCCGCGCCGAGGTTGGCGTACCGGTTGTCGGACGTCGACGCCGCACGGGTGTCGAGCAGCCGCTCCGGACGGGCGAGGGGGGAGAACGTCGTCGTGGGCAGGGTGGCGCTCGCGTCGACGATCACGTCGGTGGCACCGGAGGAGTAGACACAGAACTGCCCGTTGACGAGCCCCGTGACGACGGCGTTGGCCCGCGTGACTCCGGCGCCGTAGTTGAGGTTGGACGAGTTCGGGCGGCTGCCGCACGGGTAGACCGAGAGGTAGCCCGCGGTTCGCGCGTTGACCACCGTCAGGTTGAGGACGACCGCCGTGGCGTCGGGAGCGAAGCCGCCGCGGTTCGCAACGGCCACGGTCGTCTCCTGGCCGGCAGCCATGGGCCCGTGGCCGGTCAGCCCGAGGGCGACCACTCCGGCTCGGGTGTCGAGCAGCCGCACCGGTGCCGCGAGCCCGTCCACCCCGCTGGTGAGCAGGTAGCCGCTCACGTCGACGATCAGGTCGGTCTGGCCGGACGAGAAGAGGCAGACCCGACCGGTCGAGCTGAGGGTGGTGATGACGGCGTTGGGGATGGTGCCCCCGGCACGCAGGTTGAGACTGGAGGTGTTGGGGCGGGTCCCGCAGGGGTAGACGGTGACGTAGCCGCTGGTGCTCGCCGTCACCGAGGTCACGTTGAGGACGACGGCCCCGACCCCACTGGCCGGGATGGCGACCCGCCCGGCCACCGTGAGCTCCCGCGTCTGGCCGGGGCTGAAACGCCCACCGGCCCGGAACTGCCCGTCGGCGGTCGTGCCGCCCACGCGGGTGTCGAGGATGCGGGCAGGAGCGGCCAGAGCGACGAAGGGCGCACCGGCGGCGGTCGCCGGCACGCTCATCCCCACGAGCAGCGACCCGAGGACCCCCAGGAGCAGCAGGCCGACCGGGAGGGTCCGCAGGCGGGCTCTCGAGGTCGTGGCCGCACCCCCAGGACGCCGTCCGGTCCCCCAGCTCACCCCTGCCGCTGCTCTCAGCCGCTTGACATCCATCGTGACCACCTCAGGCTCGACGCACCCCAACTGGGCGCGTTGAAACCCTGTCACAACTTGTCGGTATTGTCACTAGCATAAAGCGTCTGTTTTTGGGTTGTTTCGGACGTGACACCACCCGGCGTGGAGGAGAGGCGTCAGTTCATCGACGGGTCGTCCGGGAAGGAGGCCACCAGCCGCAGGTTGTCACTCTGCCGCCCCAGCACCTGCTCCCACAGCCCCTCCGGCTCGGCGCTGAACGCGTCGCGTGGCTCGTGGTCGACGACGTACCAGTCGCCACGGCGCACCTCGCCCTCCAGCTGCAGCGGCGACCAGCCCGCGTATCCCGCGAAGATGCGCATCCCGGCGACCTCCGAGGCCACCAGCGCGGGCGGGGCGTCGAGGTCGACCAGACCGAGCCCGCCGAAGAGGTGCCGGATCCCCAGCGGTTCGGGGTCGTCACCCGGCACCGTGACCACCCCGAGGGCCGAGTCGAGCTCGACCGGCCCCCCACGGAAGATCTGCCGCGGCCTCGTCGCCACCTCGCCCCACCCCGGCAGCACGGCGTCGATCTTCGCGGTCAGAGGCTGGTTGAGGATGACCCCCTGGGCGCCACCCTCGTCGTGGTGCAGCACGAGGACGACCGCGCGTCGGAACGGCCCGTCGGAGATCGTCGGCGTGGCCACAAGGAGGCGACCCGCGATGAAACCCGACGAGACCGATGACCCTGAGGACGACGACACGCCCCCAGTCTCCCTCATGAGGGGACGGGGGGCGTGTCTCGTCAGACCGACCGTACGAGGTGCCGCGGGTGGCGGCAGTCGCCTCAGCCCTGGCGGTCGTAGCGACGGCGGTCGCCGCCACGGTCGCTGCGCTCGGGGCGGGCGGAGCCGGCACCGTGCTGCGGGCGGTAACCGCGACCCGCCGGGCGCGGGGCGCGGGCCCCACCCGGGCGCCGCTTGGGCGGACCCTCGAGCAGACGGCGGAACGCGTCCTCGGACACGGGGACTCCGCTCGGCGTCGCGGCACCGGTGGCGGCCAACGTCGCGTCACCGGGGACGGCCCGGGTCGGGACCGCGTCGACACCGGCGTCGCGCAGCTGGCGCTCCATACCCTTGCGCTGGTGCGGCAGGGCGAGGGTCACGACCTTGCCCTTCTCACCGGCGCGGGCGGTACGGCCCGAGCGGTGGAGGTAGTCCTTGTGGTCGGCCGGCGGGTCGACCTGGAGCACGACCGAGATGTCGTCGACGTGGATGCCGCGCGCGGCGACGTCGGTGGCGACGAGCACGGGCAGCGAACCGTCACGGAAGGCACCGAGGACACGGTTGCGCGCGCCCTGGTTGAGCCCACCGTGCAGGGCCGCTGCCAGGACGCCCTGCTCACGCAGCTGCAGGGCGACCCGGTCGGCACCGAGCTTGGTGCGCACGAAGATGACGGTGCGTCCCTCGCGGTTGGCGACCTCGGCGGTGATGACCTTCTTGTGCTGCGGGTCGATAAGCAGTACGTGGTGCTCCATCGTCGTCACCGACGCCTTGGCGTCGTCGGTCGAGTGCGTCACCGGGTCGGTGAGGTAGCGCTCGACGATGGCGTCGACGCCGCGGTCGAGCGTGGCCGAGAAGAGCAGACGCTGCCCACCGGCCGGGAGAGCGTCGAGGATGCTCGAGATCTCGGGCAGGAAGCCCATCTCGGCCATGTGGTCGGCCTCGTCGAGGATGACGGTCTGCAGGTCGCGCAGCTCGACCGCACCGCGCTCGATCAGGTCGTTGAGACGACCCGGGGTGGCGATGAGCAGGTCGACGCCGCGGTTGAGCGCGTTGATCTGGGTGGTGTAGCTGAGGCCACCGGCGACCAGCTTGTGGGTCAGCCCGACGACGTGGACCAGGGGCTCGAGGGCGTCGGACACCTGCATGGCCAGCTCACGGGTGGGAACCAGGATGAGGGCACGGGGGCGGCGGGGCGCCGAGCGCGGACCGTCCTGCACCAGCCTGGTCAGGGTCGGCAGACCGAAGGCCAGCGTCTTGCCGGACCCGGTCTGGCCACGCCCGAGGACGTCGCGACCGGCGAGAGCGTCGGGGATCGTGGCGACCTGGATCGGAAACGGGGTGGTGATGCCGTCCCGGGCCAGGCGCTCGACGAGCCGCTCCGGCAGGCCGAGGGCCGAGAAGCCGTTGTCGGCGGCGACGTCGACCGGGCCGTCGCTCACAGCGGTGCGCGACGACTTGGTCCAGGTGTCGGCCTCGAGGCGCTCGGCCTCGGCGTCCTGGCCGTGGTCGTCACGCTCGTGGCGCGCGCCGGAGTGCTCGTGGGCCACGTGCTGGTCGCGCGGTGCCCACTCACGACGCGGGGCGTCGGTCCCGCGGGCGGGACGGTCGTTGCGGTCGGGGCGGGGGGTCCACTCACGACGCGGGCCGTCGGTCCCGCGGGC
>Ga0123337_10007435_pt1 | contig 10204 bp, 6 predicted proteins | sample frozenSSSSmetaG_FD_89792 | JGI IMG/M metagenome (GOLD analysis project Ga0123337, IMG submission 89792) | Glacier valley bacterial and archeal communities from Borup Fiord, Nunavut, Canada, to study Microbial Dark Matter (Phase II) -... | ecosystem: Environmental > Aquatic > Freshwater > Ice >...
GCAGACTCTAAATATTAGTCATTAGTCATTAGTAAAAACAAATGACCAATGACCAATGACAAAATCCAAAATCCAAAATCCAAAATTCCTTATGGCTCCCCAAGCGTCTACAATTTTTTCACTTCAGGCACCAAAAGATATTTCGCTTGACGAATTAGATGCGGAACTGAATCAAATTTGGCAAAGCTACGGCATTAGTGGCGAGACCGGTGGGCTTCCTGCTGCTACTCGCGCGACTACATTTACCTTAGTGGTTTACGAACCGGAAGAAACCCAATATCTTTTGGCTACTTTGGGATTTTACAACGGACCACTTGACGGGATATTAGGGCCTCAAATGCAAGCTGCGCTGCGGCAAGTGCAGAAAAAATATGCACTGCCACATACTGGAATAGCAACACCTGAAACCCTGGCTATCTTGAGAGAAGAATTTGCCAAACGTCAAGGAAACGCAGCTACAGGGGATAATAGTTCTGCTAGTATTCCCAGCTTAAATGCCCCAAGCCCCAGAATTGCCGATGAAATCGCCCTCCGCAATCCTTGCCGCATCATTGCACTGTTTCCCATTGCTGGCGAAGATGAAGGGGTTAAGGCTCAAGTTTCTGCCTACTGCCCCATCCAAAAGCAATCATCAAGCACACTAATTTGCTGCGAATATATAACTCTCAGTGGAACTGCTGCTGCCTTGGAACGAATTGGGGGGATGATTCCAGCATTGTTAATTGGCGGCTTACCAAAGTTTGTCTGGTGGAAAGCAACACCAGACCCAAACAACAGTCTATTCAAACGGTTAGCAGCAGTATCCAACAATGTTATTGTGGATTCTTGCCGCTTTAACGAGCCAGAAAGTGATTTACTTCACCTACAAGAGTTGGTAGAAAGTGGTGTTCCCTTAGCTGACCTAAACTGGCGTCGCCTCTCAGCATGGCAAGAATTAACAGCTGAAGCCTACGATTCTCCTCACCGTCGGGCTGCCTTGAAGGAAATTGACCGAGTAACGATTGATTACGAAAAAGGCAATCCCGTACAAGCATTGCTGTTTTTGGGTTGGCTGGCAAGTCGTCTAGAATGGCAACCAGTTTCCTACCAAAAGGAAACCGGAGATTACGACATCACTCGCATTGCCTTCGTTGCCCAAGACCAACGACAAGTGGAAGCCGAATTAGCGGGTGTTCCCCTTGCTGATGTGGGTGAGATTATGGGCGACTTGATTGCCTTGCGCCTCAGTTCGACAAATCCGCAGGCAGACTGTGGTACAGTAATTTGCTCGGAAACTGGTGGCTGTATGCGGATGGAAACCCACGGTGGTGCCCAATCTGCCGGTCTGTTTCAACAAGTGACTTCACTTTCGGAACAAAAAGCGGAAGCATTGCTGAGTCAGCAGGTGCAACGTTGGGGGCGTGAGTCGCTTTTTGAAGAAAGTCTGGGAGTGACAGCGAATATTTTCAAATTGGAAACAAATAATTAGCTTCCCCTGGAGACAATAAAAGTTACCAAAATTGCGAAAATCAAACACAAGCTCTTTAGATTTTTGAATATTTCAATAATCTGGAGGGTTTTTCTATTTTCCTTGGTTTTAGCAGATATAGCAACCGCCAAGGCGATTAAGACAGCAAACGTAAAATATGCTCAATGGCATCTGGCAAACAATCGAACTGATCGAGTTTTTTGCGGATTTGACTTTTTAGCCAAGACCAGCATTTCTCAATCTTGTTAAGGTCAGGAGAATAAGGTGGTAGGTATAGCAGTTCACACCCCGCGTCCTGAATCAGTTCTTGAATACGTCCACCCTTATCAAATGTGGCATTATCCATGACTACAACCTGTCCCGGTTCAAGTGTCGCAACCAAACAGGTTTCTTTCCCTCGTCTCAAACACTGTTCGATTACACGCTCCCTCAACGGACTAAGTTTTATTGATTCAATTTTGATTAATGTCTGTTATGAATGTCGCGCAACTAATTAGAGAAGCATACGGCGATGCCTTCACAGTAGGCATCGCGGATTTTAGATTTAATCTAATCTAAAATCCCAAATCGAGTTACCGATTCACCGCCGCAGCTTCCCGTGCTGCTGCTGCTTGATCTGGGTGGATACCCAAGCGTGTGAGGTTAATCCGACCTTTGTTATCAATTTCGCGCACTTTGATAATCACTTCATCGCCCACTGCGACTTCATCCTCAACTTTGCCAACGCGGTAATCAGCAAGTTGTGAAATATGGATCATACCTTCTTTTCCAGGCAGAAATTCCACAAATGCACCTATCGGTATAATCCGAGTGATGCGTCCAGCATAGACATCGCCTTCGTTCAGCTTGCGGGTCATACCTTGGATGATGTTTTTGGCTCTCTTGGCCTTGTTCTCATCCACAGCCGAAATTGTCACCGTACCATCATCTTCGATGTCAATTTTCGCACCAGTCTCCTCTGTGATCCCTTTAATAGTCTTGCCTCCAGGACCGATGACCAGACCAATCATGTCTGAATCAATCTTGATTGTTAACAGACGTGGGGCATAAGGTGAGGTTTCAGTACGCGGCTGGTCAATACAGGCGAGCATTTTCTCCAAAATGTGCAACCGGGCTGATTTAGCTTGGTGGACAGCTTGGGAAATAACGTCTAGCGACAGACCAGGGATTTTCATATCCATTTGCAAGGCGGTAATTCCGACATCCGTGCCGGCAACTTTGAAGTCCATGTCCCCCAAAAAGTCTTCAATGCCCTGAATGTCGGTAAGAACTCGCACTTCGTCCCCTTCCTTAATCAGACCCATTGCTGCGCCACTAACGGGTTTGAGAATTGGCACACCAGCATCCATCAGGGCTAAGGTGGAACCGCACACTGAACCCATTGAGGTGGAACCGTTGGAGGAAAGTACTTCCGATACGATCCGAATCACGTAGGGAAAATCTTCTTTTGACGGTAGCACAGGTATTATCGCTCGCTCTGCTAATGCGCCGTGACCAATTTCGCGCCTTCCGGGAGTACGCAATGGCTTGGTTTCCCCGACTGAGAAAGGCGGGAAGTTGTAATGATGCAGATAACGCTTGTGTTGATCTAGCTGCATGTCATCGTTGAGGTTTTGGGCATCTCCAGGTGTACCTAGAGTACAAGCGGATAATACCTGAGTTAGTTCCCGGTTAAATAAACCGCTACCGTGGACTCGCTTTGGTAAGACATTAACTAAACAAGAAACAGGACGTACTTCATCGAGTTTGCGACCATCAACGCGAACGTTATCTTCGATGATTTGCCGCCGCATGAAGTATTTGGTAATATCTTTAAAAGTGTTACCAAGTGCTTTGCTATTTGCAGTTGCGGCAACTCGAATTGGGTCTTCATGTGACAATTCGCTGATCGTCATGGCAATTTCATCCTTGACGACATCTAAAGCTGCATCGCGTTCGGGTTTGGTGAAATGAAATTGAGAGAGGATTTTCTTGATCTGGCTGCTAGCGCGATCGCGGATATAATTTTCTAGCGTCTGGTCTACTTCTGGTGGTGCTGCTTGCACTATTACCAGACCTAATTCTGCGATTAAATCTTGCTGCGCTTTGATTAAGTCCCGCACTGCTTCATAACCAAAGTCAATCGCCTCAATAATATCTCGCTCTGGCAACTGATTGGCTCCCGCCTCCACCATGATCACGCCATGCGGTGAACCGGCTACTACCAAATCCAAGTCTCCAGCTTCAATTTCTGCATAGGTGGGGTTAATAATGAAATCATCTCCCACTAAACCAACCCGCACTGCTGCCATTGGCCCATTAAAAGGAATCTGGGCAATTAGGGTAGCGATCGAAGCACCTGTAACTGCTAGTACATCGTGTTGTACGAACTCATCCATCGACATGGTGATGGCAATAATTTGCAGGTCATCCCGTAGCCATGAGGGAAACAGGGGACGCATGGGACGGTCTATAAGACGGCTGGTGAGAATTGTTTTTTCTGGGGGACGACCTTCGCGGCGCATAATCCCGCCGGGAATCCTACCAGCTGCATACAGCCTTTCTTCGTAATCTACTGTGAGTGGAAGAAAATCAATGCCTTCTCTGGCTTGCGATCGCGTAGCCGTGACTAAAACGGATGTGTCCCCTGATTCTATCAACACCGACCCACCAGCCTGGGGAGCTAGTAGGCCTACTTTCAGTCGAATATCCCTACCATCGAAGGATATTGACTTATCAACTTCTGCCATTCAGTTTTTTTTCCTTCTCTTTCGCTATTCTCTTTCTGTGGCAATCCTAACATTTATGCACTATGACTGACTTCTGGTACATACAAAGATAGATAAGTCGTTCAACCCAAAACGCGATACATGATCAGCGCGTCTACCACTTGTTGATCTCCTAGCTTGGCTGCACGCGGAATCCGCCCAATGATCTCAAATCCTAACGACTGCCAAAGTGTAATTGAAGGTATATTAGTTTCAAAGACCAAATTGAACATTACTGCCTCATAGCCAAGGTTAGGTGCTATCAAGAGCAGCGCTTCTCCCATGAACCGCCCTATCCCCTGACCGCGTAACCCAGGTTGTACAATAAAACCAGCGTTGCAAATATGACTACACCGACCGGGAAAGTTTGGTTTTAAATAAAACGCCCCTAATATTTCTTTTGGCTTGTGTGTAGTATCCTGAACAGATGTCTTGACAACAAAGGCATCTTTACTTAACCAGTAAGCTGAAAATTCTGCCGGAGATAGAGGTTGCTTTTGGGGATAAGTTTTACCTTCAACAATTACAACATTGAGTAATGCTCTTACAACCTCCTGTTCTTGAGTATCTATATAATCTAGTTCCACTAATATTCCATTTTTTAAAAGTTTAATTAGGGGAAAATTCATTATTAATAATCTTTATATTGAAGAAGTACTGAAATATTTATTATATGCAATATTTGACTAAAATCTTATTGATAAGATGCAAAAAGCAGAATTATAGCGATTTTCATTCTTGAGTTTTGGGAAAATCTGAGTAGTTAGCAAATGGCAATTTTACACGGGAATTGGTTACTAAAAAATCAAAATGGTTGTTTATTTATTTGGGGAGAAACTTGGCGATCGCCACGAGTAAATTTCGATCCAAGTGGATCTGGAGATATATTACTACATCCATTGGCAATGACATCAGTTGAGTTGAGTGAGTGGTTGCGTTCGCGAAGCGTCGCCCTTGGCGATTCGCAGAACATGGCAATTACCAACTTTATTCAGCAACCCCAAGTTGCGTTGGCTACTACTGGGCGAACGCGCAAAGCCGCCATTGCTACTGAGATCAGTTTGCCAACGCATTCGCAAATAATTGCCCTACCAACTTATATCCCAGAAGACAGGGGAGAAGGAACAGCAGCAATTTTCCCTGTCCATTCTGCCAGCTTAGGGTTAGACACAGACTCCCCGCAATATTTGCAACCGTGGCAAGTTGAGGGTTTTTGTCTCAACCCCAGCGAGGCAGTAAAATTTCTCACGGCTGTTCCCCTAAATGCTACTAACGGGGAAGATGCCTTTTTGGGAGGAGATTTACGTTTTTGGTCACAGGTTGCCCGGTGGAGTTTAGATTTAATCTCACGGTGTAAGTTTTTACCAATAATTGGACGACAATTAGATGCTGCATTTGCCACTAGATGGCAAGTACTTTTAGACAGTGCTGTAGATGGAACCCGCCTAGAAAAATTTTCTGCGAAGATGCCGTTGGTTTGTCGTACTTATCAAGAAAGTGCTGAGTTGAAAGAAAAAGACTCAACACTCAGCACTCAGTACTTAGCAGTAGACTTCCCTACCGAACCTCAAGAATTACTTTTGGGATTTCTTAACAGTACGATAGATGCCCAAGTGCGAGGGATGGTGAGTTCTCAGCCTCCAATGGAAGCTAAGGCGATTGCATCTTTACCAGCTGCGGTGCGACAGTGGTTGCAAGCTTTAACTACTGCATCTGGTACAGTCAATGCAGATGCAATTGAAGTGGAACGACTGGAAGCGGCACTGAAAGCTTGGACTATGCCGCTACAATACCAATTAACTCTTAAAAGTCTATTTCGTACCTGTTTTCAACTGCGTTCTCCAGAGTCTGGCGAAACCGATTGGACATTGGCATATTTCCTGCAAGCGGCTGACGATCCTAAGTTTTTGGTAGATGCGGCAACTATTTGGAATCATCCAGTTGAGCAATTAATTTATGAAAATCGGACAATTGAGCAACCACAAGAAACATTTTTGCGAGGTTTAGGGCTAGCTTCCCGATTATATCCAGCGATCGCACCCAGTTTTGAAACCGAATATCCCCAATTTTATAATCTCACCCCCATCCAAGCTTATGAGTTTATCAAGGCTGTAGCTTGGAGGTTGGAAGACAGTGGTTTGGGAGTGATTTTGCCTCCCAGTTTAGCGAACCGTGAAGGATGGGCGAACCGTTTGGGTTTGAAAATTACTGCCGAAACGCCAAAGACAAAGCAGGGACGTTTAGGGTTGCAGAGTCTACTAAATTTTCAATGGCAATTGGCAATTGGTGGACAAACTATTTCTAAAGCTGAGTTTGATAAACTTGTGGCTTTAAATAGTCCGCTAGTGGAAATTAACGGCGAGTGGGTAGAATTGCGATCGCAAGACATCAAGACAGCCCAAACTTTTTTTACCACCCGCAAAGACCAAATGGCGCTTTCCTTAGAAGATGCTTTGCGTTTCAGTACAGGAGATACCCAGGTAATTGAAAAATTACCAGTGGTCAGCTTTGAGGCTTCTGGGGCATTGCAAGAGTTGATTGGGGCGCTAACAAATAATCAGGCGATCGCACCTTTTCCCACACCAACAGGCTTTCAAGGACAGTTGCGACCTTATCAAGAACGAGGTGCAGCTTGGCTGTCATTCTTGGAACGTTGGGGCTTAGGTGCGTGTCTCGCTGATGATATGGGCCTCGGTAAATGCGTAGCCAATGATACTCTAGTAAATGTAAATGGACTGTTACGCACAGCCGAGACAATCTGGAAAACTCACGCTGGAGAAACAGAGTTTGACGGCGAAGGATTTTGGACTAACCCCACAGAGGAATTAATAGTTAATTCCATAGATGAAACAACAGGCAAAATTGTCCCAGCTAATGTCAGGCGGTTGTATCGGCAGCAAGTCTGCGAAAAATTACGAAAAATCACCTTAGAAGACGGTAATAGTATCACTATCACTCATCGTCACAAGCTGCTGACAAGTAAAGGTTGGACAAATAACTTACAGGTGGGTGATTACGTTTGTGTACCAGGTAAAACCCTTTGGAATGGAAAACCACAAGACCATGATTTAGTCAAGTTTCTCGCTTGGCAGATTGCTGAAGGGCATGAACTACCCGATGTGGGAAGAGTCACAATATCCCAAAAAGATACCAGAGTATTAGAGGATCTACTCCAAACTTGCCAACGCATTCAAAAACGCTATAACCTCAAAATTAACAGCCCTAATATCTCTACCTTCCCTAACAGAGTTGCTTCTCTTCGAGTTAATAGCCAAGCCTATCGGGAATTCTTAGAAGCTAAGGGTTATGTTTGGGGTAAATTGTCGGCAGAAAAATCTATTCCGCCTTTCATCATGCAGGCAGACTTAGATAGTGTGCGGATATTTTTACAAAACTATTTCGATGCTGAGTCTGCTGTTCTTTTTAGTATGCGGAGTATTGAGATTTCTACAGCTTCAGCTTTACTAATTCAGCAACTTTCTGCACTATTGCGTCGTTTCGGCATTTGGTTGCGAATCTCGCCCAAACTGAAATGTGCCACTAATGGAACTCGCACTTTCCGCACCTACTATATTGGTGTAATTGGAGGGAATTCTGCCCGCCGATTTCTGCAAGAAATTGGTTTTGATAACTCAGAAAAACAGAGTAAGTTAGAGCAAATTTGTCAACTGGTCAGCAACACAAATATTGAAGGAATTCCTGCTTCTGATATTGTTACTCAAACAGTCAGGGTAACGGGGCTACCGTTGCGGCATTTTGGGATGCACAACACTGTTTACATTAATGGTTCACAGCAATTTTCTAGAGATAGTTTACAGCGAGTAATAGCTGGGATGAACCGCATGATTAGTGGAGAAGCCCAAGAACAGTATCAGCTACTCAAACCTTCCAAGTGGACAACTCAAACCCTGACAGCCTATGGCAACCTAGATGTAGAACAGTTGAGCTTAACAAGACAGTCTTTGCAATCTCTTCTCGACCAAGAGGTATTTTATTGCCGGATAGAATCAATAGAGGAGATAGATTATGATGGATGGGTTTATGACTTTGAAGTTAGCGAACATCATAATTTTGTCGCTAACAATATTATCTGCCATAACACTATCCAGTTCATCGCTTTTCTGCTGCACTTGAAAGAACAGGATGCACTCGAAAATCCAACTCTACTGGTTTGTCCAACTTCTGTTTTAGGTAACTGGGAAAGGGAAGTTAATAAATTTGCACCAACTCTGAAAATTTTGCAATATCACGGTGACAAACGCCCAAAAGGGAAAGCATTTTTAGAAGCAGTGAAAAATCACGATTTAATCGTTACTAGCTACTCACTTCTTCATCGAGATATCAAGTCATTGCAAAACGTATCTTGGCAGATAATTGTTTTAGATGAAGCGCAAAATGTGAAGAATCCAGAGGCGAAGCAATCAAAAGCAGTGCGGCAATTATCAGCTACCTTTCGCATTGCATTGACGGGGACACCAGTAGAAAATAGATTGCAAGAGCTCTGGTCTATTTTAGATTTTCTGAATCCAGGATATTTAGGCAATAAGCAATTTTTTCAGCGTCGGTTTGCGATGCCAATTGAAAAGTATGGGGATACAGCTTCTTTGACTCAATTACGTTCATTAGTTCAACCATTTATACTGCGGCGATTGAAAAGCGATCGCGACATCATTCAAGACTTGCCAGATAAGCAAGAAATGACCGTATTTTGCGGTTTAACTGGTGAACAAGCTGCACTTTATCAACAAGTTGTAGAAGCGTCTTTAGTAGAAATTGAATCTGCTGAAGGATTGCAACGCCGGGGGATGATTTTGGCTTTACTAATTAAACTAAAACAAATCTGCAATCACCCAGCCCAATACTTGAAACAGGCGACATTAGAGCAACATAACTCAGCCAAACTTCTGCGATTAGAAGAAATGTTAGAAGAAGTTCTAGCTGAAAGCGATAGAGCTTTAATCTTTACACAATTTGCTGAGTGGGGTAAGTTACTTAAACCCTATTTAGAAAAACAGCTAGGGCGAGAAATATTCTTTTTATATGGTAGCACCAGTAAAAAACAACGTGAGGAAATGATCGACCGTTTCCAACACGATCCCCAAGGTCCCCCGATTATGATTCTTTCTCTGAAAGCAGGCGGAGTAGGACTGAATTTAACACGAGCGAATCATGTATTCCATTTTGACAGATGGTGGAATCCTGCCGTGGAAAATCAAGCCACAGATAGAGTATTTCGGATTGGTCAAACCCGGAATGTGCAAGTACATAAATTTGTTTGCACTGGCACTTTAGAAGAAAAAATACATGACATGATTGAAAGTAAGAAACAATTGGCTGAACAAGTTGTGGGTGCTGGTGAAGAATGGTTAACTGAAATGGATACAGACCAACTTCGCAACTTACTAATACTTGACCGTAGTGCAGTAATTGACGATGATGCAGAATAAGTTCGTAGTCAGGACTTTAGTCCTTAATTTTAACGTTTTAGCGTTCACTATAAACCTCGAAAAATTAATCACATAGACAAATATGCGATATTGAAAAACATCACACCTTCTTCTTATCCTGTGCCATCATGTTGAATCACATTGCCCACGGTTATGCGTTGTTAATTGGGGTTGGCAGAACAGCCGAATCTCGATATTCATTGCCTGTCACAGTTAAAGATGTGCAAGCCCTGAAAACAGTGCTAACCGATCCAAACTTGTGTGCCTATCTGGATGATTCAGAACATATTCGCTTATTGCAGAATGAACAGACAACGCGCAGCGCAATTATGGATGGATTGGTGTGGTTAAAGGAAAAGGCTGCTGCTGATAAAGATGCAACAATTGTAGTTTTTTACTCTGGTCATGGGTGCTTTGACTTATCTTTTATATAATCTTATGGATAATCAAGAAGCATTACAGCGAACTCTCAACCGCGCTCGTCGCGCCCTCCAGATATTAGAAGAAGAAAAAGCTAGTTTTGGAATTAGAATTTCGCCGGA
>Ga0123337_10007437_pt1 | contig 10204 bp, 9 predicted proteins | sample frozenSSSSmetaG_FD_89792 | JGI IMG/M metagenome (GOLD analysis project Ga0123337, IMG submission 89792) | Glacier valley bacterial and archeal communities from Borup Fiord, Nunavut, Canada, to study Microbial Dark Matter (Phase II) -... | ecosystem: Environmental > Aquatic > Freshwater > Ice >...
CACGGCCGCCGCCCCCGCCGACGGGGGGCCGGCCCCCAGCCGGCGTGGCTTCCTCGTCGGTGCGGGGGGTGCGACCCTCGGCGCCCTCGTGCTCGGAGGCGCCGGGCAGAAGGTCGCCACCAGCGCAGCCGACCCTGCCAACGTCACTCTCCCTGCTCCCGCCGAGGCCGCCGCAGCCCTGCCCGCGGGGATCGAGGCCAAGGTCAAGGGGGTCTCACCCTTCCGCACCCCGACCGCCGACTTCTACCGCGTCGACACCAACCTCACGGTGCCGCAGGTGGCCAAGGGATCGTGGAGCCTGCAGATCGACGGTCATGTGAAGAACCCCTTCACTCTCACCTTCGACGAGCTCGCCGCCATGCCGCTCATCGAGCGCGACATCACCATGACCTGCGTCTCGAACGAGGTCGGTGGGGGCTATCTGGGCTCTGCCCGCTGGCTCGGCGTCAAGCTCACCGACCTGCTCGACAAGGCTCAGGTCGGCACCACCGCCGACCAGGTGCTGAGCACGGCCGTGGACGGCTTCACCATCAGCACCCCCCTCGAGGTGGTGCGTGACGGTCGTGACGCCATGGTCGTCATCGGTATGAACGGCCAGCCCCTGAGCGCGGAACACGGTTTCCCGGCGCGCCTGATCACGCCGGGGCTGTATGGGTTCGTCGGCGCCACGAAATGGCTCACCAAGCTCACTCTCACGACGTATGCCGCGCAGGAGTCCTACTGGACCAAGCGCAAGTGGGCGAGCGACGCCCCCATCAAGATCTCGTCCCGGGTCGACACACCCCGACCCCTGGAGACCATCAAGGCGGGCAGGACCGCCCTCGGTGGTGTCGCCTGGGCCCAGCACCGCGGCATCAAGGGCGTGGAGGTCAAGATCGACGACGCGCCCTGGCAGCCGGCTGTGCTCGGCCCTGACGCCGGCGTCGACTACTGGCGCCAGTGGTATCTCCCGTGGGACGCCACGACCGGCCAGCACAGCATCTCCGTGCGCGCCACCGATCTCACCGGTGCCGTGCAGACCGAAGAGCGGACGACCCCATTTCCCAACGGTTCCAGCGGTATTCAGCAGGTGGTCGTGATCGTTTCGTAACGAAGAGCCTGCAGAAACCTGGAGACCCAGCAATCCAGCCCCCCGTGGGGCACGAACTACCAGTGACAGTCGGCCACCAGCCCGGTGGCCCAGAAACCCGCCAGATTCACCATCAGGAGAACATCATGAACGTTCGTCGCACAACCGCCGCCATCGCCCTCGTGGCCGCCCTGCCCCTCGGCCTCGCCGCCTGTGGCTCGAACAGCTCGACCGGCTCGACCGGTGCTGCGCCCGCCGCCAGCTCGTCGGCTGCGACCACCCCGTCCGACACGATGAGCAGCAGCGCCACCGACGCGATGTCGACCAAGCCCTTCGGTGCCGGTTGCGCGGCGGTCCCGGCCGACGGTGCCGGGTCGTTCAACGGCATGGCCACCGCCCCGGTCGCCACCGCGGCGAGCGCCAACCCGGTGCTGTCCACCCTGGTCACTGCCGTCAAGGCCGCCGGCCTCGTCGACACCCTGAACTCGGCCCCTGCCATCACCGTCTTCGCGCCTGCCAACTCGGCCTTCGAGAAGATTCCCGCGGCGGACCTCGGTGCGCTGCTCAAGAACAAGCCCGGCCTCACCAAGGCGCTCACCTACCACGTGGTCGCCGGCAAGCTCTCCCCGGAGCAGCTCGCTGGTACCCACAAGACCCTCGAGGGTGGCGAGGTCACCGTGACCGGCTCCGGCGAGTCCTTCCAGGTGGGTGCTGGCAAGGCCAAGGTCGTCTGTGGCAACGTGCAGACGGCCAACGCCACCGTCTACATCGTCGACTCGGTCCTGACGCCCCCGGCCTCCTGACCACCCGCAGTCGACGTCAGTCGAAAATTGACGATTCAACCACCTTCGCAGGACAGCAGACAGGAGACCAGCGACAATGAGTCCCATGGCTGAACTGCAGGTAGTCCCCTCCGGCGACAACACGCCGGAGGGGACCTCCCCGTCCGAGACCCACGCCGACCTCCTGAGGGCGGCGTCTCTGGGCGACGAGCCGGCGTTCGCCCGGCTGTATGACGCGGTGTCCTCGCGGCTGTTCGGCCTCGTCGTCCGTGTGGTTCGTGACCCTGCACAGTCGGAGGAGGTGACCCAAGAGGCGTTCCTCGAGATCTGGAAGATTGCATCGCGGTTCGACGAGAATCGAGGGAGCGCCCTGGGATGGATGATGACTATCGCCCACCGCAAGGCGGTCGACCGCGTCAGGTCGGCCGAGGCCGCCAGTCGCCGCGACAACACCTACCACGACGCCACTGCCGAGGTGGAGTTCGACAGCACGGCCGAGGCGGCCCACGCCTCCCTGGACGCCGAGCGCGTCCGCCGTGCCCTCGACTCCCTGACCGCCGCCCAGCGCGGCGCCCTCGAGCTCGCCTACTTCGGCGGCTACACGCACAGCGAGGTGGCTGCCATGCTTGGCCTACCACTCGGAACGGCCAAGACCCGAATACGCGACGGCCTCATACGCCTGCGCGACAACCTGGGGATCACCTCATGAACGACCAGCTGCAGTCCACCCACTCCACCCAGTCCGAGGACCTGCACGCCCTCACCGGGGCCTACGCCGTCGACGCCGTCGACGACGTCGAGCGGGCTCGCTTCGAGCGGCACCTCGAGAGCTGCGCCGACTGCCGCGCCGAGGTCGTCAGCCTGCAGGCAGCTGCCAGCGAGCTCTCCCACCTGGCCGCGCTGATGCCCCCTCCCCAGCTGCGTGAGCGGGTGCTGCGCGACGTCGCGGCCGTGCGACCGCTGCCTCCGGCCGTGATGGTGCGCCGCTCACCGACGCCCGAGGTCGTCAGCCGACCCGAGACCCGACCCGAGATCCCGCAGCTGGAGCAGCGTCGACAGCGTCGTCAGCGACGCGGTGCTCCGCGGTGGCTGTCGGTCGCCGCAGCTGCCGTCGTGCTCGTCGGGGCCGGTGGTCTGGGCACGAAGGTCTACGTCGACCACCAGGGCCAGTCGGTCAGCCAGGGTCAGCAGGTCGTCGCGTCCAGGGTGCTCGGAGACCCCGCCGCCACGCGCCGCAGCGTCCCGTTGCCCGGGGGAGCCTCGGCCGAGGTCGTGAGCTCTGCGACCCAGGGCCGTGCGGTCATCGTGACCAAGAACCTGCCCGATGCCCCCGCGGGCAAGGACTACCAGCTGTGGTTCAAGCGCGGAGAGGCGTTCTACAGCGCCGGGCTGATGCCGCACGAGGCCGACCAGGTGACCGTGCTCGACGGCAACTCCAACGGCGCCGCCGCAGTCGGGATCACGGAGGAGCCGGCCGGCGGGTCCGCCCAACCGACGACGAAGCCCCTGGCCCTCATCTCGCTGGCCTGAGGGGTCGATCCGGCACCCGGACCGACGGAGAAAATCATCGCGAGAGCATGCCATCCCTGCAGGGGTCGGCGACGAATACAGAGTGAGACCGAGGGTGGGGCTGCGGATCGCAGCCCCACCCTCGTCACCAGCCACCTTTTCCGTAGAGCAGAGGACCCGCAGATGCCCGCCCCCGACAGCAGCCCGCGCCGCATTGCCGTCATCGGCAGCGGAGTCGCCGGCCTCGTCGCCGCCCATGTGCTGGCCCGCGAGTCGCACGTCGTCCTCCTGGAGGCCGACAGCCGGCTCGGCGGCCACGCCGACACCCACGAGGTCGACCTCGGCGACCGGGTCGTGCACGTCGACACCGGCTTCATCGTGCACAACGACCGCACATACCCCACCCTCCTGCGCCTGTTCGCCGAGCTGGGGGTCGCCACCCAGGACTCTGACATGAGCATGTCGGTCCGCAACGACGAGGCCCATCTGGAGTACGCCGGGGCCCGCAGGGCCAAGGGCCTGTTTCCGACCGCCCGCAACATGGTCAATCCGTCGTACCTGCGGATGTTGCTCGAGGTGAAGAAGTTCCACCGCGAGGCCAGCAAGGTCCTCGCCCAGCCCGAGGTGACCAACGACGCCGACGAGACCCTCGGGGACTTCGCCCTACGAGTCGGTTTCACCGGCTACTTCCGCACCAACTTCCTCGAGCCGGTCGTCGCCGCCGTCTGGTCGTGCGACCCGGCCGTGTCCCTCCTCTACCCGGCGCGGTACCTCTTCAGCTTCCTCGACCACCACGGAATGCTCACCGTCTACGGTTCGCCCACCTGGCGCACCGTGGTGGGTGGCTCCGCCCGCTACGTCGAGAAGGTCGCCTCCGGCGTCGACGAGATCCGCACGTCGTCCCCCGTGACCTCGGTGCGCGAGACGCCTGACGGCGTCGTGCTCGAGACCGCGACCGGCTCCATCACCGTGGACGCGGTGGTCATCGCCACGCACCCTGCGGCTGCGCTGGGCATGCTCGCCCAGCCCACCGGCGACCAGCACGACGTCCTCACGGCGATGCCTTACAGCGCCAACGTCGCCCAGCTGCACACCGACGAGTCGGTCCTCCCCCGCAGCCCCGGCGCCCGAGCCTCGTGGAACTACCTGCGGCGCCCGGCGGGCACCGAGAGCGGCCGCGTACTCGTGTCTTACGACATGACCCGGCTGCAGCGTCTGGACGAGACCGGGCCGATGGTCACCGACCGTCGGTTCATCGTCACCCTCGGGGGTCAGGACCTCGTCGACCCGAGCACCGTCATCGACACCATGCACTACGAGCACCCGCTCTACACGCCGGAGTCGATCGCGGCCCAGCGGCGCCTGCCCACGATCAACACCACGCGCATCGCCTTCGCCGGGGCGTATCACGGCTGGGGCTTCCACGAGGACGGTGCCCTGTCCGGCCTCACGGCCGCGATGCACCTGGGCGGCTCGTGGGACCGCCCGCGCACGAGGGTGGCCGACCCCGTAGCGGATGACGGCATGCGCGACGAGCTCGCGCCGGCCCCGGCATGAGCACCGCGACGACGGCACGGGAGGCCCCGCCAGCGCGGGTCGGCGGTCCGGCGACCCCCCGCCTGTACGCGACGACCGTGCGCCACGTGCGTCGCGAGCCGGTGCGACACGACTTCACCCTGCGCAGCTACACCTGGCTGGTCGACCTCGACGCGCTGCCCGAGCTCGGTCGGCTCACCCGGCTCGCGTCCTTCGAGGCCCGCGACCACCTCGAGCGCGACGCCCCGGGCAGCCTGCGACAGAAGGTGGACGCGTTCCTCGCCACCGAGGACGTCGACCTGCAGGGCGGCCGCATCGTCATGTTGGCCCAGGCCCGGGTTGGGGGCTACGTCTTCAACCCGATCTCGCTCTACTGGTGCCATCGCACCGACGGAGGGCTCGAGTGCGTCGTCGTCGAGGTGCAGAACACCTACGGCGACCGTCACGCCTACCTCGTGCGCACCGACGAGCAGGGCCGTGCCCGCACCGACAAGGCCCTCTACGTCAGCCCCTTCAACGACGTCGACGGCCACTACGACCTCGTCGTGCCCGAGCCCGACGAGCGACTGCGCACCAGCGTGGTCCTCCAGCGCCAGGGGCGACCACCGTTCGTCGCCGTGATGTCCGGCCGGGCCCATGACCTCACCACCGCCCGGCTCCTGCGGGTCTCCCTGACCCGCCCCCTCGAACCCCTCACCGTGATGGCCAAGATCAAGGCCCACGGCATCGTCCTGTGGTTGCACCGACTCCCGGTGCGACCCCGCCCGCCCCACCGTCAGGAGGCAGTCCAGTGACCACCGTCGTCCCGATTCCCCGAACCCCGTCGATCGACCCCGCGGCTTGGCCCGATCTGCTCGCGCCGCCCAGCCCTCTCAAGCGCCGGGTCCACGCACGCATCGCGGCCCAGCTCTTCAAGCGCATCGCAGGTCGCTTCCCGATCCGGGTCGAGCTGCCCGACGGCTCCACCTTCGGGGGTGCGGGGCACGACCCGACCGCGCCCACCATGCAGCTGCTGCGCCAGGACAGCTTCTACGCCCGGGTCGGTGCCGGTGGCCTCATCGGCTTCGGCGAGTCCTACATGGCCGGAGACTGGGAGTCGCCCGACCTCGGAGGCTTCCTCGCGGTCCTCGCCGAGGAGATGGGCAGTCTCGTCCCTGAACCCTTGCAGCGGCTGCGCGCCTTCTACGTCGCTCATCAGCCCCGCAGCGAGAAGAACAGCGAGGCCAACACCCGCTCCAACATCTCGCGCCACTACGACCTGTCGAACGACCTCTTCGAGACCTTCCTCGATTCGACGATGACCTACTCGTCGGCCCTGTTCGACTCACCCCGGGACGACATCGCGTCTGAGGGCACCGAACACGCCGTGGTCGCCGACCGTCCCGACACCATGCCGGTCTGGGACGACCTCGCCGCCGCCCAGGAGCGCAAGATCGACCGCCTGCTCGACCTCGCGGGAGTCACCCGGGGCTCGCGGGTGCTCGAGATCGGCACCGGCTGGGGCGAGCTCTGCATACGCGCTGCCGCGCGGGGGGCGACCGTGCGCAGCGTCACCCTCTCGAGTGAGCAGCAGGCTCTGGCCGGCACTCGCGTCGCGGAGGCGGGCTTCGCCGCCCAGGTGCAGATCGACCTGCTCGACTATCGCGCGGTCGACGGTGAGTACGACGCCATCGTCTCCGTCGAGATGATCGAGGCCGTCGGCCACCAGTACTGGCAGACCTACTTCGAGACGGTCGACCGTCTGCTGGCTCCCGGGGGGAAGGTGGCCATCCAGGCCATCACCATGCCGCATGACCGGATGCTCGCGACCACCACGACCTACACGTGGATCCACAAGTACATCTTCCCGGGTGGTTTCCTGCCCTCGACCAAGGCCATCGTCGACCTCACGCGCGACCACACGAGCCTGCGGGTCACCGACCGGCTCACGATGGGCCAGCACTACGCCCACACCCTGCGCCTGTGGGACCAGAAGTTCCAGGAGCACGCGGAGCGCGTCACCGGCCTCGGCTTCGACGACGTCTTCCGCCGGATGTGGCACTTCTACCTCGAGTACTCGCGTGGCGGCTTCCTCAGCGGGTACATCGACGTGCAGCAGCTTCTCCTCGAGCGACCGACCGCTCCTGTCGCGAAGGCCTGACCCGCCATGACGATTCTCGACCACCAGACTCACGTCGTCCCCCTATCGAGCCGGGCCACCCCCACGGGCGGCGTGGCCGCGCTGCTCGCCCGGGCCCTCGCGCCAGTCGCGGGGGGCGACCTGCCGGTGCACCTGACCGCGTGGGACGGCTCGACGGCCGGGCCGGAGGACGCCCCGCACGTGGTCCTGCGTTCGCCCGACGCCCTGCGTCGTCTGCTCTGGCACCCGGGCGAGCTCGGGGTCTCCCAGGCGTACGTCACGGGCGAGCTCGACGTCGAGGGCGACCTCGGTGCCGCTCTCACCCACCTCCGGGAGGTCGCCACCCGGCGTGGGCTCTCCGGCACCCGTTCGACCCCCGCGCTCATCGCCGCCGCCGTGCGCACCGCCAAAGAGGTCGGCGCCCTCGGCGCCCCGCTGCCGGCCCCGCGCAGCCAGGCCAGGATCTCCGGTCGGTTGCACTCGGCCCGGCGCGACCGGCAGGCCATCCACCACCACTACGACCTCAGCAACGACTTCTACTCCTTGGTCCTCGACCCACACATGGCCTACTCCAGCGGCTACTGGACCTCTGACGACTCGTCGTACGGGGTGCAGGACGCGCAACGCGACAAGCTCGACCTGGTCTGCCGCAAGGTCGGGCTCGAGCCCGGCATGCGCTTCCTCGACGTCGGCTGCGGCTGGGGCTCGCTCAGCCTGTATGCCGCGGAGCACTTCGGCGCACAGGTCACCGGGGTGACCATCGCCAAGGAGCAGAAGGCCTTCATCGACAACAGGATCCGCGAGCGCGGACTGGAGGACAGGGTCGAGATCCGGCTGCAGGACTACCGCGATGTGCGCGACGGCGACTTCGGCGCGATCGCCTCCCTCGAGATGGGTGAGCACGTCGGTGAGAAGAACTACGCGACCTACGTCGAGGTGCTGCGGCGCAACGTGGTCGACGGCGGTCGTGTGCTCGTCCAGCAGATGTCGCGGCGTGGGCGCCACCCCGGCGGCGGTCCCTTCATCGAGTCGTTCATCGCGCCCGACATGACGATGCGTCCCATCGGCGAGACCGTCGACTTCTTCGAGCGCGGCGGGCTGGAGGTGCGCGACGTCCACATGATGCGCGAGCACTACGTCCGCACCATCGCAGCCTGGCACGACACCTTCGAGGGCAACTGGGACAGGGCGGTCTCCCTGGTGGGCGAGGAGGTCGCGCGCGTGTGGCGCCTCTACCTGGTCGGCAGTCTGGCGGCGTTCCGTGACGGGCGCATGGGAGTCGACCAGATCCTCGCCGTGAGGAACGACTCACGAGGCCACAACGACCTCCCGTGGGTACGCCCCTCCACCTGGTCCTAGTACATCCACGCGCATCCAGGACGACTGAGACACTGGGTTCATGGACTTCTCGTTCGGCAACTTCCTCCTCGTCAGCGGGCTGTCGGTCCTCGCCGTCGCCGTCGTCATGACGATCACCGGGCTCGTCGGGGCCAGGGTCGGCAAGGTGAGCGTCGTCGACACCACCTGGGGTCTGGCGTTCGTCGCCGTCGCCCTCGTCAGCGCCCTCGCCGGTCAGGGCACGGGGTGGCGCCGCGTGCTGCTGCTCCTGCTCGTCGCGGTGTGGGGCGGGCGCCTCGCCTGGCACATCGGCCGCAAGAACAGGGGCAAGCCCGAGGACCCTCGCTACGCCAGGATGAAGGAGGGAAAGAGCACCTTCGCCGTCATCCTCAAGGTCTACGCCCTGCAGGGCTTCCTCGTGTGGTTCGTCTCGCTGCCGTTGCAGGTCTCCGCCGCCGCGGGCGCCGGCGCGGCATGGGCTGTGGTCCTGGGAATCATCCTGTGGGTCGTCGGGGTGGCGTTCGAGGCGATCGGCGATGCCCAGCTCGCGGCGTTCAAGGCCGACTCCTCCAACAAGGGCAAGGTCATGGACCGCGGCCTGTGGGGGTGGACGCGGCACCCGAACTACTTCGGCGACTCCGCGACGTGGTGGGGCTTGTTCGCCGTCTCGGCCAGCGCCTGGCCGGGAGTGCTCTCCATGCTGTCGCCCGTCGTCATGTCGTACTTCCTCGTCTTCGGCAGTGGGGGCAGGTACCTCGAGCGCGAGATGTCGAAGCGCCCCGGGTATCGGGAGTACATGGCCCGCACGAGCTTCTTCTTCCCCCGGCCGGCCAAGAAGGCCTGAGCCACCGCACGACCACCTTGTCCCCGCCGCTCCATCAGCCGTTCCACCAACCGGGAGGACCCGAGCATGTCGCTCGTCACCAGCACCGCCTACGCCCACGTGCGCATCACCGTCACCGACATCGAGCGCTCGAAGGCGTTCTACGACAACCTCTTCGGCTTGCCCGTGGCGATCGACGCGCGCGAGCACGGCAGCGAGCCGGGCGTCGAGGGCGCGCCCGAGAAGTTCTACGGCGGGGTCGTCTACCTGATGCCGCAGGGCACGCTCTTCGGCCTGCGGCCTGTCGGTGGCGACGGCTTCGACCCCAACCGGACCGGCCTTGACCACGTCAGCTTCATGGTCGAGTCACGCGAGGCCCTGGGCGCCGCCCACGAGGCCCTCCACGGCACCGACATCGTGCACGGCGAGATCATCGAGCTCGCCGACGCCGGGCTCGCGATCCTGTCGATCCAGGATCCCGACGACATCAACCTCGAGCTGACCGCGCCGCTCGCAGGCTGAGCAGCGCGCCGGCGGCGCAGACCGACATCACGACCGCCATGGGCACGGCGGTGTGCTCCCCGCCCAGGCCCACGAGCGGCGAGACGAGCGCGCCCACGCCGAACTGCGCCGCCCCGATGACGGCCGAGGCGGTGCCCAGGCCGCTCGTGACGCTGTCCATCGCCAGCCCGACCCCGTTGGCGAAGACCATCGCGGTCGCTGCCATCACGACGAACAGCAGCGGGAGCACTGCCCAGGTCGTCGTCGCCCCCGTGGCCGCGAGAGCGAGCAGAGCCACCGCGGCGACACCGAGGCCGACCAGGCCGACGGCCAACAGCCGCACCGGCCTGACACGAAGGACGAGGCGGGCGTTGAGGCCGCCCATGATCACCAGCGCGGTCGAGTTGACGGCGAAGTCTGCGGCATACTGGCCGGGCGTGAGCCCGAGGACGTCCTGGACGACGAACGGCGAGGCGGAGACGTAGGCGAAGAGGACGCCGAAGGCCAGCACCACGGCCCCGGTGTAG
>Ga0123337_10007438_pt1 | contig 10203 bp, 10 predicted proteins | sample frozenSSSSmetaG_FD_89792 | JGI IMG/M metagenome (GOLD analysis project Ga0123337, IMG submission 89792) | Glacier valley bacterial and archeal communities from Borup Fiord, Nunavut, Canada, to study Microbial Dark Matter (Phase II) -... | ecosystem: Environmental > Aquatic > Freshwater > Ice >...
ACCAACCGCTTGCCCGACGTGATGCTGACGCGCATTTCCGGGGCGGGCGCGACGGGGCTCTACAATCGCGGCGCGAACCTGATCGATACCTTCAACAATTCGCTGATGAGCAGTTTCCAGCGGGTGCTCGCCAGCCAGATGGCGCAGGACCGCGATACCGAGCAGGGAATCGGTCCCAGCTATGCGCGAATGAGCCGGGTCGTCACCGGCCTGTTCTGGCCTGCATTCGCGTTGCTCACCGTGCTGGCCGCGCCGATCATCACCTTCCTGTTCGGCGCGCGCTGGCTCGCGGCGGCACCCGTGCTTGCCATCAGCGCTATGGCGGCGGCGATCAACATGACGGTCGCGGGCCGGACCGGGGTGCTAGTGACGGCCGGACGAGAAAAACAACTGCCGCGCATCGAGGCGATCCGGGGTTTGATCGGCGTGGTGCTGTTCACGATCGCCGCCTATTGGGGCGGACTGATCTGGGCGGCGCTGACGCGGATCGTCGATGCAGCGGTCGCGGTAGCGCTCTATTCGCCGGGCATTCATGCGGCCACCAAACTGAGCTGGTCCTCGATGGCGCGTGCATTTGCGCGCAGCGCGATCATCGCTGCGGTCACAGCGGTGCCAGCGGTGGGGATGATGGCTTGGCTGCACTGGCCATCGAACCTACCCCCTTTCGAGCTGATCGGCCTGCTGGCGCTGTGCGGCGTAGTATGGGTTGCCAGCCTGTTCGTGACGCGTCACGAGCTTGCCGCCGAGGTGGCGCGCGCGTTCGGCATGATCCGCGCGCGTCTGCCCGGCTTTGCCTGAAGGAGGCACGCCCACGTGGATCATGGATCGCTGCTGACCGCCATTATATTGGGCATCGTGGAGGGGGTGACCGAGTTCCTGCCGGTCTCGTCCACCGGCCATCTGATCCTTGCGACCGTGCTGCTGGGCTTCGACGCGGCGAAGTGGGCGCTGTTCAACGTGGTGATCCAGCTGGGTGCGATCCTGGCGATCGTGGTGCTCTACTGGCGCACGTTCATGGGCGTGGCACAGGGCCTGATCGCGGGCCAGCGCGCTTCGTGGCATTTCCTGCGCAATATCGTGCTCGCGTTCCTGCCCGCAGCCGTGATCGGGCTGATCTTCCTGAAACGCATCGAGGCGCTGCTGAAGCGGCCCGATGTGGTCGCGTGGGATCTGATCGTCGGCGGGATCGCCATCCTGATCATCGAGCGGCTGGTGCGCCGCGCCACCGTGCATGGCGTGGACCGCGTGCCGCCGCAGACCGCCGTGGGTATCGGCTTCGTCCAGTGCCTCGCCATGCTGCCCGGCATCAGCCGTTCGGGCGCAACGATCATGGGCGCGCTGTCCTTGGGCGTGGAGCGCAAGACCGCGGCCGAGTTCAGCTTCTTCCTCGCCGTGCCCACGATGTTGGGTGCGACCGTGCTGTCGCTGTGGAAGGCGCGCCATGCGCTGGGCACGGGGCAGCTCGATCTGATCGCGGTGGGGTTCGCGGTGGCGTTCGTGGTCGCGCTGGTGGTGGTGCGCGTGTTCGTGGCGTTCATCTCGCGCCACGGCTTCGGGCCGTTCGCGTGGTATCGAATTGCGGCAGGGGCGGCGGCGCTGTATTGGCTGAGCGCGCGGTAGGCGCGACGAGGGGGGAGCACGCGATGATCCGCAATACGATGATTGCACTTGCGTTGGCAGTCGGCGCGGCTTTGCCCGCAGCCGGACAGACGGCCGCACCGTCGATCGCCGAAGTGTCGCTCGATCCGTCCCGGCTCGCGGCTGCGCGCGAGGTAATCGAACTCTCGCGGGTGCGCGACAACGCGGGCTAGATCATCGATACAATGATGGGACAAGTGTTTGGCCAGATGACGCGTCAGGCGAGCAAAAACATGTCTTCGGCAGACCGCGCCAAACTCGATCATGCCATTGCAACGATGCGTGCCGAAATTACGGTGATTATGCAGGACGCGTTGCCCGAATATCTCGACCGCGTGACCGAGGTCTACGCCCGGACATATACGCTATCGGAACTTCATGGCATCGCGGCGTTCTACAAGTCGCTTGCAGGCCAAGCCGTGCTTGCAAAGCAGCCGCAGATTGCTGAGGCCGTGGTGGCGGTCGCGCAGACATCGCTGCTGCCCAAGATGGAGGCGCGGATGCCTGCCATCATCAAGAAAATCGAAGCGGATCTTGGCGGCGCGGGCAAGTGACGGCGCGCCCCTAAACCGTCGCTCCCCCGTCCACCACGATCGCCTGCCCGGTCATATACGCCGATGCAGGTGCGGCAAGGAACACGGCCGCGCCTGCGATCTCGTCGGGCTGGCCAATGCGGCGCATCGGAAGCGGGCCGGTCGTCTGCCGCAGCCGCTCCTCGTCCTCCCACAGGTAGCGCGCAAACTCGGTCTGGATCAGGCCCGGCGCGATGCAGTTCACGCGCACGCCTGCCGGTCCGTATTCCACCGCCAGATTGCGCGCGAGCTGGAAGTCCGCCGCCTTGGAGATGTTATACGCGCCGATCAGGCTGCTGCCGCGCAAGCCGCCGATGCTGCTGACGATGATGATCGATCCCCCTTTGCGGTCCAGCATCGCGGGCGCGACCATCTGGATCAGCCAGTGATTGGAAATGACATTGTTCTGGAGGATCTTGGTGAACTGATCGTCGCCGATCCCTCGCATTGGCCCGGCATAGGGATTGGACGCGGCGTTGCAGACGAGAATGTCCACCTGCCCGAAGCGCTCGACAGTCGCATCGACAAGCGTCTGCAACGCCGCCTTGTCGGCGATATTGGCGGGCTGCGCGAGCGCTCGTCCCGGGTAACGCGCGTTGATCGCGTCCGCGACCGCGTGCACCGCCTCGGGCTTGCGCGCCGAGATGACCACATTGGCGCCGTGCTCGGCCATCCGCTCGGCGATCGCCTGGCCGATGCCGCGCGAGGAGCCGGTGATGATCGCGGTTTTGCCGCTGAGGTCGAAGAGTTGCATGAGGCGACATATAGCAGCCCTCCGCGCCCCAGCGCCAGCGTCGCGGGAGGCTAGCGGGCGACGCCACGTGCGCTTAAGGTTCGCCCAAGCAAGCGCAAGCAAGAGACAGCAAGAGGGAGTGCCGCAGATGGCCGACATCGATAGTTTCCGCGCCGAAACCCGCGCATGGCTCGAAGCCAACGCGCCGGCGTCGATCCGCACGCCGCAGCCCGAGGGCGAGGTCGCGTGGGGCGGACGTCGCGCGGAATGGGCCAATCCCGAGAGCAAATTGTGGCTCGAGCGGATGGCGGCCAAGGGCTGGACCGTCCCCACATGGGCACCTGAGTACGGCGGTGCGGGGCTGGGCGCGGCGGAGGCGGCGGTGCTCGCCGAGGAGCTGAAGCGCATCGGCGCGCGCCCCGCGCACCTCAATTTCGGCATATGGATGCTGGGGCCGGTACTCCAGAAATATGGCACCGAAGACCAGAAGCGCCGCTTCCTGCCGCCGATCGCGCGCGGCGAGATCCGCTGGTGCCAGGGCTATAGCGAGCCGGGGTCGGGCAGCGATCTCGCGTCGCTGCGCACGAGCTGTGTGGCGGACGGCGATCACTGGGTAATCAACGGCCAGAAGGTCTGGACGAGCTATGCCGATCAGGCGGACTGGATGTTCTGCCTCGTGCGCACTGATGCCGCCGCGCCCAAGCATGAGGGCATCAGCTTCATCCTGTTCGATATGGACACGCGGGGCGTCGAAACCCGGCCGATCCCGCTGATCAGCGGTGCCTCCCCCTTCTGCGAGACGTTTCTCACCGATGTGCGCGTGCCGATCGACCAGATGGTGGGCGCGCCCGGCAAGGGCTGGGAAATCGCCAAGGCGCTGCTGGCGCACGAGCGCGCCAACATCTCGGCCGAGGGCTTCGCGCGCGGGGACGGCATCGGGCTGATCGAGGCTGCGCGGCACGGCGCACCGGGGCCGGGCGGGCGCATCGGCGATCCGAACCTGCGGCTGCGCGTGGCCGAACAGGCGATGGCGCAGCAGAGCTTCGGGCTGACGCTGCGGCGCTTGCAGCAGGAGCGACCGCCCTATCAGGCGGACGCGCTCGCCAGCATGGCCAAGTCCGCCGCAGCCGAGCTAAACAAGGCGCGGCTCGAATTGACGGTCGAGGCGCTCGGCGTCGACGGACTGGGCTGGGACGGGCCGGGCTTCGCGCCTGCGGGCTTGCAGGCGACGCGCACGATGCTGCGCTCCAAAGGCAACTCGATCGAGGGGGGCACGACCGAGATCAACCTGAACGTGCTTGCCAAACGCGGCCTCGGCCTGCGCGACCACCAATAGAACCGCGATGAGCTTCATCCTGACCGAGGAGCAGGCGCTGCTCGCGGAGACCGCGCGCGATTTCTTCGGCACGCAGGCCCCCGTGAGCCGGATGCGCGCGATGCGCGACGCGGGTGCGCGGTTCGACCGCGACCTGTGGCGCGTGACCGCCGATCTGGGCCTTGCCGGCGTGGCGATCGACGAAGCGCATGGCGGATCGGCCTTCGGGCAGGTGGGCGTGGGCGCGACGATGGAAGCGGCGGGAACCACGCTTGCCGCGACGCCACTGGTGGGCACGGCGGTGATCGCGCCCGCGATCCTGGCGGCGGCGGGGCGTGCGGACCTGCTGGGCGCAGTGGCGACGGGCGAGCATCTGTATGCGATTGCAGTGGACGAGGGCGCGCACCATGCGCCGGGCGCGATCACAACGCGCGCCGAGGTGGCGGGAGGCGGCTGGCGGCTGACGGGGGCCAAGCGCTTCGTGCCCGAGGGGGACGTGGCGGACGTGCTGATCGTCGCGGCACGCGCGCCGGGCGGGATATCGCTGTTCCTCGTGACCCCCGATGCGGAGGGGCTGACGCGCACGCCGCTGAATGCGCTCGACAGCCGGGCCTATGCCGATGTCGCGTTCGATGGCACGCCCGCCGAGCTGATCGGGGGCGAGGGTGCGGGCGCGGACCTGCTCGAACCCGCGCTCGATGCCGGGCGCGTCGCGCTGGCGGCCGAGATGCTCGGGATCGCCGAAGCGGCGTTTGCGATGACGCTCGATTATCTGAAGACGCGCCAGCAGTTCGGGCAGTTGATCGGCTCGTTCCAGGCGTTGCAGCACCGTGCTGCGCTGATGGCGACCGATCTGCAGCTGACCCGCTCGGCGGTGCGCGCCGCCGCGATCGCGCTCGATGCGCGGGCGAACGATGCGGCGCAATTGGCAAGCCTCGCGAAGGCGCGCGCGGGGGCAAGCGTCCACAAGGTGACGAACGAGGCGATCCAGATGCACGGCGGCATAGGGATGACCGACGCGAGCGATGTGGGCCTGTTCCTCAAGCGCGCGCGCGTGGCAGAGCAGCAACTGGGCGGGCACGGCTTCCACCTCGATCGCTACGCTACGCTGGGCGGGTTCTAGCCACGCCCTCGTGCCCCTCCCTCTCCCGCGAACGCGGGAGAGGGAAATGCGGAACTTCAGCGAAGCGAGGGTGAGGGAGGGCGCGGGCCTGCGCTCCGCTCGGTCCCTCCCTCACCCTGCCGCTTCGCGGCTGTCCCTCCCCCGCGGTAGCGGGAGAGGGTGCAGGATCCGATAAGGCTTGCGCGCTACCCTGCCCTTTGCCACCACCGCGCCGATGCCCCCCCGCCGCCATCCGCTCGATTTCACGCGCGAATTCCTGTCCTCCGAAGCCGCACGCGGCCTCGTACTGATGGCGGCTGCCGCGCTCGCCATCGCGGTCGCCAATTCGCCGCTTGCGCCCGCCTACTTCGCCGCGCGCGAGGCGCATCTGGGGCCGCTGAGCGCGATCCATTGGGTGAACGACGGGCTGATGGCGCTGTTCTTCCTGCTGATCGGGCTCGAGATCAAGCGCGAGCTGGTCGATGGGCAACTCTCCACCTGGGAGCGCCGCCGCCTGCCCGGCATCGCCGCGCTGGCGGGCATGGCGCTGCCCGCGCTGATCTATGCCGCGATCAACCGTGCCGATCCGGGCGCACTGCGCGGCTGGGCAATCCCGGCGGCGACGGATATCGCGTTCGCGCTCGGCGTGCTCGCGCTGCTCGGGGACCGCGTGCCCGCGAGCCTCAAAGTGCTGCTGACTGCGATCGCGGTGCTCGACGATATGGGCGCAGTGGGCATCATCGCGGGCTTCTACACCGATACGCTGCACCTTGGCGCGCTGGCGGCGGCGGGCGGCGGGCTGGCGCTGCTCGCGGTGCTGAACCTGATCGGCGTGCGCTCGCTGTGGGCCTATCTGCTGCCCGCGCCCGCGATCTGGTGGGCGATGCATTTGTCGGGCGTCCACGCCACCATCGCGGGCGTGCTGATCGCCTGCACGATCCCGCTCACCCCTGCGCCAGGACGGCCCGACAACGCGCATTCGCCGCTGCATGTGCTGGAACACGCGCTCGCGCCGTGGGTGGCGTTCGTGGTGGTGCCGGTGTTCGGCTTTGCCAATGCGGGGATCGCGTTCGGCGGGATCACGGCGGCGATGGCAGCCTCGGGCGTTACGCTCGGCATCGGCGCGGGGCTGTTCGCGGGCAAGCAGGCGGGCATCCTTGGGGCGATCGCGCTCGCGGTGCGCACGCGCTTTTCCGATCTGCCCGCAGGCGCGAGCTGGCGGCAGACCTACGGTGTGGCGCTGCTCTGCGGGATCGGCTTCACGATGAGCCTGTTCATCGGCGACCTCGCCTTCCGCGGCGCCGCAGGGCTGGAGAATGAGGTCAAGCTGGGAGTGCTCGGTGGCTCGATCCTGTCCGCGCTGATCGGGGTGGCGGTCCTGCGGCGGGCGCGGCGGGCCTAGCGGGCGGTCTCGGGCGCAGCGGGGCCGAAGCGCTCGTCGGTGTTCGCGGCCATCCACATCATCGCGGCGAACGCAGCCGCCGTCTGGTCGAGAGCCTTGGCGTCCACCTTGTCGAGCGTATCGTCGGCCGTGTGGTGCAGCGCGAAATAGCCCGTGCCGTCCTGCGCGAAGCCGAGCACGGGCATGCCGGTCGGCGCGAGCGGGCCGAGATCGCTTTCGTAGCCGCTGTTGTTATCGCCGCGCGGGATACCGAGCGGGAGGAGCACGCGCGCCATCGCGTCTATGGTGGGAAGTGCGCCGGGCGCGACGCGGGTATCGAGCTTCCACACGCGCCCGGTGCCAAAATCGTCCTCGGCGGCGAGGATGTGCTTGTCCGTCGCGTGCGCTTTGGCATAGGCCACCCCGCCTTCAAGGCCGGTTTCCTCGGAGCCCCACGCGACGACGCGGATCGTCCGGCGCGCAGGGCCATGGTCCGCGATCAGTTTGGCGGCGGCGAAGCTGACTGCGATCCCGGTCCCATCGTCGATCGCGCCCTGGCCCAGATCCCAGCTGTCCAGATGCCCTCCCAGCAGCACGATCTCGTCGGGACGCTGCGTGCCCGGGATTTCGCCGATCACGTTGCCGCTCTGCACCATGCCAGTGAAGCGCGGCGTCAATACCAAATGAAGTCGCACGGGCTTGCCCATCGCCAGCAACCGTTCGAGCAGCTCGCTATCGGGCACCGACATCGCGGCGGCGGGAATGGGGGTCGCGCTGACGCCGTCCTGCGCCCGGCCGCCCGGCGGGCGCGGGCCGCCTGCATTCCAGATGGTGGTGCCGGTGTGCGGAAGCCGGTGGCTGTCGGTGCCAAGGCTGCGGATCACGATTGCCGCCGCGCCCAGCCGCGACGCCATCGCGGGCGCGCGGCTGCGGATCGCGTTGAACGCGCCGTAGCTGCTGCCGTCCTGCGTGGCGGCCATGCGGTGCGTGATGAACACGATTTTGCCGCGCACCTGCTCGGCAGTGGCTTCGCGGAAGGCTGCCATCGAGGTGAAGGCCACGATTTCGGCATCGAGGCCCGCCGCCGGTGTCGCGCCGCTGTGGCCGAGTGCGGTGATCGCGAGCCTCTGCGGCACGGGGGCGACGACCTCGGCGGTTTCCGCGCCGCGCTCCCAGCCTTGAATCGTGAACGGCTCGACATGGACGTTCCGGAAGCCGAGCGCTTTCATCTTGGCGACCGCCCAGTCGCGCGCGCGCGCTTCGGCGGGGGAGCCTGCGAGGCGCTGGCCGACTTCGGTGGTCAGGCTCTCGACGATCTGGAATGCGCCCGACTCTGCGAGCGCACGATCGCGCAAGGTCTCCGCGATGCGCACATCGGCGGGCGCGGGGGCCGCGTTGGCAGCGTTGGACAGGAGCAGGGCGACGAGGGCGAGGATGTTGCGCATCCGGGTTGCGTGCCAGCGGGGCGCGCGCCACGCAAGAATTAAGTCCCCGGTGGATGCCATGCTGGCTCAACCGCTCGGTGCGGCAAGAGGTTGGCGCTCGCGCCGGGCACCGCTACAGCCACGCGGATGGAGACGATTCCCCCACCCGAGACCTTCTATGTGCCGCGCCCGAGTGTGAGCTGCGAAGGCATCGGCGGCGCGCTGGGCCACCCGCGGGTGTGGCTGGCGATCGGTGCATCGGGCTATGCGGATTGCGGCTATTGCGACCGGCGCTTCGTGCTCGAGGGCAGCCCCGCCGATACCCGCCCCAACCGTCCTGCGACAGTCGCATCCGCCGCGCACTAGCCCTATATCGGTACACATGAGCGATTTGTTTTACGCCGAAACCGGCCTCGATCCCGCCCGCACCCAGGCGCTTGTCAGCGAAACGCTGCGCGGTTGCGACGATGGCGAACTCTATCTCCAGCACAGCGTATCGGAAAGTTTCGCCTTCGACGACGGGCGGCTGAAGAACGCGAGCTTCGATACGACGCAGGGCTTCGGCCTGCGCGGCGTGGCGGGCGAGACCACCGGCTTCGCGCACGCGAACGAGATCAGCGAACCCGCGATCCGCCGCGCGGCCGAGACGGTGAAGCTGGTTGCGACAGGCCGTGGCGGCGAGCAGGCGGCACCGCCGCCGCGCACGAACCAGAAGCTCTACACCGATGCCGATCCGCTTTCGGCGGTGCCCTTTGCGCGCAAGGTGGCGTTGCTGGCCGAGATCGATGCGGCGGCGCGCGCGCGCGATCCGCGCGTGGCGCAGGTGACCGCCTCGCTGACGGGAAGCTGGTCCAATATCGAGATCGTGCGCGCGGGCGGCTTCGTTGCGCGCGATACGCGGCCGCTGGTACGGCTGAACGTGCAGATCGTGGCGAAAAACGGCGAGCGGCGCGAGACCGGCGTGCATGGGCTGGGTGGGCGATATCTGTACGACGATCTGTTCGATCCCGCCGTGTGGAACCGCGCGATCGATATCGCACTCGCGCAGGCGCTGGTGAACCTCGAATCGGTCCCCGCACCGGCGGGCGAGATGACCGTGGTGCTCGGCCCGGGCTGGCCGGGCATCCTGCTGCACGAGGCGATCGGGCATGGGCTGGAGGGCGATTTCAACCGCAAGGGCACCTCCGCGTTCGCAGGAAGGCTTGGCGAACGGGTCGCCGCGCCGGGCGTGACGGTGGTGGACGATGGCAGCATCGCGGACCGGCGCGGATCGCTGACGATCGACGACGAGGGCACGCCCACGCAGCGCACCGTGCTGATCGAGGACGGGATCCTGAAGGGATACATGCAGGACCGCATGAACGCGCGGCTGATGGGCATGGCGGCGACGGGCAACGGACGGCGCGAAAGCTTCGCGCACGCGCCGATGCCTCGCATGACCAACACCTTTGCGCTGGGCGGCAACGAGGATCCGGGCGAGATCCTGCGCGGCGTGAAGCACGGGGTGTATGCCAAGAGCTTCGGCGGCGGGCAGGTGGATATCACCTCGGGCAAGTTCGTCTTCAGTTGCACCGAGGCTTACATGATCGAAAACGGCCGCCTCGCCGCCCCCATCAAGGGCGCGACGCTGATCGGCAATGGGCCCGACGTGCTGACCCGCGTGCGCGCGATCGGCAATGATCTGGCGCTGGACGAGGGCATCGGCGTGTGCGGCAAGGGCGGCCAGGGCGTGCCCGCCGGGGTGGGCCAGCCCACCATGTTGATCGAGGGGCTGACGGTGGGGGGAACGGCGGCCTAGCCGCCCGCGTCAAGGCTTTGCCGGATCGTCTCGATGCCTCGAAACATCGTGCGTGTCTCGGCGGGTGAACGCTGGAAGCCGAAGCGCGCGTAGAGGTTTGCCGCCGCCTCGTCGATCGCGTGGACCATCAGCGCGGCAAGCCCACGGTGCGCGAGACTCGAGAGTATTCTTACTCCACTTGTCTGGCTACTCTGCGATGCCATGCTAATGACAGCGGGCGTATGAACTCGTCCGCTCGGA
>Ga0123337_10007439_pt1 | contig 10202 bp, 11 predicted proteins | sample frozenSSSSmetaG_FD_89792 | JGI IMG/M metagenome (GOLD analysis project Ga0123337, IMG submission 89792) | Glacier valley bacterial and archeal communities from Borup Fiord, Nunavut, Canada, to study Microbial Dark Matter (Phase II) -... | ecosystem: Environmental > Aquatic > Freshwater > Ice >...
GTCGATATGCCGGACGCGCTGTCCGATATGGCCGTGCTATGGCAGGCGCCGTCCTTGCTCGGCAGCGCGCCACGCGCGGTTGCCGACTTCGAGGAGATCGAACGTTGCGCGCGCGAGGAAGGTTTTGCGCGCGGTCACGCCGACGGTTTTGCGCAAGGTGAGCCCGAAGTGCGCCGTCTGGTCGCGCGCCTGCAAGGGTTGCTGGATGCGTTCACGCGGCCACTGGCCGAACTCGATCGGGAAATGGAAGAAGCGCTCGCGCGGCTCGCGGTCGCTATCGCCGGCGGACTGACCCGGGCTACCTATATCGCCGATCCGACCCTGCTCGCCGCGCTGGTGCACGAGGCGCTGGCGTGCATCGGCGAAGGGGAACGCCAGGTCGATGTACGCGTGCATCCCGATGATCTGACCACGCTGCGACCGCTGCTGAGCGATCCCACGCGCCTGACCGGCGATGTGACACTGGCACGCGGCGACGTGCGCGTGCACGCCGAAAATATTCGTATCGACGCGCGCCTGAACACGCGTCTGCAAAGCGTGCTGGAAACCCTGCAGGCGAATCCGGCATGACCGAAAAAACCGCCGTGCGCGCCGACTGGATGCAGGAACGCGATGTCCGCCTGGCACCGCGCCTGGCCAAACTCGCCGCAAGGCCGCTAGTGCGCAGCGACTTCGTCCACGAAGGTGTGCTCAAACGCGTTGTCGGGCTGACCGTCGAAGCGGTCGGCTGCGCTGTGCCGCTGGGTGCGCAATGTCGCCTCGAAACCAGTCATGGCGCGTGGGTCGAGGCCGAAGTCGTCGGCTTTTCCGGCGATCGAACCTTCCTCATGCCGAGCAGTGAACTGCAAGGCGTGTTGCCGAATGCGCGCGTGGTGCCTGCACCCGGTGATGGATTGGTAAGAGTCGGTTACGGTCTGCTCGGACGCGTGATCGATGGCGAAGGCGTACCGCTGGATGGTCGCGGCGAACCGCGCACCGATTTCGCCGTAAGCCTGATGGGCAAGAGCATCAATCCGCTGCAGCGTGAGCCGATCATCGTGCCGCTGGATGTCGGCGTGCGCGCGATCAATGCGCTGCTGCCGATCGGACGCGGCCAGCGGGTCGGCTTGTTCGCCGGCTCCGGCGTCGGTAAATCCACTCTGTTGGGCATGATGACGCGTTTCACTACCGCCGATGTGATCGTGGTTGGCCTGATCGGCGAGCGTGGTCGTGAAGTGCGCGATTTCGTCGAGCGCACGCTCGGCCAGATGGGCTTGGCGCGCGCGGTCGTGGTCGCGACGCCGGCAGATCGTCCGCCGCTGGCGCGCCTGCATGGCGCATGGCGCGCGACCGCCATCGCCGAATGGTTTCGCGACCAGGGCAAACATGTGTTGTTGCTGATGGATTCCCTCACCCGCTTCGCCCAGGCGCAGCGCGAGATCGGCCTGTCGGTTGGTGAACCGCCGATCACGCGCGGTTACACGCCATCGGTATTCGCGCGCTTGCCGCAACTGGTGGAGCGCGCCGGCAACGGTGCGGTCGGCCAGGGTTCGATCACGGCGTTTTACACCGTGCTGACCGAAGGCGACGATCCGAATGAACCGATCTCGGATGCGGCGCGCGCGATCCTTGACGGCCACATCGTGCTGTCGCGCGGTGTGGCCGAATCCGGCCGTTATCCGGCGATCGAAATCGAGGCGTCGGTCAGTCGTGTTGCGCCGGAAATTACCGATCCCGGCTGGCGCGAGGACATCCGCCGTGTGCGCCAGTGGATATCGGCGTATGCAAGTCATCGCGATCTGATCGCCATTGGCGCGTATCAGCGCGGTGCCGATCCGCGCGTTGACGAAGCCATGCAGCGCTGGCCTGCACTCACCACATTCCTGAATCAGGATGTCGCCGAGGCCGCTGATTCGGCCAGCAGTCGCGCCGCACTCGCGCGACTGGCGACGGCAACCTGATACCCCGATATTTTCCAACCCAACACCGCGCGGAGCGATCATGGATACCCAGCGTCTGAAACCCATCCAGCGCATTGCCGAGGATCGCGAAAACGATCTCGCGCGTGAACTCGCCACCCGGCGGCAAACGCTCGACAGTCAGGAACAGCGACTCGACGAACTGCGCCGCTACGCGGCCGAATATTCGATCCTGCCCAGTGGCGGCAGCATCAATGCCACGCTGCTCGCGAACCGGCGCGCCTTTGTCGAAAAACTCGACGGCGCGGTGACGCAGCAGGTGCAACATGTCGAAAAGGCACGCGCGACGTTCGAAGTGGAACGCGCGCGGTTGTTGCTCGCCAGTCGTGAAGTCGCGGTGCTCGAACGTCTTGCCGCAAGCTACCAGGCGCGCGAGCGCAAGGTCGATGAACGTCGTGAGCAGCGTGATCTGGACGAACATGCGTTGCGCACGCAGCAGCGGTCGCGGCCATGATCGCGGCGTCCGCCTCGAACATCATCGTGACCGTCGCAGCGGCAAGCAAAATGTCAAACGAAAATAGCCGCCTTGATGCTCCCGATGCGGGAGCGAATGACCATTTCGCTGCAATGCTCGCCCCCGCCGCAGACGTCGTGACCGCGCCAACCAAACCGCCCGTCAAGCCTGGCAAAACACCCGCCGCAGCGAAGACCGCAGTAACGGTCGATGCAGATGCTTCATTGCGCGCCCTGGCCGCCGCACTGGGTTCGCTGCAGCCGGTCGCACCCGCGCCGATAACCGCCGCAACGCCGTCGCCAGCGGCACTCACCGGCGCATCATTGGGCAAGCAAAATACAATCTCGACCAGCGGTTCTCCGGCGGTGATGCAAGCCTCACTTGCCTCCTCGGCGCCGATATCGGCCATGCCTCTGCCGCGCTTCAATTCGGTGACTGGCACATCGACCGATGCCTCGTTGACTCAAGCGAAGTCGATCGCCACCGCTGCGGCGACAACTGGTGTCGATCTGTCATCGATGGCGCCGATGACGATTGCAGCGAGTCAGACCGACGACCGCAATCCGCCGCTGCAGACCAGTCCGCTGTCGGAAGCGAGTTTGGCAATTCGATCAGATACGATCACCGCGGATGCCGCGAGCGCCGCAGCGATTGCCGCAACCCAAGGCGAAACCAACGTCGCGGCAATGCGCAACATGTCTTCCGCGTCGGCAATGTCGCGCCTCAAGCCAGACAATCAAGCAGGCACGCTCGAACCGAACGTTGCCGTGGCGAACGAACAAAAATCCGCGACGTCGCCGACCGCTCTGCCGTCGGTCCTTGCCGCGGCGAGTTCGTTCAAAATCTACTCCACCGCCGTGGCACCCGTCATCTCGCAGCAGGCACATCGTGCGCGCACGCCGGGGGCGGTTGAATCAACGACCGGCGCTGCGCAAATTCCGCCCGCCACGTCGGCAGCGAGCGCATCGGATGATACTGCATCGAACCCGGCGCCAGGCGTGGCCAGCACCAATTTCACGGTGTCATCCGACAGCGTGACCAGCGCCGCGACGATGGCCACATCTGCATCCACAACACCAGGGACGGTTACCGTCGAGCCAGCGGCCGTGAGCGAAAAAGTAATCCCGCCATCGCTGCTGTCGCCGGATACGCCGACGCTGGCGAGTGCCGATAGCGATACCCCAGCGCTGGTCGCGGCGGTCGCGAATCAGATCGGCGCATCACGTGGCAGCGCTGCCAAATTCGGCGCAGCGGAGAGTGCAATGCCGGACCCCAGCGCCGATCTCTCGCCCGCGATCGGTATATTACCGGCGCCGCTTGCGCCGCTGCCCACGCTGCCGTCCAGCGCTGCTGCCGCGTTGCCCACGCTCGACGCGCCGCGTTTCGCCGACGAACTCGCGGGTCGGCTGAACCTGATGGCCGAGCACCATATCGGGCACGTCGAAATCAGCCTCGCACCACCGGCGTTGGGCATGCTCGACGTGCACCTGCATCTGGACGGCGACAAGCTGCACGCGGCGTTCGGCTCGCCGAATGCGGAGGTGCGCAACGTGATCGAAACGCAGCTGCCGCGTCTGCGCGAATTGCTTGCCGACAGTGGCGTGATGCTGACCGGCGCGCAGGTGGGCGACGGCCAGCGCGGTACCACGCCGCAGCAGCCGACCATTACCCCGCCGTTGCGGTCTGCTCGCGACGAATCCGCGCCGTTGGTTCAGGTTGCCGCACCATCGCGGCTGCGTTCGCATGAGGGCCTGCTCGACGAATTTGCCTGAGTGCAAATCCGCTCACGGAGCAAACCGTGGTCGGTTTCGCGCCGGAAATACGTCAAGTCGGGATCGTCAAGATTCCGTCACCACGCCTATGCCATCGCGGCCACATTGATCCGCGCAATTCCGCGCCGGCGGCACAGCGGTTGCAGCACCCTCAGTGTCACCACGAGGGTTGCACATGGCAGAGAAAGCAAAATCGGCGGATCAGGAAAAACCTGCGCCCAAACGCGGCGTCCCGTTGCTGCTGGTCCTCGTGATACTGCTGCTTGGCATCGCTGGAGCCGGTGGTGGCGCGTGGTATTTTGCGACCCGCTCCCCGGCGCACGCTGCGGCAACACACGGCGCAGAAGCACCGGCCGCTGATGAACACGGCGCAGCCAGCAAGGACGGCGCGCCGGGCGCGGCGCAATACCTCGCCCTCGACCCGGCCTTCGTCGTCAACGTCGCCGACGAAGACGCCCAGCACTATCTGCAAACCGACGTCCAGGTGATGGCGCGCAGCGCCGAAGTGCTGGAAGCCGTCAAGATACACATGCCGCGCATCCGCAACAATTTGTTGCTGCTGTTTTCGCAACAGAAAACTGCCGATGTGCGCGATCGCGCCGGTCGCGAACGTCTGCAGGCCGCTGCGCTGAAAGAAGTGCAGGACGTGCTCACGACCGAGACCGGCAAGCCCGGCGTCGAGGCCTTGTACTTCACGAGCTTCGTCACCCAGTGAGCAACGATATTCTCTCGCAGGACGAGATCGACGCGCTGTTGCATGGTGTCGATTCCGGCTCGGTCAATACCGAGACCGCGCTGCCGCCGGGCACCGTCAGCAACTTTGACTTCACCTCGCAGGATCGCATCGTGCGCGGTCGCATGCCGACGCTGGAGATGATCAACGATCGTTTCGCGCGCCTGGTTCGCATCGGCATTTTCAACCTGCTGCGTCGCGCGCCCGAAATCGCGGTCAAGGGCATCGAGATGGTGAAGTTTGGCGACTATGTGCATTCGCTGTATGTGCCGACCAATCTCAACATGATCCGTATCAAGCCATTGCGCGGCACCGCCTTGGTCGTGTTCGAACCGAAGCTCGTATTTGCGCTGGTCGATACATTTTTCGGTGGCGGCGGACGCTTCCACGCCAAGATCGAAGGGCGCGAGTTCACCGCGACCGAAATGCGCGTGATCCAGTTGCTGTTGCAGCAGGTATTCGCCGACCTGGTCGAAGCCTGGGCACCGGTTATGCATCTGGAATTTGAATACCAGAGCTCGGAAGTCAATCCGCACTTCGCCACCATCGTCACACCGCGCGAGTACGTGGTCGTGTCGCGTTTCAGCGTCGAGTTCGAAGGCAGCGTCGGCGACATCCATGTGACCCTGCCCTACAGCATGCTCGAACCGATGCGCGAACTGCTCGACGCCGGCATCCAGAGTGATCGGGTCGAACGTGACGAACGCTGGGTCGGGGCGCTGCGCGAACAAATCGAAGATGCCGAAGTGGAAGTGTCCAGCGAGCTGGCCAGGGCGCGGTTGACCTTGCGTGAGCTGATGAACCTCAAGCCGGGCGACGTGATCCCGATCACGATGCCGCGCGAGGTCGAGGTCTGTGTGGAAAACGTGCCGATATTTCGCGGCGAATTCGGCAGCGCCAACGGCAGGCGCGCGATCAAGATCAACAACGTCATCCGGCCTCGGCCGTCCTCAACCACTGCGACCCATTGACATGACCATGAACGCCATCGATCCCGTGATGTTAGCCAGCCCCGCACAATTCGATACCCTGCAGGCGGATGCCAGCCGCGGTGCGGATCTCAGTCTGGACGTGATCCTCGATGTACCGATCACGCTGGCGCTCGAAGTCGGCCGCGCCCGCGTGCCGATCCGCAATCTGCTGCAACTCAATCCGGGCTCGGTGATCGAGCTCGAACGCAATACCGGCGACCCGCTTGATCTGTATGTCAACGGCACCCTGATCGCCCACGGCGAAGTGGTCGTGGTGAATGACAGATTCGGAGTACGGCTGACCGATGTGATCAGTCCTGCCGAACGCATCCGGCGGCTCAAATGAATACGATCGCCCCGGTAACGCCGTCGATCAGTGGCACCTTGCTGAGCCTGCTGCTGGTGTTGGGTTTGATCATTGCGCTTGGCTGGGTGTTGCGCCGCATGCCGCAGCGGCGCGGCGCCCGCGGTGCGGATGCGCTGCGCGTTCGCGCCAGCCTGGCGCTGGGTACAAAACAGCGGCTGGTGCTGATCGAAGCCGCTGGTGAAAATCTGCTGCTCGGTGTCAGCGCCAGTGGCATCACCTGCCTGCACCGCTACGACGGCGAACTGCCCGAGCTTGTGGCCGAACCAAACGTGTTCGCCGGCCTGCTGCAGCGCGCGGCTGGCGCGACCGGAGGCCATGATGCGCGCTAGATTCCCGCTCGCCGCCGTCGCCCTGTTTCTGGTCGCAACGGTGGCCGTCGCCGCGCCGACTGTGCCGGATGTGACGATCGCCAAGCTCGGCGGACAAAACCTCACCCTGCCGTTGCAAACCCTGGCGCTGATGAGCGCGCTCACGTTCTTGCCGGCCATCCTGCTGGCGATGACCGCGTTCACGCGCATCATCATCGTGCTCAGCCTGTTGCGCCAGGCGCTGGGCACCGGTCAAACCCCGTCGAACCAGATCATGGTCGGTCTCGCTCTGTTCCTCACGGCGTTGATCATGACCCCGGTGGCGGATCTGGCATGGAGCCAGGGTTTGTCGCCGTATCTCGACGGCAAAATCGACTTCGAAACGGCGTGGACGGCCACCCTCGCACCGCTGCGCGCCTTCATGTTTGCCCAGGTGCACGACACCGATCTGGCGAGTTTCGCCGGTCTCGCCGGCAGCCACGGTTATGCCGATCCGGCCGCGGTTCCGCTGCCGGTGCTGGCGGCAAGTTTTCTCACCAGCGAGCTGAAAACCGCGTTCGAGATCGGCTTCCTTTTGTACATCCCGTTTCTGATCATCGACCTGGTGGTTTCCAGCGTGCTGATGTCGATGGGCATGATGATGCTGTCACCGATGCTGGTCTCGGCACCGTTCAAGATTTTGCTGTTTGTCTTGATCGACGGCTGGACCCTCGTGATCGGTTCGCTGGCGGCAAGTTTTCATCCGATTTAGCCGCGCCGATTCCTGCGCGCAGACGCGCCATGGATCGGCAAGAACTCATTCTCAACCGAAGCCGACATAGCAATGACACCCGAAACTGCGCTCGAAATTCTGCAAACTGCAATGCAGCTCGCGTTGACCGTAGCCGCACCGTTGCTGGTCGCCGCGCTCACCATCGGCGTGGTGATCGGACTGCTGCAGGCTGCCACCCAGGTCAACGAACCGAGTGTCGCGTTTGTCGGCAAACTCGGCGCGCTCGCGGTCGTGATCTTCATCCTCGGGCCGTGGATGCTGGCGCGGCTGGTCGAGTACAGCGCCAATCTGATCCATCGCATTCCCGCGATTGTCGGCTGATGGGTGTGTCCGCGGCGATCGTGATCGATGCCAGCGGCCTGTTCACGCTCGGCGAGCAGATCTGGTGGGTGTCCTTGCGCATCGGCGCGATGCTGATGCTGGCCCCGGTGATCGGCACCCACATGTTGCCGCCACGCGTCCGCTTGATCGTCGCATTGGCGCTTTCCACCGCGCTCGCGCCGTTGCTGCCGAGTGCGGCGCCGGCGAGTGGATTTGGTGCGCTGACGGTACTGGCGGTGGCGCGCGAACTGGCAATCGGCGCGGCGATCGGTTTTGTGTTTCGGCTGGCGTTCGAGGCCACCGCGCTGGCCGGCGAGTTGATCGCGCAAGGCATGGGCTTGTCATTTGCACAAATGCTCGATCCGATTCGCGGCACGCAATCGCCGGTCATGGCGCAATGGTTCGGCATGTTGTGCGGACTGTGTTTTTTCGCCATCGATGGACATCTGGCGATGCTGCGTGTGGTGTTCGAAAGTTATGCGCTGGCACCGCCGGCGGCGGCAGCGAATCTGGCGCCGATGCTCAGCGCAGTGCCGGCATTCGCCAGTGCAATGTTTGTTGCCGGCGTGAGTTTTGCGCTGCCGATCATGATCGCGATGCTGGTCGTGAACATCGGCTTTGGCGTGCTTGCGCGCACCGCGCCGGCGTTGAATCCGATCGCGATCGGTCTGCCGGCCGCATTGCTGATCGGATTTTTTCTGATCGTGATATTGACGCCGCATCTGCTCGCTCCGCTGCAGCAATGGCTCGCCGCTGCGGCCAGTACCGCCGGCGCGCTGGTGCACTGACATGGCCGAGAGCGACGGCGCCGAACGCACCGAACAACCCACCGCCAAACGTCTGCGTGAAGCGCGCGAAAAAGGCCAGGTGCCGCGTTCGCGCGAACTCGGCGGCGCCGCGATTCTCGGCGCCTGCGTGTTGTGGCTGAACTTTTCCGGCGGCGCATTGTTCAACGCGATCGCCCACTGGCTGCGCAACATGCTGAGCTTCTCCAGCGCCGATCTGGTGCCGGCCAACCTTGCCAGCCACGCCGGTGCCGAGCTGCTCGGTCTCGGGCGACTGGCCGCGCCATTGATCGCCGTCGGCGTGCTGGCCGGTGCATTGGCGCCGCTGCTGGTCAGCGGTTTCGCTTTCAGCAGCAAGGCGCTCGCTCCGGACTTCAGCAAGCTCAGTCCGATGGCCGGTTTCAAGCGACTGTACAGCGCGCCGGCGCTGATCGAGATCGTCAAGGCGATTGTTCGCGTGCTGCTGGTCGGCGGCGTCGGCTGGCTGGCCTTGCATTCCAAACTGCCGGCGCTGATCAGCCTTGCCGAGGAACCACCGCGTGCCGCGATCATGCACGGCGGTGCCCTCGTCGCCGAGGTTCTGTTCTCACTGACCCTCGCGTTGATCGCGATTGCCGCGATCGACGTGCCCTATCAACTTTGGCAACACCATCATCAGTTGCGCATGACCCGCGAGGAAGTGCGCGCGGAGATGAAAGAAAGCGAAGGTAGTCCGGAAGTACGCGCGCGGATTCGCCGCACCCAGCATGCGCTGGCCAACCGGCGCATGCTCGAAGCGGTGCCGAAGGCCGATGCGATCATCGTCAATCCGACCCACTATGCCGTCGCCATCGCCTACGACGCCGAGCGCATGGGCGCGCCGCGCGTGATCGCCAAGGGCGTCGATCTGATCGCCGCGGCGATTCGCGACGTCGCCGAAAAACATCGCATCCCGATCGTGTCGGCACCACCACTGGCACGCGCCTTGTATCGCCAGGTAGCACTTGATCGCGAAGTGCCGGCAAAGCTGTACGCCGCGGTCGCGCAGGTACTGAGTTTTGTCTATCAATTGCGCACCTACCGCCAGCACGGCGGTCGCGCGCCGCACATGCCGCGGGTCGATATGCCCGCCAACGAACCGCCCGACGGACGCGAATAAGTCATGGCCGAAACTGCCGTTTCAATCTACACCAACCGCATCCTGATGGTGTTGCGCCAGGGCCTGGGGGCGCCGCTGATCGTGATGGCCATGCTGGCGATGGTGGTCGTGCCGCTGGCACCCGCCGTGCTCGATGCGTTATTCAGTTTCAACATCGCATTGTCGCTGGTAATCCTGCTGGCAGTCGTATACGTGCAGCGACCGACCGAGTTTTCGGTGTTCCCGACGGTATTGCTGATCGTCACGTTGTTGCGCCTGGCGTTGAACGTCGCATCTACCCGTGTGGTGCTGCTGCACGGACACGAAGGACCGGCGGCTGCCGGTCGGGTGATCGAGGCATTCGGCGAATTTGTCATCGGCGGCAACTACGCCGTTGGACTGGTGGTGTTTGCGATTCTCACGATCGTCAATTTTGTTGTCGTGACCAAAGGTGCCGGGCGTATCGCGGAAGTGTCGGCGCGCTTTATTCTGGATGCGATGCCCGGCAAACAGATGGCGATCGATGCCGATCTCAACGCCGGTCTGCTGACTCGCGACGAAGCCAAGCTGCGCCGCCAGGAAGTACGCGAAGAAGCCGACTTCTACGGCTCGATGGATGGCGCCAGCAAATTCGTGCGTGGCGA
>Ga0123337_10007440_pt1 | contig 10201 bp, 7 predicted proteins | sample frozenSSSSmetaG_FD_89792 | JGI IMG/M metagenome (GOLD analysis project Ga0123337, IMG submission 89792) | Glacier valley bacterial and archeal communities from Borup Fiord, Nunavut, Canada, to study Microbial Dark Matter (Phase II) -... | ecosystem: Environmental > Aquatic > Freshwater > Ice >...
CTGAACGCGGTTTGGCCGCTCGAGAGTGTGTTGTGGAAGCCAACACCGCGCTTCGAATTCCCCTGGTGGCTGATGGGCGGCGTGGTCGCAGCGCTGTGCAGCCTGCTTATCGTCGGCTGGGGCGTGCTGGCAGCGGTGCGTGCTGGCTCGAGCCTGCGGATAGCGGCAAAGTCCAACCCGGTGGTCGAAACCGCCCTGCCCCAGCAGGTTTCGTTCTCGCTGACCACCTACCCTGGGGGCGCGAAAGTGTACATAGATGGCAATTCGCTGGGTCTAACGCCCATAAAGGAATTTCCACTGACCCAGCGCTCGAGCGGAGTGCTCAAGGTGGTTTCTGAGGGCTTTAAGACCCACACCGTCACGCTCGAACTCAACCGCCCCCGCAGCCTGGAATTTTCGCTCGAGGCCTTGCCGAAAAAGACTGTCGCGCTCGAGTCAGGGCAGAAAAAACCGTGATGAGTTATCAGTTGTAAGTTATCAGTTTTCAGTTGTGGGTCGTGTTTTCTGATTTGCAAAGGTTAATTGAAGGTGTTGAGATACAACAACAGCCTGCTAGTGAGTTCCTTAGACCTCTAGGCTACTTCAAAACTCCTTCTATGCTACTAAAACAAGCGTCACACAACTCATGAGTCATGAGTCATGAGTCATAACTCACAACTTCAGAGTCGAATCCCGTAGCTCTCCCAGCTTCCATAATCCTCGAGCAACTCAAACCCCAACTTCTGATAAAAAGCGATGCCGCCCGCGTTTTTCTTGCTCACGCCCAGGTGAACACCGGACACCTCGAGCTGACGCAGTTTGGCCCATAGGGTGTGCATCAGCCGTTTGCCGTTCCCCTGCCCTTGCACTCGCTCGAGCAGGTCTATGTGCAGGTGCGCCGGATAGTGGTCGGCCTCGGCTTTGGCGTGGTAGCCCGTGTGTAGCAGGCGAATCATGCCCGCGTCCGGCGAACGGTCCGACTCGAGCGGCATTTTGTAGCGCTCACGCAGTGGGGGCAGCCACTCGCGGTCCATGCGCTCCTCGAAGTTCCGAGAATCTCGAGCGCCGATGATATAGCCACAGGTCCCCGCGTCGTCCTCGAGCAGAAAAGCCAGTTCTGGCTCGAGCACCCCGTAAGGCGCAGCGTAAAAGTGGCCCAGCAACTCGGGGTCTTGATACAGCCTTGAGGCGTCCTTGCCGCTGTCTCCGGTGAGCAAACAGATGGTGTAAAGCGATGCTAGGTCAGCCGGGTCGCTCGAGCGGAGAGGACGAATTTGAAAAGTCATGGTTCAGAGTAGCGTTTGAATAGGGGTGTGGTGAGGACAATAGAAAAAGCGCTCTCTCGAGCGCTTGATTGATTTAAGAATATCACCGTATACATTATGCGTCAAGTTTATGCACCGGGTTTGGGGGTGGGTCCACCGATTCCCAATTGAAAAAAGTCACCTGCTCGAGCGGCTCGAAGTTAAAATACACCGTTTCATCCTCGAACAGCCAATCGCCCTCTTCTTCTATCAGTTCGAGGAAAGCCGCCACCACCAGCGGGTCAAACTGACTGCCCGCACCCTGGCGCAGGTGGCTCAGCACCTTGTCCTGCGCCCAGCCCTTGCGGTACGGACGGTCACTCGAGAGGGCGTCGAAGACATCGACCACCGCAAAAATTCGGGCCGAGCGCGGAATCTGCTCTCCGGCCAGAGAACGCGGGTAGCCGTTGCCGTCCCAGCGCTCGTGGTGAGAATACGGAATGTCGAGCGCGGGCCGCAGAAAGCCCACCGGAAACAGCAACTCGAAGGCGTAGGTGGGGTGCTTTCGCATCACGGCCCATTCCTCGCTCGAGAGTGCGCCCTTTTTGAGCAAAATATGGTCGGGAATGCCCATTTTTCCGATGTCGTGCAGCAGTGCGCCACGCCGCAGGTGCTCGAGGTCGTCCAGGGACAGCTTGAGTTTGTGACCCAATTTAAGGCTCAGGGTGGTCACGCGCCGCGAGTGGCCCTCGGTCTCGAAATCGCGTAGCTCGAGCGCCTTGGCCCAGCCCTCAATAGTAGCGTCGTAGGCCGATACCAGCTCGAGGTTGGTGGTTTGCAGGTCGTGCAGCAAACTCGATTTTTCCACCGCCAGCGCGGCCTGCCCCGCCAGGGCCTCCAAAAACTCGAGCCACGCCGAATCGGTCTCGAGGCGAGCGCGGTGAAACACCTCAAGCACCCCGTAGAGTTCGCCTTTAATGAGTAGCGGCGCGGCGTGGTAGTCGTGAAAGCCCTCGGCCTGCCAGAAAGTTCCGCGCTCGAGCGCACTTTCGCCCTCGGCGTCCAGGCCCCTCGCCCTGCGCTCGAGCGCCACCCGTCCGGCCAAGCCCTTGCCCAGTGGTACCGCCACCCGCCCAATCAGGTCGGTGCGAAAGCCCCGGTAACTGTGGACCTGAAGTTCGTCGAGCGCAAAATCGAGCAGCAAAATAGCGGCGGCGTCTACCCCTAGTTGGTCCAACGTTTGCTCTAGCAGTAGGGTGAGGGTTGCCCCTAAATCCAGGCTCGAGGCGATGCTCTGGTCAATGGCGTGCAGCGTGGTCAGGCGCTGTACCTGTCGCTCGAGGCGGGCGTTGAGCGCGGTGATGTGGGCCTCAAAACTTTTGCGCTCCCCGGCGTCGCGGGCGTTGATGACCAAACCGTTCACGTCGGGGTCGTCCAAGAGATTGGTGCCCACCGCGTCGAGCCAGCACCACGACCCGTCGAAGCGGCGAAATCGAAAGGTCGCCGGACTGGACTCGCCGACGAGTAAGCTCGAGAACAGGCTCCAGGCCGCCTGCACATCCTCGGGGTGGATGTACTCGAAGACCCGCTTATCGAGTCCCTTCTCGCTCGAGTAACCCAGCATTCGCTCCACGCTGCCACTGAGGTAGCGCACAAAACCGTCCACGTCCACCACCGACACCAAATCCGAGCTGTGTTGGGTCAGGCTGCGAAAACGCGCCTCGCTGCGCTCTAAGCTGAGGCGCGCCTGCCGTTCCTCGGTGATATCGCGCGCGATGCAGTACAGGCGGCTTTCCTCGAGTCCAAAACTCACGCTCCACTCGAGCCACACCTCTCCTCCAGCCGCGTGGCGCAACCTCAGCGGCACCACAGTGGGCGTGCTCGAGGGCTTGAGCAACACCTCGAGCGCGGCGGCAAATTCGGCCTGGTCCTCGGCAAAGCCCAGCTCGAGCAAGTTTTTGCCGATGAGTTCGGCGGGGGCGTAGCCCAGGGTTCGCTCGGTGGCGCGGTTGAGGTTGAGCAGGCGTCCACGCTCGTCGAGCACCCCGAGCAGGGCTGGAGATAGGTCGAGCATCCGGCGCATGGCCGCCACCGGTTGCGGTTCGCGCAGGGTTTCCGGCTCGCGCACCCGCAGGCGCTCGAGCTGGCGACCCCACAACCGACACAACCCCTCGAGTGGCTCGAGCAGCCAACGGGGTTCGGCATCGAAGCCCAGCCACAGCACGCCTACCAGGGTATTTTCGGACCACAGGCCCTGACCCAGCACCTGAGAGCAGCCATAAAGCGCGTGGTGGTAGGGCACGCTCGAGAGTTGCTCTCCGGTTCTGAGCCGCTCGAGCTGGAGCGGGGTGGGATGAACCGCCGCTCCGAAAGGACCAAAACTGCCTCGAAAGCTCCACTCCGCGCCTTGCTCAGAACCTTGCAAGGCGTAAACCTGTCCTCCCACCGCGCCCCAACTCTCGGTCAGGGTCCGCAGTGGTCCCGCGAAGGCCTCGCTCAGCACCCTGGCCTCGAGTAGGGCGCGCATCAGCGCTTCACCCGCCGCCTCGAGCGTTCTAGAATCGCTCACCCGCCGCTCCTTGGGTTGCTCTTCGGGTTGCTTTTTTGGGACTCACTCCCGAAGCGACCCACACAGGGCCTCGAGCGGTAAAAAGCCGGAGAACAGGTCACAAATACGAACATTCGCCCCACATTATAAGCACGTCTTCAGCGAAGGTGTGCGTCTCTTTAAAATTTGGCTAGAACACATGAGAGAGCGTGTAATACCACTTGCTCGAGGGTTGGGAACAAGGCCCTCGAGCGCCCAGGTTCTCAGCGATACTTGCGAACCACCTTCAGATTGAACGACTGGCTCGAGTGTGGCCGAATTTCGGCACTCAGCGCGTAATCCAGCGTCTTTTGATTGAGCTGGCCCGACCCAACCACTTCTATAATATTGCCGGATTCGTTCAGGTCGCGGCTCAGGTTATCGGTGTACTCGAGGCGTACCACTTTGTCTGCGGTATTGGTGGCCTTGAGCGTAATGAGGGTGGTGTAGAAGGTGACGTTGTACTTGTAGCCGTTCGGGTCGGTCTCCTGGTCGGTGCGGTTGGGCGCTTTATCCACACTTTTCTCGAACAATACACTGGGGTCGTAGCCCAGCTCGAGGTCCACACCTTCCTGCGGAGCCGCGTCGCGCATCTGAACCTGACCCAGCAGTTGGCCCTTTTCGCGCACCACGATGGGTCCGGTAGGCAAAAAAGTGTCGCTCGAGAGGCGGTAAACCCGTTTGTTTTGCCAGTCGGCCACGTTCTGACCCCGGCTCGAGTCGTAACGGCTGATTAAAACGGGTTTGACCAGTGGGGTCACGGTGACTTGGGGTTCCACGAAGGGCACACTGCGTCTGGACCCAGGCTCGAGGCTGAGTTTTTGTTTGAGTAGATAACTAAAGTTTCCGGCGTTCTCACCCTGGCTCTGTACCGCAGACGTTGCGCCCACCGCCCGACCCGAGTCCTCGAGCGCGTTCAATCGGTAATCCATCGGCGCTTGAGGGTTGCCCCCAAAGCCCACGATGTTCACCTTGCCCGCCACGAGCTGCACTTTATCGGCCTCCACTCGCTCAAAACCGATATTCGAGAGGTCCGCCCACGCCTCGAGCGCCGCTTTCCCATTTTCAGCGACCTCGAGCGAATAGTGAGGACTCCAGCTTATACCTCTCGAGAGGTAGCTCAGGGTGGCTACTCCAGGTTTCTCCACCTCGAAATTCATCTGAGCAAACTGGGGCGTGTACGCAGGTTTGACCACTGGGACAATTTCAGGTGCGGCGGGCAGGGTCGAAAAGAGCAGGGCTTGCGGCTTCACATCGGTGCGGTAGAGCTGGCTCACTTCCTCCTGAACCAGCAAGCCCTCTGAAGCGCTGCGAATCAGGCGCAGGGCGACCAACTGGCCGTTCTCTCGCACAAAAACCTTCTGTCCCACATACGGCTCGAGCGGGTTTTTTACTTTGAGCGCAGGAAGTGCGGGCGAAACCGGGAACTCGAGCGTCTGGGCCAGCGTACTTACGCCCTCGAGCCGGAGAGAGTCCAGTGCTATCAGTGAACGCTTCTCGAGCGGTAGCCCATAGGTGAACAGGGGGCCGGAGACGTTAACGGGTTCTCTGAACTCAGCAAAGCTGGGGTAGAGGGTCAGCTCGAGGGCTTGAGCCGAGGTCATCATCAGGGTGAGTGACAAAGCTAATTTTTTCATGCAACCACTGTAAATCTTTCACAGCCCCAACTGCACCCGCTCGAGCCGGGTCAGCGTGGCCGCCACCAGGGCGTGCGAGTGCTCTATCAGCTCGGCAATCAGCGCGTGGGGCAGGGTTTCATCCACGCTCAGGGTGTTCCAGTGCTTTTTGCTGAGGTGGTAGCCCGCTGTAATCGACCCGTACTCGGCGCGCAAACTTTCGGCCCTTGCGGGGTCGCACTTCAGGCTGATTTGGGGTGGGTCGCTCTCGAGGGCCAGAAGCGCAAATATCTTACCTTTAAACGGCGCGTCGGGCGGCACCACACCCACTTTGAACACCATCGTCTCGAGTCCAAAGGGAAAGGTCTCGAGCACACCCGCGTGAATCAGACACAGTTCACGCAAATCCTGATGGCTCAGTTCGAGGTAGCTTGGGTCCACCTTGCTGGGTTCGCTCGAGGTCATGGCAAGAGTTTATGCCCTCGAGGGTCGAGCGGGGGGTTGGGGTCATTCGGGCTGGGGAGACCCCCCTGCTTTTGTGCGCTACGCTGTCTTGGCCCAACTACAGCACCTCACGGGCTGGGCCGCTCACAAAAATATCCCCCCTACAAAGCAGGGGGGAACTAAAAGACTCTTGCACTCGAGCTTTTAAAGTACCCACCTGTTTTACAGGGGGGTCTTGCGTTTACACGCAAGGGGGGGTCCTTCCAGCCCGCTCGAGAGAAACTCACATTCCTGCTTAAATTACTGACTCATAGCTCATCGCTGAACTTCAGCAAATCGAATCCGAGCTGTCCATCTCGGCCATCTGACGGTAGATTTTGGCCTTTTCACTAAGGCCCATTCTCGAGTAGCATTCAAACAGTCGCAGCGCAAAAAAGCTGAAGCAGGCAGCATCACCGCGTTTTTCGGTCAGCTCGAGGCAGCTCAGATACTGCGTGGTCGCCACATGCCACGCCCCACGCTTGACCGCTTCCTGAGCACGAAGGTGTGCCAGCCTTAAAGTGACGATGACAGGGGGAGTGGAAACCATTATGCTTCCATTATAAAAGGCCAACAAAGTTCAATTTGGAATTTGAGTGTGATTTTTTGAAAGTTTAAGGTTTTTTTAATCGTGCTGGCGCAAAGAAACTCTAATGACAATTGCGCTCGAGCCTTGATAGAATTGTTTAGATATAAATTGAGTGCTGCTTTGTCAGATTTCTATTTTCTGAGTCAGCCCCATGTCTGCTGAAGGTTCGCCGCACTCGAGCCTCAGCCCCAATTCAGCTTTGACGCATGGTGCGCTCATGCTCAGACCCGACACTGACCTTATGAGCACTAATTACTATCTCATCACTGAGAATAAAGAGCTGGATTTGGGCCAGGACGGCGTACTGGGGCAATCTCTGATTGACGCACTCGAGGAACTCGATACGCTGGCCGATGATTGGGACCTCACGCCGCTGAGCGATTTCGTCAGCTTTCAGCAAAACGAGCGCCAGGATTATCTCGAGGAAGCCGAGGACACCGATTTCAACGATTTGACCACTGACGAGGGCTTCCGCGAAACCCAACCCGAAGAGTATTACGAAGCCGACGAGGCTCTCGAGAACGTGCAGGCGATTTTGCAAAACTACGCCAAAACCGAGGATGCCGATGAGCGGGTGATGGACGATTTACGCAGCCTGAACGACGCGCTCAAACGCTGCCTCGAGAACAACAGCCGCTTTTATATCAGTGTTTCTGAGTAGACTCTTTGGTGTTGTTGCAGAAGGCAGAAGGCAGAAAGCAGAGGGCAGAGGGTAAAGGGCCAAACACCGCGCTCGAGCATTCAAGAAACAGAACTCGAGGCACGCCCGAGGGCACCGGGTTTGAGCAGCAGAAAAATTCCAGCGCCCAGCGCCAGCAGGTAAACGCACAGGCCCAGCGCGTACACGAATCCGCCCAGAATCTGGTCCGCGCCCAGAGCGTTCAATTGCCCCAAAATCCAGTTCCAGTCGTGGGTATCGCCGCCCACCAACTCGAGCTGCATGGTGCGGGCATCCTTGATGTAGGTAGACACGTTAAACAGGTTGTTGGACACCCAAAACAGGCACAGCGCCGCCGAAAAGCGTTGACCGCCTCGCCAGAAAACCAAACAGAAGGCCAGCGGCAGCAAAATCTGCATCAGCGAGCCGCCCAGAAAGTAAACGAACTGGCCCAGGATGCGAAACACCAGGTGTCCGCCCTCGTGAATAGCCAGGTTGGCAAAGTCAATCAGGGTGTAGCTCGAGGGTTGCAGCACGTACTGACCGAAGAAAAGCGCAGCCACCAGCAGCGCGGCCCAGCGTCCATAGAAGCGCGTGGTTCCAGATATAGGCTCGAGCGTGCCAGAATTCAGGGTCAGTGGCTCGAGCGGAAAGGGTGCAAACACCCTTTGCTCGAGCGGGAGGGCCGGGACCTGCGGCAGGTGCTGGCGCACATCGGCGCTGTAATCGGACATGCCCAGGCGGCGTGGCCCCGCACCTTTAGGCAGATGGGCGCGGCTCAACAACTCGAGCACTTCAGCGGCGCTTTGAGGGCGCGCTCGCACGCCCAGACGCAGCATTCGCTCGAGGGTATCGCGCAGAATTTGCGGGGTGTGCTCGAGCGGCCTGTTCCCGAGCAGCAGGAGCGGCGTGTTCATCATGCGCTCGGGCGCAGAGGTGGGCGGCACTCCGCTGAGCGCGTGATAGAAAGTGGCTCCCAGTGCGTAAAAGTCGGTGTACGGCCCAAAGCGGGCCTCGCTGCTCCACTGCTCCGGCGGCGCGTACTGCGCGGTGAGCACTCGAGTGTGGGCCACGGTGCGCCCCGACTGGAAGGCTCTGGCGCTGCCAAAATCTATCAGGACCGTGCGCTCACCCATACCCTGGTCAGAGGTGCAAAAAAGGTTGTCCGGTTTGAGGTCGCGGTGCAGCAGTCCGGCGCGGTGAACCTCGGCCAGCGCAGATAAAACCCCCTCGAGCTGAACCCGCACTTGGTCCGGCGTGAGCTTTCCCCGGCGCTCGAGCGTTTGGGCCAGGGTTTGGCCCTCGAGCAACTCCATCACCAGATAAGCGGTGTCGTTTTCCTCGAAGACATCGAACACCCGCACGATGCCGGGATGCTGGAAGCGGGCCAGCACGCGCCCCTCCTCGAGAAAAGTCTTCTTCTGGGCCTCGAATTCGCTAGCAAATCCACCGACCTTCAAACCCGTGCGGCTCGAGCCAGCCGGAAAACACTCCTTGAGCGCCACAGGGCGCTCGAGCTGGGTGTCCACTGCCGCATAGGTGATGCCAAAACCGCCCTGCCCCAAGGTGCGCTCGAGACGGTAGCGTCCACTTTGCAGCACCGTGTGCGGCGGAAGTTCCGCGCTCGAGCTAGGGCTATGGGCTGTGCTCTCGATTAGCGCTGCACCACACGCAGGACAGTGTTTCCAGGCAGGCTCGAGCGGAGAGGCGCAGTAAGAGCAGGTGAGCACACTTTTAGTTTAGCGCTGTAGGCTCGAGGGGAGAATGCCCTGATGGGTGGGGTTGGAGGCGGACAGGCCCGGAAGGCGAGCAGGCCCGGTAGGTGCGGCGAGGCCCGGAAGGTGCCGTTTTCGCCAAGCGGTCAAGCGTCCTCATGGGCGCTGTTTTGACCAAGAAGACGCCGTTCTGCTCAAGACGCGGATAGGCCCGGTAGGTGCCGCTCTATCCAAGAGGTGCCGCTTTGTCCAAGACGGTTGGAGCGTGAAAAAGAACGCCTCCGGCGGGTAGTTGGTTCTTGGTTGGTTTGATTTCGGGCGCTGTCTTGGTCTAGGCGGCACCTACCGGGCCAGACCGCTCAAGGACAGGCCAACCAAGAACCAACTACTAAAAACCCGCCGGAGGCGAAACCGCGTCGAGCTAAACTTAAACCCCTACAAACTCTTCAATCCGCGCTCTGGCCCCGCTCGAGGAGGTTCGGATTTCGCCCACAATCAAGCCGTCGCGCAAAAACACGATTCGGTCGGCCTCGAGCGCCGCAGCCGCGTCGTGCGTCACCATCACCACGGTCAGGCCCAGCTCGCTGACCCCGCGCCGGAAGATGTCGAGCACCTCGCGCCCGTTCTGGCTGTCCAGGTTGCCGGTGGGTTCGTCGGCCAGCACCACCAGCGGCTCGGAAATCAGCGCCCGTGCGATGGCCACCCGCTGCTTCTGACCCCCAGAAAGCTCGGTGGGCCGCGAACTCAGCCGCGCCACCAAGCCCAGCCTCGAGCCAAGTGCTTCCAGGCGGGCCTCGGCCTCCTTGCGCCGCCCCGCGAGTTCCGCGCCCAGCAAGATGTTCTCCCTTGCGCTCAGGGTGGGAATCAACTCGAAACTCTGAAAGATGAAGCCGATTTTGTCGCGCCGCAAGCGGGTCAGCGCGTCGTCGCTGAGGCTCGAGGTCAGCGTTTCACCCACCCACACTTCACCCGAGTCGGGCGCGTCGAGCAGGCCCAGCAGGTGCAGCAGGGTGCTCTTGCCGCTGCCCGACGGCCCCATCACCGCCACGAAGCTGCCCTGCTCCACCTCGAGCGAAACCCCACCTAGCGCGGTCAGGGTCTCGGTTCCCTGCACGTAGACCTTCTTGAGATTCTGGGCGCGCAGAACGTTCGCGGTTTGGACGGTGTTAACGGGAGAAGCCACAGTTTGCACCATAGCGCATGGTGGGGGGACAGGTGGCTCGAGAACGGGTGGAGCGTAGGAATGCGATGCGGTCTCGAGCGGGTTGGAAGGACCCCCCCTTGCGTAGTCACGCAAAACCCCCTGTAAAACATGGGGGTACTTTAAAAG
>Ga0123337_10007442_pt1 | contig 10199 bp, 9 predicted proteins | sample frozenSSSSmetaG_FD_89792 | JGI IMG/M metagenome (GOLD analysis project Ga0123337, IMG submission 89792) | Glacier valley bacterial and archeal communities from Borup Fiord, Nunavut, Canada, to study Microbial Dark Matter (Phase II) -... | ecosystem: Environmental > Aquatic > Freshwater > Ice >...
CCTGGGTGGCACCACGGAAGACCCCTTTCGTCCCAATTTTGGGAAGGGGTCTTTTTTGTTGGCCTGAACCGAGGAGACTGTCACCTATGCTTGTCGCAACCCAACCCGCCATCAGTTACACCCCGTCCCACGCGGACGCCATGCGCCTCTTTGAACAGGGCGATCTGCTCCCCATCTACCGCACTTATGCGGCAGACCTCGAAACGCCCGTCTCCGTCTACCTCAAACTCGCGCGCGAAGGCGAACCTGCGTTCTTCCTCGAATCCGTCGAAGGCGGGGAATACATCGGGCGCTATTCGTTCATCGGCGTCAACCCGACCGCAATCCTGAGCGTCAAGGATCGCGCCGTCACCGAACAGCGCGACGGACGCACCAATACCTATCACCTTGAGGCGCGTGAGGATGCCCTGAGCGCCGTCCGCGATGCGGTGAAGCAGGTCACGCCCGTTGCGCTGCCGGAGCTACCGCGCTTTATCGGCGGCGCGGTTGGCTACCTCGCCTACGACATTGTGCGCGAATTCGAGCGGCTGCCGAACACCGCTACGGATGAATTGAACATCCCGGACGCGGCGTTTATGCTGGTCGATACGCTGGTCATGTTCGACCATGTGAAGCATCAGCTATTGATCCTCTCCAACGCGCGCAACACAGGCGACCCCGCCGCCGCTTACGACGCCGCGCTTGAGCGCATCGAGGCGATAGTCGCACGCTTGCGCCAACCGCTCCCGGCCATCCCGGAAAACACGCCGCCGGACGCTGAGACGTTCGATTCGACGCACAGCCGCGACGAATTCATGGAAAATGTGCAAAAAGCGAAGGAGTATATCGCCGCCGGGGACGCCTTCCAGATCGTGCTGTCGCGCCGCATGTCGCGCACGACGACCGCAACGCCGCTCAGTATCTACCGCTCGCTGCGCATGATCAACCCGTCGCCGTATATGTTCCTGCTCACCTTCCCGCACGATGATGTGATCGTGATTGGCTCCTCACCGGAGATGATGGTCCGCTACGATGTCGATACAAGTGTCGCGAACGTGCGTCCCATCGCCGGGACGATCCGACGCGGCGCGACGCACCCAGAAGACCTCGCCAACGAGCAGCATATGTTGAACGACCCAAAGGAACGCGCCGAACACCTGATGCTGGTCGATCTTGGACGCAACGATCTGGGGCGTGTCTGTGAATACGGCAGCGTGAGCGTCCCGGAAATGTTCGTCGTGGAGCGCTATTCACACGTCATGCACATCGTCTCGCACGTCGAGGGCAAGCTGCGCAAGGGGATGGATTGCTTCAGCCTGCTGCGCGCGACTTTCCCCGCCGGGACACTCAGCGGCGCGCCGAAAATCCGCGCGATGGAAATTATCGAGACGCTGGAAGGCACGCGGCGCGGGTTGTATGGCGGCGCGGTCGGCTATTTCAGCTACGATGGCGGGATGGATATGTGCATCACGATTCGCACGATCCTGATGCGCGGCGACCGCGTGTACATTCAGGCGGGCGCGGGTCTCGTCGCGGATAGCGACCCGGCCAGCGAATATGATGAGACGACGAACAAGGCGCGTGCGGTTTCAACCGCGATCCACAACGCAGAACACAATCTGTTCTAGCTACCAGCCACCGCTTCTAAATACAAAAACACGCCATCCGGCTGTTTGGAGGACTGAAACCATGATCATCGTGATCGATAACTACGACAGCTTCACCTACAACCTCGTGCAGGCCTTCGGCACGCTCGGCGCGGAACTCTGCGTCTTCCGCAACGATGAGACTACGCTCGGCGAGATCGTCAGCCTGAACCCCTCGCACCTCGTCATCTCGCCGGGACCGGGCGACCCGGACGACGGCGGCGTATCGCTCCAGATCATTGAGCGCCTCGGTCCGACCGTGCCGCTGCTTGGTGTGTGCCTCGGCCACCAGTGCATCGGGCAGGCCTTCGGTGGCGAAGTAACCCGCGCGCCGCGCCAGATGCACGGTAAAATCTCGCAGGTCTATCACACGGGCGACCCGCTCTTCGATGGGATGCCCAACCCCTTCGACGCGACCCGCTACCACAGCCTGATCGTGAACGAGCCGCTCCCCGCTGCGCTCAAAGTGACGGCTTTCACCGAACAGGGCGAGATTATGGCGCTGCGGCACGTAGAATATCCGATTTATGGCGTGCAGTTCCACCCAGAAAGCATCATGACGACGCACGGCGTCCGGTTGATGCGCAACTTCCTCGAAAATCCACACCTCGAACTGGCCTGAGCGGAGCGCATACGATGGGCATACAATACGCAATCGGCAAGCTGGCGAAGCGGCAGGACCTCACGCAGGCCGAAGCCGAATCCGCGATGGACGAGATCATGACCGGAGCCGCCACGCCCGCGCAGGTCGGCGGCTACTTGATGGCGCTGCGCATGAAAACAGAGACAGTCGAAGAGATTGCCGGGAGTGCGCTTTCGATGCGACGTGCGGCAAATCATCCCCCCGTTCACCGCGACAACCTGATTGATACCTGCGGCACGGGTGGCGATGGTGCGAACACGTTCAATATCTCGACGACGGTGGCCTTCGTCGTCGCGGGCGCGGGGCTGCCCGTCGCCAAACATGGCAACCGCTCGGTCAGCAGCAAGAGCGGCTCGGCGGATGTATTGGCCGCGCTCGGTGTGAACCTGAGTCTCACGCCGGAACAAGTCGGGGAGTGCATTGAGCAGATTGGAATCGGGTTCCTCTTCGCGCCCGCGTTCCACCCTGCGATGAAGCACGCAATCGGTCCACGCCGCGAATTGGCCGTGCGGACGCTCTTCAACCTGCTCGGTCCGCTCACCAACCCGGCGGGTGCGAAGCGACAACTGCTGGGCGTCTACGCGCCGGAACTAACGGAACTGATCGCGCTGGTGCTGTGCGAATTGGGCGGCGAAGCGGCGTTCGTCGTACACGGTCACGGCGGGCTGGATGAACTCACCACCAGCGGACCCAACCGCGTCAGTGAACTGCGCGATGGGCAGGTCCGTACCTATGAACTCGACCCGGCCTCGCTCGGCTTCTCGCGCTCCGACCCGGCAGACATCGCCGGGGGGCTGCCCGCCCATAACGCGGAGATCACGCGCGGCGTCCTTGCCGGGACAATCGAGGGCGCACCGCGCGATGTCGTGTTGCTCAATGCAGCGGCGGGGCTGGTCGCGGGCGGCGTGACGTCTGACCTTGCAGAAGGGCTGCGGCTCGCGCGGGAAAGCCTGACGAGCGGCGCGGCGCTGGATAAACTGCACGCGCTGATCGCCTATTCCGCGCAGCATAGGGTGGCGAATTGAACGCGCCCGGTGTGCTGCTCGGCACAGGGACCTATCTGGATCGGATTGTCGCGAATACGCTTGAGGAAGTCGCCGCGCGCAAGGCCACAAAGCCGAACCTTGTGCCGTACCCCGCGCCGCCAAAGGACTTCGCCGCCGCGCTGCGTGGTGATCACATCCGATTGATCGCGGAAGTCAAGCACGCTTCGCCCTCGAAAGGCATACTGATTACGCCATTCGATCCGGTCACGATTGCGCGCGACTATGAACGGGGCGGCGCGGCGGCGCTCTCTGTCCTTACGGATAGCAAGTTTTTTCAGGGCAGTCTGGACGACTTGCGAGCGGTACGCGCTGCGGTCAAGCTGCCCATTCTGCGCAAGGATTTCGTGATCGATGCCTTCCAGATCGAAGAGGCGCGTGGCGTCGGCGCGGATGCGATTTTGCTCATTGTCGGCATTCTCGATGACGCGCTGCTCGCGGACCTGTACGCAGTCGCGACGGCACACGGCCTCGCTGCGCTGGTCGAAGTCCACGACGCGGCGGAGATGGATCGCGCGCTGCGCCTCAATGCGCGGCTCATCGGGATTAACAATCGCGATCTGCGCACCTTCAAAACCGACCTCGCGACGACGGAGACGCTTGCGAAGGGAGTCCCGCCGTCGGTAACGCTGGTCGGTGAAAGCGGCATCTTCGCGGCGGCAGATGTGGAGCGCATGGCGCAGGCGGGCGCAAGCGCGATCCTTGTTGGGGAGTCATTGATCAAGGCAACAGACCGTGCGGCGCAGCTTCGCAAACTGACAGGCGTGCGCCGATGACCTACATAAAAATTTGCGGCCTGACGAACATCAAGGATGCGCTCGCGGCGGCGGACGCGGATTATCTGGGCTTCATCTTCTATGAAAAGAGTCCGCGCTATATCACGCCCGATGATTTCACAAAAATCGCGCGTGAATTGCCAGGAATGGTGCGCAAGGTCGGCGTATTCGTGAATGGCTTCGACGCGGGTTTCGATGGGTTGCCGTTCACCTATATTCAGCTTCACGGCGAAGAGGACCCGGTTTTTGTTGCGACCGTGCCGCGCGGGTATAAGGTGCTGCGTCCCGCCAGCCTTGAGCAGTTCGAGTCGGAGTACGCGCGCTACGCAGAATCAATTCACCAGATCGACCCGATGCAACCGCACATGCTCATCGATGCTTATCACCCGGCCATGCATGGTGGTACAGGACAGCAAATCGACCGCGAGATCGCACAGGCAGCGGCGCGGCGCATCCCGCGTTTGATGCTGGCGGGTGGCCTCACGCCGGAGAACGTCGGCGACGTGGTACGCGCGGTGCATCCCTTCGCGGTGGATGTTTCCAGCGGTGTCGAAGCCGTACCGGGCAAGAAGGATCATGGTAAGATCAGGGCATTCGTGCAGGCAGTACGGGAGGCGGGATGATGGATGTCGTGCTACAGGAACGCTACACCGTTGAGGACCTTGAAGCCCTGTTAGAGTCAGGTGAAAACTATGAACTGCTCAACGGAGAGTTGATTGGAATGTCCCCAACAAAATTTACGCACGGCGTTATCACCGCAGAGATAACGCGCGTTATCACCGCGTTTGTGTATGAACACAAATTAGGATTGTGTACAGGTGCGGAAATGGGGATAAAATTTTCCGACGAAAACCTGATTGCTCCCGATCTTGGGTTTGTAGCGAGTGAACGATTAACCAAGCGTTCTATAAACAACAAGGGATGGCTTGTAACTCCGCCTGATCTTGTCGTTGAAGTCGCGTCCAAGAGCAACACGCCCGCCAATTTGGACGACAAAATGGCTGTATACTTTCAATACGGTGTAAAGCAGGTCTGGATTATTTATCCAAACCGCCGCAAGGTGATGGTTTACCGCTCCGAAAGCGATATTCAAGTGCTGCTTCGCGATGATGTGCTTTCCGGTAGCGACATTTTGCCGGGGTTTGAGGTGCGTGTGCGGAGTCTGTTCACAGGTCTGGATTTTCTGGAAATATAAAGAGTCGTATCCGATACGCGATGCCCCTGACGCTGACCGACGCCCAAACCCAATGGCTCATCCGCGAAATGCAAGCCAACACCCCGCGCGAAATCTGCGGATTGATCGGCGGTCGCGGCAACCGTGCGGAGCAAATCATCCCGCTGCCGAACGTCGCCACCGACCCGACCACGCGCTATCAGGCTGACCCCGCTGCACTTGCCCGCGCGCTCCGTGAAATCGAGAAGAGCGGGGACCTGCTCGCGATCTATCATTCACACCCGAACAGCGCCCCGATCCCCTCGCAGACGGATATTGCAGAATGGATGTGGGGGAGCGTGGCGTGTGTGATTGTGGGGCTGGAAGCGGGAACAGTGTGTGTAAGGGGATGGAAATTGCAAATTAGTAGGATTCACAAAATATCTCTTACGGCATACTAAGGGGAGTAGCAATTTGATTGATGGATTGCAGAACTATTCGCGACACTTTTTAACGATTTAAGACGACTTAAGTAATGGTGAGCAGCCTTGCTCATAAACTCGGATATACGATAAAGGTGATTATATGTATAAAGTTAACCGCCGTCAGATGGCATTGTTATATAGCATCCACAATCATAACGAATGTGAGCTTGAACGTGTCCAAAAAAGTGGTATTCCCATATCACGCTGGGCAAGTGAAATGAGAAATGCTCGCCTGCTCATTTTATATGGTGATGCAAAGCTTAACAAACGAGGTGTTTTCACGAAACTGATAGATAGCAATCCAGTAATATTTGGTCAGCCTCTCACCTCACTTGAGCAGTTTTATCGTGCTGCGAATACTCTAGTAGAACAGAGGCTTATTCAAGACTATCGTAGTAGTGAATATCAAGAACGATATGCACTTACAGCGCTAGGACATAATGTAGCTTCGGAGTTAGCTTCAATACAGATCAGCCATTGGCCTGAAATACTTGAAGCTTAATCGCAGTCTAGTACCCAGCCAGTATAGTTTTGATGGATATAATTTGTACAATTCACGCTTAAAACGCGAGTTTGTATCCATTATATCTACGTTGACTGAGTACTAGTTAAAAACGTGCGCTGAGCAGCGCGGCCAGCGCGTCCCAATCCGTGACCGGGCGCTTGCAGATGAAGTGTTCGCAGACGTAGGCGGCGGGCTTGCCATCGACCAGCGCGCGGTAATCGAGCAGCGGCGGAGTCTGGTTGTCTTCCACGTCATGCGGGGTGAAGGCGCGGATCAGGTTCGGGCGGTACGCCCCGTTCACGGTTGCGAGCAGCGCCCGCGTCTCCGCACGCTGTGAGTCCCCGACAATCGCGACTTCCTGCACACCGCGCACGAGCAAATCCGCCGCGTTGAGCGCTTCCCCGAACGCGCCGGGGTATTCGCGCATAGCGGCAGTCACCTTCGCGAGCGTCCCGCGCGCTGCCGCGTCGTACTTATCTTCACCTGTATAGGCTGCGAGCAGCGTCAACACCTTCGCCATCATGCTATTGCCGCTCGGCGTGGCGTTGTCTTGCAGGCCGCGCGGACGTGCAATCAGCGTTTCGTGATCGTCGCTGGTGTCGAAGAAGCCGCCATCCGGTGCGGCGAAGTGCGCGAGGACGTGATCGGCGAAGCGACGTGCTTCCGCGAAGTAGCGCGCCTCGAAGGTGGTCTGGTACAGTTCAAGCAGCCCATCAATCACGTTGGCGTAATCTTCGAGATAGCCGTTCAGCTTGCTCGCGCCGTCCTTGTGCGTGCGCAGCAGGCGACCGTCACGGACCATCTCGCGCAGGATGAACTCCGCATTGTTGATCGCAGTCTGCCTGTAATCATCATTGCTGAAGGCGCGCGCCGCTTCCGCGAAGCTGGCGAGCATCAGGCCATTCCACGAGGTCAGGATTTTTTCGTCGCGTCCGGGGTGGATGCGCGTCGCGCGGATTTGGAGCAACGTCGCGCGGGCGCGGTCCAGCCGTTCATGCAACGTCGCCGCATCGATCCCCTGCGCAACATCCGAGTTCGGCACGTTGAGAATATTCTGGCCTTCAAAGTTGCCGCCCGGCGTGACGCCATAATAGGCAATCACCGCGTCCGCGAGTTCGGGCGGCAGCGCGGCGCGAATTTCAGCCAGCGACCAGACGTAGAATTTACCTTCTTCACCCTCGCTATCGGCGTCGCGCGTGCTGTAGAAGCCGCCGGAGGGCGCGGTCATGTCGGCGAGAATATAGCCGAACGTCTCCTCGGCCACGCGCCGGAAGAATGGGTCGCCCGTCGCCTGCCACGTCCGGGTATAGAGGCGGCTCAACTGCGCGTTGTCGTAGAGCATCTTCTCGAAGTGCGGGATGAGCCACTGTGCATCGACGCTGTAGCGGTGGAAGCCGCCGCCAAGCTGGTCATAGATGCCGCCATTCGCCATTTTGCGCAGCGTGAAGGTGAGGACTTCGCGCGCGTGGTTGGCGCGGTCGCCTGCGGAGTGAGCCATTGTGCGCAGCACGAACTCCAGATTCATCGGACTGGGGAACTTCGGTGCGGTCTTGTTCAGGCCGCCGTTGATCGGGTCGAAGCCGCGCACCAGTGTTTGATAAGCGGTTGTGAGCAACGCTTCGTTCAACTCCCCACCCGCCGTGCCCTCGCCCAACACATCGCGTTGCAAGCCCTCCGTGACCTGCGCGGCGAGTTCCTGCATCTGCTCGGCGCGGTTATGGAAGGCATCGACGACCGCCGCCATGACGCGCTTGAAGGAGGGCATCCCGTAGCGGTCATCCTTTGGGAAATACGTCCCGGCGTGGAATGGGCGCGCATCCGGCGCGAGGAAGACGGTCATCGGCCAGCCGCCATGCCCGCCCGTGAAGGCGAGCGTCGCTTGCATGTAAATATCATCGATGTCTGGGCGCTCTTCGCGGTCCACCTTGACGCTGATGAAATGCTCGTTCATATATGCGGCGGTAGCATCGTCCTCGAAACTCTCATGCTCCATGACGTGACACCAGTGGCACGCGCTGTAGCCGATACTGAGCAGGATCGGCTTGTTCTCCGCTTGCGCGCGTGCCAGCGCATCCGCGCCCCAGGGATACCAATCGACCGGGTTATCGGCGTGCTGCAACAAATACGGAGAAGTTTCGTTTGCCAGATGATTCATGTTCGATAATGCCCATTCATGCTGACATAATCATGCGTCAGGTCGCAGGTCCAGACCGTCGCGGCGTCGGTTCCCATCCCACAATCGAGCGTGACCGTGATTTCATCGCTCGCGGCAATCGCGTTCGCTTCGCCATCGGCGTAATCGAGCGGGACGCCATTCGCGCAGAGTTGCAGGCCGCCTTTCGGGTCCTTCTCCCCGACCTCGTACCATAGAGACAACTTGTATTGGTCCAATTCGACCCCGCTGCGCCCCGCTGCGGCGAGGATGCGCCCCCAATTCGCGTCACCGCCATAGAACGCGGTTTTGACGAGCGGCGAGGTCGCAATCGTATTCGCGACGCGCTGCGCCTGTTCCGAATTTTCGCAGCCGACAACGTGCAGCGTGATGAAGCGGCTTGCGCCCTCTGCGTCGCGGATCATCGCTTGCGCGAGGACCTTGCACAGCCGATAAAGCGCTCCTGTAAAGACGAAGCGCCGCGCATCGTTCGCGATCTCGACCCCGCTCAGGCCATTGGCGAGCGCCAGCACGGTATCATTCGTACTCATATCGCCATCGACGACGATGTGGTTGAAGGTCGTGTTGGTCGCCTGCCGCAGCGCCCGCGCGAGGACGGCTTGGTCCACCTTTGCGTCGGTAACGATGCAGCACAGCATCGTCGCCATATTCGGCGCGATCATGGCCGCCCCCTTTGCGATGCCCGCGATGGTATAGCCGCCGTCTGGTCCCTGCACTTCGATGCACGCGATTTTCGGCAGTGTGTCGGTCGTCATGATCGCGTGCGCGGCATCGTCCCAGCCATTTGCGCGCAGGTTTTGCGCGGCCAGCGGGATCGCTTTCGCGAATTTCTCCATCGGGAGTTGCAGGCCAATGATCCCGGTGGACATGACCAGCACTTCATCTGGCGCGCAGCCGATGTGTTGCGCTGCCCATGCCGCCGATTGGCGCGCATTCTGGATGCCACGCTCGGCGGTGCTGGCGTTGGCGTTACCCGCGTTGATCAGGACCGCGCGAATACGCTCTGGATGGTCGGCGAGCAGCTCTCTATCGAGTGCGACCGGGGCGGCATAGACCTTGTTCGTCGTGAAGACGCCCGCCGCCACGCACGGCACAGCGGAGGCGATCAGCGTGACATCCGTGCCGCCCGTGCGCCGGATTCCCGCTTCCGCGACACCCGCCCGGAAGCCGGGGACGCTCTCGATGCTTCGCAAAATATCATCGGTCATGGATCGTATTTTCCTTTGAAATGAGCGCAATGGCTGTGTTGAATCATAGCGCAACTGAGGGCTTGTCAGCGCGATTCGGCTATGATAAGATTTGTCGCGTATTGGGAGATAGTTTAACCGGCAGAACCACGGACTCTGAATCCGTTAGCCCTAGTTCGAATCTAGGTCTCCCAGCAAGCTACAAACACGACAAGTATCACATTCCAACGTCCCATCGGAAGCGAAAAGGCTGAGAACCGCACGCATTATGTGGGGATTGGGCTTGAGCAATCCATGATCCGTGCCGCGCGGGACTAAAGCCACCGCGCTATTACGGTCTGGTATTCGTCGGATCAGGGTTCCAGCGGTGTGGCCCGGTCCATTGATGGCCGGGCGGTTGATAAAAACAGCAAGTTTGAGTTTGCAGATACGATCTAGTCCGCCCAGCGCACCACGCCGCGCAAGAACGGCGTCGGCAGGTCCGGGTGATGCGGCAGGACGCGCACGCTGACACCGTGCTGCCCGGTGCTTTCGTAGGTAATTTCCGTCTCGAATTTATAGGCACTGCCGTCGCGTCCATTGATGACACGCATATCCAGCGCCTCGCCA
>Ga0123337_10007445_pt1 | contig 10199 bp, 13 predicted proteins | sample frozenSSSSmetaG_FD_89792 | JGI IMG/M metagenome (GOLD analysis project Ga0123337, IMG submission 89792) | Glacier valley bacterial and archeal communities from Borup Fiord, Nunavut, Canada, to study Microbial Dark Matter (Phase II) -... | ecosystem: Environmental > Aquatic > Freshwater > Ice >...
CGGCGGCACGGTGATCGGCGGCTTTGCCGGCTCCACCGCCGACGCCTTCACGCTGTTTGAGCGGCTCGAAGCCAAGCTCGAGCAATATCCCGACCAGCTGATGCGCGCCGCCGTCGAGCTGGCCAAGGATTGGCGCACCGACCGCTATCTGCGCAAGCTCGAGGCGATGATGATCGTTGCCGACAAGAAGGATACGCTGGTGCTCACCGGCAATGGCGACGTGCTGACCCCCGATCATGGCGTCATCGCCATCGGTTCGGGCGGCAATTATGCGCATTCGGCGGCGCTGGCCTTGCATCAGGCGACCGAGCTCGATGCCGAGGATGTCGCCCGCCGCGCCATGAAGATCGCCGAAGAGATCTGCGTCTATACCAATGGCAATGTGACGGTCGAAACCATCGAGCTCGATGCATGAGCTTTTCCGTCCGGCGCCTCACCCGCGATGACGTCGACGCCTATCGCGCCATAAGGCTCGAGGCGCTGACGCTGCATCCCGAGGCCTTTACCCGCACGGCCGAAGACTTTGCCCTGCAGGCGGTGGTCGATCTGGCGGCGGTGCTCGACAAGCTGGCCTTTTTCGGCGCCGAAAGCCCCGACGGGCAGCTGGTCGGCATCATGGCCTTCGACCAGGGCCAAAAGCGCGAAGCCCACCGTGGCTGGCTGCTGCAGGTCTATGTGCGGGCCGCCTGGCGCGGCAAAGGCTGTGCCCAGGCGCTGCTCGAGGCGGTACTCGAGCATGCCAGCGACCACGTGCTGCAGGTCCATCTGGGCGTGGCGGCGGACAATGCGCCGGCGCTGCGCCTCTACCAGAAGGCCGGCTTTGAGATTTACGGGACCGATCCGCGTTTCATGAAAGTGGACGGTCGCTCTATCGACGAACATTTGATGGTGCGCTTCCTCGACAAGGCACCAGGAAAGACCACTGAAAATGACTGAAACCAATTTCTCCCCCCGCGAAATCGTCAGCGAGCTGGACCGGCATATTGTCGGGCAGAACGACGCCAAGCGCGCCGTGGCCGTGGCCCTGCGCAACCGCTGGCGCCGCCAGCAGCTGCCGCCCGAATTGCGGCGCGAGGTCAGCCCCAAGAATATCCTGATGATCGGGCCGACCGGCGTCGGCAAGACCGAGATTTCCCGGCGCCTGGCCCGCCTGGCCCAGGCCCCCTTCATCAAGGTGGAAGCCACCAAGTTTACCGAAGTGGGCTATGTCGGCCGCGACGTCGAACAGATCATCCGCGACCTGGTGGAAGCCGGCATTGCCGTGCTGCGCGAAAAGCGCCGCGCCGATGTGCAGGCGCAGGCGCACCAGAATGCCGAGGACCGCGTGCTGGACGCGCTGGTGGGCACTTCCGCCACGCCTTCGACGCGCGATTCATTCCGCAAGAAGCTGCGCAACAACGACATCGATGACAGCGAAATCGAGATCGAGATGCAGCCGGCGGGCAATACCGGCGGCTTTGAAATGCCGGGCATGCCCAATGGCGGCATCGGCATGATCAACCTCAGCGACATGTTCAAGCAGGCCATGGGCGGGCGCGGGGTCAAGCGCAAGATCAAGGTCAAGGATGCCTATGCGCCGCTGATCGCCGAAGAGGCCGACAAGCTGCTCGACCAGGACCAGCTCAAGAGCGAAGCCATCGATCTGGTGGAGAACCACGGCATCGTCTTCATCGACGAGATCGACAAGGTGGCCCATCGCGAGGGTGGCGCCCAGGGCGGTCCGTCGCGCGAAGGCGTGCAGCGCGATCTGCTGCCACTGATCGAGGGCACCACCGTTGCGACCAAATATGGCCCGGTCAATACCGACCATATCCTGTTCATCGCCTCGGGCGCCTTCCATGTCAGCAAGCCCAGCGACCTGCTGCCCGAGCTGCAGGGGCGCCTGCCGATCCGGGTCGAGCTCAAGGCGCTGACACGCGGCGATTTCATCCGCATCCTCAACGATACCGAGGCGAGCCTGATCAAGCAGTATATCGCGCTGATGGCGACCGAGGGGGTGACGTTGGCGTTCAGCCAGGACGCCATCGAGGCGATTGCCGATGCGGCCGTGCTGGTCAATGACACGGTGGAAAATATCGGCGCCCGTCGCCTGATGACGGTGATGGAACGGCTGGTGGAAGACATCAGCTTTGACGCCCCCGACAAGCATGGCCAGACCATCGCCATCGACGCGGCCTTTGTCGCCGACAAGGTGGGCAAGCTGGCCGGCGATACCGATCTCAGCAAGTTCGTGTTGTAGCCTTGGCTCTCCCTCCCCTCGGGGAGGGAGATTACCGCGTCTTGCCGCTGCGACGCACGAGATCGTCGCGCAAGGCGCGCAGGTCCTCGGCATCGAGCTTGCCGATATCGGCGGCCAGCCGGTTGCTAAGCTCGGTGGCTTCGGGCAGCAGCCCGGCAGTATCGATGGTGATGCGGGGGTCGCTAATCTCAGCCAGGCGCTGGAATTCCTCGGCCTCGTCCCAGATGACGTTGAAAAAAGTGATCATCCGGTGCAGCAGAAAGCCGGTGGGCTTGCCGCGGCGGCCATGCTCGAGCGCCGAGAGATAGGCGCTCGAAATGTTGAGCGCCTTGGCCATATCCTTGAGGGAAATGCCGCGCTCCTCGCGCAATTGCCTGATCTTGGCGCCAAGCGGGGTCATCGGCGGCGCAGGCGCACATACCACGCCCCCTCTCCACCATGGCCGCGACTGGCCATGGACCAGCCCGATACCAGCGGCGCCAGCGACGGCTCATTGAGCCAGATCGGAAGCATGGTGCGCAGTATTCCCCGCCCGGTCATGGCGGCGATATAATCGTCATCGGACTTGAGCCCCTTGCCGGTAATCACCAGGACGGTGCGGGCGCCTTGCGCCACCTTGGCATGGACAAAGCGCTGCAGCGCCCCCCGTGCCTCAGATTGGGTCATGTCATGCAGGTCAATCCGCCCATCGATCTCGAGCTTGCCGCGGCCCAGCTTCTTGCGGATGGCCGGATCGACCGCCTTGTCGGGTGCAGCGCTGCCCGGGGCCGGCGCCTGGTAGGGCGGCAGGAAAGGCTGACGCGGTGCCTGGCGCTTGGGCGCGGCTTTGGTCGGGGGGGCGGGCGGTTCTTCGGGCACCGGCAGCGGCAAGGGCCCGTGGCTCGGCTTGAGCAGGCCCTTGCGACGCAGAGGATCGACCGTCGCGGCGACGGCCGCCCAGAGGTGAAAATCGTGCGGCAGGCGCTTGGGATCGCGCTTGGACATGGCGCTGAACCGGGCGCGAGGGGCCTTGGACTAGTCGAGCTGGCTGGTGGAGACGACTTTCCAGTTCGGATCGCGCGACTTGGGATTGCGCGCAAAGGTCCATTCATCGGCAATGGTCTGGACCTGGTCGGCATTGCCCTCAACCAGATTGCCATCCTTGTCGCGGGTGGCCGAAACCACCTCGGCATGGAAGCGGACGGTGAGCATGACGTTCTTCTTGTCATATTCGGCGTCGGCATATTCCACCTTGGGCAGGCCGACAAAGGTGAAGTCGACGGTCTGGCCGGCAGCCTCGCGTTCGCTGATGGCGCGCTGGAAGCCGTCAAAGACGTCCTTTTCCAGCAGGTTCTTGAGCGTGGTGCGGTCGCCGGTGGCGTAACCGGTCACGATCATCTCATAGGCCTGCTTGGCGCCTTCGAGGAAGGATTTGGGCGTGAAGGTCACGTCGGCTTCGGCGACATCGCGGAAGCCGGCAGCCAGTTCGGCGTCGCCATGGGCAAACTGCTCGATCTCGGCTTCCACCTTGCGGGCCCGGCGATCATCATCGAGTTCGGGCGCAGCGGCGGTACGGGGGCGCAGCGGCACCACCGTATCCTCATTGGCCGGCGCATCGGCGGGCTTGCGGCGCTCGAGCGGCGGCCGCTCCGTGCCCGTCCGGGTGCCCAGCACCGAGCGCAGGCGGAACAGCACAAAGACCGCGATGGCAATGACGATGAGGGTAGGCAGATCGAAGAATTCGTCCATTGGGCAAGCACCTTACGGTCGGCTACGTCGGAAAATGACGCGGGAACGCTCGTGGAGCGCGCGATTTAGCCTATATATAGGCAAAGGCTCACCCCAAAACCAGTTCACGATGGGGTCAATGCCGTTTTGCCGCGCTTTTTGCGAGAAGGATACCCCGATCTTGGCCCGATTTTTTGTTCTGAGCCTGCTCCTGCTGCCGCTGATCGAGATCGCCATCTTCATCAGGGTGGGACAAAGCATCGGCCTGCTGCCCACCCTGGCCCTGATCATCGGCGCCGCGCTGGCCGGCGGCCTGCTGCTGAGGGCGCAAGGAATGCAGGTGATCGGCCAGTTGCGCAGCAATATGGGCAGCGGCAGATTGCCCGGCCGCACCATTGCCGATGCGATGATGATCGGGCTGGCAGCGCTGCTGCTGCTGCTGCCGGGCTTTCTGAGCGATGTGGTGGCACTGGCGCTGCTGCTGCCGCCGGTACGCGGCTGGATCTATGCGCGCCTGGCCAGCCGGGTCACCGTGGTCAGTGCCACGACCGGCTATCGCGCGCCGCACCAGCCGGATGACCCGCGCGTCGGGGGCCCAGGCACCATTGATCTTGATGAAGACGATTACCGGCCACACTAGCCGGTTGAACGGGGCCCTGCTTGTGGCACACCGGCAAAGATGGTAGCCAGCAGCAAAGCTTTTTCGACAAAGGAACCGTCTATGACCGACGAGAACCAGGGCGGCGCAACAGCCCAGGAAAACCCACCCAGCATGAACATGGTGGGCCAGTATATCCGCGACCTGTCGTTCGAAAATCCCGGCGCGCCGGGTTCGATCATGGCCGGCGGCGGCAATCCGGCCTTCAACGTCTCGATCTCGGTCGCGGTCAAGAAGCAGGCCGACGACATCTATGCGGTCGAGCTGACGCTCAACGCCAAGGCCAATCGCGAAGCGGTCGTGCTGTTCAATGTCGAGCTGATCTATGGCGGCGTCTTCCGCCTCAAGAACGTGCCCGAGGCAACGCTCAGCCAGCTGCTGATGATCGAATGCCCGCGGCTGATCTTCCCGTTTGCCCGCCAGGTGCTGGCCAGCGTCACCCAGCAGGGCGGCTTCCCGCCGCTGATGATGGAGCCCGTCGATTTTGCCGCCATCTACCGGCAGAACCTGGCCAAGCTGGCCGCCCAGCAGGGCGCCGCGCCGCTCGCCGCACCCACCGACGGGTCGGGCAAGCCGAACTGATTGGCAGCCACCACTGCACAGTGAAAACCCCGGATTGCTCCGGGGTTTTTTTCTGGGGTAAGGCCTAAGACGCTGCGCTGCTGTCGTCCTGATAACGCTGCCACAGCGCCGATTCACCCATGGCGGCGATGAACAGGCCATGGGCCGCCACTTCATCGTCTGTCAGACGGGGAGGCAGCGGCGTGGCCCGGCGGGTCGCCGTGACACGCGTGGCGATGGCATCGGCGCCCGAAACGGTATTTTCGGCGATCAGGGCCAGGCTGACCTGCTTGCCACCGATCAGCTCGGGATAGACTTCGGCCAGGATCTCGCTGTCGAGCAGGGCGCCATGCAGGGTTCGGCGGCCATTGTCGATGCCGTAATGCTTGCACAGGGCATCAAGGCTCACCCGGGCACCCGGATGCTTCTGGCGCGCCAGCATAACGGTATCGATCACCGGATTGGTCAGCCGCTTGTGCCCGGCGCGCTCGAGCTCGGCATTGAGAAAGCCCATATCGAAGGAGGCATTGTGAATGACCAGCGTAGCGTCGCCGATAAAGGCGCGGAAATCGTCCACCACGGTGCCAAACAGCGGCTTGTCGGCCAGGAACTCGTCGCTGAGCCCATGCACCCGGAACGCCTCTTCCGGCATGGAGCGCTGCGGATTGACATAGACATGAAAGTGCTGGCCGGAGGGAATGTGGTTGATCAGCTCGACGCAGCCGATTTCCACAAGGCGGTCGCCACTGGCTGGCGACAGGCCGGTGGTTTCGGTATCGAGCACGATCTCACGGTTCATTTTCTTGGCTCTCTTGCTCGGATGGCCGCCACCAGCGCCTCCACCATCTCCACCGTTCTGGCGATGGGCAGGCCGGTATCGAACAGATAGGTGGCCCTAGCCTTCTTGTCGTCCTGCGGCAGCTGGCGAGCAAGGATGGCGTCGAGCTTTTCCCCGCTCATTGCCGGCCGGCCCAAAGCACGCTGGCGCTGGGTGGCCGGGTCCACCCAAGTAACACCCACGGCGTCAAAGCCATAATCATAGCCGCTCTCGAACAGCAGCGGGACTTCCACCACGGCCAGGGCATGACCCTGCGCCTTGGCCGCGTCGAGAAAGGCGGCGATGCGGGCGCGGACCAGGGGATGCACGACGGCCTCAAGGCGAGCAAAGCCGGAAGGGTCGGCGAGCGCCGCCGACAATGCCGGCTTGTCGATGGCGCCATTCTTGGCCACGCCGGGAAACAGCGCCTCAACCTGGGCCACGGCTTCCCCGGCATAGAGTTCGGCGACAGCCTGATCAGCGGAGAATACCGGTACGCCCAGATCGGCAAAGGCCTTGAGCACGGTCGATTTGCCAGTGGCGATGGAGCCGGTGAGACCGATGCGCCACATATCAGGGCTCCAGCGTGGCTTCGATACGGGCCCGCAGGGCGGGCGTCACCGTGGGCCGGACACCGAACCAGGCCTCAAAGCCGGGCACGGCCTGATGCAGCAGCATGCCCAGGCCGTCGACCGTGCGCAGCCCCTGAGCCGCCGCTTCAACTAGCAGCGGGGTCAGCAGCGGGGTGTAGACGATATCGGTCACGAGCGTGGTTTTGGGCAGAAGGGCCAGGTCGAGCCAGTCGAAGCGTGTGCCATGCATGCCGATCGCGCTGGTGTTGACCACCAGGCCGATCTGCGGCGCGAGTTCGGCAAAGGCGTCGAAACCATGTGCCTCGAAGGGCCCGTCGATCTCGGCGACGAGGGCCTGGGCCTTTTCCAGCGTCCGGTTGAGCACGTGTACCTTGCCGCCATTGCGCCGGCGCAGCGCGACCAAAACGGCCCGGGCAGCGCCGCCGGCGCCGATGATCATGGCGTCGTTGGGCCCGTCGGACCAGCCAGGCGCATTGGCGTCGAGATTGCCGAGAAAACCAAGATAGTCGGTATTGGTGCCATGCACCTTGCCATTCGTGACCACCAGCGTGTTGACCGCGCCAATGGTGGCGGCCAGCGGGTCGACGCTGTCGCAGAGCGCAAATACGGCTTCCTTGTGCGGAATGGTGACATTGCCGCCGGCGAATTCGCCGCGGCGCAGACGCTCGAAGAAGACGGGCAGAGCCTCAGGGGCCACATCGATGGCTTCATAGCTACCGTCAATGCCGTGTTCTTCCAGCCACTGGCCATGGATCAGCGGTGAGCGCGAGTGAATGATCGGGTGGCCGATCACGAAGGCTTTGCGGGTCACTTGAGGGTCTCGGGGTCGATGGTACGCAAAGCGGCCAATAATGGCAGCAGTGGTAGACCCAGAATCGTGAAGTAGTCCCCTACGACCTTTTCGAACAGATGGATGGACGGTCCCTCAAGGCGATAGCCGCCCACCGAGGCCAGAACGGCGTCTCCTTCGCGGTCGAGCACATCGTCGCGTTCGGCCGGCGTGAAGTCCCGCATCGTCAGTTCGGCGGTCTGCACATCAGACCACAGCAGCTGGCTGTCGCGGACTAGGGCAATTCCGGCATGCAGGCGATGGGTTTTGCCGCGCAGATGCTCGAGCTGGGCGACGGCGTCAGCGCGGTCGAGCGGCTTGTGCAAAAGTTCGGTGCCCAGGCTCAGAGTCTGGTCGGCGCCGATCACGATCGCACCGGGATGGTCGCGGGCCACCCATTCGGCCTTGCGCCGGGCCAGCACGGCTGCCACGTCGCGACCATCGCCGCCAGCCGCCAATGCGGCCGATTCCAGCGCCCTCTCGTCCAGCTGGGCAGGGGCAGTAGAAAAACGCAATCCGGCCTGCTCCAGCAAGGCTTTGCGCGTGGTACTCTGAGAGGCAAGGATCAACATGGCTAGCATGTTTTCCACACTGTCATGCACAGCTCAAGCCCAAGCTGTGACAATGACTCATGACTTTGGCCAATCGGCAAAGTTGTTCGACTTGGTTACCGAACTGTTAACACTCCGGCCCAGGGTGCCGGTCTCGACCGCCTACTGATAGCTGTGGGGATAACTATTCGCGGCAGCGTCATGGATGCCAAGCGCTTATGCACATGCCAAAGCGAATCGTTGACTCCGGAGTCGGCCGTTAACGCTTCGTTAAGGAGTGTTAAGCAGAGGTGAAGCGCTGGGCAGCCAGACTCTATTAACAGCGCGTTAAGCATCAGGCTGCGCGCTTGTGCCACGAGGCAGGGTGATTGTGGACGACGCTGAATTGCCCCAAAACACCGCTATGATAATACAAATACGAAGTCAGAAAGACTCTTTGGGGTTTTGGAAGGGAAGTCGAACGTGATCCATAAACCTCTGCTCGCCACCGTGCTCGGCGAGCGCCAGGCGCGGCCACCGATCTGGATCATGCGCCAGGCCGGACGCTATCTGCCTGAATACCGGGCGACCCGGACCAAGGCAAAGAACTTCCTCGACCTCTGCTATACGCCTGAACTCGCCATCGAGGTTTCGCTGCAGCCGCTGCGCCGCTTTGATCTCGATGCGGCGATCATGTTCTCGGACATTCTCGTAATACCCGATGCGCTCGGGCAGAAGGTCCGCTTTGAACAAGGCGAAGGCCCGATCCTGGATGCGGTGGACGAGATCAGCATCGCCCAACTGCAGCCCGAACGGGCATTAGCGCACCTGGCGCCGGTACTGGAGACGCTCAAGGGTCTCAAGGCGGCACTGGCCCCTGAGAAGACCCTGATCGGCTTCTGCGGCTCTCCCTGGACGGTGGCTACCTATATGATCGGGGGTCGGGGGTCGACTGACCAGGCCGCCGCGCGGCTCTTTGCCGTGCGCCATCCACAGGCCTTTGCAAACCTGATGGATATTCTGGTCGCCACCAGCATCGACTATCTTGTTGCCCAGTTCGAAGCGGGCGCCGATGTGGTGCAGCTGTTTGAAAGCTGGGCGCTCAATCTGGACGACCTGGCTTTTGACGAGCGGGTCATCGGCCCCAACCGCCGTATCGTCGAGGGCGTGCGGGCGCGTATTCCCAATGCGCCCATTATCGGCTTTCCGCGCGGTGCCGCTGGCAATTTGGCGCGCTATGCCGCGCAGACCGGGGTGAATGCGCTAGGGCTGGATTACGCTACGCCGCTCGATTTTGCGGCCGGGAATCTGCCCAAAATGCTGCCTGTGCAGGGCAATCTTGACCCCTTGCGGCTGGTGGCTGGTGGGGCGCAGATGGATGAACGGGTGGATGCCATTATCGCCGCCTTCAGCGATCGCCCGCATATCTTCAATCTGGGCCATGGGATCGTGCCGGAGACCCCGATCAATCATGTCGCGCGCCTGATCGACCGGGTGAAAAACGGCTAGGCGTTCGCGCTGATGGGGGCTTTGGAATGATTGAATGGGTCACGGCACTGCATGTGCTCTCGGTAATCGCCTGGATGGCCGGCCTGCTGTATCTGCCGCGGCTCTTTGTCTATCACGCCGGCGTCGCCGTGGGTTCGGAGGCCTCCGAGACCTTCAAGATCATGGAGCGCAAGCTCTATCGCGGCATCATGGTGCCGGCGATGATCGCGACCTGGATCTTCGGGTTGTGGCTGGCCTTCGGCCTTGGGCTTGTGGATTTTTCCATGGGCTGGATGTGGGTCAAGGCGGCGATGGTCATTGCACTGACCGGGATGCAGGGTTTTTACGGCTCTCTGCGGCGGGCCTTTGCCGAAGATCGCAATACGCGTAGCCACAAATTCTTCCGGGCGATCAATGAAATCCCCTTCGTCCTGGCCATCATCATCGTCATCATGGTGATCGTGAAGCCTTTCTAGCCGCACGGTTTCACGTGAATCTGCAACAGGCACAGCGGTTCAACCTTGAAACGGCAGCGGGTTCGCGTTATGTGGGTTGCCACGCATCCCATTTCACAAGCTGGCCCGCCCGGGCCGCTGCGCGGTGCCTGCCCTCCCCAATCGACTAGCGTCCAGATTTCCCTCAAGGGTTTATCGTTTACATGCAGAATATGAAGCTCAGCGAGCTCAAGGCCAAATCTCCGGCCGAATTGCTGGTGTTCGCCGAAGAACACGAGGTCGAGAACGCCTCGACCATGCGCAAACAGGAATTGATGTTTGC
>Ga0123337_10007448_pt1 | contig 10195 bp, 4 predicted proteins | sample frozenSSSSmetaG_FD_89792 | JGI IMG/M metagenome (GOLD analysis project Ga0123337, IMG submission 89792) | Glacier valley bacterial and archeal communities from Borup Fiord, Nunavut, Canada, to study Microbial Dark Matter (Phase II) -... | ecosystem: Environmental > Aquatic > Freshwater > Ice >...
ATATAATCCAAAAAACATGTATTTCCCTGAGCGGATCACTGCAGCTATGTCCGGAATTTTTGACTACCCACTTACTATTATAGAAGCACCTATGGGATATGGAAAAACGACAGCAGTACGGGAGTGCATGAAAAATTCTGGTGCTAATTTACAGTGGCAAAGAGTTTATGACAGCTCAATACACAGTTTTTGGATAGGATTCTGTAACATGTTTGATGAATTTTATATTGAATGTTCCAAAAGCCTTGTACAATTAGGCTTCCCTAATGATAGCGTTTCACGTCAGGAAGCTCTGAATATTATAGAGCTAATTAAGTTTCCTATGAAAACCGTGCTAGTGATTGATGATTATCATATGGCCCTACATACTGAAATCAACGATTTTATTGAGTACTTAATTCTGAATGAGATTCCTAATTTGAGCATAGTACTGACTGGACGATATATAAGTCTTCAAAACCTTGATGAATTGAAGCTGAAAGGCTATTTGAAACATATAATCCAAGAAATCTTTGAGTTTGATGCAAAGGAAATCAAAAACTATTATAAGATATGCGGAATCAACCTTAAGGATTGTGAAGTAGACAAGCTTTATTCTCTTACGGAGGGGTGGGTAAGCGCACTGTATCTGATGATGCTTAACTATATAAATGAAGGTGATTTTACAAGCACAAGCAACATTTACAAGCTCGTAGAAAAGACCTTATATATGCCATTTTCAGATGAAATTAAAGAATTTCTACAGATAATGTGTCTATTTGACAGCTTTAAGTTGGAACAAGCCATTTATATGTGGGAAAATGAGAATGCAGACAGGCTTTTGGCGGAGATCACTAGCAAAAATACTTTGATAAAGTATGATGAAAAGACAAAAACCTATCAGATGCATAACATATTTACAAAACTCTTAAAGGATATTTTTGAAAGTAGGCATACGAATCATAAAAAGCTAATATATGAAAAAGCAGCCCATTGGTATATGAATTCGGGTGACTATTTTACTGCAATTCAATATTTTTATAGAATAGAGGATTTTGATAGCCTGATGTCTGCATTAGAGATTGACAAAGGACATTGCATCTATAGTGATGAAAGGAAAGAAATATTTATCCAATATTATGTGGAATGCCCGAAGCAAATTAAGGTGCGTCATCCAATTGCACTGTTGATTTATTCTATAAACTTATTCCTTTATAATGAATTTGAACTTTTTAAAAAAGTAAGTAATGAGTTTAGCTTATGTATTCATAATAATGGCTGTGTGGATGATGAAGACTTCAATATGCTTTCAGGGGAATTCGAACTTCTCTTATGCATCACGGGATATAATGACATTACAAAAATGTTAGAGCACATTCAAAAAGCGAGTGCCCTATTGAAACAGCCTGCAAAATTCATAGATACCAAAGAAGGATGGACCTTCGGTTCACCATCGGTGCTTTATATGTTCTACAGAGAGGCCGGGAAGCTAGAGAGCGAAGTTCGAAATTTAACGGAAGCCTTACCCTTTTACAGTCAGATTACAAATGGACATGGAAAAGGCGGCGAACATGTGATGGAGGCGGAATGGTACTTTAACCGTGGCGATTTTGAAAATGCTGAAATCATAATCCATAAGGCATTGTATGAGGCAAACCGATGTGGACAATATGATATTATCATTTGCACCCAATTCTTGCAGGCACGGATTGCTCTATTAAAAGGGGATTATGCCTATATTCTTCATATTTATCAAAAATTGCATGAGGAAATGTCTCAAAACAAGCAGTACAACTTGCTACATTGTATAGATCTTTGTGATGCATTCATCAATGCTGGATTAAGAAGAAATCAAAAAATACCTTGCTGGATTGAAAAGGGTGATTTTGAATCCAGTAGACTATTCTTCCCTGCTATGGCGTTCATGAACATAGTCTATGGACGAGTGCTACTCATTAACGGAGAGTATTATAAATTGCTGGGAATTGCAGAAAAATTCATGGGTATTGCTTCGGTTTTCCCGAATCTGTTGGGACAAATTTACACCAATATTTATATTGCATCCGCCAATGAACAGATATTCAGACGTGAAAACGCGCTCTCTGCATTAATGTGTGCGCTTGATATTGCCATGCCAGACAAGGTATATATGCCCTTTGTGGAGAATGGTGATTACATAAAGCCCTTACTGGAAGAACTTAATCAGAAGGGTTTATATCGTAAGGATATTGCCTGTATACTGACGCTTTATGAACCTTATCGAAAAGCGATTGAACAAATTAATAGTGAGCTTTCCGTGGAGGACAAGCCGACGCTCACGAAAAGAGAAATAGAGATTGCACAGCTTGCAGCAAAAGGATTCTCAAACAAGGAAATAGGAGAAAAACTATTTATTTCTCAAAATACAGTAAAAACAATGCTGAAAAGAGTTTTTGAAAAACTTAATATAAACTCGAGGGCTGTATTAAAGCAATATATTGATGAAAAAATACTGTAAATATTTACATAATATCACCCACTGGGTGACATACAATAAAAAAAAACTACGATACAATAAATGTATCGTAGTTTTTTTATTCATCTTATAGGGAGGGGTGATGGATGATTCATATAAAAGAGGTTGTACCAAAAGAAGATTACCGCTTGGAGGTACTGCTTGAAAACGGAAGCAGTATCATTCTCAATCTGGAAAGCCGACTTCATACAATAAGGTTTGGATTACTTTCAGATAAGCAATTTTTCTCCCGTGCAACTACCGATGGTGATTTTATCCGGTGGGATGACAAAATTGAGATATCAATCAGTGAAGTTTTTATTCTGGCACAGAAGTAAGAAGTAAGAAGTAAGAAGTAAGAAGTAAGAATTAAGAAATAAAAAGTAAGAAAGTTATGGTACCTTAAATTTTAAAATAATTACAAAATTAAAAAGGAGAGTAATCAATGGGAAAAAAAAGAGTAATAAAACGGCTACTATCAACGATTATAGTATTGGCAATGGTAGTAGTAAGTATGGCTAATGGCGCGCCACAACAGGCACAAGCAGCTGCAGGCACAAAGGAATTAGTCAATTCATGTATCAATGCATCAGAGAAGTACTTATATCTTGGTGGCCAGGGCGTTAATACTTACAATTTTAATATTTTAAAGGAAGCAAAGGAAGAAGGAGCCACCTATGTCTGGTACGTTAAAGCAGATAAGGGAAGCCCCAATTCCGTCACCATTAACCAAAATACAGGTGTTGTAACTGCAAAAGAAGCAGGTACAGCCTATATCAGATGTAAAATAACTTATGTAGATGGTACCATTCTTAGACCGGAAGCTAAAGTTACAGTAAGGAACAACATTACAGAAGTAGAAATTAGTAATTTACCAGAGAATCTAACCATTACAGCTGGAATTGCAACAGATTTTAACCGGACCGTGTTAGAAACAGCAGGTGGTAAAGGTGTAAAAACACAGGGAATTACACGTTGGGAAGTTGCAGATGATACCGCCGAGACTCAAAATGCAACATCACAAGGCATCGTATTTCCAATCAACGAAGGCGAATTTAAGATTCGTAGCGTTTGCTTCCAGAGTACTGAAAAGTACAAGCTTTGGTTAGCAGATAAAGTAGTAAACGCAGCATCAATTACTGCAACGAGCGAATGGGTTACTATAAAAGTGGCTTCTGCGAATGGTGTAGCAACAGTAACAACTGCGCAACAGTTAAATAAATCACTTGCTGCAGACAGCATTAATCAGATTACCTTATCAACGAAACAAGCATTAAAATTTACAATACCAAAGGGTAACTACTCGAAAAAAACTTTGATTGTGGATGCAGCAAACGCTGATGTAGAAAACTATGGTATCTTTAAGGAAATCACTATCAATGCGATTAAGGATAATACTTGGATAGAATTTGCAGATGGAAATATTATTTATCTAAAGGATGATGTAGTTAGTATTGTTATCGATAAAGATGTAAAAGTAAAGAGGATCGTAATAGATAAACCAAATGCTATTGTTAACATTGAGATAAGAGGAAGCGTGGACCAAATAACGGTAACACAGCCTTCAAGTGTTAATTTATCAGGTAGCGGGAAGAAGGTTCCTGTCTCTATCGAAAAAACAGCAGGTGGAAGTACGATTACAACCTCCATGCCTTTGCAACTTGAGCTAAAAGCAAAAACAAATCTTATGCTTAATCCAGGAGCAGAAGAGACAATTCTTGATAAGAGTGAAAGTACAGTTGAAGTAAGGGTAGAAAATAATACGAAAAAAGAGGTTATAATTACAACCGGTAATACTGGTGGTGAAAAGATTGAAATGGGGAAGACAGTAATAAGCGATGAGACTACAACGCCGCGCCCTACTGTAGAACCAGTAGCACCAATACTTCCATTTGTGGAGGTTAATGCAATTATTGTTACAAGTGCAGAAGATGTAACAGAGATTGAAAATGATGGAACATTACAAATGAGTGCAGCAATAACACCTGCTAATGCAACGAACCAAACGATTGCATGGTCAGTTGCTACTTTAGATAAAGGTAATGCAACAATTAATACAACAGGGTTGTTAACAGGGACAGGTGTTGGCAGTGTAACCGTAACAGCTACAAATGTTGCTACCGGGGTTATTACAGGGACAAAGGTAATTACCATAACCACACCGGCAAGTTATTTTGATTTCGACAGTTCAACCGGAACAATTACTGGTTATGGCGAATTGCAAGGATATGTGGTGATACCTACCACAATAAATGATGTTGATGTAACAATAATTGGAAATTCTGCATTCCGGTATGATTATTCTATAACCAATATTGTAATTCCAGATACTGTGACAATAATAGAGTCCTATGCATTTCAGGGCAGTGCGAGTCTGGAGAGCGTAACATTGCCACGTAATCTCCAACGTATTGATGATGGGGCATTTGCCAACTGTCAATTTATAACAAGTATTATAATACCTGCAAGTGTAACTGAAATTGGAGGCGCTGCATTTCTAAGTTGTGATAAATTAGATGTAGCTTTCTTTTTAGGAAATGCACCAACAACTTTTGGGCAAGCTGTATTTAGCCAAAGTACGAGTGAGTTACAAGGGTATGCAGATTTTAAAATCTATTATCAGACAAACAAAACAAGGTATGATACGCCAACCTGGAACGGATATACGTGTAAATCATACGATCCAGAGGATACTTATACCTTGACCTATGACGGGAACGGAAATACCGAGGGTGTAGTTCCGGTAGGCAGTTCAGGTAACAAGGCAGCTGATGAAATTATAGCTTCGGATAAGGGCAATCTTTTAAAAGATGGGTACATATTCCGTGGTTGGAGCAAAACAATTGATGGAAGTGTAAGTTATCAACCGAATCAGGTGCTTGCTATGGATGCAGAAAACATGACACTGTATGCATTGTGGACGAAGACCTATACAATAACGATAGACCCATCAATGATAAATGGTACAATTACAATTGATAAAACGAGCGCAAAAGAAGGGGAACTAATCAAAGTCACTATTACTCCAGATCCTGGTTTTTACTTTAGATATGGAGACTTTGGTGACATGGGATTTTATTATGGATTTTATATGGAGACGGAAAATGTAATTGTAAATGCAGAGTTTGGTGCAATTATCGTTACTGGAACAGGTGAAGCGACAACAATTACAACGAATAATGGTACATTACAGATGGTGGCGTCTAGTGTGCCAGCAGATATTGTAAGTTCAGGGGTAATATGGGCAGTAGCACCAGGAACAGGAACTGCAAGAATAAGTGAAGATGGATTGTTAACAGCGGTATCAAATGGGACAGTAACAGTTACAGCAACCTCGAAGAAGGAAGAGGCTAGTGATTCAGCGGTGATTACGATTAGTAATCAGAACGAAGTGATATCCACAGTGGCATTATTAATTATTCCACCAGAAATAGGAGGAACGCCAGAACTGACAATCGCAGATGGAACAGGTTACACAGGAACAATTAGCTGGATAACACCAACAAGTGGTAACTTTGAAATAGGAACATCACCATCCGCAACAATTATTTTAACAGCTGATAGTACACATAAATTCACTGGTATAGCTGAAACAAGAGCTATTACAATAGCAGGAGCAACATCAACAACCTATGTTGTGAGTGGCACAAAGGGCGAAATATTAACAATTAATGTTGCCTATCCTGAAGTAGCAGAAAACATCACTGGATTGCGATTATTTATTACAGCACCGGTAGCAGGACAAAAACACGATCTTTATTCAACTCCAATTCATGTATATTCATCTAATGTTTATATGTATTTGGAAAATACGGAGGAAAGACTAGTAGGCGTTCCCTATGTGATGGGAAATGTTTATAAATTGCATTGCGTACTTTACTCAGGACGAGGTTACAAATTCCCTATTGATGGTTTTACACCGACGCTCCAGGATTGGTTAACACGGTCCATCAATATAGGAACAGTCGGAGATGGTATAGTAAGTGGTGGAAATAAATCTGGTAATACACTTACATTTGAAATAACATTACCAGCTGCAGTAGCAAGTTCAGATGCCACATTATCCACAACATCAACTGTGAAAGGTGTAGCTGTTACAAGTGTAGGAACACCTATCACAGATCTATCCTCATTTACAGCAGCAGGATCCGTGTCACTCACAGAAGCACAGGCAGCAGATACAAGCAATATTGGATCATATATCACAGAGTTTGCCACAATACTTGAAAGTGGAGTGGTAACTAAAGTCGTTAAGTATGCAAAAGATTATGCTACAACGAATTTTGATATAGATACTGCTTATGCCAATGAAGCAATATCAAACGGAGATTTCTTTATCATAAAAAACACAGCACAAGACGGAACCACTGTACTGTATTACAGGATTACAGTGTCGGTGCAGTAGTTAATACTTTTGCAACTACTTAAAAAAACTTTGCACCTCTTTTAAACAAAACCCGCTATTCTCCATTACAGTGAGAATAGCGGGTTTTATACGTTTCGGTAATCCTATAAATAATTGTTACTGATATTCTACTATATATGTTATACTAAATTAGAAAAATAACCCATAGTACTAAGTTTTAGATACTATAGAGGTGTTCATATATAAACTTGATTGGAGAATTCTATGTCACAGACAACGAAAAAAGCACTTGCTGCATCACTGAAAAAGCTGCTTGCAGAAAAATCGCTTGATAAAATTACGGTTATTGATATTGCAGAGGACTGTGAAGTTAATCGACAAACCTTCTATTATCATTTTCAAGATATATTCGACCTTGTAGAATGGATTTATACGAGCGAGGCAACAAAGGCGCTTGACGGCAATAATACTTACGATACCTGGCAGCAGGGCTTTTTACAGATTTTTGAATATGTTCTACTAAACAAGGCGTTTGTAATAAATACCTACCACTCCATCAGTCGAGAGCATTTGGAAAGTTACCTTCACAACGAAACATATAATCTTTTAATCGGGGTGATTGAGGAAAAAGCAGTCGGTATGCCTTTGCGCGATGATGATAAGGCGTTTATTGCGCACTTTTATAAATATGCCTTTGTGGGACTTATGCTAGAATGGGTTCGTACAGGAATGAAGGAGGAACCGTCAGCAATGATAGACCGATTAAGCATTCTTATTGGCGGAAATATTACAGAGGCGCTTGAAAAATTCAGGACTGATCGCCATTCTAGACAAACAGGTGCTGTTGTATAAAGTTGTTACAATATCAGCAACATGTCGAAGGCTTTAACACGATGCTGATATTGTCTATTGTGAACTATCGAAAATTTTTTTATTATTAAGTCATAAAATAAAGAGTTGGAGGTACTTACAATGTATTATAGTAACGGAAATTATGAAGCATTTGCACGTCCTGAAAAACCTGCTGATGTGGATAAAAAATCTGCATATTTAGTTGGATCTGGTTTGGCAGCTCTGGCAGCAGCATGTTTTTTAGTGCGTGACGGTCAGATGAAGGGTGAGCACATTCACATCTTAGAAGAACTCAGTATTCCGGGTGGTGCCTGTGATGGGATTAACGACAGCCAAAAAGGCTTTATCATACGAGGCGGGCGTGAAATGGAAAACCATTTTGAATGCTTGTGGGATTTGTTTCGTTCGATACCTTCTATCGAGACAGAAGGCGCTTCTGTTTTGGATGAGTTTTATTGGCTGAACAAGAAAGACCTGAATTTTTCTTTAATGAGAGCAACTGTCAATAGAGGTCAGGATGCTCATACTGACGGAAAATTCGGACTTAGCGAAAAAGCTTCCATGGAAATTGTGAAATTGTTTATGACTCTCGAGGAAGATTTGTATGACAAGAAGATTTCAGAGGTATTCACAGAGGAATTCTTTTCTTCTAATTTCTGGCTCTATTGGAGAACAATGTTCGCCTTTGAGGAATGGCACAGTGCCTTAGAAATGAAGCTCTATATTCAAAGATTTATTCATCATATAGGAGGACTTCCTGATTTTTCTGCTTTGAAATTCACCAAGTACAATCAGTATGAGTCTTTAATTTTGCCGATGGTAAAATACCTAAAATCATATGGTGTAAAGTTCCAATATGATACTACAGTAACAAATGTTATTTTTGATACTAAAAATGATAAAAAGATTGCTCGGAAAATTGTTTGTCAGCACGAAGGGAAAGAAGAATGTATTGATCTAATTGAAGATGACTTGGTGTTTGTTACAAATGGTAGTTGCACAGAAAATTCTTCTCTCGGTGATGATAACAACGCAGTTGAGGTTAAAACTTCAGGTGGAGGCTGTTGGGAGCTTTGGAAAAATATTTCCAAACAGGATCCATCATTTGGGCATCCTGAAAAATTCTGCACCGATACGAAAGCAACGAACTGGGAGTCTGCTACAATTACCACGCTTGATGACAAAATTCCACCGTATATTGAAAAAATATGTAAACGTAATCCATTCAGCGGGAAAGTTGTTACTGGTGGTATTATTACGGTGAAAGACTCAAAATGGCTTATGAGCTATACTTTAAATCGTCAGCCGCATTTTAAAGAACAACCCAAAGACCAGCTAGTCGTTTGGGTATATGGGCTATTTACCGATGTTCCGGGTGACTATATTAAGAAACCGATGAGAGAATGTACAGGGATAGAAATTACCGAAGAATGGCTGTTCCATATGGGAGTTCCTGAATCCGAAATTCATGATATGGCTACAAATTCAGCACACTGCATTCCATGTATGATGCCATATATTACTGCATTCTTCATGCCAAGAACAAAAGGTGACAGACCTGATGTTGTTCCAAATGGTTGTGTAAACTTTGCATTTATCGGACAATTTTCGAATACGGTGAGAGATACTGTATTTACAACAGAATATTCAGTCAGAACTGCAATGGAGGCAGTTTATACATTATTAGATATAGATCGTGGCGTACCGGAGGTTTTCGGCTCCTGTTATGATATTCGTGTATTGTTAGATTCCGCTTCAAAGATGATGGATGGCAAAAAACTTATAGATAAGAAACTTCCATTTATCTTGAGATTAGTTAAAAAGAAAGTTTTGAAAAAGATTTCTGGAACTGTCATTGAAGATATGTTGAAAAGGTACAATATAATATAACCAAATGGAACCTATAGGAATAGACCCTTTTTAAAGTGTCCATTCTATAGGTTCCATTTTATATTGCAACAGTCCCTTCTGTTTAATGATTATTTATCTTGATTAAATTCAGTAATTGGCAAATTCCATTGTGAATTTAATAAAGATGGTGCTTTTTTAGGCTCATCCTTAGACTGTGCCATAGCATCTGACCAGCAAACTTGTTGCTTTTGAAGTAGTTTTATGCATAGATATACAACTGCTTTATCCGTAAATTCTTGAAATTCTTCTTCATTAATAAATCCATCAATTGGAGTTCCTTTATTATCAATATCTGCATCAAAAACTGCCGACCATTCAAGTTCGCAATAAACAGGCTCATTGAAAATCTCAATATTTGATCTGTCTGCTTCTCTAATATTCTTTCCCATCCTCTTAGCATCAAAATATCGAGCTACCAAAGGAGGAAGGTTTGGTAAAACGCGAGGTAGATTTCCGTTAAAATCCACTTTAGTATAGGTTTTAAATGGAATGTGAACAGTAGTATCTTTAATAGAACCAGCTATTCCATGACCTCTTGCACAACTTTTTGCAGCATATTCAATATTTTTTCTGATATATCCTTCAATAAAAAC
>Ga0123337_10007450_pt1 | contig 10194 bp, 10 predicted proteins | sample frozenSSSSmetaG_FD_89792 | JGI IMG/M metagenome (GOLD analysis project Ga0123337, IMG submission 89792) | Glacier valley bacterial and archeal communities from Borup Fiord, Nunavut, Canada, to study Microbial Dark Matter (Phase II) -... | ecosystem: Environmental > Aquatic > Freshwater > Ice >...
TAACTTTGACCTATTAATAAACGAATTATTAATTTAAAATCTAAAATCATGAAAAAATTATTGATGGTATTGGCAGTAGCTTTAGGAACAACTGCAATGGTAAGTGCTCAAACTACACCAGCTCAAACTGCTCCAGCTAAAGAAGTAAAAGCGACTAAAAAATCAACAAAAAAAGCGACTAAAAAAGCAGAAGCTAACAAAACTGTTGCTCCTGCAGCGACGCCAGCTCCAAAAAAATAATAAAATCTTTTGCTAGTGAATAATTTATAGATTATTTAAAAAAGGTATTAAAAGTTGGTTTTAATAGGTGAAAAGGGGAGATAAAGAAATTTACTCTCCTTTTTTGCGTTAAAATTATGATAATATAAATCCTTGGCGTTTTCATTAGTTGTTACTTTGTGTAAAATTTTATAAAATGATATTACGGTTGTTCTTATTTGCTTTGGTGCTTTTATTAATAGAGATATACACTTATCAGGCGATTAAAACTTTATTGAAAGTAAAATGGATGCTTTTGGGCTATTCAGTCGTTAGCTTTCTATTATTGCTCTTTATTCTTTATTCTTTTACGCAATTTGACCGATCTGTTGGGCAAACTAAGCAAACTATGTTTACAATGGGGTTGTTGCTTTTGGTGTATATACCCAAAATTTTTGTGTTTATTGTGCTTTTAGGGGAAGACGTATTCCGAATAGCTGCAGGATCTGTAAATTATTTTATTGATTATAATAGTAATACTGAGTTTTTGCCGTCTAGAAGAAAATTCGTCAGTCAAGTAGGTTTAGGTCTTGCTGCAATACCTTTTCTGTCTTTGATTTATGGAATATTCGAAGGCAAATACAATTATAAAGTCATTAAACAAGCTATACATTTTCCGGATTTGCCCGATGCTTTTGATGGTTTTACAATTACTCAAATATCAGATGTGCATAGTGGTAGTTTTGATAATCCTGAAAAAATAAGCTACGCTATTGATTTAGTAAATGAGCAAAATTCGGATATGATTTTGTTTACAGGTGATATTGTCAATACCCATGCTAAAGAGATGATACCGTGGATAGAGACTTTTAATAGAATCAAGAAACATAAATATGGTAAATATTCGGTACTCGGTAATCATGATTATGGTGAATACGTTACTTGGCCCACAGAAATTGATAAAGAGGAAAATTTCGATGCTATTAAAAATTTATATGGTCAAATTGGTTTTACATTATTATTGAATGAACATACTTTCATTGAAAAAGGAAATGATAGAATCGCTTTAGTCGGAGTTGAAAATTGGGGAAAAAATTTCAAGCAAGCAGGTGATTTAAAGAAGGCAGCTCAACATTTGTCTAAAGAAGATTTCAAAGTCTTAATGAGTCACGATCCGAGTCATTGGGATGAAGTGATTCAACATGACAAAAAGCATTTTCATTTGACTTTGTCGGGTCATACCCATGGGATGCAATTTGGCATTGAGATTCCAGGCTACTTTAAATGGAGTTTGGCTCAATATGTTTACAAACAATGGGCAGGTTTATATGAAAATTTAGGTAGATATGTTTATGTAAATAGAGGTTTTGGTTTTCATGCTTATCCAGGAAGGGTAGGTATAATGCCTGAGATTACAGTAATTCAACTAATAAAGGGTAAAAAATTAGCATAGTTAGTTTAAAATGTTAAATTTGCAAGATAATATCTCTTTTCGAAAGTAATAGAAATTAAACATTTTGGTTTTATGTCAAAATTTGGAGAACTTATAAATACACAAGTTCCTGTGTTAATAGATTTTTACACAGATTGGAACGAATCTTCGGTATCAATGCATCCAGTTATAAAAGATGTAGCAGCTGCGCTTGGTGACAAAGTTAAGGTCATCAAAATTGATGTGGACAAAAATCAAGAATTGGCAGATGCATTACGTATTAAAGGCTTGCCTACTTTAATGATTTATAAAGAAGGCTTGATGATTTGGAGACAATCAGGAGAATTGGATGCCAATACTTTAATAGGTATTGTTCAAGAACAAATATAAATTTGATATGCTTTGATATATTATTGAATTGCTTCAAATTTAAATCCTCTTTCTGTTAAAATTTGTAAAGCTCTTGGTAGCGTATGTTCTAGGTTCTTATATGCTTTTATACTGTCGTGAAAGACAATTACACTGCCGGATTTTATATTTTGTACAACATTGTCTAAACATTTTTCGGATGTAATTGTCCGATCAAAATCGGCACTCAAAACATCCCACATAATTATTTTATAGCCTAATTGTCGTAATTTTTTGGATTGCGATTTTTTTATTTTTCCATAAGGCGGACGGAAGAGAGAAGATTTTTGGTTTAAGATTTTTGGTTTAAGATTTTTGATTTCTGAATTGCATAATTCAATATTGCTTAAGTATTCTTCGGTAGATGTTACCCATCCATTCAAATGATTATAAGTGTGATTTCCAATGGAATGACCTTCACTTATGATTTTTAAAAAAATGTCTTTGTGATTTCTTATGTTTTTTCCAATGCAAAAAAAAGTTGCTTTTGCTTTGTGTTTTTTTAATTCTTCCAAAACCCATTCTGTTATTTTTGGAGTTGGACCATCGTCAAAAGTAAGGTAGATTTTATTTTCCGTGTTTGAGATGTTCCAAGTGTAATTGGAGAATATTTTTTTTATGAAACTATTTGTCTTTATCCAGTAGAATTTCATGGCCCAATACTACAATTAAATTCGGTTATAAACAAAAAATGCAGTGCCTTGTTAGGTGCACTACATTTTTTATAAAATATTTTAATTCTTAAAACTATTCTTTTTCACGACCAAAACGAGTGAATATTTCAATATAAGTATTAAACGTTTTTTTGCTTTTATTATAAAATTCGGTGTCTCCGCTTTTTTTCATTACTTCCAATAAACCCCTATAGCGTTCAAGGTCAGTGATGATTTCAATACTTACACCAGATTGTTCAGACGGAGTCAATTTGGCATAATAATTAAGATTGTCTTTATATTTAGCCATTAGTTTTTCCAGCAAATCATGTGCTTTTGCCTTTTCTCCAACATCATAGTACCCTTTTGCAAATGGCTCTACCAATGAATAGTAGCCAAATTTGTCCAGAGGCATTTTTGTCATAGCCAGTTCAATGATATTTTTTGCCTTTTGTATTTTTCCTTCGGCAATCAATTGGTTCATCAATCGGGAAAGATTCATTCTGTAGGTTAGACTTTCTCTTCTGGTTTCTGGGTCATGATATATTTTGTCACTTTCACTATTGCCCCAGTCCCATTTCATTACTTTGGCATACATATTTTCACTATCAATTCGTCCCATATCCATTTGACCTCCGTCTTTTGAAAAAGTTGTTTTTATTGGGACTAATTTATATACCATTCCTTCCAATTGAAGATAGTCTTTCATCCATAAATAATCTTCAGGATCAAAAGCTCCACCACTAAAATAAATTGGTCTTTTCCAATTGTTATTGGCAACGATATCCAACATCATTAGTCTGTTTTTGTAGATAGCACTTCCTTTTATATCTATGTCAATATAAGGGACGATTGAATCACTAAGTTTTTGATCTACTACTTTGTTTTTCAGTATTGTTGCTTTGTCAACAGGAATTCTAATTTTACTTGTAGGAAAGAAATGAATGGTTTGTCCATTTTGCATTTCTACAGTTGATTTTGGATTTTTAATGAATTCAATAATGGCTTTTAAATCCCAACGGTTTTCTGTTTTTGGAATACGTGCTACATAATCCAATTTGTCACCAACATATTCATCATGTGTGAAGGAAATTGGCAATCCTTCAGATTGATATGCTTTTCTTTTCATTTGGTCAATATACCAATCCGTCATAAATAAGCTGGTGTTGACGATTTTAATATCAGTACGAATACCTTCTATTTCTTGTGCGTACCAAAGAGGGAAAGTATCGTTGTCTCCAATAGTGAATAAGATGGCATTAGGATCACAGGATTCCAAATAGGCTTTTGCCATTGCTGTAGCAGTGTATTTTCCAGAACGATCATGATCATCCCAGTTTTGGAATGCCATAAGTGCCGGAACTGCCAATAAAGACCCTGCAATAAGTATAGGTCCTGCAATTTTCGGTGCAAGATAGTTTCGTGCACTTTCGTATAATGCATATACTCCAAAACCAATCCAAATGGCAAAAACATAAAAAGATCCGACTAAAGCATAATCTCTTTCACGTGGCTCAAAAGGCCTCTCGTTTAGGTATATTTTTAATGCAATTCCCAAGAAAAGGAAAAGAGCTAGTAGAACATAAAAACTTTTTCGGTCCTTACTTGCATGATACATAATTCCAATGAGACCAAGTATAAAAGGTAAAAAGAAATATACATTACGTCCTTTATTATTCAAAACATCAGCTGGTAAATTGTCTTGTGAACCAATGTGTAAATTGTCTATAAAAGGAATTCCGCTTATCCAGTTTCCATCAAGATAATCATATCTTCCTTGTTCGTCATTTTGTCTTCCGACAAAGTTCCACATTAAATACCTCCAATACATATATCCAAATTGATATTCGAACATAAAGCTAAAATTGTCTGCAGTTGTTGGTTTCTCGATAATTAGATAATCACCATAATGTTTTAAAAACGATACATAACCTTCATTGTCGATTTGTTTTTGCGCATACGCTTTTCTAAACTCTGCAATGGTTTTTTCGGTTTCATTTTTTAACTGAGCTATTGCTTTATTGTAATCTTCTTCGCTTAATTGACTTGGATCCAAGCCGTATTTTGCCAAATCGTCTTCATAAGGATAGTCAGGATTCATACGAAACTCTGGTGGATTTGTGAAATTCATATAATTTTCAACATGATCTGGGCTCCACATTCTAGGTAAAATAGTCTTTTGATTATCATCACTATTTTGTTCCGCTTTTATATAATTGTTTACAATTACATATTTTCCTGTTTTGTAATCTCTTTCGTAATTGGGTGCTTTGTCCAAATAAGGATTGTTAGCGTCTAAACCTACAAAAGTTTCTGTGTATTGGGGGCCGTAAAACAATGGATTAACTCCGTATTGTTCTCTATTGTAGTAAGCAAGAACTTCAGCAGCATCGGATGGTCTGTTTTCGTTAATAACAGTATCCGAATTGGCACGAATGGGTAGCATTAACCAAGTAGAGAAACCAATAAGTATAAATAGGACACATAAAATTATGGTATTGTACTGTACATAACCTTTTTTGTGAGTGTATTTTAATCCAAAATAAAAGAATGCTATAAAAAGTAAGGCTACAAAAATTGTTCCTGAATTAAAAGGCAATCCCATTGAGTTGACCATAAATACTTCGGTTTTTCCGAAGAAAGCCATCGTTAACGGTAGTAAAAGTTTGAATATAAAAAGCAAAACAGAAACAACTACAACATTTGCAATTAAGAAATTTTTGACTGTAACAACTTTATAATTTTTAAAAAAATATAAAAACCCAATAGCGGGAATTGTTAATAAAGCCATGAAGTGTACTCCAAATGACAGTCCAACTACTAAAGATATTAGCAATAACCATTTGTCTCCTCTAGCAGTGTTCATTTCTTGTTCCCAGCGTAAACCAAGCCATAATAGTAATGAAATTAATAAAGTGGCCATGGCGTATACTTCGGCTTCTACTGCATTGAACCAGAAACTGTCCGAAAAAGTATAAGCTAATGCTCCAACAAGTGAGCTTCCAAGAATAACGATTGAGTTGTCTTTGTTAATTTCAGAGTATTGAGATATTACTTTTTTTAAGATCATAGAAGATGACCAAAACATAAACAATATGGTAAAAGCACTCGAAAATACAGAAGTCATATTTACCATCAAAGCAATATGTTCTTTGTCTATAGCAAACATTGCAAAAAATGCTCCAATCATTTGAAATAATGGTGCTCCAGGCGGGTGGCCAACCTCTAGTTTTGCTGCTGTAGCTATATATTCACCACAATCCCAAAAACTCATTGTGGGTTCAACTGTAAGTGTATAAGTTATTAAAGCGATTGAAAATGCAAACCAACCTGTAATCGTATTCCATTTGTTGAAATTGAATGATATCATATAGCAGTCTTCTGTTTTTTATGTTTATTTTTTGTGATACAAAGAAAATGTTTTTTTTTTTAATGTTGAGTTGCATTTTTGTAATTTTATGTAAAATAATCATTTTTATAAAACCTTTGTTATTCAAATGTTTAAAGATGAGTTTTTTTTAATTTTAATTTTTTTTAAATAAAAAGGCAAAAAAAGTTTGCACAGCTTGGAATTTGTTTTAAATTTGCACTCGCTTAGCAGGAATGTTAGCAAGTTCGCTGGTCTATGGTGTAATGGTAACACAACTGTTTTTGGTGCAGTCGTTCAAGGTTCGAGTCCTTGTAGACCAACTGGTAAATTGAGAAAACCCCGTAAACATTACGTTTACGGGGTTTCTTTTTTTTGATACGTAGTAAATCACGTAGTAATTATCTTTTCAGCTATTTTTAATTTCAACTTGACTCTGCGGAATTATAGTAGTAGCTTTGTATATCTTCGAAGATGAGCTATTAGGTGTCGATAGCGTAAAATTATTTTCTTAGTGGAGGCTTAGACCTATTACGGAACACAATACAACACTTTAATTGAAAGTGCAAAAAGAAATTCTCACTTCAAGAGATGTTATGGCGATGTTAGGCATTTGCGAAAACACCTTACTGAAAATGGAGAGCGAAGGAACAATTGTTATAGATTTTAGAATCTCTAACAGAAAGCGTTATTATCTAAAAAACGTTTTGGGTTCATTAAGAAAGCTCGAAGTTAAAAAAACAAAAGAAATTTTTTAGAGAAATAACAGTCAGTAATTTTTATTGGCTGTGTTTTCTTGTGTCCTAATTTTTTTAGGATTGGTAAACTATAAACTGGTCGTTTATGGTTGTAAAATAAATATTTTATGTCCGAAGGAACTTTTGCAACTTTCGGTGATATTTATTATCAAATAACATATCAAAAGGGAATTAAGCCGTTCCCCTAATAGATATGATGCGTTTAATCAATAACAAAAATGCAACAAAATGAATACTTAACAGTAAAGGAAATTAGCATCAAATATGATATGGGTGCTAGAAATGTTAGAAAAATAATCGGTAAACTAACAGAGAGTTGTAGCGAAGCTACACTTTACAAAAATAAAAATGGCGAATGGCAAGTGCATCATTTACTTGTGCCGAAGTTTAAACCTCAACGAACAAGAAAGAATAAGTACTATGCGCTAAGTATCGACCCATGTGTCGATTATACTAAATCTGACATTGATGTAGTAATGAGGTTTGTTAATGAGCAAATGGGAAATGATATGCTTGAGATTAATTATGTGGTGGAGCAAAAGAAAAGCAATAACAGAAATCATTTGCATTGTTTCGTTAAATGCTCTAACAAAAAGAAACTTATCGATTGCTTTAAACTCGGATTTAGCAAAATAAGTTATCACGAAAGCGTGATTTTCGACCTAAATGGTTGGAAGGACTATATTATGAAAGATGGTAGTCAGATAATAACATTAAAAAAGATAAATTAATTATGATAGAAATTAACGATTTTAAATACAATCCTACTCTTCGTAGGTTATTGGTAAATTATTGCATTAGAACGTACGAAATGGATGCGATAACAGATGATTGGCATCTGATTCAAGAGTATAATCTTTTGAAAAAATATAACGAACTCCATTTTCTTTTTGATGAGGAGTATTTAATAAATTATCTAAAAGATGGAAACGATAGCAACTGATGATAAAATTAGATTGAAACAAATGCAAATTTCTATAGAAAATGAACCTCAGCGAAAACAACAGTTACAAAAACAGTTGCAAAAATTGCAATTGGAAAAAGAGATTGACGGAATACGCAAAAGGATAGAGCAATTAGGCTAGCACACCCACCCCTCCCTGCTAAAGTAGAAATATCTTGGGTCTAGTTACCTACAACTCCTTTTTAGTACCCACTTACTGAAATACAAGGTATTCGAATAGTTAAAAGAAATATTTCTAAATTTTTTTTTTGGGTTTTTTAAGTGTTTTATTGTTCCAAATGGTTCTTTATGGTAGGCAATCATACAGGTAGTTGTTCTATGGTCTGCTTATAGAAATGTCGTTTTAGAGCTTAAGAACAGGTATTACAATCATGTGTTGCGTGCATTGTTTCAAAAAAATAAAATCCTCACAAATTATGTGAGGATTTTTATTTTATACCTATGCTACTAATTTTTTTATTTTTTGTACTGTCCCACTTGATTTTCCTGTGAGTACCATGATATTTCTAATTGATTGACCTTGTTTTAAGAACTTCACAATGTCAGCATGTTCCGTAATTAGTTTCTTGGTGTCTTTTTCTGAACCAACTTTACGCCCAAGTTTCCCGCCATCACGAATAAACTTGTCTCGTCCGCTATTTAAACGTTCCTTAATCATGGATAGTTCTAAAGAGGCGAAAGTTGATGCAATGCTTAGCATCGTTTGAACCATACCGTTAATTTCACCCGATGGTAAAAGAGTGTGCAATTTGAAATTATCGATAATGATATTGATTTTGTTTTCGTTGCATTTTTCTAAAAATAGAGCAAATGAAGAAATTCGTCTTGAAATTCTTGAAATTTCGAGGGCAATTATATGGTTCACCCCATTTTCCATGGCATAAGCCAAAATCTCAGCATTCACCTCATCATTTTTAGTTCCTGACTTGTAATAAGTAAACTCTTTAACTATGTCATACTGATTTCCATAATTAGAAATTAGTTCCTGAGATTGACGAGTTACATCTTGACGGTTTTCGTTAGTTGAACATCTGCTGATAATGATTGCTTTTTCCATGACGTGTATGATTTTTTGTTTTTCGATAAATCAAAAGTCCAGGTATTTCGGGACATGGCAAAATAAATCAAAGAATATTTTTGATACAAAAAAGTGTATCATATAAGGTTGTAATAGATTTATTTTGATACACTTTGAAATTTGATACACTTTGTCAATCTAATCAGGTAGATTACATGGTGGATACATTTCTTTGATTATTCCTTCATCACAAATCTGAGAAATCTTAAAATCATATTTGTGTTCTTTTTTAAGGTTACATAAGAAATATGCTAAATCAACTTTATTTTCAACGGAAATGTTATATCCAAGTATGATGTTTTTAATTTCAATTTGTGGAAACTCATTAAAAACCTCATCTTCTTCATCGGAAAATGGATATTTAAAATTTAAATATGGATGTCTTCCTTTTAAATACAATTGGTTAAAATATTTGACTTCCTGATTTGAATTTATGTCTTTATAAATAGATTCAAGCGTATGGTTTTCATGGGCTTCTTTTTCTACTTTTAAAAACAGCCTTACTTCTTGTTCAACCTTGTATCGTTCCGCTTTATGGAACGATTGTATTTCCATAAATAACTGCAAAAAATTATTTGGAAAAAAACCTTCATTGTCTTTTACAAATTGTTCTGCATGAGCCTTTATAATCTTCAATGGCTGAAGAGAGTTGTCCCCATATTGAACTTTTCCTAACAGAAATTTTTTTGGATTTTTTTTGGTTAATTCAAATTCAAGGAGTACTCCTTTGCCCTTATCCGCATATACTTCCCACATAAATCCATCCCGTTTGGTGAATTCGTTGGATTCACAAGCTGAAAGGCAAAATAGGTTGTTTTTTAATTTTTCTAATTCATCTTTGTCAAATTGAAATATAGAATTATCCTCAAAGACCCTTGCACCATACTGTAATTCCTTTTTATCAATCAAATTACCAAATTCAGACATTCTCAAAAAACCAGTTTCCAGAATTGCTTTTATACCAAATAAGGAAGTGTAGTGAAGAAATCTACCGTCTCCTTTGTATTCGTAATCAGTTTCTTTAAAGAGATTGTTTGTTGATAATTCACCTTTAAAGCTCGTTGCAGGTTCGTCAGGGGAACTCACCATAAAGCTTGATTTAAAATCAGCATTCGGAAAGATTGGATTGATTACCTCTTTCCTGAATTTTGTAACATTTTCAAAATCGTAAAGCGTTTTTTCATTGAATGACATACAGATTTTATATTTTAATTTTATTTTTGAGTGACTGACTTTAATAATGAATATTAAATTTAACAATTCTAAATCATGCGGAGCATAATCTAGAATTATAAATATCAAATAAATTTTTAGTTTTTTTCACAAGAACCAATCA
>Ga0123337_10007454_pt1 | contig 10190 bp, 12 predicted proteins | sample frozenSSSSmetaG_FD_89792 | JGI IMG/M metagenome (GOLD analysis project Ga0123337, IMG submission 89792) | Glacier valley bacterial and archeal communities from Borup Fiord, Nunavut, Canada, to study Microbial Dark Matter (Phase II) -... | ecosystem: Environmental > Aquatic > Freshwater > Ice >...
CGACGAGGCGATAGGTGGAATAGGAGTCGCCGATGCCGTTAGATCGCGTTTGGGTCTGCCGAATGAACATGACCCGTAGGATCAGCATGGGACCGGGGACGACGCAAGAACAAAATATAAATTCTGGCACTACATTTGGGATTCCAAATGTTAGATTTGCTGAACCTGAACGAGTTGCGTAATTTTTGAGCGTCAAAAAAGTGGTTTTTTGGCGATTTTAAATACCTAACTGCTAAAGATGGCTCAAGGCCCCATCGATGAAACCGATCCTCGGTGCGAACTATCCGAAACTCCCGCTTGTCCGCATCTGACCGCTGCTAGAGCGGCCTTGCGTAAGTCCCGCAGCGGTTGTGCCAGCCTTCCTCCCAGCGCTTTTCACCGCGTTCCGGCGGCGAGTTCGCGATGCGGCGGGAAAGCACGCGTTTCGCGGCTGCGGCGAATTCCGTCGCCGCAGCCGCACCTGAGGGAACTTCCTTCATTTCGCCCAGCACCTGCAGCAATCCCCAGCCGCGGCCGTTGTAGCGTTCGGAAACTTGGGTGCCGTCGCCCTTGAAATTCACGTAGTCGATCAGCGCATAAGTCCCCTGCGAGGTGGTGGAAACTTTTCGATAGTTCGCTTCGATCCGCGCCTTTTCACTGCCCGGTGCCGCCGCCAGGATTTTCGGCAGCGCCTCGTGCGAGCGGGCGACGATGTAATCCGTCTGCAAGCTCACCGTCGCCGCCAGCCATTTCCGCAAACCGGTCAGGCGCGGGCCGTTGAAGTCTTTTTGAAACTCCGCCTTCGTCCGCCACGGGCTGAAGCGCTCCGCCGCCACCGCCGGAACATTCGCTCCGTGCTGTTTGGCGAACGCCACAAAATGCGGCCAGCTTTCCTCGAAGCGGCCTTTGAAACCTTCCGGATACCAGATGAAATGGCCGATTCCGAGCGAAGGAAATTCCTCACCTCCGTTCCAAGTCGTCAGCCCGGCCACGCTGCCCGCGCATTCGTTCTGCCAGATTTTCTGGCCGATCGCCGCCTTCTGCCCGGCACTCAATCCACTGGCAGGCGGAGCCGCCGGAGCGCACGCGGTGAAAAGCATGGCGAACAAACAAACAAAACGGGCGGCTTGCATGGCCCCACGCTACACCTACCATTTCGCCAACCGCAAGCTCATGAACCGCATTCCCTGGGACAAGATCCTCAACGTCACTCCGTTCGACCTCGTCAAACTGCTGATCACCGCCGCGATCATTCTTTTCGTGAACAAGATCCAGCTCGTGAACGACCGGCTCTCCGCACTGCTCATCGCGCTGCCACTCACCTCGCTGATGGCGATGATCTGGATGCACCATGACAAACAATCGCCCGAGCGCCTCGCCAACCACGCCGAGGGCACCTTCTGGTTCGTGCTCCCCACCCTGCCGATGTTCCTGATTTTCCCGTGGATGATGCGCAATGGTTGGGGGTTCTGGGCCAGCCTCGCCGCAAACTGCGTCATCACCGTCATTCTTTTCTGGCTCACCGTCATCGTGCTGCGCCGGTTCGGGATCGACCTGATGCCGAAGTGAGCCGAAAAAATTTCCTGAAAAATCCGCTCGCCAACCAGATAAGACTTGTCAGCAACCCGGATCTCTGGTTTGACGACCTGCCCGGCTACTCTCCGGAACCTTCCCAACCATTTGTTTTGAGCGAAAAAGACCCTTCCCTGCTACCCGAAAACGTCATCCCGTTTGAGCAGGTAAAGCCGATTTCGCGATTTCCCGGTTCTCCTATGAAAAGCGATCTTCTCGATAAGGCCTCAGAAATTGTCAAAGACCCACTTGTTCTGGTCAACCTAGTCTCGCAACGCGTGAGACAGCTCAACAGCGGACGTTCCCCGCTCATCCCCACCCGCCCCAGCATGGGCGTGGCTGACATTGCCCTCACCGAGATCATCGAAGGCAAGATCAAGCTCGTTTTCAAGGAAGCTCCCTGAGAGAGTTTCCTTTACCAAGCCACCGAGCATCCCCATGAGTGCGGAAATCGCCACCAACCGGAAGGCCGGGCGCGACTTCCATATTCTGGAAAAATACGAAGCCGGGCTTGAACTCAAAGGCACCGAGGTCAAGTCGATCCGTGCCGGGAAAGTCAATATTGCCGACGCCTTCGCCCGCGTCGAAGGCAACAACCAGATTTTCCTCTATGGCTGCAATATCCAGCCATGGCAAACCGCCGGTGAGTGGTACAACCACGCCGAAAAACGTCCGCGTCGGCTGCTGCTCCACAAGAGTGAGATTCTCAAGCTGGCCAACGCCACCAACGTCAAGGGCTGCACCCTCCCGTTGCTGCGGATGTATTGGAAAGACCGCCGCGTGAAGGTGGAAATCGGCGTCGGCAAGGGCAAAACCCACTCGGACCAGCGCCAGGATCTCAAGGAAAAGGTCGAGCTCCGCGAAGCCGCGCGCGAGATGTCACGCTTCAATCAGCGCTGACCGCCGTTGGCATCATCCTTCGGCTTCGGCCGCGATGGCGGATCGGTCGGCGGGCGTGAAATCACCGCTCCGGCATCCGGACCGGCCTTGGTTACCGCCGGATTCGTCGGGCGAAACTCACCCTCACCCGGCAGCTCCTGGATGTTCGGCAGCATGCGCAGACCATCGTCCGGCAGCGTGGGAAGCGCCGTCTCCGCCACGGTCGGCTCCGGAGTTTTCTCCTCCTTTTTCGGCTTCTCGGGCGGCCCGGCCACAACGGCCGCTTTCGGCGGAACGCAGGAAACCAGCATCAGCCCGGCCAGTGCCAAAAATGTGTGTTTGAGTTTCACCATGTCAGAAGTCCGCCACGCGACAGACCGAAAGAAAACCCTTTGCCACCACCGGCGCAAGAGCGAAGCGTGTGGTGACGCGTCTGCGTGCAGGCTGTCGGACTTGCGTCTCCGCTTCGTGCTCCTTACGGTTTTTTCATGCCCGGTTCGCTTTCTCTCATTTTCGAAACTTCCACGCCTCTCGCTTCCCTCGCGACTGTCCTGCCGGGTGGGGAAATCGAACAACGCGAGTTTTCCAGCGACCGTAGCCACAACGCGGTTTTGTTTTCTCCGCTCAAGGAGTTACTCGACGCACGGGGTGATTTGGAAATCGGCCTCGTCATCGTCGGCAGCGGGCCGGGGAGTTACAGCGGCACGCGGGTCGGCATTGCTGCGGCGCAGGGTGTGGCGATCGCTTCCAACTGCCCGGCGGTGGCCTTGCCGTCCATCCTTGCGGTGCCGTCCGCGCGAGGCGGTGCCTCGTGCCTTGCGATCGGCGATGCCAGACGTGGAAGTTACTGGACAGCGAAAGTAGAGGATTTCCGCATGGTCGCCGCGCCGGAGCTCACCGACGCGGCGGGACTGGAAAAAATAGTTAGAACGGCGGTCGCAGAAGGCACTTCGGTTTTTTCATTCGAGGATCCCGCGCGTTTTCCTCTATCCGCCGAGCTGGTTGGGCCGGTGAAACTCGAATTTCCGGACGCCCGCGGACTCTGGAACATCTGGCTCGCCGCGGACGGGCAAACCCGCGCGAAGTGGTCTGCGGAAATCCCCCAACCGATGTATCTCAAGCCACCACACATCACGCCGGCGAAGCGCTCTTGGCTGGTTCAGCCCTGAGCCTCGCGCCGCCAGACAGTGACGAGCGACGTGGTCCACTGGAACTTGCGGGCGGTTTCGCGGATGAGAAACGGCTCCTCCACCTGACGCTCCAGCGTGAAAGCGGGGGCCAGCGATTGTTGGAGCCATTCGAAGGTGGCTGCGACCGGCCAGTTTTCCGACGGGGTAAATTCCTCCAGCCAGGTGCATGGCGTGGCCAAAACGAGCTCGCCGCCGGGCATGACGAGCGACGGCAGACGATCCAGCAACCGCTTCGGCTCGGGCAGCCGGCAGATCAGGTTAGCGGCGTGGACGCGTCCGAACGATCCGAGGTCGGCCGGCAGGTTCATCGCATCGCCCTGGAGAAAACGGATTCTCGAACCATCGACTCCGGCGGGTAACCTCGCCTCCAGACGTGTGCTGATAGAAGCCTCCTCACGGCGTTCATACGCCAGCGTTCCGCCATTCCGCAGTGTTTCCGCGGCGCGGATGAAGGCGTGGGAAAAGTCAATGCCGGTCACCTCGTCGCAGGTCGCCGCCATTTCAAACGCCGAGCGGCCGACCGCGCAGCCGAGATCGAGACCTCTGGCGACTTTGGAAGAGGAAAAATGCGCCGGGGTGCGTTTCGCGAAATCCAGCGCCTCGCGCATGCCCGGGGGCCAGGTCCGGTCGGGCGGCAGAATTTCCTCCGCGGTGCCGAAATGGAAAAGCAAGTATTCGGATAGAATCTTGTCGGACTCGTAGATGGCGCTCATCGTTTGCGGTCGTTGATCATCTGCTCCGCTTCGTCCGAGCGGGAGTATCCCGCCTGCGCTTCCCGCAGCGTGACCCGACCGTCTTTGTTGGTGTCGTAGAAAGCGATGATTGCCTTACCTGTATAATTGACTTTCCTCGAAGTGTTCTTCATCTGGTAGATTCCGTGGTTCAATTCGGCTTCTGTCAGTTCACCGTCCCCGTTGTCGTCCCAGCGGTCGAACTTCTCAAGCAAGCCGATCATCTGCCGCTCGGTGCGGGTTTTCGGGACGACGGGACCGGGACCGCTGGAGCAGCCGACCGAGGCGATGGCAAGTGATAGACCGAGAATTTTCATTGATGATTGAAGTTGGCGCAAGTGCGGCAATCGGGCAAGCTCCGATCGCCGCATGCAAATCCGAATCATCGTCGCCGGAAAGCCCGCGCTCGCTTATGCCAAGGCGGGCGTGGAAGAATATCTGAAACGCCTTTCGCGCTTCGGCGGACATGAGATGATCGTCATCAAGGCGGGCGGACGCGACGAGGTTTCGGAGCGGCTGCTGGAAAAATCCCAGGGCTGCTTCCGGGTTGCGCTGGACGAGCGCGGCGAATGCCTGACTACCCGAAAATTCGCCGACCGGCTGGACTCCCTCGCCATGCGCGGCGAGGTGAAAGCCGTGGCTTTCCTGATCGGCGCGGCCGACGGCCACAACCCGGCGCTGCGCGATGCCTGCGATCTCGTTCTCACGCTCTCGCCCCTCACCCTACAGCATGAGCTGGCGTTGCTGGTTCTGCTGGAGCAGCTCTATCGGGTGGCCTCGCTGAAAAGCGGCTCACCCTATCACCGGGACTGAGTCCCACACCGCTCAACGGCGGTATTGGTTCTGCGGCATCATGCCGAACTGGCCTTGGCCTTGACCTGCAAGCGGAGAATTCCAAGGGATCTGGCTGGTCTCGCTCACCGGGCCGACCGGCTTCTTTTCGGTTTCACCGGCACATCCGACCAACCCGATTCCGGCAACCACTGCGGAGAGCATGAGAAACAGTTTTCGCTTCATGGGCTGAACATAAAACAAGCTCCGCAGCTTGCAAGCGCGCGGAGCTTGTGGGGAAAAATTTCCGTGGGATCAATTTCCGGTGGGAGTGGAGAGAATCACACGGTCACCCGGCTGAAGGCGGACGCCAGCGGCGAGGCTTTCGAGATCGATCTCGGCGATGGTCTGGGTCGGCTCGATCGAGGAAGGACGGACGCGGCCGATCTTGCGACCGTCACGCTGGACCAACAGGCTCGTCTGTGGCGTGAAACCGGAGTTCGAACCGGCACCGATCACGAGGAATCCCCACTCCTGGTTCACCGCAGTCACCACGGCTTCCATCGAGTTGCGGCTGATGCGGGCGCTGCGCTCTATGCCACGGGTGGTAAGACGATCCGATTCGGCACGCTTGGTGGCAAGGCTCTTTTCGGCACCGCCAACAAGGGTCTGTAGCTCGTCCAGTTTCTTTTGCTTGTCAGTTTTGCTTTGCTCGATTTCAGCGATCTTTTCAGCAAGGTTTTCGAGAGTCACACCACCACCGAGATTTTGGAGGGTCTTGTTGACTTCCTCGAGCGCCTTTTCGAGTTGGGTGAATTCGTCTTTCTGACTTGCGAGTTCATCATCGAGTTTGGAAATGTCGCTCTTGAGGGTGGAATTGGCAGCCTTGATCGTGGAAATGCTCTGGGTCACCAGCTCCAGCTTGTCTTGGGAAGCGACAAGAAAAGCCTTTTCATCCTTGATGTTTTTTTCAGCGGCTTCGGCCTTAGCGATGGTCTCCTTGTTGGTGGAGATCGTCGAAAGGCGGTCCTTTTGAAGATCCTGAAATTTGCCGGAAACGGAGAAGGAGAAGAAGGCAGCACCACCGGCGACAATGATGGCGAGGAAATAGGGAATGGCTTTCATGGGGTATCCTGGAAGAAAGGGTTTTTACAAGTAATCCGGGGATCAGTTGGCGGCGGCTGGTTTGGTGGCCTTCGCGCCGGGGACAACCTTGTCGCCGACCATCAGCGTGACATCCGGGGCGATCGAGTCAGGTACGACGCTGGCGGAGGCGGTGCTGCTTTCCACGGCCGTGACCATGAGCTTGGCGATCGTCTGGCCGTCGCGGATGACATCGAGAGTGGAGTTGGTCACCACACCAGCGGCGTTACCAGAAGCCAAGGTAACGAAGCCCCAGTTCGGATAGATCGAGCGAATGCGGGTCTTGAGCGACGGCAGGGATTCGCCACGGCTGTAATAACCAAACCTTTCGGTGGCCGCCTTGATCTCGGATTCCGTCTGTGTGTTCTGGGAAGTCAGGTTGGCGAGCTTGGCTTCGGTCGAAGTGACTGACTGGCTAAGTCCTTCAATCTCCGAGTTGAGTGTGTTAAGCTTCGAAGCAAGCTCGTTGATATTGCCGGTCTTCTGGGTCTTCTCACGGATGTCGTCGAGCTTGCCCTTGTTGGAGGCGACCAGGGCGGTCTTCGTTTCCGAGTCAGCCTTGAGCTTGGTGTTGTTCGCCTGCTCGCTCGCTTCGGTTTCCTGGAGCTTCACGACTTCGGCATCAACAGCGGCACGCTCGATGGGAAGTGCGGTGAGAATCCCCTCGTCCGTCTTGAGCCGTGCCTGGCTTTTCTGGAGGATGCTTTTCTGGTTTGCCGTCTCGGTGATTTCCGAATCGTAAGCCGTTTTATTTTTGGTGGCAATGAAGGCCGCTAGGGCGAGAACAATTGCAGTGAGGATTCCGAAGACGTTTGCCATGGGTTTAAAAAATGTGAGCTTTGAATTCCGTGTGGGCAGACACTAGGAAGTCCCGATTGACCTCCGCAATCCCAAATTTCACAGAGTTTCCATCTTATCACGGCCTTGCCTTTACAAAGCACCCACACAAGACCATCGCTCTCCCGCCCTATGAAGTCGATCTTCCGAGTTTTTTCCTACCTCCGCCATTACCCGGGCCTCGCCACGGCTCAACTTTTCTGCGCCGTGGGGATGACGCTGGCGGTATTTGTATTCCCGAACGCGACCGGCCACGTGATCGATGAAATTATTCCGAATCCGGCCCGTCATCATGAGTTTTCCTTTTGGATTTGCTTGGCATTACTCGGATTCCTTACCAAAGACGGCCTGAATTCGCTGCGGATTTTCATTAATAACATCTTCGAACAGAAGGTGATCTTCGACATCCGCTCGGACCTATATGAGAAAATCCAGCGCCTGCCGCTGCAGTGGTTCGACACACGTCGCACCGGCGACATTATGACCCGCGTCGTCGAGGACGTGACCAACATGGAGCGCGTGCTCATCGACGGCGTGGAACAAGGGCTGATCGCGGCGCTGCAGGTGCTCGGCATCGGCATTTTTCTTTTTTTCCTGAATCCGGTGGTCGCGGCGTGGGCCACGCTGCCGGTGCCGTTCCTCGCATTGGGGGCCTGGATCTACTCGACAAAAGGCCGCGACCGCTATCGCAACCAGCGCGATGCGGCGTCCGATCTGAACGCGCTGCTCCACGACAACATCTCCGGCGTCCGCCAGATCAAGGCCTACGCGGCGGAAAGTGCCGAGCACGCGCGCTTCAACAGCTTTTCGGACGCCCTTCGGACCGCCTCGCTGCGGATGATGAAATGGTGGGCGCTCTACTCGCCCGGCATGTCGTTCCTGCGGATGACCGGCTATGTGCTGGTGCTCGCTTTCGGCGGCTCCGCAGTGATGGCGCACACGCTGACGATGGGGGATTTCACGAAGTTCCTTCTGTTTCTATCACTTTTCTACGAACCCATCGACCGCCTGAACTCGCTCAACCAGATGATCCTATCAGGCCGCGCGGCGGCGGACCGGGTGTTCGACATCCTCGACTCCGAGGAAGAGGCGAACTCCACGCAGGGCGGAAAGCTGCCGGAGAAAATCGACGGGCACGTGCGTTTCGAGAACGTCTCGTTCGCCTATCAGGACCAGCCGACGCTGCACGGGGTGACCCTCGACGCGCTGCCCGGCCAGACGATCGCGCTGGTCGGCTCGACGGGCGCGGGCAAGACCACGGTGCTCTCGCTGTTAGCCAGATTTTATGAAGCAACATCGGGCGTCATCACCATCGACGGCACCGACATCGGCGGGCTGGCGAAACCCTCGCTGCGCGACCGCCTCGCCTACGTCACCCAGGAGCCATTTCTTTTCAACGGCACCGTGCGGGAAAACCTGCTGCTGTCGAAGCGCGGGGCCACCGACGCCGAACTCTGGCAGGCGCTCGATGCCGCGCACGCCGATCACTTCGTGCACGGCCTGCCGCAGCAGCTCGACACCAACGTCGGCGAGCGCGGCGTGAAACTATCAGGCGGCGAGAAGCAGCGGCTCTCCATCGCCCGCGCGCTCTTGAAAAACGCGCCGATCCTTCTGTTGGACGAGGCGACCGCATCGGTGGATTCGGAAACCGAGCGCCAGATCCAGGACGCGCTGGACCGGCTGATGGAAAACCGCACTGCCTTCGTGATCGCCCACCGGCTTTCCACGATCCAGAATGCGGACCGCATCTACGTGCTCGAAAAAGGCCGTGTCATCGAACAGGGCACCCACACCACGCTGCTGGCGGAGGGCGGGAAATACGCCGAGCTCTGTCAGAAATCATTCCTCGCCCAGGAGCCCTCACACGCTGCCGAGGAACTGGCTGCCAATCATTGACTGATAGGTCGGGTCCGTTTCCCGCAGCGTCGCGTGGTTTCCATCCGCCACGATGCGTCCCTGTTGGAAAACCAGCACGCGGTCCGCGATGGTGATCGTGCTGAAGCGGTGGGCGATGATGAAAGTGGTGCGGCCCTTGACGAGCGCGGCGAGCGCCTGTTGGACCATCGCCTCGCTCTCGGAATCGAGCGCGCTGGTGGCCTCGTCGAGGATCAGGATCGGCGCGTCCTTGAGGAAAGCCCGGGCGATGGCGATCCGCTGGCGCTGGCCGCCGGAGAGAAGATCGCCGCGCTCGCCGACTTCCGTTTCATAGCCCTGCGGCAGCGTGCGGATGAACTCGTCCGCATGCGCGCGGCGGGCGGCCCCGATGACTTCCTCGTCCGTCGCATTCTCACGTCCGATGCGGATGTTCGAAGCGATGGTGCCGAGGAAAAGCGACGGCATCTGCGGCACCACGGCGATCGCGCCCCGCAGGTCCTTTTTCCGGAACTCGCGGATGTCAGTCCCGTCGAACTGGATCCCGCCGGACTGAGGATCGTAAAATCTCGGGATCAGATGCGCGAAGGTCGATTTCCCCGCGCCGCTCGGGCCGACGAGGGCAACCACCTGGCCGACGGGGATGTTCAAATTGAGTTCCTTCAAAACCGGCTCCTCACCATAGGCGAAGGACAGATTGTGAAAGCAGATCGCTTCCCGCGGTGCGGAAAACGGCCGGGGCGAGACCGGATCGGATATCGTGTCCGGCTCGTTGGAAATGTGTTCGATCCGCTCGATGGACGCGCCCGCCTGGCGCAGCAGTGAGTTGACCATGCCGAGTTTTTTGATCGCATCCACGGCTACGAAAAGCGCAGCACCCATCGCCATGAAATCGCTCTGTTTCATGCCCCTGCTGACGCCGAGGTAGAGCGCGATTGCGAATCCAACGGCCGACACCGTCTCGATCACCGGGGAAATCGCCTGGCGGTATTTCACCACCTTCATGCCCAGCTTGAACATTTCGTGGATCCGCTTTCTGAAAAGGGAGATCTGGCGCTCCTCCAGATTATAGGCGCGGATTTCCAATGGTGCCTGAAGGCTTTCCGAAAGCGCGGCGGTGAGCGTTCCCCCTTGGTTCTGCAGGGCCCGCGCCCGCTTCGCCAGCTTGTTTCCGGCAGACCGGATCACCAGCACGCAGGCCGGCACGGTGACGATC
>Ga0123337_10007455_pt1 | contig 10189 bp, 7 predicted proteins | sample frozenSSSSmetaG_FD_89792 | JGI IMG/M metagenome (GOLD analysis project Ga0123337, IMG submission 89792) | Glacier valley bacterial and archeal communities from Borup Fiord, Nunavut, Canada, to study Microbial Dark Matter (Phase II) -... | ecosystem: Environmental > Aquatic > Freshwater > Ice >...
CTGACCCAGGCCCAGCTCAACCGGGCCTGCGGCGATGCCGCAACCACATTGCCCGGAAGCCTGCGCATTCCCGCCTGCTGAAGACCTCCATTCTTACCGCGATTTAAGTAGGGTTTCGGTTGCCCAGCGATCATCTAGGGGGCGTGAAGCAGACCGTGTTCATTTCCCGCCGCCTCTCCGTCGCCCTGCCCGCGCTTGCGCTGTTCGCCGGCCTTTCGGCGCTCGCGGCTCCGGCCGCGGCCGAGATCAGCCTGCCGATCCAGGACCGCGATGTGACCCGGATGATCTCACTGGGCGGCTCCTGCCACCGCTGCGAACTGTCGGGCCGCAACCTGGCCGGCGCGACCTTCACCGGCGCCAGCTTCATCAGCGCGACCCTGGTCGGCGCGGATCTGCGTGGCGCCGAACTGGTCGGCTCCAACTTCTCGAACAGTGACTTCACCGACGCAAACATGACCGGTGTGCAGATCCAGGGATCGAACTTCGGCGGCGCTGTCTTCATCAACGCCAATATCAGCGGAGCAGAGGCCCAGGGCGCCGTGTTCAGCCGCGCCGATCTCAGCCGGGCCAACCTGTCGGGCGCTGAACTCATGGGCGCGAACATGAACGGCGCGGTCCTGTCAGGGACCAATCTGTCCAACGCCGAGCTGTTCGGCACCACCCTGGCCAACGTCAGCGCGCGCGGCGCCTCCTTCGCCAACGCCGAGATGAACGCGGCCAACATGGCCAGCGGCGACTTCAGCGCCGCCAACTTCAGCAACGCCCAGCTGGACGGAGCCCGGCTGTCCCAGGGGACTTTCGGCCGGGCCCGTTTCACCGACGCCTCTATGCGCCGCGCCGACATCCGGGGCGCCGACCTGTCGGGCGCCCGGGGCCTGACCCAGGCCCAGATCGCGCAGGCCTGCGGCGACTCCTCGACCCGCCTGCCGAACGGTCTCAGCGTCCGGAGCTGCGGCTCCCGGATCATGGTCCGGACCCCTGCGCCGCCGGTCCCGCCCGCGCCTCCGGCGCCGCCCTCGCCGCGCCGCAACTTCGCCAGCGCCGACCACTGATCGCGGCGGCCGGCGAAGCCGCCGCTCTGTGAGCGGAAGCCCTACTTCAGCGGCAGGCTCTGGCGGATGTGCAGTTCCTTGTACTGACGGTCCTGCGCCTCGGCCGGCGCGCTCATCAGCAGATCCTGGCCCTGCTGGTTCAGCGGGAAGGCGATGACCTCGCGGATCGCGACCTGGTTGGCCAGCAGCATGACGATGCGGTCGATGCCGGGGGCCAGGCCGCCGTGCGGCGGCGCGCCGTAGCGGAAGGCGTTCAGCATGCCGCCGAACTGGTCCTCGACCACCGAGGCGTCGTAGCCGGCGATCTCGAAGGCCTTGAGCATGATCTCGGCCTTGTGGTTCCGGATCGCGCCCGAGCACAGCTCGTAGCCGTTGCAGACGATGTCGTACTGATAGGCGCGGATGGTCAGCGGGTCCTGGGTTTCCAGGGCCTCCAGCCCGCCCTGCGGCATCGAGAAGGGGTTGTGCGAGAAGTCGACCTTCTTCTCTTCCTCGGACCATTCGAACATCGGGAAGTCGACAATCCAGCAGAATTTGAACTGCGCCTCGTCGACCAGCTTCAGCTCGGTGGCGACGCGGGTGCGGGCCAGACCGGCGAATTTGGCGAAGACCGCGGGCAGACCGGCGGCGAAGAAGGCGGCGTCGCCCTTGCCGAGACCCAGGGCGGTCATAAGCGCGTCGGTGGCCTCGCCCAGGTTCTTGGCGATCGGGCCGCCCCAGGCGTTATTGTCATCCGACCAGAAGATGTAGCCGAGGCCCGGCTGGCCCTCGCCCTGGGCCCAGGAGTTCATGCGGTCGCAGAAGGCGCGTGAGCCGCCGGTCGGGGCGGGAATCGCCCAGACGGCGTTCTTGGCGTCGGCGCCGAGGATCTTGTTGAACAGGCCGAAGCCGCCGTCGCGGAAATGCTCCGAGACGTCCTGCATCTTGATCGGGTTGCGGGTGTCCGGCTTGTCGGTGCCATACCACTTCATCGACTGTGCGTAGGTCAGGCGTTCGAAGCCGGCGTGCTCCAGGGTCTGGCCGAAGTCGTTGGTGAAGGTATGGGCGCCGTCGATCGGCGAGACCGGCTTGCCGTCGGCGAACTCCTCGAACACGCCGTGCATGACCGGCTCGATGGCGGCGAAGACGTCTTCCTGGGTGACGAAGCTCATCTCGACGTCGAGCTGGTAGAACTCCAGCGACCGGTCGGCGCGCAGGTCCTCGTCGCGGAAGCAGGGCGCGATCTGGAAATAGCGGTCGAAGCCCGAGACCATGAGCAGCTGTTTGAACTGCTGCGGGGCCTGCGGCAGAGCGTAGAACTTGCCCGGATGCAGGCGTGACGGCACGAGGAAGTCGCGCGCGCCTTCGGGGCTGGAGGCCGTCAGGATCGGGGTCTGGTACTCGAGGAAGCCCTGACCGACCATGCGCTGGCGGATCGAGGAGATCACGCGGCTGCGCAGCACGATGTTCTTGTGCAGGGTCTCGCGGCGCAGATCGAGATAGCGGTGCTTGAGGCGGATTTCCTCGGGGTATTCCGGCTCGCCGAAGACCGGCAGCGGCAGTTCTGCGGCCTCGGACAGGATCTCGACGCCCGTGACGCGCAGCTCGATCTCGCCGGTCGGCAGGTTCGGGTTCACCACCGAGGCGTCGCGGGCGACCACTTCACCGTCTACGCGGATGACGCTTTCGGCGCGCACGCGCTCGACGGCCTCAAAGCCCGGCGTCTCGGGGTGGAAGACCAACTGGGTCAGGCCGTAGTGGTCGCGCAGGTCGATGAACAGCAGACCGCCATGGTCGCGCTTGCGGTGCACCCAGCCGGACAGACGCACATTGGAGCCTGCGTCCGAAGACCGGAGGGCGCCGCAGGTGTGGGAGCGATAGGCGTGCATGTCGGACATTGGGGGGAAAATCGTCTGAATCGGCCGCGAAACGGCGGGAATTGGAAGCGGCGTAAGGCGCATCCGCGCCCCCGAAAGTCAAGGTCGGACGCCGGTTTCGGGACCTGCGCGACTCCAAAAACGGAGTCGATGGAGTCGACAGAGTCTACAGGTTCGCGGCCGACGTCCGAGCCAGCCCCGTAGTCTATACCCGCAGACCGCCAAGGCGCGGACGAGAGGCCTCGATGCCCGCTCGCCGGGAAGAGGCGCCTTCCAGAGCGTCGAATGACTTTTTAGGTTCGACGTCAGAAGCGGTCGCAGCGGTCCACAGGACCGGATCGTCTGTCCACGTCGCAAGCCAATCCCGTATCAGGACAATCCGGGCGATCTGCTATGGTGAACCCATGTCGGCGCGCCGTCCCCTTCGCGAACAGCTCAGACTGCCCCTGACCCGGGCGGCGTCGCATGGCGCGACGACCTTCGTGCGCTCGGCGTCCAACGCCTATGCCGTCGATGCGCTCGCCGCCTGGCCGGACAGCGCGGGTCAGGTCATGGCCATCTGCGGCCCCGCCGGATGCGGCAAGAGCCATCTGGCCGCCCTCTGGGCCGAACGGGTCGGCGCCATCCCCCTGAACGGGGCCGAGGCGGCGCTGGCCGATCCGCTCGAGCTGGAGGGCCGCCCTGTCCTGCTCGACATCGCCCAGGACGCCGACGACGAGACGCTGTTCCACCTGATCAACCTGGCCCAGCACGACGGCGGCGCCCTGTTGATGGTCTCGCGGCCCTCGCCGCGTCGCTGGCATGTGGCGGTGCCGGATCTGCGGTCGCGACTCGACGCTGTGCGTGTGGTGGCGATGGAGGCCCCGGACGACACAGTCCTGTCGGCTATTCTGACCGCCCGTTTCGCCGAACACAGCATCACGCCGGGTGACGGCGTGATCGACTATCTGGTCAGACGCATCGACCGGTCGGCGGCCGCCGTCGCCGACGTGGTCGACCGGCTGGATGCGGAGCATCGGCCGGTGACACGGGCGCTGGCGCGGCAGGTGCTGGAGGCCAGCGACGACCTGTTCGACGACGCGCCTGAAGATGACGGCGGATCAGGGTTGCAGCCGTAACAATCGCGCCCCACAACCAGCCCATGTCCGACGCCGCCATTGCCGACGCCACCCGGGGCGAGGAAGTCCCCTCTTCCCGAGCGCCCCAGTTGCACCTGGATGAGGGCCTGATGGCCTCGCCCACACGGTTCTTCAATCGCGAGATCAGCTGGCTGGCGTTCAACGCCCGGGTTCTCGAAGAAGCCGCCAACCCCAGCCACCCGCTGCTGGAACGGCTGCGGTTCCTGTCGATCTCGGCCAATAACCTCGACGAGTTCTTCATGACCCGCGTCGCCGGTCTGAAGGGTCAGGTGCGCGAACGGGTGCGGGTGCTGTCCGCTGATGGCCTGACGGCCGCCAAACAGCTGGAAAAGGTCAACGTCGCCGCCGGCGAGCTGATGGCCGAACAGCAGAAGCGCTGGCGTCAGTTGCGGAACGAGCTGACCACGGCCGGCATCGAGGTCGTGCGCTCCACCAAGATCACCAAGACCGACAAGGATCGGCTGGAGCCGGAGTTCCTGAGTCAGCTGTTCGCGGTGCTGACGCCCCTGGCCATCGACCCGGCGCACCCGTTTCCCTTCCTGCCCAACCTGGGCTTTTCGCTGGCCCTGAAGCTGCGGCGCCAGCGGGACAACAAGACCCTCTACGCCCTTGTCCCCGTGCCGACCCAGGTCCGCCGGTTCTGGGAGCTGCCGGGCGACGGACGCTCGGTAAAGGGGCGCCGGCGGTTCGTCACGCTGGAGACCATGCTGCTGCTCTTCATCGAGCACCTGTTCCCTGGCCATGAGGTCCTTGAGAAGGGCGTGCTGCGCCTGATCCGCGACTCGGACATCGAGATCGAGGAGGAGGCCGAGGACCTGGTGCTGGAGTTCGAGGAGGCGCTGAAACAGCGTCGTCTGGGATCGGTGGTGCGGGTGAAGATCGAGGCGTCGATGCCCGACGATCTGCGCGAGTTCATCATCGGCGAACTGGAGGCCGCGCCGCAGGACGTGGTGCTCGTCGACGGCATGCTGGGCCTTGCCCAGATGTCGGAACTGATCCCTTCCGGCCACCCCGACCTGAAGTTCCCCGGCTATGAGCCCCGCTACCCGGAACGGGTTCGCGACCAGGGCGGCGACGTCTTCGCTGCGGTGCGCGAGAAGGACATCCTCATCCACCACCCGTTCGAGAGCTTCGATGTGGTGGTGCAGTTCCTGAGGCAGGCGGCGCGCGACCCCAACGTCATCGCCATCAAACAGACGCTGTATCGCACCTCCAAGGACAGCCCGATCGTCGCGGCCCTGATCGAGGCGGCCGAGAATGGCAAGAACGTCGTCGCCCTGGTCGAGATCAAGGCCCGGTTCGACGAGGAGGCCAACCTGCGCTGGGCCCGCGCCATGGAACGGGCCGGGGTCCACGTCGTCTTCGGCTTCGTCGAATACAAGACCCACGCCAAGCTCAGTGTCGTCGTGCGGCGCGAAGGCGATGCGCTGAAGACCTACTGCCACTTCGGCACCGGCAACTATCACCCGATCACGGCCAAGGTTTACACCGACCTCAGTCTGTTCTCCTCCGATCCCGTCCTGGCCCGCGATGCGTCGCGGGTGTTCAACTACATCACCGGCTACGCCCAGCCCGAGGATCTGGAAGCGCTGGTCGTCTCGCCCCTGAACATGAAGTCGACGCTGATCGAGCTGATCGGCAAGGAGATGTCGGCGGCGGCCAAGGGCAAGCCGGCGGCCATCTGGGTCAAGCTGAACGCCCTGGTCGATCCCGAGATCATCGACGCCCTGTACCGGGCCAGCCAGTGGGGCGTGCGGATCGAACTGGTCGTGCGCGGCATCTGCTGCCTGCGTCCCGGCGTGCCGGGCCTGTCGGAGAATATCCGCGTCAAGTCGATCGTCGGCCGCTTCCTGGAGCACAGCCGGATCATCTGTTTCGCCAACGGCAAGGACCTGCCCCACGACAAGGCGAAGGTCTTCATTTCCTCGGCCGACTGGATGACGCGCAACCTGGACCGGCGCGTCGAGATCATGACCCCGGTGTTCAACGCCACGGTCCACGACCAGGTGCTGGACCAGATCATGGTCGCCAACCTGAAGGACGACGCCCAGAGCTGGGTTCTGGGCGCCGACGGCGGCTACACCAGGGTCACGCCGGCCGATCCGGCGCGGCCCTTCTCGGCCCACAAATACTTCATGACCAACCCCAGCCTGTCGGGCCGGGGCCGCAAGGTGAAGACCCGGCCGGAAGCGCTGCGCTACGATCGGCCCGGTCAGTGAACGAACTCTATGCGACGCCGCGCGAGGCGGCGGTTATCGACATCGGCTCGAACTCCGTCCGCATGGTGCTGTACCGGCTGGAAGGCCGCGCCATCTGGACCGTGTTCAACGAGAAGGTCCAGGCCGGCCTCGGCCGCGACCTGCCGGAGACCGGCAGACTGTCGCCGACGGGCGTCGAGCTGGCGATGACGACGCTGCGCCGGTTCGCGGCCGTGCTGGAGGGGGTGCGTCCCGCCTACACCTTCGTCGCCGCCACCGCCGCCGTGCGCGAGGCCGCAGACGGCCCGGAGTTCTGCGACCGCGTCGCCGCCACGACGGGCTTGCGCGTCCGCGTCCTGACCGGCGAGGAGGAGGCGAAATACGCCGCCCTGGGCGTCCTGGCCGGAGAGCCGCGCTCGAACGGCGTCGCCGCCGACATGGGCGGGTCCAGCCTGGAGCTGATCAAGGTCGGCGAGGGGGCGTCGAGCCCCGGGATTACCCTGCCCCTTGGTCCGTTCAGCCTGGCCGATCCGAGAGGATTCGACGCCGGACGCCTGCGCGACACGATCGCCGAACGGCTGAGACCGGCGGCGAAACGGTTCTCGGCTGACGAGCTCCACGCCGTGGGCGGCGGCTGGCGCTCTCTGGCCCAGTTGCACATGGAGATGACCGACTATCCGCTCCGCATCGTCCACCAGTACGCGATGAGCGCTGAAGACGCGCGCGGGGTGGCCCGGCTGGTGGCTCAACAATCGAAGGCCTCGCTCGACCGGCTTCCGGGCGTCTCCAAACGCCGCGCCGAGACCCTGCCTTATGCCGCCCTGGTGCTGGAGGGTCTGATCGACACCCTGGGTCTCAAGACCCTCACCTTCTCCGCCTGGGGCCTGCGCGAGGGCCTGCTCTACGAGACGCTGGATCAGGACGAGGCCCCCGCCGATCCGCTGATCGCCGGAGCCGCCGCCCTGGGGGCGCGCCAGGGCATTTCGCCGGCCATGCCGGCCGCGCTCAACGCCTGGCTCGCCGATGTCATCGCCGCCCTGCCCGTGGCCTTCGGCCGTGAGCGCGACGCGGTGCTCGCCGCCGCGGCCTGCCGCCTCGCTGACCTCGGGGCCCGGCTGCATCCCGATCACCGGCTCGAGCTGGTGTTCGATCAGGTGCTGCGCGCGCCGATCCCGGGCCAGACCCACCCCGAGCGCGTGTGGCTCGCCTGCGCCCTGAACGGTCGCTACGGCGGCGGGGCCTCGACGCCTGCCCCGGCTGCCGTCACCCGCCTTCTCAGCGATGACGCGCGGTTCAGCGCCCGGGCTCTGGGCCTGGCCATGCGGCTGGGCTGCGACCTGTCGGGCCGTTCGCCCCAGTTGCTGGCCAACGCCTCGGTGACCGTGAAGAACGGCGCGCTGAAGCTGACCGCGTCGCCCGGCTATGCCGATGTGCTGCTGGGCGAACAGACCCGTCGCCGCGCCAAGGCCCTGGCCGAGGCCATGGGGCTGAAGCTGGAGATCTGAACAGGCGGCCTATTCGATCTCGACGACCTCGACCCGGGCGCCGTTCAGGACCAGGGCGATCTCGCCGCGCTTGAGTTTCAGCGCGTCCTCGCCGAACAGCTGACGCCGCCAGCCGGTCAGGGCGTCGACCTTGGCGTTGTCGTCGATGGCGATCCGCTCCAGGTCGGCGACGTTGGCGATCAGCTTGGACGCCACACCGGCATTGTCGCTCTTGGCCTTCAGCAGCACCTTGAGCAGTTCGACGACCGAGGGCGGAGCCGGCTGGTTGTGGGCCGGGCGGTCCAGCTTGGGCGCATGGGCCTCCGGATCGGCCATGACCCGCTTCAGCTCTTCCGTCAGCTCGAGGCCCAGGCGCGAGCCACCGAATCCCTTGGGCACGGAGCGCAGGCGGTTGAAGGCCTCGACGTCCATCGGGGCCTGGGTCGCGATCTCGTCGATCGCCTCGTCCTTCAGGATGCGGCCGCGCGGCTGGTCGCGATCCTGCGCCGCCTTCTCGCGCCACACCGCCGTGGCCTTGAAGGCCGCGAGGTATTTCGCGTTGTACTTCTTGGGTTTCAGCCGCTTCCAGGCCTTCTCCGGATCGGTGTCGTAGAGGGCCGGATCGACCAGATCCTCCATCTCCGAGGTCACCCAGTCGAGGCGGCCATCCTTCTCCAGCCGATCCCGCAGCTTGGGATACAGGGCCGCCAGGTGGGTCACGTCGCCGATCGCATAGGTCAGCTGGGCGTCGGACAGGGGCCGGCGCGACCAGTCGGTAAACCGGCTGCCCTTGTCGAGGTCGATGCGCAGCATCTGGCGGACCAGCCCGTCATAGGCGACCTGATCGCCGAACCCGGCCGCCATCGCGGCGACCTGGGTGTCGAACATCGGCCTGGGCATGGCGCCCAGCTTGACGAAGATTTCCGTGTCCTGCCGCGCGGCGTGGAAGACCTTCACGATCTTCGGATCGCGCAGGATGTCCAGGAACGGCTCCAGGTCCAGGCCCTCGGCCTGCGGATCGATGATGGCCTCATGCTCCGGCGTCGCGGCCTGGATCAGGCACAGCTTGGGCCAGTAGGTCGTTTCCCGCATGAACTCGGTATCGACCGCGATGAACGGAGCGTGGGCGACGGCCGCGCAGAACTGAACCAGCGCGTCATTAGTGGTGATCGGCGTCATTGAAATGCTATAGCCCCCCGCGACGCGGTCGTGGCAAGAGCCGCGACCATATTTCCGCACCGATTCCAGGCCCGTGAGCGATGAGCGACAATAAAGACCCATTGCCGAACGGCCTGACCTACGCCGATGCAGGGGTCGATATCGACGCCGGCGACATGCTGGTCGAGCACATCAAACCCCTGGCCAAATCCACAGCCCGCCCCGGTTCGGAGCCCTCGCTGGGCGGATTCGGAGCCCTGTTCGACCTGAAGGCGGCCGGGTTCGTCGACCCGTTGATCGTCGCCACCACAGACGGCGTCGGCACCAAGCTGAAGATCGCCATCGAGACGGGCCGTCATGACGGCGTCGGCGTTGATCTGGTCGCCATGTGCGTCAACGATCTGCTGGCCCAGGGCGCCGAGCCGCTGCTGTTCCTCGACTATTACGCGACTGGAAAGCTCGAAATCGACGCGGCTCGCCGCGTGGTTTCGGGCATCGCCGAAGGCTGCCGTCAGGCGGGGGCCGCTCTGGTCGGCGGTGAAACGGCCGAGATGCCGGGCATGTATTCGGGCGGCGACTACGACCTGGCCGGCTTCTCTCTGGGCGCCGTGGAGCGCGGCCACGCCCTGCCCCGGCTCGACCTGCAGAACACCGGCGACCTGATCATCGGCCTGGCGTCCTCGGGCCCACACTCCAACGGCTATTCGCTGATCCGCAAGGTCGTGGACCGCTCGGGCCTGGCCTGGGGCGACGATGCGCCGTTCGCAAAAGATCGTTCGCTGGCCCAGGCCCTGATGGAGCCGACCCGAATCTATGTGAAACCGGTCCTGCCGCTGATGAAGGCGGGCCTGATCAAGGGTGCGGCCCACATCACCGGCGGCGGCCTGATCGAGAACCCGCCCCGCTGCATCGCCGAGGGCCTGACCGCCTCGTTCGACTGGAACGCCTGGCCGATGCCGGCGGTGTTCCAGTGGCTGGCCGAGACCGGCGGCATCAGCGACCACGAGATGCGCCGCACCTTCAACTGCGGCATCGGCTTCATCCTGATCGTCGCGCCGGAGAACGCCGAGGATGTGCTGGCCGGCTTGCTGGAGGCGGGTGAAGCGGCGTTCGTCTGCGGGCAACTGGTCTGACTTCCCTCCCCCGGTGGGAGAGGGCTTGAGGCCCGCAGAGCGTTAGCGATGCGGCTTGGCCGAAAGGGTGAGGGCCGCGCCCTCACGGGTTATCGCCAACCCCTCACCCTTTCGCGTTTCCAATCGCTTCGCTCCTGGACGCTCAAGCCCTCTCCCGCCGGGAGAGGGA
>Ga0123337_10007460_pt1 | contig 10185 bp, 13 predicted proteins | sample frozenSSSSmetaG_FD_89792 | JGI IMG/M metagenome (GOLD analysis project Ga0123337, IMG submission 89792) | Glacier valley bacterial and archeal communities from Borup Fiord, Nunavut, Canada, to study Microbial Dark Matter (Phase II) -... | ecosystem: Environmental > Aquatic > Freshwater > Ice >...
CCATCGCCCACAGCCTGCAGCAGGCGTTTGAACGCTATTTCATCGCCATCACCACGCTGGTGAAAAACGGCCCGCGCACGCTCAGCGCCGGCGAACTCGAGTCGCTTTGCCATCTCACCGCGCAGCGGCTGAGCCTGCTGTACGCACCGGCCGCGCCGGAGTTCTTCGACAAGTCGCTGTTCCGCGGCTTCATCCAGAAGCTGCGCGAAATGAAGCTGGTGTGGGTGTGCCCGAACGGCAAGCTCGACTTCGACGAACAGCTGATGGCCTGGGAAAAAGACGCCAAGGTGGTTCTGGGCCGCGACCTGCGGCACACCATCAGCAAGCTCTCGCCCGAGGCCGTAAGCAAGGTCGCCGGCAGCGGCGTCACCAAGGCCGAGGCCTGAGGCCCGGGCCTTCGTGCCCGTCCGGCGTCAGGCGTCGAGGTCGGGGATCAGCCGGCTTTCCAGTGCGGAAATCATGTCCTTGAGCCGGAGCTTTCGCTTCTTCAGGCGCTTGATGGCCATCTCGTCGGCCTGGATCGACTCGGCCAGCTTGTCGATGGCGGCGTCCAGGTCGCGATGCTCCACCTTCAGCTCGACCAGCTGCGCGGCAATCTTGGCGGGATCTTCCTCGGCCATCACATCCTCCGGTTGCCGGGCCAGCTTAGCGCCCCGGCCGGGGCGGCGACAGGGGTAAAATAGCCACCCGACCCGATCCAAGCCGCCATGACCCTGCTGCTGCAAGACCCCCTGCCGCGCAAACCCTCGCAAGAGCGCGAGCGCCACAAGCTGGCCAAGCGCCTGCGCCGGCAGGTAGGCCAGGCCATCGCCGACTTCGGCATGATCGAAGAGGGCGACAAGGTGATGGTGTGCCTGTCGGGCGGCAAGGACAGCTACACGATGCTCGACCTGCTGCTGCAGCTGCAGAAAAAGGCGCCGGTGCGCTTCGAGCTGGTGGCGGTGAACCTCGACCAGAAGCAGCCCGGCTTCCCCGAACACGTTTTGCCCGACTACCTGCGCTCGCTCGGCGTGGCCTTCACCATCATCGAGCAGGACACCTATTCGGTGGTCAAGCGCGTGGTGCCCGAGGGCAAGACGATGTGTTCGCTGTGCTCGCGTCTGCGCCGCGGCGCGCTGTACCAGCACGCCAAGGACCACGGCTTCACCAAGATCGCGCTCGGCCACCACCGCGACGACGTGCTGGCCACCTTCTTCATGAACCTGTTCTTCCACGCCAAGCTGGCCACCATGCCGCCCAAGCTGCTCAGCGACGACGGCGCGCACGTGGTGATCCGGCCGCTGGCCACGGTGCGCGAAGCCGACATCGTCGATTACGCTGACTGGAAGCAGTACCCGATCATCCCGTGCACGCTGTGCGGCTCGCAGGAAAACCTGCAGCGCAAGCAGGTGGCGCGCATGATGGCGGCCTGGGACAAGGAATATCCCGGCCGCACCGAAACCATCGCCAAGGCGCTGTCCGACGTGCGCCCCTCCCATCTGGCCGACCCCACCGCATTCGACTTCGCGAACCTGGGCCGCCTCACCACCGCTTCGCTTCCCGACGCCCACGCCTGGCTTGCCGGCGAGTCCGCCCTTTCCCCTGACTTGGATACTTGATGTTCTTTCGCAACCTCACCTTCTTCCGCTTCCCCGCCTCCCTCGCCAAAGCCTTCGTTGAACTCGACGCCCGCCTGGAAGACCACCGCCTCAAGCCGGTGGGTCCGTCCGAGCTGATCACGCGCGGCTTCGTGTCGCCCTTCGGCCGCGACGAGCCCGCCATGAGCCTGCGCCTCAACGACACCCTCTGGATCACCCTGGGCGGCGAAGAGCGCCTGCTGCCGTCGGCCGTCATCAACGACGAGTTGGGCAAGCGCATCGAGGCCATGGAAGAAAAGGAAGGCCGCAAGCTCGGCGGCCGCGCCCGCAAGCGCCTGAAGGAAGACCTGGTGATGGAGCTGCTGCCGCGCGCCTTCGTGCGGCCCATGCGCACCAGCGCCACGCTGGACCTGCAGCACGGCTTCATCGCCGTGGACGCCAGCTCGCGCAAGTCGGCCGAAAACGTGGTGTCGGAACTGCGCCACGCCCTGGGCAGCTTCCCGGCCCTGCCGCTGAACGCCGAAGTGTCGGCGCGCGCCGTGCTCACCGGCTGGATCGCCGGCGAACCGCTGCCGGCGGGCCTGGTGCTGGGCGACGAATGCGAGCTCAAGGACCCCATCGACGGCGGCGCGATTGTGAAGTGCCAGCGCCAGGAGCTGCTGTGCGACGAGATCAAGAAGCACCTCGAATCGGGCAAGCAGGTCACGCGCCTGGCGCTGGTGCTCGACGACCACGTCAGCTTCGTGCTGGGTGAAGACCTGGTGGTGCGCAAGCTCAAGTTCCTCGACGGCGTGGTGGACCAGCTCGAAGGCACCGACCGCGACGGCATCCAGGCCGAACTCACCGCCCGCTACGCGCTGATGGCCGCCGAGCTCAAGCGCCTGTTCGCGATCCTCGAGGTCGCGCTCAAGTTCAGTCCGGCCGAAGCCTGAGCGCGCGCGGCCGCTTGACGCGGCCGCGTGGCACGGCATGCTGCACACCATGTTCTTTCGCCTCGCGCGCCCCAAGCCGGACCAACCCGCGCCGCCTGACCTGCGCCCGCTGGCGCTGGCCGACGGCCGCAGCGTGGACGTGCGCTGGGTGCGCGACGCGCGTTCGCGCCGGCTGCGCCTGATCGTGTCGGAGAAAGGCGCGCGCCTGACGCTGCCGCGCAGCGTGTCCGAACGCGCCGCGCTGGCCTTCCTGCACGAACACCGCGGCTGGCTGGCGCAGCAGCTCGACCGCCAGCCCAACGTATCGGCCACGCCGCTGCAGCGCGGCGTCGAACCGTCGCTGCCGCTGCGCGGCCAGGCCGTGCCGCTGCACTGGCGCGAAGGCCGCTATGCGCGCGCCGAGCTGCGCGACGAAGGCGTGGTGCTGCAGCTGCCCGAGCGCGCCACCGACGCCCAGCTCAAGTCCGCCCTGCGCGACTTCTACACCCAGCAGGCGCGCCAGGACCTGGGCGCGTGGCTGCCGCGCTACCTGCCCGGCCTGCCGCGCGCACCGCTGGCGTTCAAGCTGCGGCCGCTGTCGTCGCTGTGGGGGTCGTTGAGTCCCAGCGACGCCCTGTCGCTGGACCTGTCGCTGGTGCTGGGGCGGCCGGCCGCGTTTGAATACGTATTGGTGCATGAGCTTTGCCACCTGATCCACGCCAACCATTCGCCGCGCTTCTGGCGCGAAGTCGAGGTGCGCTGGCCGCAATGGCGCGACGAGCGAACCTACCTGCGGGGCGAGGGGCTGTCCTTGAAGGCCCAGCTTGCACGTTTTATCGCTTGAAGGGCCCACCATCGCGGCCCGCCCAGGAGACCCGTGATGACCCGTTCCCACCCCCTCATCGCCGCCGTGGCCCTGATGCTGGCGCTGTCGGCCTGCGGCAAGCTCCAGGAGAAGGCCGGCGAGACCCTCGCCGAGAAGGCGCTGGAGGCCAGCGGCGGAAAAGACGCGGACGTCGACGTCCAGGACGGTGGACGCACCGTCGTGATCAAGACGCCCGACGGCGAGATGCGCCAGAGCACCGGCGACAACCTGGTGCTGCCGGCGGATTTCCCGACTGACATCACCCTGCCCGGCAAGTACAAAGTGGTGTCGCTGATGACCATGGGCGCAACCACGTCGGTGGTGATGGAGGTGCCGCAGTCCTCCTCCGGCCTGTTCAATGCCATCAAGTCCGGCCAGGCCAACGAGGGCTGGAAGGAAACCATGTCCATGCAGGGCGCCGACGCCTCCATGCTGGGCTTCGAGAAGGAAGATCGCAGCCTGCTGGTGAACGTGGCCGACAACGGCGAGGGCGGCAGCAGCCTCTCTATGAGCCTGCAGGCCAAGCAGTAGCGCTAGCGCAGGAACTCAAGCAGCGGCGCCGCCACCCGCGCCGCCTGCTCCATGTGCAGGTGGTGGCCGCCTTCAAACACTTGGGCGCGACCGTTGGCCAGGCAGGCCAACCGCGCTTCGCGCACGGCCGCCGGGAAATACGCCGGCGACGGGTCCGCCGCGATCACCAGCACTGGCGCCTGAATCGAGCGAAGCAGCGACTGCACCGTTTCTTCGGCCATGCGCAGCGCGCTGGGCAGGGTGAGGCGCGGGTCGCTGCGCCAGGCGTGGCCCCCTTCGACCGGGCGCAGGTTGCGTTCAACGATCAGGCGCGCGGCGTCGGGCGTCATGCGGCTGGCCAACAGCCGTGCCGCCACCGCGGCGTCCAGGTCGGGAATCACGCGCGGCGGTCGCGGCGCCATGGCCCGGCGCGCGGTCACCGCGTCGCGCAGCCGCTGCCCGGCCTGGGCCGGCTCGCCCGCGATCGGCCCCAGCGCCTCCACCAGCGCCAGCCGCCGAACGCGTGCCGGGGCGGCCGCGGCCACCGCCGAGGCGATCGCGCCGCCCATCGAATGCCCCAGCAGATCGGCCTGCGGCCAGCCCAGCGCGTCCATCGCGTCCAGCACGTCGTGCACCCAATCGGCGAAGGCATAGTCGTAGCCCGCCGCCCGGTGTGCCGATGCGCCGTGTCCCGGCAGGTCCAGCGCCACCAGGTCGAACTCGGCCAAATGCGGCGCCAGCGGCAGGAAGCTGGCGGCGTTGTCCAGCCAGCCGTGCAGGCACAGCAGCCGGGGGCCGCCCGGGGTGCCGCCGCGCAGCGCGGCCAGTTCACCGCGCGCCGAATCCAGGCGGATCTCGCGCAGGCCGCCCAGCGGCATCAGCGCGGCCAGCCCTGCAGGTGGCGATGGGTCAGCCCGGCCAGCGCGGCCACGTGTCCCGGTTCGTCGTTGAGGGCGCTGATGTAGCGCAGCTCGCCGCCGCCGGCGTGGCGGAAGACTTCGTTGTTCTCGACCGCGATTTCTTCCAGCGTTTCCAGGCAGTCCACCGCAAAACCCGGGCACACCACGTCGATGATCTTGAGGCCCTGCTTGCCCAGTGCCTCCAGCGTTTTGTCGGTGTAGGGCTGCAGCCAGGCCTCGCGGCCGAAGCGCGACTGATAGGTCATCAGCCATTCGTCGGCGGACAGCTCCAGGCGCGCCGCCAGGGCCGCCGCACCCGCCTCGCACTGGCGCGGGTAGGGGTCACCGGCGCGCTCGAAGCGCTGCGGCAGGCCGTGGAACGAGAACATCAGCTTGTCGGGGCGGCCCTTGAGGTCCCAGTGCGAGCGGATGCGTGCTTCCATTGCATCCAGCCAGCCGCCGTCGTCGTGGTAGTCGGCGATGAACCGCAGTTCGGGCACCCGCCGCCAGCTGGATATTTCCTCGTTCACAGCGTCCAGCACGGTGGCGCTGGTGCTGGCCGAGTACTGCGGGTACAGCGGCAGCACCAGCAGGCGGGTCATGCCCTCGGCCTCCAGGGTGCGCAGCACCGAGGCGATGGACGGATTGCCATAGCGCATCGCCATGCGCACCGGCACGTCCGGCAGCGCGTGCTGCAGGGCCTGGGCCAGGCGGCGGGTGAGCACCAGCAGCGGCGAGCCGTCGGCCATCCAGACCGAGGCGTAGTTGCGGGCCACCCGGCGCGAGCGCAGGGGCAGGATGATGCCGTGCAGGATCGGGCACCACAGCCAGCGGGTCAGCTCGACCACCCGGTAGTCGTGCAGGAATTCGCCCAGGTAGCGGCGCACCGCGGCCGGGGTGGCGGCGTCGGGCGTGCCCAGGTTCACCACCAGCACGGCGGTTCGGCCGGGACCGGTGGCTTTGGGGGAGTTGCGGAAGGTTTGGCTCATGCGGAACTGTCCTTGTTTACGGCACTCAAACTATCATCGCGCGAATGAAGGCGCGGCTCACGCCCGGTTCATGGCCCGCGACCATACTCCCAGAGTCGCTATACCCGGAGACCCCCCCCGATGAATCGCCTTTTCACCCCGATCACCGCCACCCTCGCCCTCTTGCTCGCCTTCGCCGGCCCGGCCCAGGCCGGGGTCAAGGAAGACGCCAAGGCCAACGACGCAGCGCGCGTGCTGGCCGAGATCATGCGCATCCCGGAAACCTCCGTGCCCACGAAAATGTTCGAGGAGGCGCACGCCATCGCCGTCCTGCCGGACGTGGTGAAGGCCGGTCTGGTGATCGGCGGCCGCCGCGGCAAGGGTCTGATCTCGGTCCGCAGCGCCGACGGCACCTGGTCCAACCCCAGCTTCGTCACCATCACCGGCGGCAGCATCGGCTTCCAGGCCGGCGTGCAGTCCTCGGACGTGATCCTGGTGTTCCGCAGCCCGCGCGGCGTGGACAACATCGTCAACGGCAAGTTCACCCTGGGCGCCGACGCCAGCGTGGCGGCCGGCCCGGTGGGCCGCAGCGCCCAGGCCAGCACCGACGAACAGCTCAAGGCCGAGATCTACAGCTATTCGCGCGCCCGTGGCCTGTTCGCCGGCGTGGCCCTGGACGGCGCGGTGCTGAGCATCGACCACAAGGCCAACCAGCGCGCCTACGGCCGCAACACCACCCCGCGCGCCATCTTCGAGGGTCGCTCGCCCGCCGCCAGCGCGCCGCTGGTGGATTTCCGCGACCGCCTGGAAGAAAACACCGTCCGCCAGTAACCAACGGCCGGCGCAGCCGCGGGCCGGCTGCGCTATCCTGACCTCCTCAAACCAAAGCGGGAATACGCACATGGGCAGCTTCAGCATCTGGCACTGGCTCATCGTCCTGGTCGTCGTGGTGCTGGTGTTCGGCACCAAGAAACTGCGCGGCGTCGGCAAGGACCTCGGCGAAGGCATCCAGGGCTTCAAGGAAGGCCTGAAGGGCAAGGAAGACGAGAAGCCCTCGCAGCTGGGCAACGAGCGCCGCGACGCGCCGCAGGACGAAGCCAGCCGCCAGGACAGCCAGCGCAAGGACTCCTGAGCCCCGGTTGATCCCGGGACCGGCACGCCATGTTTGATATCGGTTTCAGCGAACTGCTGCTGATCGCGGTGGTGGCCCTGCTGGTGCTTGGCCCCGAGCGCCTGCCCAAGGCCGCCCGCTTCGCCGGGCTGTGGGTGCGCAAGGCTCGCGCCCAGTGGTATTCGGTGAAGTCCGAGTTCGAGCGCGAAATGGCCTCGGACGAACTCAAGCGCAGCGTCGGCAACCCGCTGGGCGACCTGCGCAGCGCCGTCAGCGAAGCCAGCCGTGAGCTGGGCGACGTCCGCCGCGAACTGGGCGACAGCCTGCGCGACGCCGAGGCCTTGGCCAAGACCGACGCACTGGCCGACGCCGACGCGGCCACTGCGGTGCAGGACATTCCCGCCGCGCTTGAGCCGCCGGCCGAACGGCCCGCCGAAGCGGACGGCGAAGCAACGGCTGAAAGGCCCCCGGTGCAGTCCGAACTCGACAACTTCGCGTTCTACACCGACCCCGAGCCGGCACCCGGGACTGATTCGACGCCGCGGGCCGCCGGCCGCACCGAACCACCCGCGCCATGAACATGCGCTCGGGTCCGGCCGAAGAATCCCTAATGGGCCACCTGCTGGAGCTGCGCTCGCGGCTGCTGCGCGCCGTGGTCGCGGTGATGGTGGCGTTCCTGGCGCTGATGCCGTTCGCCAGCGAGCTGTATGCCCGGTTCTCTTCGCCCATCCTGGCCAAGCTGCCCAGCGGCAGCCAGCTGCAGGCCATCGACGTGGCGGGCGGCTTCTTCATTCCGATCAAGCTGGCGTTCTTCGCCGCGCTGCTGGTGTCGATGCCCTACTTGATCTACCAGGCCTGGGCGTTCGTGGCGCCGGGCCTTTACCAGAGCGAGAAGAAACTGGCGCGGCCGATACTCGGGGCGGCCGTGACGCTGTTCTACGTGGGCTGCGCGTTCGCCTGGTTCCTGGTGCTGCCGATGGTGTTCGGTTTCCTGGCGATGTTCACGCCCGACACCGTGGCGATGATTCCCGACGTGGCGCGCTACCTGGATTTCGTACTGGTGATCCTGCTGGCCTTCGGCCTGAGCTTCGAGCTGCCGGTGGCGGTGGTGATCCTGGTGGTGCTGAACGTGGTGACGCCGGCCCAGCTGCGCGAGGCGCGCGGCTACGTGGTGGTGGGCGTGTTCATCCTGGCCGCGGTGATCACGCCGCCCGACGTGGTGTCGCAGCTGATGCTGGCAATACCGCTGTGCCTGCTTTTCGAGGTCGGCATCATCGCCGGCTCGCTGCTGCGTCCCAAGCCCGCCGCCGCCTGAGCCCATGAACCCGCCGGCCGGCTTCTGGCGCCGCTACGCGGCCTACAGCCTGGACGCCTCGGCCATCGGCCTGCTGTGCCTGCCGCTGCTGTGGTCGCGCCTGGCCAAGGCCGCCGCGCTGATGTCCGCCGCCACCGACACGCTGCTCGACCGCCTGTGGCCGATGCTGGACTCCGCTTCGTCAGGTGCCGGCATGGTGCCCTGGGACTGGCTGGACCTGGCCCGCGACCCGGCGCTGCTGGACATGACGCAGCGACTGGCTGGCGATCTGTTGGCGATATCGCTGCAGTGCGCGCTGGTGGTGATGGCGGTGGCGGCGGTCTGGTTTGTCGCCAGCGAGTCGTCGCGCTGGCAGGCCAGCCCGGGCAAGCACCTGCTGGGCCTGCGGGTCACCGACGTACGCGGCGAGCGCTGCGGCCGTGGCCGCATCGCGCTGCGGTTCGTCGCCGGCGTTCCCTCGTGGCTGCTGCTCAACCTGGGCCACGCGATGGCCGCCGTAACGCCCGGCAAGCGCGCGCTGCACGACTACCTTGCCGGAACCCGGGTCGAACTGGCGCCAGGCGCGCCGGCGGCCATGCCGCGCGCCGCCCGCAGCTGGCTGCTGCTGCAGGTGGCGGTGTTCTTGGGCGTGGTGGGCTTCGTGGTGCTGCGCTACGTGCAGCTGCTGGTGGAAATCACCGTCGGCGGCTACTGACTCAGGCCGAGATCGCGTCCATCGGGTCGGCGGCCATCTCGCCGAAGATCTCGCGCCAGCCGTGGTAGTAGAAGCCGAACATCACCACGTAAGTGGCCAGCGCCACCAGCAGGTAGACAGGCACTATCACCACGCCGGCCAGGACCGGGTGCACCAGGGCCAGGACGGTAGCCAGCACGGCGATCACCAGCACCAGGATCAGGGTCAGTAAGAAACCGACCACCATCACGGCGAGGGTGAACCCCAGCAGCGGGAACACGTTCTTGAGCATCGCCTTGAACCCGGCCGAAACCGCCGCCGCCGGGCCGTATCCACCCAGCGCTGCATGGGTGAAAGCCAGCATGTACGCGTGGGTCATCGCGAAAATCGCCGCCATCATCCCCAGCACCCACAGCAGCATCATCGGCAGCACCGACGGGTCGAGCTCGGGCATGCCGGTCATGTCGGGCTGGCCGCCCGGGGGCGCGGCCATCGAACGCATCATGGCCTCCACGAAGAACTCCTTGCCCGGCAGCAGCAGGTACAGCGCCACGAACACCGCCAGGTAGATCGCCATCATCAGCAGCGCGGTCAGCACCATGCGCACTGCGAACGCCGTGTCCCGATAGCCGTCGAACAGGTCGGAGGCCGCGGCCGGCTGCCCGGTTTCGCAGCGGTGCAGCAAACGGATGGCGGCACCCATGACCGGCGGCAGCAGCACCAGGCTGGCGAGCACCGACAGGCCGTAGACCGACCACATCAGCACCGGGGCGTCGGCCAGGGCGAACTGCGACACCAGCTGCACCACCGACGGCACCAGCCCCACCACCAGCAGCAGCGCGAACCCTCCGAACAGCGCGCGCGGATTGCGCCGGCCCACGTCCACGGCCTTCATCAGCCAGCGGAAGGGAGCGCCCATGCTTACGGTTCTTGCGGTCATGCCTGACTCCGGTGTCGGGCGCGCTGGTGCGCCACGTGGATGAATCGTTTGAGCACCCGGCGCGCGTTCGGCGCCGGCCTGACGTCGCGCAGCAGCCCGCGGTGGCAGGTGCCTTCGGTGGCCAGCGCGTCGGAGCGCGCCTGGATGTAGCCCCGCATCATGCCGGTGCTGAACTCAGGGTGGAACTGCACGCCCCACGTGGCTTCGCCCCAGCGGAAGGCCTGGCAGTCGTCGCGCTCAGAGCGCGCCAACACGGTGGCCTGCGGCGGTGGCGCCAGCACCGACTGCAGGTGGGTGGTGTGGGCCGGGAACTGCTTGCCCAGGCCCGCAAACAGCGGATCGGCCGAGGCATCGGCCAGCGTGGCCACGGGCACGGTGCCCATCTCGCGGCCGCGCGGGTTGAAGCCCACGCTGCC
>Ga0123337_10007463_pt1 | contig 10182 bp, 7 predicted proteins | sample frozenSSSSmetaG_FD_89792 | JGI IMG/M metagenome (GOLD analysis project Ga0123337, IMG submission 89792) | Glacier valley bacterial and archeal communities from Borup Fiord, Nunavut, Canada, to study Microbial Dark Matter (Phase II) -... | ecosystem: Environmental > Aquatic > Freshwater > Ice >...
ACATAATCGCGAATTTCATTCTTCTTCGTTGTGTTTGGGTCCCATTCTTCTTTCAATCGCACACCCTCATCACCAAGTTCAGCGACAATATCTTGCCCAAGTGCAGAAAAGGTAATCTGACTACCACGATCTTCAATGATTTCACCGTACACTTTTGACTCACGGTAGCCGAGCGTATCAATACCCTCGTTGAGTGCAGTAATAATCTTCGCCTTTTCATCATCCGTAAAGTTTTCGGCATAGATCTGAATCCAGGTATTATCTGTAAACTTGAAATACTGCGTGCCACAGGTTGGCATCAGGTGTAATCGTTCAAGCTTGGCGGTCGTCGTCTGCAGACCATCAAGCAGCTGTGTCTGGAACTGACCAAACTTACCACCAGAGATCACACAGACCTCATAGTGATCAAGTAGTTGATCGATCAGCTCACCCATGTGTGCAGGTAGGGTTGATTTACTAGGTGCGAGCGTTCCATCCAGGTCAAAAGCTAAAACTTTTTTCATGATGCTCGGTCAGCTTTAATCCTTGCAACTGCGTCCTTCACCTTTTGGCTGAGGTCCTTACGAGCGACAAGAATACCGTTCGGTGAGTTAATAACCACGATGTTATCAAGACCAATGACAACGACCGGCTTTTCTTCGTCGTTTTGAATGTAGACATTCTCTAGTTCGTCGTCGTAAATTGCAGGTCCTTTAAAGAAGTTACCCTGTTCGTTCGACTGGTTTGCTTCGTGAAGATCTTTAAATGATCCAATATCCATCCAGTCAAAGGTTGCCGGGACGACCGCGAGGTTGTTGGACTTTTCTGCGAGTTCATAGTCAATCACTAAGTCAGGAAACGAAAGGTATGCTTCGTTGTAGAGAGGGTCGTGCATATCACTGACACCTGAAAGCTTATCAAAACTTTCGACAAGCTTTGGTGAAACCCGACGAATCTCAGACATGAACGTATCTACTGAACCGACAAAATAGCCACAGTTCCACAGATAGTTCCCGGCATTGAGGTAGCCCTGCGCAGTTTCAAAGTCTGGCTTTTCTTTAAATGACTCGATGATGAAGGCGTCCGAATCGGGCACTTCACCATCACGCTCAATATACCCAAACCCAGTTGCTGGGAAGGTTGGCTCGATGCCAATAAGGGTGACTTTATGCGAGGCGACAGATGCAGCAGCGGCTGTCTGCAAAGATTTCACATACCCCTCTACGTCGCGGATATGGTGGTCTGAGTGAACGAACGCAATTGGTTCGTCGTGGTCATGGCGCCGGCTAATAACATCAAGCGCGAAGACAATACAGTTACCCGTACCTCGACGACCTGGTTCAATAAGGAAATTTTCCTCGGGAAGGTCTGTTAGTTGATTTTTGACGTGCTGGGCGTGGCCGGCTTCGGTGACAACATATACAGTGTCGCCGACTTCTATAGCGCGGTCATAGGCAGACTGAAGCAAGCTTCGGTCACCAGTTAGTTTAAGGAGGTGTTTCGGATAGTCACTTGTTGAGAGGGGCCACAATCGTGTACCAGACCCTCCGGCTATTATTACGGTAATCATGTAAGCTATTATATACTATAGTGAAGTCTAATTAAGAGGTAACCATCTAAATGCTGCTGTCCGTAATCGTCCCTATGTACAACGAGTCTGAGGTTGTTAATGCTTTTCACAGTAATCTACTTAAGGAGGTGCTAAAGGCAACTTCTGATTCGTACGAGATTATTTATGTAAATGACGGAAGTATCGATAACACGCTTAAACTTCTTCGTGAGATCGCCAAGAAGAATACTAAAGTTAAGGTATTAAATCTATCAAGAAATTTTGGTAAAGAAGTAGCCACGACCGCAGGCATAAGCATTAGTAGCGGCGATGCAACCATTTTAATGGATGGCGATGGTCAACATCCGCCATCATTAATTAAAGAATTTATAAAAAAGTGGCAAGGTGGTGCCCAGGTCGTTGTTGGCGTGAGAACTTCAAATACCAATGAAGGATTTATTAAAAAATGGGGCTCTAAAATGTTCTATCAAATCTTTAATTCGTTCTCTAGTGTAAAAATGGTACCAAAATCTACTGACTACAGGTTAATCGATAAGAGCGTTCGTCTGGAATTTATGCGATTTACCGAAAGACAGCGAATAACCCGAGGTCTCATTGACTGGCTAGGCTTTAAAAGAGATTTCATAGAATTCGAAGCGCCTGAAAGAATGGGCGGCGAAGCGAGCTACAAGACACACCAGCTCGTAAAACTTGCTATGAACAGCTTTATCTCTTTATCCTTAACTCCTCTATTTCTATTTGGATGGGTGGGTGGCTTTATTACCTTCTCATCATTCCTATTGGGCATGTTTATTCTGATTGAGCAGTTTATATTGGGCGATCCATTATTTGTAAACTTTACAGGTCCCGCCATACTTAGCATTTTTATCGCTTTCTTAATTGGACTAGTCCTTATGTCTCAAGGAATTATTGCCATCTACCTATCACACGTACACGGACAAACCCAACAGAGGCCCCTCTTTGTTATAGATCGTGACAATTCAAGCAACATAGATGGCACAGCTCGTTCGATCTAGATTATTCAATGGCTTGAACGGGAATATTTTTGCTAATATCATAATTATAGATAAAGATGTTAGCCACTACCCCATTCTTCAAAGTTAGCGTCTTTGTGTCAATTGGGGAACCTAGCTGCGGTATCAAATTTTCGCCTGTGCATTTATTATCACTCTCGACATACATATAGAACGATCTATCCACCGATAGTTTATTCTTAACCCCAATCTCGGTAAGTATGTCAAAATACTTTAACTTTGCCGTTCCGTCTGCATTGATCATGCACACAGAGGGAAGGTACGTAGTTTTGTAATCAGACAAGAAGGTCATTATATTGCCATAGTTATTATTGCTATATCCTTTTTTCAGACCAAGTTGATCTATAGCATTTATAATTTGATCTTGATTCTGTCTATTTAAGCTATACCGCTCGGTATCAGAAATTTTGTGTGCTTGATAGATAAAGAGGCAGCTAAGCACAACCATTAAAGACAAGCCTGTAGCAAGCAGAACATACTGACGTTTCAGCCGTATAGACTTTATTAAAAGAATAATGCCTATTAATTCTATGACATAAATGGCAATGTTATATCGACTACTTGCAAAGTCCCCTGTTATTCTGTCACCCATAAAGCCTATCAATACAGCGTTCCACAATACAGATAGTAGTAAGAATTGATAAAAAATCGATCGAGGGTGCTTTCGTATCTGAGCAATAATGCCTATAACGGCACAAATAAAAAGCGCGAGGCTGAGCGCACTAAATACGAGCCCAGTCTTTGACAGCGTAGATACGTCGAAATTAACCCCGACAATCTTTAGGCCATCAATAAAAAAGTTTTTAATATTATTTACAAATAATATTGAATCAAATGCCGCTGGCCTATGCGTATATATAGCTAGCGGCGTAATAAATGTGAGAATTCCCCTCAACGCGTACATTCCCAAAAACGAGAGGGCAGCAACAACGGATAATAGGATCGTTTTTTCCCCTATATTGTCGACGCCCATAGTGTAACGGAAAGCAATTAAACCAATCAATAGGGGTACGGATAGGTACATAAAGAGCGGGTCGTCAACAAATAAGAGTGCAGCAACACCCACTATGCCACTCACTTTGAGTAGTGTCCTATGCCTAAACCATTCGAGATTAAAATCAGATATGTAAAGAGAGTATATTAAGCCTAAATACATGACGAGTTCTATATTTCTTGAGTTTGGCCACGCCATATATTCAAATGTAACGGCTGGTACCGCAATAAGTAAGCCCGCTATCGCGAGTGTCCCAAACAATCTATGCTTCTTATCTTTGAAAATACGATGAACAAATAAAATCAGAATAGCCATTAGACCGGCTGCCGTAATTGATAGGATTAATAACGAGGTTAAAAACTGCCTCGCGACAGGGCTTACGGGTAAGTTATTTGTAAGGTAATATATTGGCCACTTAACTATAAAGCTATCATCACCTGTAATCGCCCTTTCACCTAAACCATTCTCCCAATCGTGGAGAATCGTTTGTTGAGAAATTTGATCACTCGTCAAATAAAACGATGTAAAAGGAAGCGGACTTGAACCCTGAGCATGCTCTTGAGTATTCTGAAGTCTTAACGCCCACGTGAATATAACGACAAAAAGCAAAAATACGTACAGTATAATTGTTTTTTTGTTATTCTTTATTTTCCGATTGTATACCCGCTTAGCCGTGTCCGTAAATGATCGTAGTAAATTATTCATATCTCATACGACTATAGCAGAATTATCGTGTCTATCAGCCCTCGTTTTGGAATCATAATTTACCAAAAGCGATTTGATAATACATGCTAAATGTATTATTATTAGTACATTAAATATCCACCCATACAAACGGATTATGAAAAATGAAAATAAACAATCACAATAAAGCAAAAACAAATAAATCAAAAATTATTCTTAGTATTTTAAGTACTGTTTTAGTATTAGGTGCGGTCTCATTGCTTGCTCTTCATTTTCATAATGTAAATCAACTCGATGCCACGAGGCAGGCACAAAAGACAAAAGACGAAGCGCAGACGGATAGTGCCAAAAATGACGCGCTAAAAGGATCGACACCTGCTGATACAGATGTATCGGGCGGCAAAACGAGTGAAGAAGTACCGTCTACCCCAGCCGTATCCGTTGTTATCAGTAATTTTAATCAAGCTAACGGTCTAGTAAGCGCATCGGCTACTATTCAAGGATCAGCACAGAATGGAACCTGCGTTTTCCTATTCACCAGTGACGGAACCAAGCCCGTAACACGTCAAGTAGACGTAGCTTCAAATACTACCCAAATATGCCAAATCTCAATACCTGAAGTTGAGTTCAATAAACTAGGCGTATGGAAACTTGATGTGACCTACTACGCAAATAATCAAAAGAGCGAAGTGACTCAAAATGTTACGATCAACTAAGATTAAATTCTTTCTTTCGCTGTTCTTCGTAGCTAGTGTTACAGGTGTAGTCGCTTTTTCTCAATCACCCGTCTCTGCTTTAAGTGGCTCTCAATGGAATGCAGGAAATATGATTGATGACGGAATATTTTACGACAACAACGCCATGAGCGCTGCCGATATTCAGAACTTTTTAAATGCAAAAATGCCAAGCTGCGATACAAGTGGAAGTATGATTTACAGCGGAAGTCAAACGAGGGCACAATACGGTGCGAGTCGTGGTTACCCAGCGCCGTTTATATGCCTCAAAGACTACTTTGAGAATCCCACCAACCAGCAGAACAATCTTAACGGGGTAATGCCGAGTGGAGGCTTGAGTGCGGCACAAATTATCAAACAAGCTTCTGATACATACAAAATTAACCCGCGAGTCATGATTATACTCCTTCAAAAAGAACAGACTCTCGTTACAGACGACTGGCCTTTTCCTACTCAATACAAAAGTGCGACAGGATATGGATGCCCTGATACGGCAGCGTGTGATTCACAATATTACGGGTTTTATAACCAGGTGACGAATGCAGCCCGTCAGTTTAGACTATACGCAAATAATCCAACATCCTATAGGTATAAACCCTATCAAACAAACTACATTCAATACAATCCCAACTCAAGCTGTGGCGGAACGAACGTCTATATTCAGAACTCTGCAACGGCAGCACTCTATAACTACACCCCCTATCAGCCCAATCAATCGGCCCTAGATAACCTGTACGGACTAGGTGATGCGTGTAGCGCATATGGTAACAGAAACTTCTGGAGATTATTCAGCGATTGGTTCGGGGACTTGTACGTTCCCTACATTGCCTCAAACTACAAGCAGACCGACGCAGTAAGCATCTCACCGGGCCAAACTAAAGATGTTGCTTTCTACTTTAAGAATGCAGGCAACTCAGCGTGGCAGGATGGACCAACAACGGCCGACGCACCAAAGGTTCACCTCTCTACATCATCACCTACGAACCGATCAAGTATCTTCGCCGCCAATTGGCCGGCTCCTCAACGACCCAACATCACTTTTACGTATGTTTATGAAGCCGATGGAGTGACCCTAGCGCAAAATCAGCACGTGGTTAATCCTGGGCAAATTGTACAATATACCGTCCCTTTTACTGTACCTGATGGAACGAGCCCGGGGACATACACAGAAGCCTTCACGCCAGTAAGGGATGGTGCGCAGAATTGGAACATGGCCGCAGAAGCTTCTACAAACATTACCGTTTTGAATAAATATAAAGCAGAGTATGTCAGTCAGAACCAGACTAAATTTCTAGGATTTCAAAATAGCGTTGCTGGTAATAGCGTCGTAAAATTTAGAAATAGCGGCTATGCAGCATGGAAAGACGACGTGTCCAAAGCCGGAAACGAACCCGCTGTACACCTTGCTACATATAATACTGTAAATAGAGCTAGTTCCTTTGCGGCACAATGGCCAACCAAAGAGCGTCCAAACCTTACCTTCACGCGCGTTCTAGAGTCCGACGGAGTTACCTTGGCTCAAAACCAACACGTAGTGCTAACCGGTCAAATCGCAGAGTACAGCATCACCATCACCATTCCTGACACGCTCAGCTGGAATACCTACTCAGAATCCTTTGGCATCGTCGCCGATGGTTACACCTACTGGGACATGGGTGCCTCATATCACTTTGATGTACAAGTAAATGAATCTTTGCACAGCGCTGCATACTATACACAAAGTGCCTACCCTAAGTTAAGTCTCGATGAATCGGTCGCCTCCTACCTTGGTTATAAAAATACCGGCAACAGCACATGGTATGATGATATCTCAGCAACAGCAGGTGTCTTCCCTGTGCACCTAGCTACGGATGTCGTCACTAACAGAACTTCACAGTATCAGTTTAACTGGACATCGCCTCAGCGTCCTAATGTCACCTTTACACGCGTCTATGAGTCCGATGGAGTTACTTTAGCTCAAAACCAGCACATAGTGACACCTGGGCAAATTGGATGGTACCAATTTAGCTTTAAAAACTATAATCTAGCTCCGAATCAACTCTCCCGGGAGGCTTTCACTCCTGTACTAGAAGGTTCTACTCGATGGAACATGACAAGCCAAAAAGTGTGGCTTGATGTTACCGGAAAATAACAGTCTATTTTTCGATAAATTGAATTAGGGGGTTTACTGGAAACGGTGTTGTAATACCGCTTACTACTGAAATCTTTACCGCACCGTCCCAAGCATCACAAATGTCACCATTCGGTAATGATATTTGCGGACAAATATCATAGTCCCCTTCATTGAATATGTTAGGGATAATCCATTCAATCTTTGTCTTCTGATTTTTCTCTAGGTTATTAGTCTTTTCTTTTAAGATAGAAGAATTTGTTCCGAACAATCTTTGGCCAGACTCATTCATAATCGAGACGCCATATACAATATTTTCAAAAGATTCCTTAGCACATACCGTAAGTGTTATAGTAATTTCTTTATCACTTACTTTGTACAGTTTTTTATTAGCTTTAATAGCAGTGATTTCTATTTTTTTATCACCGTATCTTTTACTATCCGCCGCTTCTTCGGCTTTCTCGTCGTCTTCAACTGTTTCCTGAAATAGCTTTGTGTACTTTGTCGCTACATCCTCAGGACTACCCGTAAAAATCTGTTTGCTATTTTCAATTAGCATCGCGCGAGTACAATATTGTCGTACAGCATTCATGTCATGAGTGACGAACACAACCGTCTTACCCTGTTTCTTTAACTTACTGAAGTAGTCAAAACATTTTCGTTGAAACTTGGCATCTCCCACAGCAAGAACCTCATCGATAAGAAGGATGTCCGATTCTGAAAGTCTCGTTGCAATAGAGAAAGCAAGTCGAACCTGCATTCCTGAAGAATAGTTCTTTAATTTTTGATCAATAAATTCATGCAATTCTGCAAAATCTAAAATATCTTTAAAACGATCATTGATCTGGCTATGAGAAAATCCCAGCAATGCACCATTCAAAAAAACGTTTTCTCTACCGGATAGCTCAGGGTTAAATCCCACACCTAGCTCAATAAATGGTACGATTTTTCCATGGACACCCACTTTACCTTCCGATGGCTGGTAAATTTCAGCTATTATCTTCAAAAGCGTACTTTTTCCACTTCCATTTCGGCCGACAATACCAAAGAATTCACCCTCTCTAATTTCTAGGTTAATACCATTTAGGACTTTTTGCTTCTCCACACTGTTGTTATTTTTATGTTTTTTAAAGGTATTAATGAGTGACGTTTTTATACTCGTATTAAGTTCATGTGGGAGGTTAAATGTTTTTGAAACATTTTTGATATCTATCAGTATTTTGTTTTGTTCAGAAATATTCATTATACATACTCCGCGAAATAAGCCGCTCTTCGTTTAAAGATAAATAGTCCGCCGACAAATACTGCAATGGTAATACTTATCGGAATAAGCCTCCACCATTCATTTCCAAATAACTGAATAAAGGTATATGTGTCGTGCGTCACAACACCATAACGTATATCCTGGATAACTTGGGCTACAGGGTTTAACAAAATCAACCTAGCGACATCTGGCGAGAAATTTTTATATACAAATTGGAGGGGATAAATAATAGGAGTCAAATAAAAGAAACCTTGTAGCAATATCTCCCAAATATGACCAATATCCCTAAATCGCACATAAATTGTACTCAGAATTAGCCCCAGGCCAAACGTAAACATAGCAAGCTCTACGAGAAGAAGTGGTATAAATATAGCAGTTAAATGAACAGTTGTCCCGAAAAGTATCATGAATATCGCTACAACCGAACAGCTAATGACAAGGTTTATGATTGCCGATAGGACTTTGGATAGAAGGATGACGTATTTTGGAAAATTTATCTTACGTAGTAAATCCCCCTTTTCAACGATAGCAGCTACGCTACCATTGGTTGATTCGGTAAAGAAGTTCCAAACAACCAATCCGCTCAGAAGATAGACCGGATAGTGTGGAATCGCATCACCGATTCTGAATATTTTCGTAAAGACGATATAGAGAATAGTGAACAAAGCCAAAGGCTTTAAAACCGACCACATATAACCAAGTGCCGAGTTGTTGTAACGAAGCTTGAAATCGGTTTTTGTAATTTCTTTTACAAGTATTATTGCATATGCAAAACGATTATTATTTTTAGACATTAGTGCCATTATACAGCAATATACATTTGCTGAGTAGGTATGTTGATGCTAATATTAATAAGCAATATGAATATCTTACACATCAGCACACACAATGAAAGTTGTGGAATCGGAAAATATCAGGAAATGTACCTAGACGCAATGCACGATAGTGATAAAGATGTCGGAAATATTTTCTTTCCATATTCCCCAAACTTTATGAGCAAAATGAACGATACGGACTTTAATTCTGTATTAAACGAACTAGACGAATATCTTAAAAAAACCGATGTTGTGCACGTCCAACATGAGTTCTCTTTTTACGGTGACGGCCAACTAGAAAAAATTGTTAATAGGATAAAAGCCTCAAAGAAGCCACTTGTCAGCACCATCCACACAAATCTACCTTACGAAAAATTAGAAATGTCACGATTGTCCCCTAAGTGGCCACTTTTAAAAGTTCGAACTATGGTTAGAAATAAGCGACTAGTTAAAAAGGTTCAACCTCTTGATGCCTCGGATCTAGTTATCGTACACAACTCATTCACAAAAATGGGGCTTGTCGGTATTGGCTACAACGCTAAAAATATAATCATCAAGCCCATTCCTGTACCAAAAGTAGACAAGTCTGTGTACTCGTTGAACAAAATCGCCGTTGGTGAGGTACACGCCAAAATCAATGCAGTGGACGGTGACGTAATTGTCGCTACTGTTGGATACATCAATGACATAAAGGGCGTATTGAGTGCAGTCAAGGCTTTGGCGTTATTACCCGAAAACTACAAGCTGCTTGTTCTTGGGGGCATTCACCCTCGTGCAGAAAACGATATATTCCTAGACGAAGTTGGTGATTTTATTTTAAAGAATAATCTGAACAAACGAGTATATATTACCGGTGTTATCGAAAGTGATGACGAGTTGAATGCACTCGTTCAAAGTGTCGACATCGTTGTATACCCTTATGGACGATTATATATGTCATCGTCGGCGGCATTAAATAACGGCTTCGCCAACCACAAGCCAATTATTGCAACTCAAAC
>Ga0123337_10007464_pt1 | contig 10181 bp, 8 predicted proteins | sample frozenSSSSmetaG_FD_89792 | JGI IMG/M metagenome (GOLD analysis project Ga0123337, IMG submission 89792) | Glacier valley bacterial and archeal communities from Borup Fiord, Nunavut, Canada, to study Microbial Dark Matter (Phase II) -... | ecosystem: Environmental > Aquatic > Freshwater > Ice >...
ACGCAAACGAAATTGTGCGCGCAAGGTCCGCCAACCGGTTTCAAGCTGGCCAAGATTGATAATAGCAGAATCGAACGAAGGCGAGTATGAATTTGAGATCGTTACCCTTCCCTAAAGGCATTGTCCTTAGGGATGCTTCAGCGACCCCACTTTTTCGAGCGGCCTTTGACCTTTTTCACGACGGAGCTCTTTTTCTCCGCCACGGGTGCGACGGTGGTTTTCGTGATGGGTTTGATCACGGTCTTGGCGGCTTTTTTCGCGACGGGGGTGGCGGCCTTTCTCTTTTTGGCGGTGAGCAGGCTTTTGCCGGTCATTTCCTTCGGCTGCTTCAGGCCCAGCATTTCCAACAGAGTGGGAGCCACGTCGGCGAGGATGCCGTCATTCACGGTGTATTCCGCAGCATCGGCGGCGACGTAGAAGATGTGGACGAGGTTGGTGGTGTGCGCGGTGTTAGGCGAGCCGTCGGCATTGCGCATGTATTCGCAGTTGCCGTGGTCTGCGGTGATGAGGAGCTTGCCGCCGAGGCGGAGGGTTTCCTCGACGATGACTTTCACGTCGGCGTCGATGACCTCGCAGGCCTTGACCGCAGCTTCGACGACGCCGGTGTGGCCGACCATGTCGGGGTTGGCGAAGTTGAGAATGACCATGTCGTAGTCCTTGAGCTTGGCGACAACGGTGTCGGTCACCTGTTGGGCGCTCATTTCCGGCTTGAAATCATAGGTCGGAACGTCCTTGGGCGAAGGAATGATGAATCGGTCCTCGCCCTGATAGGCGACTTCTTCGCCGCCGTTGAAGAAGTAGGTGACGTGCGGATATTTTTCGGTTTCCGCGATGCGCATCTGCGTCATGCCGGCGTCGGAAACGGTCTGGCCTAGCACCTTGTCGAGCGTCTGTGCGGAGAAAATCGCGGGACAGTCGTATTTCTCGTCGTATTGGGTGAGGGTGAAGAAACTAACTTTCGGGGTGACCTCGCGGTCGAAACCGTCGAAGTCCGGGTGGAGGAATGCTTCTGATAGCTCGCGCGCGCGGTCGGAGCGGAAGTTAAAAAACAGGACCACGTCGCCATCGCGGACGCGTTGTTTGTCGGACTCGATGAAGGTCATCGCCGGCATGAACTCGTCGGTCTTGTCGAGGCGGTAGTAGTCGGCTACGGCCTCGCTCGCGAGAACGGTGCGCTTCTCGCCTTTTCCTAACACGATGGCATCCCACGCCAGCTTCACCCGGTCCCAGCGCTTGTCGCGGTCCATCGCGAAATAACGGCCGACCACCGTGGCGACGTGGGCACCGCATTTGGCGGCCTCGTCCTCGACTTTGGAAAGATAGGCCTGACCGCCGGTGGGCGAGGTGTCGCGGCCGTCGGTGATCGCATGGATGAAAATGTCATTCACTCCCGCTTTTTTCGCAAGCTGGACCATCGCGATGAGCTGGTCCTGGTGGCTGTGGACGCCGCCATCGGAAACGAGTCCGATGAAGTGAAGGCGGCTGGTTTTCGCCTTTTGCATCACATCCGCGAAGACCGGATTTTTCTCAAGAGTCCCCTCTTCGATCGCTTTGTTGATGCGGGTGAGGTCCTGGTAAACGATGCGGCCTGCGCCGAGATTGAGGTGGCCGACCTCGGAATTTCCCATTTGTCCGGGCGGAAGTCCGACGTCGAGACCGGAAGCACTGAGGTAACCTTTCGGGTATTTCTCGAACATCACCTCGTGGAACGGGGTTTTCGCGAGGAGCGTCGCGTTGCCGTCTTTGACAGCGGTTGCTTGTCCCCCGGGGTTCACACCCCAGCCGTCGCGAATGATGAGCACTACAGGTTTCTTGGCCATGACGGCGCGGGTTTACTCCTCCGGACGAGGCCGGGCAAGACTTTGCAGAACGTATAATTTGGGGATAATGGGAAAAATAGTTGAGATTAGCATCAAAAAACGCATCATTTGATGCATGAGAACTACTGTGACACTTGATGACGATTTACTCGCCTCTGCGGCGGATTTCAGCGGGATCGATGAGAAGTCGAAGTTATTGAACTTCGTTCTGGATGCCTATGTGAAACGCATGGCCGCGCGCAGGCTCGCTGCCTTGGGAGGTAGCATGCCGGATCTGGAAATTGCAGGGAGGGATGCCCGCACCAGCTACTTTTCGGAGTCCCCCACCTCAGGATTTAATGTCGCAGACAGCCCGCAATGAATCCCGTGCTCGTTGACACCTGCGTCTGGATCAAGCATTTCCACGAACGCAACCCGCTGCTGGTCAATTTACTGGAAGACGGCGAAGTGTGGTGCCATCCCATCGTGGTCGGCGAACTCTCGATGGGAAATTTGAAAAACCGCCAGGAGACGATCTTCGACCTCGCGAAGTTGAACCGCCCGCCGATCGCCACTTTCGCGGAGACCCGCCAGATGATCGATGCGCGCCGTCTGTGGGGCCGCGGCATCCAGTGGAACGACGCGCGGATTCTGGCGTCGGCGATTCTCGGGCAGGTGCCGCTGTGGACATTCGATGTCCGGCTCGGCGAGATCGCCAAGGAGCTAGGGGTCGGCTATGCGGGATAGCCAACGGGCGTTTTCCACCATTTTCAAAGCTCCCCTTGCGGCTACCGGGGAAACGGTTTGCACCCCCACTCCGGCGGGCATAGAAAAAAGCCGCACGCCATGTCCGACAAACCATTCTTCTACCAGGATCCCTTTCCTCTCGGCCCCGACACCACCGAATACGAGCTGCTCACTTCCGAGCACGTCAGCGTTTTCGAGTTCGAGGGAAAATCCGTGCTCAAGATCGCCCCGGAAGCCCTCACCCTGCTCGCGGCGGAAGCGATCAAATCCATCAATTTCACCCTCCGCGCCTCGCACCTCGCGCAGGTCGCCGCGATTCTCGATGATCCGGAAGCCTCGGAAAACGACCGCATGGTCGCTTTGATGCTTTTGAAAAACGCGGAGATCGCTTCCCACGGCATCCTTCCTTTCTGTCAGGACACCGGCACCGCCACCATCATCGGCAAAAAAGGCCAGCAGGTCTGGACCGAAGGCGACGACGCGGAATTTCTATCCAAAGGAATCTACCAGACCTACACCCGGGAAAACCTCCGCTACTCGCAGACGGCCCCGCTGACGATGTATGACGAGGTCAACACCAAGACCAACCTGCCCGCGCAGATCGACCTCTACGCCACCGAGGGCGACGCCTACAAGTTCCTCTTCGTCAGCAAGGGCGGTGGATCAGCAAACAAGACGTTTCTCTATCAGGAAACGAAAGCCCTGCTCAATCCCAAGCGTCTCAAGGAATTCTGCCGCGAGAAAATGGCCTCGCTCGGCACCGCCGCGTGTCCTCCCTATCACCTCGCGTTCGTCATCGGCGGCACCTCGGCGGAGAACTGCCTGAAGACGGTCAAGATGACGTCCACCCGCTATTACGATTCCCTGCCGACCTCCGGCAACGAGCACGGCCAGGCCTTCCGCGACATCGTGCTGGAAAAGGAACTGCTCGCCATCGCTCGCGAAATCGGCATCGGCGCCCAGTTCGGCGGCAAGTATTTTGCACTCGATGTCCGTGTCGTCCGCCTGCCGCGCCACGGTGCGTCGTGCCCGGTCGGCATCGGCGTTTCCTGCTCTGCGGACCGGCAGGCGAAAGCGAAGATCACCAAGGACGGACTCTTCATCGAGAAACTCGAAGAGAACCCCGGCCGCTTCATTCCCGAGAAATACCGCGATTGGAAATTCAAAGGCGTGCCGATCAATCTCGATCTCGGCATGGAGGAAACCCTGAAAACGCTTTCCAAATATCCGGTCACCACCGCGTTGGCGCTAACAGGCACCATCATCGTTGCCCGGGACATCGCTCATGCGAAGCTCAAGGAAATCCTCGAAACCACCGGCGAGCTGCCCGAATACTTCAAGAAATACCCGGTTTACTACGCAGGCCCCGCCAAAACGCCCGCCGGCCTGCCGTCTGGATCGTTCGGCCCCACCACCGCCGGGCGGATGGACAGCTACGTCGATCTTTTCCAATCCCTCGGCGGCTCCATGGTCATGCTGGCAAAAGGAAATCGCTCGCTCCAGGTCACCGAAGCCTGCAAAAAACACGGCGGATTCTACCTCGGATCGGCCGGCGGCCCCGCCGCGTTGCTGGCTCAGGACCACATCCGTTCGCAGGAAGTCGTGGCGTTTCCCGAGCTCGGCATGGAAGCGGTCTGGAAGATCACCGTGGAGAATTTCCCCGCCTTCATCCTTGTGGACAACAAAGGCAACGACTTCTTCACCTCCCTCAACACCTGCCCGGTGTGTCATTGATGATTAATCCGCCGTGCCACGGTATTTTTAGACATAATCCCGACTAATGTTTCGTTTCATAGCAAATGCGTTGCATGCGCATTGATCGAGGCTACACTCCCCACAACAACACCAATTACCAACATGGGACCCATCGGAATGCCTGAGATGATCATGATTTTCATCGTGATCCTGCTGCTCTTCGGAGCGAAAAAACTGCCTGAACTCGCCCGTGGAATCGGCAAGAGCATGGGTGAATTCAAAAAAGCCCGCGAGGACTTTGAGCATGAAATCACCCGCTCCGAGACCGAAACGCGCATCAAGGAAGTTCCCAACAAGGAGCCTCGCGAGTCCTGATTCACCACATGAGCTTTCGCTCTTTCCTGAGTTCGATTCAAAATTCAGCCCCAAGGTTTCTTGGGGCCGTTTTTTGTGCCTGCGTTCTACTCGCTAGCACCTCCTGCGGAAAAAAAGCGTCCACTCCCGATTGGGACACGCCCGTCAGCGATTCCGAACCGGCTGAGCCAACTCCCGCACCACCAGCAGCGGTATCGAAACCGATTGAGCCCAAACCGGATCCAGTCCGGCAGGTGCCCGTCGAAGCAAAACCCGCAGAGAAAACCACGCCACCAACCACGGCCAGCCCGACTTCCGAAGGGCTGCGTTTCATGGCCTACAATGTCGAAAACTGGCTCACCATGGACCGCTACGTCGATGGAAAGAACCTCAAAGGCGCGCCCAAACCCGAAAAAGAAAAGCAAGCCGTCGTCAGTCTCCTCGCCCGCCATCAACCGGATGTGCTCGGGCTCTGCGAAATCGGCGAAGCATCCGACCTCGCCGAGATTCAGGAAAAACTCAAACATGCCGGCCTCAATCTGCCCCACCTCCACTACACCGGCGGTACCGATCCCACCCGCCACCTCGGCCTCCTCTCCCGCTTCCCCATCACCTCCACCGCGAAACCCGCCGAGACTGAATACCAACTCGACGGCAAAACCTACGGCATCAACCGCGGCATCCTCGACGCCACCATTGACGCCCGTGGCAAATCCTACCGCTTCATCGGCGTGCATTTGAAATCCAAGCGCGACAGCGAACAAGGCGATCAGGAAGTCATCCGCCTCCACGAGGCCCGCCTCCTGCGCCGCCATATCGACTCCATCTTCAAGACCGCCGCCGACGCCCGCCTCATTGTTTACGGCGATTTCAACGACACCCGCGCGACCCCGGCGATCAAGGCCATCACCGGAAATTACAACGCTCCCGCCTACCTCACCGCCATCCCGGCAAAAGATTCCAACGGCGAGGCATGGACCCATTTCTGGGCTCCGCATGACATTTATTCGCGTATCGACTTCGTCATGGTCAGTGCCGCCCTCAAGCGCGAGGTGAATTTCCCCACCGCGAAAATCATCGACGATGCCGATTGGAACGACGCTTCCGACCACCGCTCGATCTTGGCCGAGTTCAGATAGAGAAGGCGTGATACAGACATTCCTGTCTGTTCTCCGACGTGATACAGACATTCCTGTCTGTTCTCCGACGTGATACAGACATTCCTGTCTGTTCTTTATTTCGTCCGCCCAAGCGGATGGTCAGCCGATCTCCAGCCAAAATGGCCTTTCATTTGATCCTCACGGCGGACGGATTCCACCGCTCCTTGTTTTTTCCCACCCTTCAAATACAACATAAACGCAATTTACTTGCGAATCCAACTCCACTCCGCAAATTGCCCACATGTTCCGTGCGCTATTCGTTACGCTGTTTTTCAGCCTCGCCACCGCACCAGCGGCTGAGTTGAAAGTCGCGGTTCTACATCCGCTTTTGGGAGACATCGCCCGAAAAATCGGCGGCGACCAGGTTCGGGTGATCGACCTGATCGGCCCCAACGGCGACCCGCATCATTTCGAACCAAAGCCTGAAGATCTCAAGCAGGCCGAAGGAGCCACGATCTATCTGATTGCCGGCATGGGACTCGAAAGTTACCTGCCGAAACTGAAAGCCATCATCGTCAACAAGGCCACCCTGATCGAGGTGGGAGCCACCCTGCCCGCTCTCGAAGGTGCCTGCGATGACGAGGAACACGAAGCGCATCACGAACACGAACTCGATCCGCACTGGTGGCATTCGATCAACCTGTTCCGCCGGGCGACTTCCGTAGTGGCGGACGCGTTTGTCGCCGCCTCACCGGAGAAAGCGGCACTCTTCCGAAAAAACGCAGCCAACTACCGCAGCCAGCTCGACGACCTCGAACGCTGGTCGAAACGGGAAATTTCCAAAGTCCCCCGCGACAAGCGCCAGCTCGCCACCGCCCACGCCGCATTCAATTACTTTTGCAAGGACTTCGGCTTCACCGCCCACCCTGTGCAAGGCCTCAACCGCGAACAAATGCCGGATCCCAAAGAGCTGGCCACCCTCATCAGCGAACTGAAAATGAGCCATGTCGCCGCTATTTTCCCCGAAAAGGAATCCAACCCGAAGATCCTCCAAACCCTCACCCACGACACCGGCATCCGTCTTGCCGAGCCGCTGACTGCCGATGGAGTCGGCGTGAAAAGTTACGAGGAGATGTACCGCCACAACGTGACCGTGATCGTGAAGGCACTGGCTCCGTGAATGCCGGCGACCGAGGAGCAACGATGTGAATCCAAGGAGCGCGGGGCTGTCGCCGCTCATTGTGCCGGAGAAACGGAAATCGTAGCGATGGACAAGCGCCATGCGCGATGCCGCGCTTGCTCTCGGTCATGCGCTTTTCCCACCTGTGGAACCCTCAACACCGGCAGCTCCGGGGGATTCTTCCGCCCTGCCAACTGAAAAGTTATGAAATCGCAGCGCCAAATGATTCAATGCGAGCGGTAACCGCCCGCCGGGTCGCCGCACTTTACCAGCGGCAGCCGCCTTCACCACGGACACCTTGCCTCCTGCGAATCCATTCCACCGTCGAATTCAATCTGCCAAACATTGAAATCCAAGGACTGGACCAGATACCTGACACATGTTACGAAGGCCATCTATCAGAACAGAATGTGAGACTGCGGGACTGGTTTCGCTCTTGCCGCCTACGGTTTCCAAGCCTGCCACCGTTTCCGCATTTCAATCCTATGGTTGGCATGGTGTCCGGAGTTGTTCATGATGCGTCCGTCAACGCTCAGTCATGCTCCCTCTCATCCGCGAGATCATCGATAATTCCAAATTCAGTCACATTGCGGTGACGGAGATCGCCCGCTTGCTGCCGGATGAAGACTCGGACTTGGATCGATGGCTTGGCGAGGCGATCCACTCGCACGACGAGAATGGATTCATCTTTCTCATTGCTGCGGCGATTCATCAGGGGAAACGGGTGGATTCCAAGCACCTCGGAGCCGGGATTTCCATGCTGCCCCACCTTCATGCTCTCGCCAACGTGGCTTGGAATGTCGAGGGAACGGATATACCCGAGCAGTTGTTAGTCGGGACGCGCAGGACGATTGTCGGGCATGAAATTCATGCGGCGGCGCTGTTCGTGGCCGGCGAGTGGTGCGCGGAACACCGCGAGGGCGTGCTGCCTCCGGACCTGCTTACCGAGGCACGTGTTCTCGCCCGTGTGAAGAATCTGAAACCTCACGCCAAAGCCATGCTGATCTCGCTGGCCCGCCGCTACGATGACACGCGCATCCTGAAGAATCTTTTCCACGGACTTCCAGAGGACAGCCCGAAGTGGCAGGCAGCGATCAAGGCCGGCGAAGCCATCGGCCGCGAACTCATGGAACAGGCCCGTGGGCCCATCTTCAACCTGATCCCGGCGACTCCCAGCACCGAAATCACCGGCATCACCGTGCGCAGGTCCGTGGATCACATTGGCCGCAACGATCCGTGTCCCTGCGGCAGTGGCAGCAAGTACAAGCGCTGTTGTTTCGGTAAGGACCAGCAGCGGCTCAAAATGTCCACCGATGTGCCCGGCAAGATCTATGCCGAAGTCATGGCGGCTCCGGAAGAGCACATGAGTTCGGAGCGACTCGAGAAACTGCGCGGCCACGAGCTTGCCCGGATCGATCCGACCAAGCTCGACGCGGACCTGCTGCAACAGTTTTTCGAACGCCTCTGCCTCTTCCTGTTGTTGGATGATGCCGTGGACAAGTTGGAGACGATGGATGCCTTCGAGGAGTTCGAAGCAGTCTGGAATTTCGCGATGTGGACCGCCTCGCGCTTGGATCGCAAGGACATTGCGGAGCGGCTCATGCGCCTGCGTGCGAATGAGCCGCCCGCCCTGGAGGAGGTGGAGGCATGCGGACAATTCCTTCTCGCTCGCGACGATCCCGCCGCGTTCCTGCGCAGCCTCGAGGCCCTGGCTCTCAAAGTTATTGAAACGGACAACGGTGACGAACTCGTCGGCATGGCGTGCGGCCTGCTGGGGACCGTCATGAAAGGAACCGCCATTCTGATCTCTCGTGCCGCCATCCCGCTTGTGTCGAAAAAGTCCGCCGTGTTCCTGCTCGATCAGATCCTCGAAACCCGCGAGAAACTCAACCTTTCGCCCGACGAACCATTTAGCGACATCCTCGACCAACGTTTCTCCGACGATGGGGCCGCCAAAGGAGCCAGGGAAACCGAAAAACTCCGCGAGGCCCGTCAGAAACTCCAGGCCAAGGCCGGCGAGGTCAACCGCATGAAGAACGACATGGAAAAACTCCATGCCGAAATCCAGCGCCGCGAGCAAAAGGCCGCCGAAAACGCCGCGAAACCCACACCCGCCCCCGCCGCCCCCGTCGATCTGGAAGTCCTGCGCGACCTGCGCGAGAAAGTATCCACCCTCAAAAGCGAACTCAAAGAACGCCACGAGGAGCGCGCCGTCCTCCGCCGCGAGTTGAACACCACGCTCAACGAAGTGGAAACCCTCCGCGAAAGCCAGAACCACGCCCACGGCAGCCCCGCCGATCACGAGGACAACGACGACCACCTTGTCCTGCCCACTGCCATCGGCGGCAGCCAGCCTGTCCGGCTCATCGAGTTTCCCAAAAAATTCCACCACACGCTCGGCCGTTTCCCCAAACAGATCGCCCGTGGCACCATGACGCTGCTCGGCCGCCTTGCCGCCGGTGAGCCCGACGCATTCCAAGGCGTCGTCCGCCTCAAACAACGCCCCAACACCCTGCGCGCCCGCATCGGCATCGACCACCGCCTGCTCTTCCGGCTCGAAACGGAAACCATCCACGTCGTCGATCTCATTCCCCGCCAGGACCTCGAACGGCGGATCAAGAGCCTGTGAGAGGCTGCGTTATTCTGAATTCTCTTCACTTCGATGTTCAATGTTGGGCGTTCGATGTTCAATGTTCGACGAGCCGCCAGGAAGAGATGATGGAGGATGGAGAAACAAGCGCGTGGATCGATCCAAATCCAGAAATCCAAGGACTGATTCCTGACCCGGCTGACACATCTGGACAATTGAAACCCAAGGACTGGCCCGAACGTTATGCGATTTTCTCCAGAGCAGTAACGCATTTTCGCATGTTCCTCGTGTCTTCATCATCATCCCTTGCTTTTTCGACTCTATCTAATAATCTTTTTGCTGAAATTACAATCTCGTCTTTTTCTTTGGCCGCAAGGCGATCACCGAATTGGAAGAAAAACTTTTCATACATTTGAGCAACCTTGAAGGGGTAGTCTCTCCGTTCCTTCTGGAATGCTTGTTTTAACAATATCGCATGCGCTTTCCGAAAGTCTCCCATGGCACCGCTCAGGTTATCCGATTCTATACGTGAAGCTAGAAGCCATCGCGCCTCATGATTGTCAATTCGATGGGTTTCCCTACCTCTTTTAATCGGCCTCTTCCGCCAAAACTGTGGGTGGAAACGGGATCTAATCGCCGCGTAGCGGCGTGATCCTCTTGAAAGTTGTCCACAACAGGCCGATTCGAGAATGGGACTGAAACTCGTCGGAGAAGCG